>Ga0123328_1000995_pt1 | contig 28498 bp, 23 predicted proteins | sample BioC12SIPDNA_2_FD_89702 | JGI IMG/M metagenome (GOLD analysis project Ga0123328, IMG submission 89702) | Anaerobic biogas reactor microbial communites from Washington, USA - Biogas_R1_A C12 SIP DNA | ecosystem: Engineered > Bioreactor > Anaerobic > Unclassified | place: Washington, USA...
ACGTCGGAGCGGGTGGAGAATTTCCCCGGCTTCCCCGATGGTGTGGGTGGCATGGAGTTGTTGGAACTCTTCAAGCAGCAGGCGCTGCATTTCGGGGCGGAGATAAGGGAGATTGAGGAGGCGGAGGACTTTGTCCCCGGCGCTCCGCACCGCGTGGTGACTGGGTCGGGTACCTACGGCGGGCATGCAGTCATCATCGCCACCGGTCTGGACCCGCAGGGGCTCGGCTGTGACGGAGAGGATCGCTTTCGGGGCCGCGGGGTCTCGTACTGTGCCACCTGTGACGGCGCGTTCTTCCGCGATCGCACGGTGGCGGTGGTGGGAGGGGGGAATTCGGCGGTGGAGGAAGCGCTTTTCCTCACACGCTTTGCCCGCAAGGTCTATCTCATCCACAGGCGCGACAAGCTGCGCGCGGATTTCGTGTTGCAGAAGCGGGCGCTTGAGAATCCCAAGATCGAGGCCCTGTGGACCGCTCAGGTGCGTGAGGTGCGAGGCGAGGACAAGGTCGAAGCGGTCTTGGTGGATTTCGCGGATCGCCAGGAGACCCGGGAGATCCCGGTGGATGGAGTCTTCCTGTATGTGGGGCAGAGACCGAACACCGGCTTTGTCAAGGAAGTGCTACAGATGGACCAGAGCGGCTTCATCATGACCACCCACCTGCTGGCCACCAACCTGGCCGGCGTGTACGCGGCCGGCGACTGCCGGTTCAATCCCATGAAGCAGGTAGTGTGGGCCGCGGCGGAAGGAGCGCTGGCGGCGCAGCAGGCCGGCAAGTACCTGGAAGAGGCGGGGGTGTGCCGTCTCGACGTGGAGCACGACTGACGGTACTGGTGTGAGCACATGGTCTCGCTATGGATGGGTGGTGATCCTGCTCGTCGTTCTGGAGGTAGTGATGGGCGTGGGTGGGGCGTTGAGCGGCGCCCTCCTGCTGGCCGATCCGGAGAACGGGCTGGGCATGGCAACCGAAATCCTGCAGGGCAGTCCCTTCGGGGACTTCGCGATCCCCGGCATCATCCTGTTCCTGGCCATCGGCGTGCGGGCCGTGGCGGCACGGCCCGCACGGTCAGGCCAGCCGCTCAGTCAGCCAGGCCAGCACCCGCCGGTGTACCAGCGGCGAGCTCTGCAGGGAGGTGTGACTGCCCTCGGGGAACAGCCAGAGGTCGGCTTCATCACCGAGCGCTGCGGCCAAGTCCAGGGAGTGTTGGAAGGGGACTCTTTCATCGCCCCGGGCATGGGCGATCAGTACGGGGTTCCTCACCATCTCGGCGTCATCCGCCAGCCGATGGTGACGGTAGAACTCGATGAGCGCCTCGTCGTCCAGCCGGGCCTCCAACCCATCGTTGGAGCGAGTGGACCACTCATGCTTCCTCTCCATGGCCCGCAGCAGGACCTCTTCGTTGGCGGGGCACAGCACGGCCACAGCGGCGAAGTCCGCATCGACGGCTGCCCTGACACCGTAGTAGCCACCCATGCTGGATCCGCGATAGCCGATGCGGTGGGGATCGACCAGCGGGTGGGTGCGCAGCAGGTTGACCGCGGCCAGGATGTCGCATTCCAAGGGACCGTCCGCCAGTCCTCCGCTGTCCCCGTGGCCTCGGAAGTCAATGCCCAGGACGGCAAAGCCCGCGTGACAGGCGTCAAAACAGAAGCCGCGATGGCGTGCGCGACAACTGCCTGCGCCATGTGCCACGAGGAGGCCGGGCAGACGCGCGGGGCCGGGGTGGGCGTTTGCCGGCAGAAAAAGGGTAGCAGCCAGAAGTGGGGGCCTGCCCGCGTCGTCCGGCCGGCGGCCGGCGGTGTGCCGGTGCGCTGCCAAGCTGAGAAAGCGTAGGTCCTCGCAGAAGATGTCCGGCGGGCAGGGAAGGAAGCTATGGGCCTGGGAGGTCATACGTTCAACTCCGCCAGGTGGGGGAGATTGCGGTGGAGTTGGCGGTAGTCGAAGCCATAGCCCACAAAGTACGTGTCTGGAACCGTGAAGCCGCGGTAACGGACGTCAAGGTCCACCAGCCGGCGGTAGGGGCGGTCCAGCAGGGTGCAGACTTCCAGGGAGCGAGGCTGCTTGGCGGCCAAGAAGCGCAGGATGTAGTAGAGCGTGAGGCCTGTATCAATGATGTCCTCCACCACCAACACGTCCTTGTCGAAAAGAGGCATGCCGGCGTCTTTGGTGATCTGGATGTTGGAGGCTCCGGGAACGTCGTGGTCCTGTTGGTACGAGGATATGGCGACGTAGTCCATCTCCAGAGGCAGGGAGACCGCCCGGGCCAGGTCCGCCATGAAGAAGACGGTGCCTTTGAGCACTGAAAGGAGCAGCAGGTTCCCTCCCTCGTAGTCCTGAGTGATCTCCCGGCCCATCTCGGTCACCCGCGCGGCGATGGCCTTGCCGTCCAGGTAAACGGGGCCGATCACTCCTTGCTGAATCATGTCCTGCCTCTTGCCTTGGCTCTCAGGAGGTCATGCTGAGGTTGTATTTCTTGGCCAGTTGCACGAAGTCCCGTTTCTGGAACAGCTTGACGTGGATGTCCGGGTACTTCTCCTGGAGCTTGCGCACTTTGCGATGCTTGGCTGTGGTGAGCGACTGCTTCATCTCCGTCACCTCCAGATAGAGGTCAAGCTCCGGCAGGTAGAAATCCGGAGTGAACGCTTCCAGGATGTTACCGCGGTCATCTTGATCCAGGATGAAGGTGCGGGGCTCGTAGAGCCAGGGAACACGATAGTAGTCCAGGATTCGTGCTGCCTGGATCTCAGAGGCGGTAGCGAACCGTGGCGGCTTGTGGCCACGGTAGTACGAGAAAGGCAGTCTGTCTTCACTCATTCTCTGACGTAGTCTAGCAGAGCGGAAAGCGCGTCGGGGTGGGGCTCCTGTGCTACCGTTACTCGATTCAAATCGTACATCTCTCGTGGGGAACGCAGCATGACGCATACGCTTATCTACCCTGTTCACTCGGCCCACAACACCGTGGGGCACTTGGAGATAGACGGCTGCGACGTGGTGTCACTGGCGCGGCAGTACGGTACCCCACTGGTTATCTACGAGGAGAAGACACTCCGTGACCAGTGCCGGCGGTTCGTGGAGGCGTTTCGATTGCGCACGGCTGAATCGGAGATCATCTACGCCAGCAAGGCGTTACCGATCGTGGCCCTGTTCCAGCTGGTGGAGGAGGAGGGGCTGTCTCTGGATGTGGCGTCCGGGGGCGAGTACCACACGGCTTTGGCGGCCGGTTTTCCCACTGAACGGATTTTCTTCCACGGCAACAACAAGTCCCCCTGGGAGCTGGAGTACGCGCTGCAGCACGGCATCGGCACCGTGGTGGTGGACAGCGTGGACGAGATGGAACTGTTGGAGCGGTTGCTGCAGGTGCGTGGCGCTAGGCAGCGTGTCCTGCTGCGTATCACGCCCGGCATCGAGGCTCACACGCACGAGTACATCCAGACCGGGCAGATTGACTCCAAATTCGGCTTCGGCTTGGCGGGGGGAGCGGCGTTGGAATCCATCGGCCGGGCCATGGGCTCACCGTCGCTGGATCTGTGGGGTCTCCATGCGCACATTGGCAGTCAAATCTTCGAGCTGGATTCCTATCGGGGTGAGATTCGTGTGCTGGCGGACCTGATGCGGGAAGCGAAGGATCGCTTTGGCTTCGATTGCCGCTGGCTCAACGCGGGTGGCGGCTTGGGCGTACGCTACACGCCTGATGATTCGCCCGCCCCCATAGACTCCTACGCGGAGGTGGTCTGTCGCGGTGTGGAGGAGGAGATGGCTCGGGTGGGGCTGCCAATGCCGCGGATCCTCATTGAGCCGGGGCGCTCGGTGGTGGCCAAAGCGGGAGTGACGGCGTACACCATCGGAACGGTCAAGCAACTACCGGGCATCCGCACCTACGTCAGCGTCGACGGCGGCATGAGCGACAATATTCGGCCCATGTTGTACGGGGCCAAGTACGAGGCCATGCTTGCCAACAAGGTGGAGCAGCAGCCGGACACCATGGTGACGGTGGCAGGCAAGCACTGCGAGAGCTCCGATATCCTGGCGCGGGATGTGGAGCTGCCTTCGCCGCAAGTGGGTGACACGCTGGTGATTCCGGCCACGGGTGCCTACTGCTATGCCATGGCCTCCAACTACAACGGGAACCTGCGTCCCGCCGTGGTGATGGTGGAGGACGGGAAGGCCCGTATCATCGTCGAGAGGGAGAGCTTTGAGGACCTGGTGAAACGTCAGCGTCCTCTGCATGGATAGGATCCAGAGGAGCGTGCCGACTGTGGAGAAGGTGAAGATCGGACTGCTGGGGTACGGCGTGGTGGGCTCGAGCGTGTACCGCCTGCTCACCAAGGAGCGTGTTCGCATCCTGGAGGGCACGGGTGTGGACCTGGAGGTCACCCGCATCGCGGAGATGGATACCACCAAGCACGGTGCGGACGCCCCGGCCTCTCTCTTCACCACCGATGGCTCGGCTGTGGTGGAGGACCCGAGCATCGATGTGGTGGTGGAGCTGTTCGGCGGCGTGGATGCCGCCTTTGAGCTGATCAGCTGCGCCCTGCGGAACGGCAAGAACGTGGTCACCGCCAACAAGCAACTGCTGGCCAATCGGGGGGCGGCCCTCTTCGAGTTGGCACGGGAGAAGGGGCGCCAGATCCGGTTTGAGGCGTCGGTAGGGGGTGCCATCCCGATCATCAAGGTGATGCGGGAGAGTATGTTTGCGGCGGAACTCCACACCGTGTACGGCATCGTGAACGGCACCACCAACTACATCCTCACGGCCATGCTCCGGGGAGAAGGAGACTACGCGGCAACGCTGGCCCGCGCCCAGGAATTGGGCTACGCAGAGGCGGATCCCACCGCGGATGTGAACGGTGCCGACGCGGCCGCCAAAATGGCCATCCTGGCCTCCATCGCCTTCCATTCGCGCGTCACGCTGCAGGACGTGACCTTCGAAGGGATCGCCTCCATCCAGCCCGAGGACATCGCCTATGCGCGAGACCTGGGTTTCGTGATCAAGCTGGTGGGCTCAGCGCGTCTGCTGGATGAGCAGGTCAACGTGCGTGTGGCTCCCACTCTGGTACCGGCCGGGCACCCGCTGGCCGGCATCAATGGCTCCTACAACGCGGTGCTGCTGGTGGGCCACGCCATCGATGAGATCATGCTGTCCGGCCCCGGCGCCGGCGGCCTGCAGACATCAACCGCCGTCATCAGCGATATCGTCTCCATCGTCAGCACCAAGACCACCGGTTTCATGCAGAACTGCTCCTGTTACCGCGCGCTGCCGCTGCTGGCGGAGGAGGAGATGCGCTCCGCCTTCTTCATACGCGTGCGGGTGGAGGACCGGCCGGGGGTGCTGGCGCAGCTGGCCTCCATCTTCGGCGAGCGGGACGTCTCCATCGAGAGTCTTATCCAAAAGGGCCACGGGGACCAGGCGGAGCTGGTCCTCATCACGCATCCTTCGCCGGAGAAGGACTTCCGTGCCGCCCTGGAGGCCATTGCCGGGTTGAGCAGCGTGCGCAGCCGGCCCATGACAATCCGTGTATTGGGGTAGCACCCGCCTCGTCGCTGGGACGGATGGGATGTCCCGTGTTGTGTGTCATCAAGGAGGTCAAGAAGCAGATGTGCAGTGACGCCGTGTTCAATCCTTTCGTCGTGGCCCAGCGACAGTTCGATCGAGTAGCCGACCTGCTGGAGCTGGACGAGGCTACCAGAGCCCTGTTGCGGGAGCCCATGCGTGAGTACCATGTCAGTATCCCCGTGCGCATGGATGACGGCCGGGTGAAGGTGTTTCGCGGCTTCCGCTGTCAGCACAATGATGCGCTGGGACCCAGCAAGGGCGGCATACGCTTCCACCCGCAGGAGACGGTGGACACCATCAGGGCGCTGTCTATGTGGATGACGTGGAAATGTGCTGTGGTTGGCATCCCCTTGGGAGGGGCCAAAGGCGGCGTTATCTGTGACCCTCACGACCTGAGTGCCCGGGAGCAGGAAGGTATCTGCCGTGGCTGGGTGCGGCAACTGGCCAAGGTGGTGGGACCGCTCGCCGATGTGCCGGCGCCGGACGTGATGACCAATGCCGAGCACATGCTGTGGATGCTTGACGAGTATGAGGCCATCCATGGGGGTCGCTTTCCCGGGTTCATCACCGGTAAACCGGTGGGGATGGGTGGCTCGCTGGGCCGTACGGAGGCCACCGGCTACGGGCTCATCTTCACGGTGCGGGAAGCCCTCAAGGAAATGGGCATGGACATCGCTGAGACCACAGCCAGCGTGCAGGGTTTCGGCAACGTGGCCCAGTATGCCGTTGAGCTTTACCAAATGATGGGGGGCAAGGTCACGGCCATCTCCTGCTGGGACCAGGTGGCCTGCACTCCCTTCGCCTACCGCAAGACGGCCGGTGTGGACCTGGGGGAGTTGCGTGGTGTCACCGATCGTTTCGGCGGGATAGACCAGGAGAAGGCCGCGGCGCTTGGCTACGAGCCCATCCCGGGCGAGAAGTGGCTGGAGCAGGACGTGGACATCCTGATCCCGGCTGCCATGGAGAACCAGATCACGGCGGAAGCCGTGGGTCGCATCTCCGGCCGCGTGAAGCTGATTGCCGAAGGGGCCAATGGGCCCACGGCTCCCGAGGCCGATCCGCTCCTGGTTGAGCGGGGCATCGTGAATATCCCGGACTTCCTGGCCAACGCCGGTGGAGTCACCTGCAGCTACTTTGAGCAGGTCCAGAGCAACATGAACTTCTACTGGCCGCGAGATGAGGTCCTGGGGCGGCTGGACACCAAGATGACCGACGCCTTCCTGGCGGTCAGCGAGTTGGCGCGGAGGCGCAACCTGTCATTGCGTGACGCGGCGTACGTCATCGCCGTGGATCGAGTGGCAAAGGCCAGCAAGGACCGTGGCTGGGTCTGACAAGGAGCACCGGGGGCTGTTCCCCCCGTTCGATCGTCGCTTCTTTGAGAGTGACGCCACATTCACGCGCGTAGGTACCGGAGTGCTCGGGGGCAAGGCCGAAGGCCTTGCCTTCGTGCATGCGGAGGTCATCTCCCTGCTTAGCGGCGGCTGCCCGAACGGTGTTGAGGTGTCCGTTCCTCGGATGATGGTCATTGCCTCCGACATGTTTGACGCCTTCATGCAGCGCAACCGCCTGGAGGAGTCGGCCGCCGACGGTGCGCCGGATGAGCGGGTGGCTCACGCGTTCATGCAGGGTGAGCTTCCGGCCGAGATGCTGGGTGACCTGCAGGCGCTGGTGGAATCGGTACGTTCACCCTTGGCTGTGCGCTCCTCTTCGCTGCTGGAAGACGCACTCGCGCATCCTTTCGCCGGTGTCTACGGGACCAAGATGATCCCCAATCACCAGCCGGCGGCCTCCGACCGTTTCGCCAAGCTGACGGAGGCGGTCAAGTTCGTGTACGCCTCTACCTACTTCTCGGCGGCCAAGGCGTATCGTCAGGGTCTGAGGATACCGGAGGGTCAGGAGAAGATGGCCGTCATTGTGCAGGAGGTCATAGGGGAACGGCACGGGTCGCGCTTCTACCCGGAGGTCTCGGGGGTGGCCCGCTCTTACAGCTACTACCCACTCCCCGGCGCGCGGTCGGAGGAAGGGATGGTGAGCTTGGCGCTGGGTTTGGGTAAGACCGTGGTCGACGGTGGGACCTGCTGGACGTACACGCCGTCTCGCCCTTCCGCGCCGCCGCCAGTGGGATCGGGCCGGGCGCTGCTCGACGCTACACAGACGAACTTCTGGGCGGTCAACATGGGGGCGGCTCCATACGATCCTGCACGGGAGACGGAATACCTGTTCCAGCCCTCTCTTCAGGAGGCGGAAGGCGACGGCACACTGCTCCACCTGGCATCCACGTATGATGCGGTCTCGGACCGGGTGAGGCCGGGAATCGGCCGGCCGGGCCCGCGGGTCCTCAACTTCGGGCCCATGCTGGAGCTGAGCACGATTCCTCTCAACGACTGCGTGAGGGCCATGCTCGCCTGCTCGCGGGAGAGGCTGGGTTGCGAGGTGGAGGTGGAGTTCGCCGCTTGTCTGGCCGGGCGCCGGCGGGAGACCACCAAACTGGGGTTCCTGCAGTTGCGTCCCATGGCCTCTCCCGGTTCCTACGTGACGGTGGACGTGGAGGACCTGTGGGGCGACGAAGTGCTGCTGGCCTCCGAGCGCTGCCTGGGCAACGCTGTGGTGAGCGACATCCGCGATGTGGTGTATGTGAAGCCCGGCAGCTTCGATGCGGGCAAGACCGGGAGGATTGCGCAGGAAGTGGGAGCGATGAACCGGGCTTTGCTGGCGGAGGGAAGGAAGTACGTGCTCATAGGCTTCGGTCGCTGGGGGACGTCGGACCCCTGGCTGGGCATCCCCGTGGAATGGGGACAGATCTCAGGGGCGGGTGTGCTGGTTGAGGCGGCGCTGGACACCATGCAGCCGGAGATGAGCCAGGGTTCCCACTTCTTCCACAATCTCGTCAGCACCCACACGCTGTTCTTCTCCGTGCCACTGGGCGCCGGTCCGCAGGTGGACTGGCAGTGGCTCAAGCGGCAGGAAGTGGTGCGGGAATCGGACCATGTCCGGCATGTGCGGGCAGCAACTCCCCTGTCCGCCCATGTCGATGGCAGAAGCGGCCGGGGAGTGGTCATGCACCATGGCTAGGCCTCCGTCCGAGGGTCGTAACGGAGAGCGCCGTGCACGTGCGCGGCGCGCATCGCCCGCCAAGAGAGTCATGCGCTCCCTGCAGGAACGTGCCAAGGAGCTCAACTGTCTCTATCGGGTGGAGGAGGTACTGAGCAAGCCGGACCTGCCGGTGGAGAAGGCTCTGCAGGAGATCATCGAGGCTCTGCCGGCCGGGCTGCAGTACCCGGAGCCCTCGCAGGCTCTGATCCGTTTGGACAGTCGGGAGTACAGCTCCTCGGGCTACGGCGTGAGCCCCTGGCGCGTGGCGGTTCCTCTGCGGCGTGGGCGCGAGGTGGTGGGCGAGATTGAGGTCTCGTACTCGCAGCAGGTGCCCCAGGCCGACAGCGGGCCGTTCCTGCGGGAAGAGGTGCGCCTGGTCAACGCCATCGCCGACAGGCTGGGCATCTACCTGGAGAGGCGTGCTCCGGGGCCGGCCTCTGAACAGTGGAGAGGCGCGATCAACCTTCTGCGGGAGGCGGACCGTGATCTCTTCGTTCGTGTGGCGCGGCGCATGATCCGTCATCTGTACTGGGTGAACGTGGAGGATGCCCGCGAGGTGCTCGAGCGCACCGGGCACCGGCAGGTCTCGGACGCCGAGGGAGCAGGATGGTCTGAGAACCGGCCGGAGGAGAAGGCCACCTGGGACGACGCCTACTACATGACCAATGCGCCCTTTGATCTGGCTGCACGTCACCTGAGCGGCGATGAGATCCTTCACCTGGTGCAGACCTGGATGGCGGAGGAGAGGTCCAGCCTGTTGGCCAAGATCGTCAGCAACCGGCAGACCTCGATCGTGGATATCACCCGGGCCTTACGACGGTACAAAGAGCAGATGCCGGATGAGGGCCGTCTGCCCGCCGTTGCCCAGAAGGGCACGGTGGTGTCGTTGATCCGGCGCTTTCTCAGTGAAGACCTGGAGTTCATTGGCAAGGCCAAGAGGAATCTGAAGGCCACCGACTTCCTGGAAATCACCGAGAAGACCGTGTACTCGCGGGAGAGCCGGGGGAGGATCGGGGGCAAGAGCACGGGACTCTTCCTGGCCGGCAGGATCATGGGGCCCAACCAGCACCTGCTGCAGGGCGATTTCGAGATCAAGGTGCCCAACTCTTGGTATGTTGCTTCCGAGAGCATCGTGGAGTTCATGGAGCACAACGACCTCCATGACTGGACGCTGGAACAGAAGTACAAGGACTCCGACCGTATCCGGCGCGAGTACCCCATACTGGTGCAGTTGTTCAAACACTCCCAGTTTCCCCCCGACCTGGTCACCGGCCTGTCCATGGCGCTGGATGATTTTCAGAACCGACCCATCATCGCGCGCAGCTCCAGCCTGGGAGAGGACAGGCAGGGCACCGCTTTCTCCGGCAAGTACAAGAGCCTCTTCTTGGCCAACCAGGGGTCCAAGAAGGTCCGTCTGGATGCGCTGCTGGATGCCATTGCCGAGATCTACGCCTCTATCTTCGGCCCCGATCCTATCGAGTACCGGCGCGAGCGAGGTCTCCTCGACTTCGACGAGGAGATGGGGATTCTGCTGCAGGAGGTGGTCGGCACCCGCGTGGGGCATTACTACTTCCCTACCTTCTCCGGGGTGGCTTTCACCAACAACGAGTTCAGTTGGTCGCCGCGTATCGCGCGCAGCGATGGGTTGCTGCGACTGGTGCCCGGGCTTGGGACCAGGGCGGTGGACAGGGTGGGCGATGACTATCCTGTCCTCATCGCGCCCGGCAAACCCGGGTTGCGCGCCAACGCATCGCTGGACGAGAAAATCAAATATGCACCGCGCATGATCGATGTCATGGATCTGGAAGTGGGATCCTTCAAGACGCTCTCACTGGAAGGGCTGTTGAAGGAGGAGGGCCTTTCCTATCCCGACTTCCGACTGGTGTTCTCCACGCTACAGCGTGACCGGTTGGTACCGCCGTCGCCGGTGCTGGCGGATCCGCGTCGGGAGAATATGGTTGCCACTTTCGAGGGGTTGCTGGGCAGCACCACTTTCGTGAAGCAGATCTCCACGCTGATGCGGTTGCTGGAGGAGGGTCTGGAGTCGGCGGTTGACGTGGAGTTCGCGTGTGAGGGGCGCAGTCTCTATGTGCTGCAGTGTCGCGCGCAGAGCTACGCGGCCAACGAGGCGCCGGCGCCCATCCCCTCCGACATCGCAGAGGCGGACGTCCTCTTTCGAGGCCACAAGCACATCAGCAACGGCACGCTCCCCGATATCCGCTACGTGGTGTACGTGGATCCGCTCGCCTATGCCGGCCTGGCAAGCTTGGCGGAGCTCAAGGCGGTGGGTGAGGCCGTGGGCCGGCTCAACCAAACGCTGCCGCACCGTCGCTTCATCCTCATGGGCCCCGGTCGCTGGGGGAGCCGGGGCGACATCAAACTAGGGGTCAGCGTCACCTACTCCGACATCAACAACACCGCCATGCTCGTGGAGATCGCCCGCCGGAAGGCCGGTTACTCCCCCGACCTCTCCTTCGGCACCCATTTCTTCCAGGATCTGGTGGAGTCATCCATTCGCTACCTCCCCCTCTACCCGGATGAGGACCAAGGTGTGCTGAACGAGCGGCTGCTGCTGGAGGCGCCCAACCAACTCGCCACCTTCGCGTCGGCATTCGCGGCGCTGGGACGCGTGGTGCGGGTGGTCGACATTGCCGAAGTCACGGGGGGAGGGCGGCTGCGGGTGGCCATGAATGGAGAGCGGCAGGAGGCACTGGGCTACCTGGTGCGCGTTTGAAGCCCCGGTCCTGGAGCAAGGGTCCGCATGGCGGTCGCTTTCGCACGGGCGGGCAGTCGTGCTATAGCTTGAAAGAGAGGGTCGGGCGGCAGAGCCGGGCTCTCGTGCTCGTCCCACGCATCCACCGGTCCTGACAAGTCAGTGCGGCAGGGGAGGGCGTATGAGTCAGCACAGGCCGAGGGCCGTGGCCCTCATTGACGGCGAACACTATCCGGATGTGGTGGCTCAATCTCTGCGGAGCCTGAGTGATCGCTACCAGATGGTGGCGGCGGTATTCCTGGGAGGTACGGAGAAGATCCGGGGAACGGACCTGGGGGCGGTGGCGCAGGAACTGTACGGCCTCCCCGTGGTGATTGGAGCCGAACCGTTGGCGGCAATGGAGCAGGCCCTGTCGCAGTACGAACCGGACTGTGTCGTTGACGTCAGCGACGAGCCGGTGGTAGGATACGCAGAGCGGTTCCGGTACGCCAGCTTCGCGCTTGCCCGGGGCGTCGCCTATTTGGGTTCTGACTTCCGCTTCTCACCCCCGCTATTTGAGCACCTCGCGTCGGCGCCCTCGCTTTCCATCATTGGAACGGCGAAACGGGTGGGTAAGACGGCCCTGAGCGGGTATGTCGCGCGTGTGCTGCAACGAGAGCTGTTCGGTGGGGAAGGTTCGGGACGAGGGGTCGTCATTGTGCCCATGGGTCGAGGTGGCCCGGTGGAGCCTGAGACCATCGACGGCCTGCAGCGCCAGATATCATCCCGTGAACTGCTGGCCTGGAGCAGGCAAGGTCGCCACGCGGCTTCGGATCACTTTGAAGACGCGGTGCTCAGCCGAGTGACCACGGTAGGGTGCCGGCGTTGCGGCGGGGGTCTGGCCGGGCAGGTCTTTGTGAGCAATGTGGCGCAGGGTGTGCGGGTAGCGAACCGGCTGGATCCGGGTCTGTTGATTGTGGAGGGGAGTGGGAGCGCCATTCCGCCGGTGTATGCGGACGCGCGCATATGCCTGGCTGGGGCGCACCAACCGTTGGAGTATGTCGTGGGCTACTTCGGGACCTACCGGCTCCTGGTGAGCGACGCGGTGGTGGTGGCCATGGCGGAGGAGCCTCTGGCCTCCAAGGAGAAGGTGGAGAGACTTATTGAAGGCATCCGGGAATTGAAGCCCAACATGCCGGTGGTGCCGGTGGTGTTCCGGCCACGGCCGTTGGAGGATGTGCGCGGCCGCCGGGTGGCGCTGTTCTCCACCACCCCGCCGTCCATGGAATGGGTGGTGCGCCGGCACCTGGAGGCAGAGTATGGCTGCAGCGTGCGCCTGTTCTCACCCAATCTCTCTCGCCGCCCTCTGCTGAAGCAGGACCTGGAACGGCAGGAGATGGAGGAGGTGGACGTGGTCTTGACGGAGATCAAGGCTGCGGCCATTGACGTGGTGGCGGAGGCGGCGGACTCCAGGGGGCGGCCGGTGGTCTTCGTAGACAACGATCCGGTGGAGGTGGCGCCGGCGCAGCCGGGAGACCTGGTGGCCATGTGCGTGCAGGCGGCAGCCACGGCCCAAGCACGATTCGCCGCGGGTGCGGGTCGCCATGATGGCGGGTGGGCGCAATGAGCTCCTCCGGCGGCTCACCACCTGTGGTCGGCTCCTTCTCTCACGGCTTCCCGGAACACATCCGGATTGTGAGCCAGGAGCACTCGCTCCCGTTCTCCAAAGGCATTCTCTCCGAATCGCTCACGGCCACCGGCCTCCCGCCGCAGCGCGCCTATGCCGTGGCGCAGTTGGTGGAAGGGAGTCTTCGCCGGAGGGAATCGCTGGAGATAGCCCTGGATGACCTGCGGAGCCTGGTGATGGCCAGTCTGGCCGAGAATGAGGAGCCGCTCTTTGTTGATCGGTACCAGAAGTGGCAGGAATTGACCGCATCCAACAGGCCTCTCATCATCGTGATAGGCGGTGCCACCGGAGTGGGCAAGAGCACGCTGGCCTCGCAGGTAGCGGCTCGGCTGGGCATTGTCCGGCTCATCTCCACCGACACCATCCGCCAGGTGATGCGCGCTTTCTTCTCCTCCACACTCATGCCTTCCATCCATTGCTCTTCCTTCGATGCCGAGAAGGCGGTGCGCGTGCCGTTGGACAAGACGGCCGATCCGCGGGTACTGGGGTTCGTGGAGCAGGTGCGTATGGTGAATGCGGGGGTGGAGGCGGTGGTGACGCGTGCGGTGAAGGAAGGCCTGCGCATGGTGGTGGAAGGGGTGCATATCGTGCCCGGCTTCATGCCCTCTCTGGCCGACAGCCCGGCGCTCATCATGCAGCTCATCGTGGCGGTGACGGATGAAGCCTCACACCGCAGTCATTTCCTGCTCCGTGAGCGGCAGACAGAAGGCCGGCGGCCCAACAGGCGCTACGTGCGGCACTTCCACGACATCCGGCGCATCCAGGAGTTCATCCTGGCACTGGCCGGGGAGCAGGGGACCTTGGTGGTGGAGGACGAAGACATCGATTCGGCGGTAGGAACGGTGGTTGATGCGCTCTACGCTCGTCTGGGCGAGACGGGCACCGGCGCGTCCATAGCCGCCGCCTGTTAGGGAGGAGCCCGATATGTCGCTGCTGGGGCCGGATAAGGAGTGGGGTGAGTACCGCTGCATGTGCCGTGAGTTCGGGGCAGTCACGGAGGCGGCCGCCCTCGCGGCCGGCCGCTGGGTGGGTCAGGGTGACCCCGAGGCGGCTGAAGCGGCTGCAGTGGAAGCCATGCGGGCCGCATTCGCGCAGGTTCCCATCTCGGGCACGGTGGTGGTGGGGAAGGAGCGGGATCCGCAGACGTCGCCGTTGGCGGTGGGCAGCCGAGTGGGGATGGGAGGCAGGCCCACCGATATCGTGCTGCGGGCGCTGGAGGGCGCCAACATCGTGGCCAGAGGCCAGGCGGGCGCTATCTCGGTGTTGACGGCCGCTGCACCGGGAAACGTCCTGCAGGTGCCGGAGATGTACATGCAGAAGATCGCTGTGGGGGCGCCGGCGGTGGGCAAGGTGGAGATGGAGGCGGACATCGAGCAGAACCTGGAGGCCATCGCCGATTCTCTGGGACTCAAGGTGAACGAGCTCACCATCGTGGTGCTGGATCGTCCCCGCCATGACGACCTTGTCGCCACTCTGCGTCGCGCCGGGGCGCGGGTCAAGCTCATCCAGGACGGGGATGTCATGGCCAGTATCGCTGCTGCCATCCGGGACAGCGGCGATCACGCTCACATCGGCATCGGTGGGTCCACCGAGGGGGTGATCAGCGCGGCGGCCATGCAGTGCCTGGGTGGGGAGATCGTGTCCAAGTTTTGGCCGCTTTCCCGTCGGGAGATCGAGGCGGCGCGGGAACGGGGCATCGAGGATATCGAAGCCACGTTGCGCACGGAGGATCTGGTGCGCGGGGACCTGGTGTTGTCGGCCACGGGGGTGACCAGCGGGGATGTGCTGCAGGGCGTCGAATACCGGCACGAGGGCGCTCGCACGCAGACGCTGGTCATGTGCACCAAGTGCCGGCACGTTCGTTTCGTGGAAACGGTCCACAGCTTCTCGCCGGATCCCAAGGCTGTGGCTTTCTGGAAGGTACGTTAGGAAGAGGTTCAGTGTGTGTATGAAGAAGGACATGATGGGCGCATGGGGGAAGGGCGGCATATGGAGCTGACGGAACTGGAGCCGCGGCTCCTATCGGACCTGCACAGCATTGCCGGTGAGTTGGGTGTCAAGAACTTCCGCAAGTATTCCAAGCAGGATCTCATCATGCGGGTGCTGACGGAACAGACACCAGACCGTCCCATGCAGTTGCGCACCGGCCTGCTTGACATTCTCCCCGACGGCTTCGGTTTCCTGCGGACGCAGGGCTACACGCAGTCGGACTCCGACATCTACGTCTCGCTGTCCCAGATCCGCCGCTTCAAGTTGCGGCGCGGTGATGAGATCACCGGGCAGGTGCGCACGCCCAAGGACAACGAGAAGTATCACGCGCTACTCAAGATCCATACCGTGAACGGACTGGACCCGGAGCAGGCCCGGCATCGGCCGAATTTCGATTCTCTGACCCCACTCTTCCCGGAGGAGAGGCTGCGGCTGGAGACCTCGTCTGACCGGCTGGCGCCACGCGTGATGGACATCGTCTGCCCCATCGGCAAGGGGCAGCGCGGCCTCATCGTGTCTCCGCCCAAAGCGGGCAAGACCACCATCCTCAAGGAGATCGCCCACTCCATCACCGAGAACAACCCTGAGTGCCACCTGCTGGTTCTTCTGGTGGACGAGCGACCGGAGGAAGTGACGGACATGGAACGCTCCGTCAACGGCGAGGTGGTGAGCTCCACCTTCGATCAGCCGTCAGAGAACCACCTGCAGGTGACTGAACTGGCGCTGGAAAGGGTGAAGCGGCTGGTGGAGGTGGGCAAGGACGTGGTGGTGTTGCTGGACTCCATCACCCGTCTGGCCCGCGCTTACAACCTGGCGGCACCCGCCAGTGGCCGCATCCTCTCCGGCGGAGTGGATTCCACCGCTCTCTACCCGCCGAAGAAGTTCTTCGGCGCCGCCCGCAACATCGAGGAGGGTGGCTCGCTCACCATCTTGGGCACGGCACTGGTGGACACCGGCTCGCGTATGGACGAGGTCATCTTCGAGGAGTTCAAGGGCACCGGTAACATGGAAGTGCATCTGAGCCGTCAGCTGGCCAACAAGCGCATCTTTCCCGCTATCGACATCGAGAAGTCCGGCACCCGCAAGGAAGAGCTCATCATGGAGCCGCTGGAGGCCAAGATGGTATGGAAGCTGCGCTCCGTGCTGCATGCTCTTGATCCTAACGCCGCCATTGAGCTTCTCATTGACAAGCTGCGCGAAACCCGCTCCAACAATGAGTTTCTGGAGCAGATGCGCAAGAATTCTCGCTGATACGCGGACCGGAGGGACGGAGTGGCGCAGGAGATCGGTGTCGACGGTGTGCTGGTAGGCCACCACACCGACCGAGAGCGGGGCACGGGGTGCACAGTGGTGCTGGTACCCGAGGGGTGCACGGGTTCGGTTGAGGTGCGGGGGCAGTCCCCCGGCACGCGTGAGACGGATATCCTCTCGCCCTTTTCGGCGGTGACGGAGATCCATGGGATCGCGCTGTGCGGCGGCTCGGCCTTCGGCCTTGCCGCCGCCGACGGTGTGGTCCGCTACCTGGAGGAGCAGGGCTGTGGCCTGGAAACGCCATACGCCCGGGTGCCGCTGGTCTCGGCCGCCGTCATCTTCGATCTGCCCGTGGGCGACCACACGGCAAGGCCTCGTGCGGAGGACGGCTACGTCGCCGCTGCCGCGGCATCGACTCGTGTGGAGGAAGGCTCAGTGGGAGTGGGCACCGGTGCCACTGTCGGCAAGCTCTTCCGAGAGGACAGCTGGATGAAGGGTGGGGTGGGCGTGGCCAAAGTGAGCCTGCCCGGCGGAGTGGTGGTGACGGCACTGACGGTGGTGAACGCCTTCGGTGACGTTCTGGGCAAGAACGGCCGGGTTCTGGCTGGGGCCAGGCTGAACGGCGAGTTCGCCAACGCGCATGAGTACATGCTGCGTCTCACAGAGCATCCGCATTTCGGGCGCATGGAGCAGACCACCTTGTCCGTGGTCATCACCAACGCCCGCTTCCGCAAGCCGCAGTGCCACCTCATTGCGCGCATGGCTCACGACGGCATGGCACGCGCCATATCGCCCATCCACACGCCGGTGGACGGGGACGTGGTGTTCGTGCTCTCGGTGGGTGATGCAGCCAGCAACGTCTTCCAGGTCGGGACCGCGGCCTGCGACGTGGTGGCGGCCAGTATTCGTCGGGCTGTGCGCCTGGCGGACAGCGTGGGGGGAGTGCCCGCCCTGCGCGACCTGAAACGACCCATAGAGTACTGAGCAACCGGCGCTGGAGGCAAGTCGCGGGGGAGTCCCCACGGGACGAGTGTCGGGGCCCAAGCCGGCGAGGGTTCGGGGTTGCGCGCGAACGCCGCCGAACACGCAAGGAGAGGTGAATGGAGCTGCTCAAGACGAAGGCGGAGATGAGGCAGGCCGTGGCCGCTTGCCGCTGTGACGGCCTCAGCGTGGGCTTGGTGCCGACCATGGGATATCTGCACGAGGGCCACATCTCCTTGGTGCGGGCGGCTCGTGCTGAGAATGGGTTGGTGGTGGTCTCCATCTTCGTCAACCCCACTCAGTTCGGTCCCAGCGAGGATCTGGCGCGCTACCCGCGGGACCTGGAGCGGGACCTGGCGCTCTGTCGTGAGGCCGGCGCCGACATCGTTTGGAACCCGGAAGCGGCAGAGATGTACGCGGAGGATGCCGCCACCTGGGTGGTGGTGGAAGGCCTGACCGAGAGGCTGTGCGGCGAGAGCCGGCCCACCCACTTCCGCGGCGTGACCACCGTGGTGAGCAAGCTCTTCAATGTGGTGAGGGCGGATCGGGCGTATTTCGGCCAGAAGGATGCGCAGCAGGCCTTTGTCGTCCGCCGTATGACGCAAGACCTGGACTTCGGCCTGGACATCGTGATCTGTCCCACCGTTCGTGAGGCTGATGGCCTGGCTATGAGCTCCCGCAACATCTTTCTGAGCCCGGAGGACAGGACGCAGGCGTCCGTGCTGCGTCGAGCGTTGGACGCCGCCGAGGGCATGGTGGCGGCCGGGGAGCGGAGAACGGCGACCATCAAGGAGCGGGTACAGCAGGTGTTGGCTGAGGCGTCGTTGGCGCGACCGGATTACGTGGAGATCGTTGACACCAACCGGCTGCAGCCGACGGAAGTGGTCGAGGGCGAAGCGCTTCTGGCCCTGGCCGTCTTCTTCGGGCGGACGCGCCTCATCGACAACACCATCTTGCGGATCGGCCTTTGAAAGGCAGAAGCCGCGGCTGAAGAAGAGGCAGCCGTGATCCTGCCGCCGCTTTCGTCTGGCGGAGAGACTTGGTTACAACGCTATGTGGTCTGCCATTCTCCTGTGCGCGTTGATCGTGTTTGACGCGATATCGCCGCGTGCCGGTGTGAACCCGCATGTTCTCGTTCTCGGACTACCCCTTCGTGTAGTGTCCCGGACGTTGCACTTGACCTAGCCTGATAGGGATTGGCCATGTCGCATGTGCGTCCGCGGGGGTACCGGGCGCACGATCGCCCGGGCAGGGGAGGGGTACCGGGCGGTTCTCCCAACGTCCCAACGCACACTGGCGGCTGCTGCCTGCCCGCGGTTCTCCGTTGGGCACCAGCAAGGAGGGCATTATGGCCGATATATCCGTGACGTTCGCCGGAAGAAAGCTGCGCAACCCGCTGGGGGTAGCCTCCCATGCGCTCACGTCTCCCGAGCACGATCCGCAGGCTCTCGCCGACCATCTCAACGGTTACGTTGAAGCCGGCGCTGCCTTCGTCTACACACCGTTCATCAACCCGGAAGCGCGACACCCCAAGGGATTCGCCCCCGCCTACAAGTTCATGGGCATCGGCTCGCGCGAGCCCTTCGGTAGAGAGGGGCTTCTGGTGGCCACCGACGCCGAGAGGATCATGTCCCGCTTGGATGACGGGTTGAAGCTCATCGACCTACTGAAGAAGTCGCTCCCGGCCGACGTCCCCGTGATCGCCAATATCATCGGTCCGGGGTCGGATGCGTCCGGATGGGGCACGTTTGCCAAGAAGTTCGAAGACGCGGGGGCGGACATCATCGAGATGAACGTCTCCTGCCCCATCCCCGCCTGCACGGCGGATGCGGTTGGCTCATACGCCAGCGGGGAGATGCCCAGCTCGGCCGGCTCCCTGCTGGGCGATTCTCCCGCGTTGCTGGAACCCGTGGTGCAGGCCGTGGTGGATGCGGTGAGCATCCCCGTGGGGGTGAAGATGACGCCGGAGACCGGGTTTCCGCGCCTGGTGGGAGTTGCGGAGGCCATCCAGCGTGGGGGTGCGCAGTTCATCTCCGGTATCAACGCTCCTCTCACCTGCTCCCCGCCTGACATCTACAACGACGGCAAGGCGAAGTGGCCCGGCATCGAGGATCACATGCTGTGCGCCGCGCTGGGGCCGTGGGATCGCTTCCTGAACTACCGCAACCTGACGACCTTGTCCATGTTCGTTCCCGGCATGGCACTGTGCTCCATTGGCGGCCTGGTGGAACCGGAGCACGTGGTAGAGGCCATGATGCTGGGCGGACGAGTCTGCCAGCTGTCGTCAGGGTTGTTCTGGAGGGGGACGGACCTCATCACCGACAGTCTGACCTTCCTCAACGACTACATGGACCAGATGGGTTACAAGAGCACGGATGAGTTCATCGGCAGGGCCATCGCCCATATGAAGCCGGTCGAGGACATCGATTGGAGGATGGAGGAGTTCGTCTCCTGGACGGATGACCGCAAGTGCAGGCGCTGCGGCATCTGCAGCAAGGGCATCTGCAGCGCTCGCATCCTGAAGGAGAATCCGCTGCGCGTGGAGGTCAACGAGGACATGTGCTACGGCTGCGGCCTCTGCGAAGCGGTGTGCCCGGAGCATGCCATCAGCATCCTGGAGAAGAAACACAAAGTCATCGGGGTCAGCTTCATGCCTTCGCACTGAGCGTTCAGCGACGAGGGGGCGCCGGCCGGGGCGGGGCCTCGGCCGGCATCGATCAAACGGAGAGCCATGAAGACAATTGCCAAGACCAAGCTCATTGCGTTCCTGGAGGCCCTGAGCGATGACTACCGGGTGGTCGTCCCCCTGCAGCAGGGCACCGAGGTCGAGATGGGCGAGCTGGATGGTGGGCGGCTTGCAGTCGGCTATCGCGGCAAGACCCGTTTCTCGGCCAAGGAGTGCCTCTTTCCGGAGAGCGAAGTGATGCTCACTTTCGACAATCGGGGAGCCGGGGCCGTGGAGACCACGGAACACACACCGGCAGAGAAGACCGCCGTGTGGGGGGTCCGGCCCTGCGATCTGGCGGGGATGGCCACGCTGGACGCCGTCTTCCTGTCACCCCCGGTCGATACCTACTACTATGCGCGCCGGGCCAACACTCTGCTGCTGGGCCTGAACTGCCACGAGGTGGGTACCTCCTGCTTCTGCCGTTCCTTTGCAGCGGGACCCTTCGCCTCTTCCGGGTTCGACATGATCTTCACCGACGTGGCGGAGAGGTTCCTGGTGGAATCCGGGTCGGAGGTGGGGGCGCGGCTGCTGGAGCAGCACGGCGAGCTGTTTGCCGAGGCGGGGGAGGCGGACCGCCAAGAGGCGGAGTCCTTGAGACTGGCGGCGGAGACGGCCTTCACCACCACCCTCGACGTGCCCGCGCTCCTGGTGGCCCTGCAGGAGGCCTTCGACGATGGCGTCTGGGAGGAGCAGGCGAAGAAGTGCACGCTCTGCGGCACCTGCTGCATCGTGTGCCCCACCTGCCACTGCTTCAATGTGGAGGACGTGAGGAAGACTCGGAAGCTGTTTCAGCGCGTGCGCTACTGGGATTCCTGCCAGTTCACCGGCTTCACCCGCATGGCGGCGGAGAACAGCCGGTCCACCCAAGGTGAACGCTGGCGACAGAAGATCTACGACAAGTTCGTGTACCTGCCGGCGGTATATGACGGCCTCCTGGGTTGCACGGGATGCGGGCGGTGCCTGGATCTCTGCCAGGGCAACATCAATATCGTGCAAGTGCTGGAGAAGGTGAGCCATGGTCACTAACGTCTACCTTCCTCGGCCGTCCAGGATCGTGAGCGTGCGGGAGGAGGCGCAGGGCATCAAGACTTTCACGGTCCGGGCTCCTGAGGGAGAACCGAGTTGGCCGCGCTTCGCTCCAGGTCAGTTCCTGGAGGTGACGGTTTTCGGCGTGGGTGAGGCCCCGTTCTCCATCACCTCGGCACCCGGGTCTCCCGGGGAGCTTGAACTCACGGTGGCGGCGGTGGGCGAGGTCACGGAGGAGCTCCATGCCTTGGCTGCCGGTGATGTCATAGGAGTGAGAGGGCCCTATGGAAGGGGCTTCCCCATTGGGGACATGAAGGGACGGCGCCTGCTCTTCGTGGCGGGGGGGATAGGTCTGGCTCCGCTCCGTTCGCTGATTGGCCACGTCATTTCCGAGCGCGACGACTATGGGGAGATCTCCATTTACTACGGTGCCCGCAACCCAAGCCTGCTGTGTTTCTGCGAGGACCTGGCGGCCTGGGAGTCAGCTCCGCACATCCAGGTGAGGGTGACGGTGGATTCCCCGGACGCAGCGTGGCAAGGTCCGGTGGGGACCGTGACCTCGTTGCTGGCGAAGGAGGGGTACGAAGCCGGTGGCGCTACGGCTTTCGTCTGCGGCCCCCCGGTCATGATCCGCCACACGCTACGCGTGTTGCTGGAGATGGGCTTCGCGCCGAAGGACGTCATCACCACGCTGGAGAGAAGGATGGAGTGCGGCGTGGGCAAGTGCGGGCATTGCACGGTGGGTAAGGCCCGGGTCTGTGTGGATGGCCCGGTCTTCAGCTGCGCGGAACTGCTTGATCTGAAAGAGGGCCTCTAGTGGTCCAGGGGGGAAACATGGAAAAGAAGATCTCTGATCCCAGCATCTTTTTACTGCTCGGTTTCGGCTTCGGTTTGGCCGTGCTGGGTGTGCAGCAGCTCATGCCGGCGAAGCCGGAACTGATCGGCGCGGCCACATACGCCACCCTGGTGGCGGCCATGGCCGAATTCCTGGGTGGTCTGTGGGCATTCGCCCGGCGTGACACCTACCTGGGAGCCATAGGCTCAACCTTCGGCGCGTGGCTGATCGGCTACTACCTGTTGTTGACCGATGGCGTGGCCTCGCAGATCTACCACCCGCAGAGCGCCGGCCTCTACTGCTTCGCGCTCATCGTCCCTGTGGTGCTGCTGGCTATCCCCGCCTTCCGGCTTCGACTGGCCGCTTTCAGCGGCGTGTTCGTCTTCTTGGTGCTGCTCCTGTTCTTCCTGGGCATGGCCGGCGTGGTTACCACGGGTTCGGAATGGTGGGCGCGCTTGGGCGGCATCAGTTCGCTCATCACCGCCGCCCTGCTGTGGTACTCAGCTCTGGGTGCCATCACCGGCTTGGTAGGTGAGATGACGGCCCCGGCCAACTCCCCCGACTCTGGCCCCCGCGCCGGGTCCGGGGAGTGAGTGCGGAGAAAGCTTGAGACGGGGCCTCGCGCCGTGAAGGGGTGGCGGCCGGAGCCTTCGGCTCCGGCCGCCACCCCTCTGGGTTTCTCATCTCTTGCCCCGGCTCGCGCGCTTTGAACCGGCCAGCATGGCTGCCAGCAGTTCGAGACGCGAGTTGACGCCCAGTGCCTCAAAGATGCGCTTCAAGTGGTATTTCACCGTATTAGTGGAGATGAAGAGCTGAGCCGCGATCTCCTTGTTGCGCATGCCACTCACCACCAGCGACAGCACCTCCAACTCGCGTGGCGACAGCCGGTCGCTGAGGTATCCCAGATCTGGTGCTTGGGTACCCTCGTCCGGGTAGATGATGCTGAGGGTTACGGAGCCGGTTTCGGGGACGGCCAGCGTGCGAACGAGGAGGCCGGGCTGTCGCCCGCATGCCCGGCGCTCCAGTGGGAGGCGCATCACCGCCGAGCCCACGCCTCCCTGCGTCAACTGCTCCAGGTTGCGCTGGAGGCAGTTGGCAAGCAGGCCGCTGCGCAGAGCCGAATTGGCTGCGTGCCGAAGCAGTTCTCGCGCCGGCTTGTTCGCGAACAGCAAGCTGCCGGCCTTGTCGGTCAGGAGCAGCGGCATGTTGGCGGCATCAAGCCCGGCCTGCAGGAGTGTACAGCGTTCCTCGCTCCTGGTGAACTCGAGGGCATGATGTGCGGCAGACCGCACATGAGCGGTGATCACGCGAACCACATCAAGATCTCTGGTGGAAAAGGGAGTGTCCTCCGGTGGACGCGTGAAGTACAGGATGCCCACGGTGTCCTCGCCGATGAGGACAGGGGCTTCCAGAATGCGCGTGAGGCGGCGCATGTTGAGCGCCTGACGCAGGGGGTGTTGCTGCCACTGCCTGTCGGCAAACAGCATGCTCTCGGAGGCTGGGCCGCCGGTCTCAGTGACATGTTGGAGCACGGGGTCGTAGGCGTAGCCGGCGGCCTCATAGGCTTTGGCGAATCTCTCCACGGCTCCGCGCACCGCGACGCGATCTGGCTTGTGCGAGTCCACATTCATGAGATAGAAGCCGTACGCGCTGGCCCGCACCAGACCGGAGATGGTGGTCATGTAAGTGGCCCCCAGTTGCTGTACACCGATGCTGGCGTGCAGGCTGTTGACGAACGTCATGAGCGGGTGGGAAAGCGGAGCGAATTGCCCCGCGGCAACTGCGGTCATTTCCGTGCCCCCCGGTTCTGGACTGGCCCCACGGGCTGAAGGCGTCGCCAGATAACCTATATATAGTACACTTTACGTGGTAACAGCAGGCACTACCCAATGAGGTAGTGGTGACCGGGTCTACGCGACGGAACGTGTGAGGTGGGAAACCGCTGGAGTTGCACGTTGATATCGCCGATTTCACCGTGCTGGCAACGGCTCTTGGCGTCATTGTCCGCGAGATGGGCAGAAACATGGAGAGGACGGCACGTGGGCCGCTCTATTCCTTTGGACACGATTTCGCCACGAGTCTGGTCACGAAGGACGGCGAACTCCTCGCCCTTGGTGAGTACATCCCCGTGTTGTGTGGGGCTACTCCCTTTGCCGCGCGCGCTGTGGCGGGGTTCTTCCAAGGTGACGTGCATGAAGGCGACGTCTACCTGGTCAACGATCCCTTCAGCATGGATGCGGGCAACCAGTTGGCGGACTGGTGCATCGTGTGCCCTGCCTTCTATCACGGGAAGCACGTCATGTGGCTGGCCAACAAGGCCCACCAGCAGGACACGGGCGGCGGGCTTCCCGGTGGGTACAATCCTGGGGCACTCGACATCTGGGCGGAAGGGCTGCGCATCCCTCCGCTCAGGTTGATGGATCGCGGCCGGTGGTGCAGCGATGCGTTGGATCTGGTGCTGGCCAACGTGCGCAACCCTGAGCTTCAGCGTGGCGATCTTCTCTCCATGATCGGGGCCGCCCGCACTGGCGAGCGTCGGCTGCAGAGCCTCTACGCCGCCCACGGCGCGCATACCCTGGAGCTCTTCCAGGCGGATCTGCTTGAGTATGGTGAGCAGAGGATGCGCCAGGAGGTGGCCGGACTGCCTGACGGCACCTATCACGGCGAACTGAGCGGGGGCCGCGGTTCTGCCCTCATTGCCTGTGATCTGATCGTCGCCGGTGAGGAGCTGACTGTAGACCTCAGTGGTAGTGGTGGACAGGTTCCCCTCTACATCAACAGCCCCATCGCCAACACGACCAGCTGCGTACACATGGCACTGCTGACCGCTATCGGCAGGCACATCGAATACCGGTCGGGTGGTTGTTTCCGGCCCGTTTCCATCGTGACCCGACCGGGAACCATCGTTCACGCTGCGGCTCCGGCCACGCAGGGGAACTGCACGAACTTCTGTGCAAAGCAGATCATCGAGGTGGTGTGGGACGCGCTTGCCAAGGCGGCTCCGCATCTGGCGCCGGCCGGGTGGGGCTCCATCAACTACTGGGTGTTCTCCGGTCACGATCCCCGGCGGAACACTGGGTACAGCAGCCCGGATTTCCAGGCGTGCTCCAGCGGGGCCGGGGCAGTCTGGGGTGTGGACGGCTGGTCCGCGAACGGCCCAAGCATCTGCTCCGGTACGCTCCACTACCCCGAGGTAGAGGTTGCCGAGACCTTGTACCCGATTGTCTGGGAGCGCTGGCAGTATGCTACTGACTCCGGGGGCCCGGGCAGGTGGCGGGGTGGGCTGGGCGTGGATAACATTTGGGTGGCGGATTCGGGGTCAGAGCCTGTCTATCTGGCTTACGCAGCAGAGCCGTACGGCTATCCCGTGGCGCCGGCTGTGGCCGGCGGTTCACTGCCCAAGTCGAATACCAAGACGCTCTGCTTTTCTGATGGAACCTTCGAGAACGAGCGCGAGGCACGTGCCAAGCTCTTCTACAAGCTGCGCAGCGGCGACCGTGTGCTCGACTACACGCAGGGGGGGGCGGGAGTGGGTGACCCGCTGGAGCGCGATCGGCGGGCTGTGGTGGATGATGTACGTGACGAACTGGTCTCGCTGGAGAGCGCCCGGGATGCTTACGGGGTGGTCATCGCGCCGCTGACGCTGAAGATTGATGAGGAAGCCACCGCGGCCCTTCGGGCCATGCGGCGCCGTGGTAGGGGTGGGTCGCGCCGGGGGTGGTCGCAGCCGGCCTCGGTGAACAGCACTGTCGTAACCGAGGGCGGGAAAGGTCTTCGCCTGACGTTTGGCGAAGTGGGTACTGCCTAGGCCGGTCACTGAGCACGAGTACTGCGCCCCTTGGTAGCCCGGCACGTTGCTGACGGCCGCTCGGATGTGGTCGCGCACAATCTCCAGCAGGCGGCAATCCGCATCATTGAAAGGCGGCCCGTCTGGGCGTCGCACGCAGAGGAGCGTGCCGATGGGACGTCCCTCGCGTATTGGGGGCGCCCTCAGCATCCGCATCAGGCGGCGCATGGTGAGAGCCTTGCGTAGGGGCTGCTATTGCCATTCTCTCCCTCCGAGAGCATCTGCACTTCATGAACGGGATGCCTCCGGAAGTGATGGAGCGGAACGGCGGATCCACCAGGCACTCAGTCTCCCCGAAGGGGCGTACGTAGCGTTCGACTCCGCCCTCGACCACAACACGGATCAAGCGGCCGGAGGGGGAGTTCGGAAGGTAGAACCCGTCAGCGTTGGCCGGGATGAGCTGCGGATTGGCGCGCACGTAGCGCTCGCCGAGGTTGTCGAGGTCCAGACTGCCGCGGACCGAGTCCACGAAAGCCCGGGGTGCGGCGGCTCCGTGGTGGGCCCAACCTGGGTACCGCCATCTTCTCATCTCCAACTACTCAAGTGGGTAATACCCCACGCACCCAACTTGCGCTTAGCTAAGAATAGGCACGGTCAGATCGATGACCGGGGGCGGTCCAGCCGTGAGTGCGAACTACCCTGGGGGGGTGAGATGGCGCAGAGCAACTGATTGACACCTCAGGCGCAATAGGGGGAGGGGCCTTGCCCCTCGAAGCGGAAAGGGGAAAGCGGTGGCCAACGGCAGTGCGGAAGCAGTAATCGGCGAAAGGGACTATAGGATTCCACAGCGCATCGAACGTCTGCCCATGACGTCCGTGCAGAGGTGGATCAGCCTCGTGATCGTGATAGCGGTGTTCTTTGACGCCGTTGACATGGGTGCCATGTCGTATCTTCTGCCTTCACTTAGGGATTACTTCGGGTTGACGGCGGCTACGGCCGGCCTGCTCAGTTCCATGAGCATGGCCGGCATGCTGGTTGGTTCCTTCCTGGCGGGACGCTTGGCGGACAAGATGGGCCGCAAAGCGCTTCTGCAGTACTCAATGATCATCTGGGGCCTGGGCGGCATTCTGTGCGCGCTCTCCTGGAGCGTGGCCTCGCTGATTGTGTTCCGGTTCCTCATCGGGCTGGGTCTGGGGGCGGAATACCCCGTGGCCAATGCCATGATCTCTGAGTTCCTGCCCACGAAGGTACGCGGCCGCTGGCTCACCGTCATGGAGGGCCTGGCGCCCATCGGTGTCATCTTCGCGGGCCTGCTGGCGTGGATCTTTGTTCCCATCATCGGTTGGCGGTGGGTCTTCGTGTTTGAGGCCGTTCCCGCCATCTGGATCTTCTTCGTGCGGCGCAACCTGCCGGAGTCGCCCCGCTGGCTGGAATCCGTGGGTCGGGAAGAGGAGGCCCACGCCATCGCGGCCGAGCTTGAGCATAAAGTACAGAAGGTGACGGGAAGCGAGCTCCCGCCGATCCCCGAGGTGACCTATGTCTCCCAGAAGGGGATCAGGGCCAAATTCGGTGATCTATGGGTGGGACGTTACGTGAAGCGGACCGTAGGTATGGCCATCGTCTGGCCGTTGGCGCTCCTGGGCTACTGGGGCATCCAGTCCTGGATCACGGCGCTACTCGCCTCCAGCGGCTACACCATCCAGAAGTCCATGGCCTATGCGCTTCTCATCCAGCTGGGCGGCATCCCCGGTTTTCTGGTCACCACCTACCTGATCGACAAGGTGGGGCGGAAGGCCACGCTCATCATCGGCCTGCTGGGCTCCGCCGTCATGGCCTACCTGTACGGCAACGCTCCCAACCTGACCCTGCTCATCGTGTTCGGCCTGCTGCTCCAGTACTTCTTCTGGACGCTGTGGCCGGCGCTCTACGCCTTCACGCCCGAGGTCTACCCCACGCGGCTCCGCGCCACGGGAACGGGCTTCGTGATGTCCATGGGGCGTTTGGGAGCCATCCTGGGCCCGTACGTGGCCGGCCTCATCCTGGGAAAAGACTACGTGCAAGGTCCGGTCTTCATCATGGCCCTTGTTGCATTCGTGATCGCGGCATTGGCCGTGCTGCTGCTGGTGCCTGAGACCAAGGGCAAGGTGCTGGAAGAAGTGGCCGCCTAGGGCAACACCGCATCGTGTTGTGAGAGACCGGGAGTTATCACGGATGTCAGCCTGCATCGACGTGGGCTCCCGGTCCCCATCTCTGAACGGAGGATCGAGATGATCGAGGGCAAATTCGTGGTTGCCTCAGACGGTTCCGAGTCCGCAAAGAAGGCAGAGAGGTACGCAGCCGAGCTCGCGGCCTGCCTGGGGTTGCCTGTCGATGTTGTCAACGTGATCCAGGTGGGCGGTTCTGCATTCGTCTCGTCGGGAGCCACGTTGGCCCTGGAGACGGAACTGGCCGAAGAGATCGAGGACAGAGGTCAGGAACTGCGCGAGGCGCTCAAACGAGTCAGGGGAGTTGTCAGAGACCAGACCGTGAGCGTGACTGGGCATTTGTTGGAGGCCACTTCGCCGGCAAGGGCCATTGTCGAGTACTGCTCCACGTCGGCGGAGCCGATAGCGGCAGTGGTATTGGGCAACAGAGGCACCGGGGGGTTCCCCCGTTTGCTGATGGGTTCGGTCAGCGACCAGGTTGTGAAAACGGCAGATTGCCCGGTTATCGTCGTGAAGGCATAGGCTGACGACCAGAAGGGCGGAGGATCCTATGGCAGATGCAGCACAGACCCCGGCCTGGAAGGCCAAAGAGGAGCAGATATTCGAGACCGGTGCCGGCCTCGATATCAGAGAACTGTACACGCCGGAGGACATCGCCGGTTTCGACTACGCC
>Ga0123328_1000998_pt1 | contig 28433 bp, 25 predicted proteins | sample BioC12SIPDNA_2_FD_89702 | JGI IMG/M metagenome (GOLD analysis project Ga0123328, IMG submission 89702) | Anaerobic biogas reactor microbial communites from Washington, USA - Biogas_R1_A C12 SIP DNA | ecosystem: Engineered > Bioreactor > Anaerobic > Unclassified | place: Washington, USA...
CCGTGCCGGTGGAGGGCCGCGCTCCGTCGCGGCCGGGGATGGCCGGACCGTGCACATGCACAGGCGGGCAGACGCACAGCCGGGCACGACGGAGCGTGCCCCTCCAGCGGCGTGAACCGTCCGTGCCGGTGGAGGGCCGCGCTCCGTCGCGGCCGGGGATGGCCGGACCGGGCACATGCACAGGCGGGCAGACGCACAGCCGGGCACGACGGAGCGTGCCCCTCCAGCGGCGTGAACCGTCCGTGCCGGTGGAGGGCCGCGCGCCGTCGCGCAAACTCATTGACAACCCGGGACCGTAAACGGTACCGTTTACGAGGGTGTCCGCCGCATGGCGGGCAGAGGGGCGGCACACCCGTGTGCCGAGGGATCCCCGGCGTATCTCGGGCACGAGTCCGGGGCCGGCGGATCGATCTGTGAACGTGGGAGGTGTGCGATGCGCGCGCAAAGTGGCGTCTGGCTGGCTCTGGCGGCTTCGATGGTTCTTCTGCTGCCGGCATGCTCGTTCGTCGAGGAACACCGCAAGGTCGCCATTGGGGCGGGCGCGGGGGCGGTAGCCGGCGGGCTCGCGGGCGGGATCGCCCGCGGGAGCAAGGGCGCGGCCGTCGGCGCCGTCGTGGGCGCTCTGGCGGGCGGCGCCATCGGCGCATACCTCGAGCACAGGGACCGGACCGCCGAGGAGACGGTGGAGCTGTATGACTACACCCCGAGCCAGGGTGTGCGGCTCGAGGTCTCGCAGGTCGCCGCAGAGCCCGCCACGGTCCGGCCGGGCGAGAGCGTCACGCTGCGGGTGACCTACGCCGTGATGGCCCCGAACCTGGACCAGGTGGTGACGGTGCGCGAGACCCGGACCATCCTCCTCAGCGGCGTCACGGTCGCGCAGGCGCCCGTCGACGTGGCCCGGACCAGCGGCACCTACACGAGCGAAGTGCCCCTGGCCCTGCCGGCCGAGGCCGCCGCGGGCACGTACGAGGTGCAGATCACCGTGGCCGCCGACGAGGTCTCGAACACGCTCCAGACGACGTTCGTCGTCCAGTAGCAGCGCACGCGCTGCACAGGCGGCGGGCGACCCCCTGCTTGCACGCACGCCCCGGGCGGAGACGCCCGGGGCTACCCATTGGGGGGCGGGGCCGTTGGAGGGGCACGCTCCGTCGTGCCCGGCCTCCGGCAATCCCCGGCCGCGACGGAGCGCGGCCTCCTACCTGCACGCACGCGTCAGGCCGGCGATGATGCTCTCCTCGATGCCCGGGCCGAGCGGGCCGGTCCAGGTCTTGCCGAGGTAGCTCTCGGCCTCGTAGCCGCCGCGTTCGATCTCGGCGGTGGTCGGCAGGTAGCAGCACGAGCCGTTGGTGTAGCCGAGCAGCACAACGCGCGCCGGCGCCAGCGCCTCCTCCACCGCGAACCCCAGCGCGCAGAGCGGCTCGACGTCCAGCCCGACCAGGGCGAGGTCCTCGGTCAGCCAGAGCGTCTGCACCTGCACCGTTGCGTGGCCGGGCACCGACCGGCCCTCATCGAGCAGACCCAGGCACTTCTCGGCATAGCGCCGCTCCCGTTCGTTCCGGGACTTCTGCAGATCCTGGAACTGCTCGCGGCGCGTATACAGCGGCCGGCACGGAACCTGAACGGGCCGGATCGCGCCGGCGAGCACCAGCGGGCCGACGGTCTCGAGCCCACCGGCCAGCGCGATGAGCGTCTCGGCCAGCAGCCCGCGGGCCATGTCCGGCAGTTCCTCGTGCGGCACGGCGCGCCAGTCGTCGCCGTCGGCCGCCTGCCGGGGCCGCGTGTCCGCGCCGGCGCCCTGGAGGAAGAACGGCGTCACCCGGCCGTCGAAGGCCGCCGAAAAGGCGTCGCGCCAGGCGCCCGGGTAGTCGGCCGTGATCTGGTGCTGCCAGGCGGTCGCGACCGCGTGGCACGAGACCTTCAGGCCGAGCGCCGCCGGCGTGCCGTCGGCGTCATACAGGGCCAGCAGATGCGTGCGCGGGTCGGTCGGCGCGTCGGGCGCGGGTGCGTGCAGGATGCGGCCGTCCCGTTCCAGGCGGCGGCTGATCGGCAGGTCGGTCGTCCCCTCGCCGAACCGCAGTGTGCCCTCGCGCAGGTCGGCAACCGCCCGCGCGGCGGCATCGGCGATCCGGTCGTAGACGAACTGCTTGTAGCGCTCGCAGAGGTCCCCGTACGGGTCGTCGTCGCCCCAGGCAGAGCGTGACGGCGTCGGGCCGCCGTGCGTGTGCGAGGCGTTGAGCATCACGCAGTCCGGCGGGCAGCCGACGATGCCGCCCAGCCGCTCCAGCAGCCCCGGCAGGCTGCCGTCTCCCGGCAGGGTGACCAGGTCCACGGCGCCGATCAGCGCCCGCCGGTCGCCTTCCTCCAGGACGACCGCCGTGACCGTGAGGGGGTCGTGGACGCGGTCGAACAGGTCCTTGCGCGTTGCATAGCCCCGCATGGGCATGCGGGACATAGGAGTGATATCCGCCACCGCCAGGCCGAAACGCATCGGTACTCTCCTTCGCATGGGGGCCGCCGGCCCCGTCCACCGCCGCGAGGCACTTCGCGTACCTCCGCCGGCGCACTGTAGTCGCCGGCAAGGATGCTGTCAACGTCTGCTCCGCATCCGGCCGGCAGAGGGACGCTGCCTCACAGATGGAAGGGCCCGACCGCCCGATCGCGGCGGGCGACGTGGATCGGCAAGCGCCGGCCGAGCGCGGCGCGATGCGTCCGGAGGGCGAGTTCGGGCCGGTTGTTCGTCTCCGACAGATGGGCCAGGCAGACCCAGCGGAGCCGCCCGTTGGACTGGTCGCGAAGAAGGTTCGCCGCCTCGTGGTTGCTCAGGTGCCCGCCGGAGCCGCGGATCCGTTCCTGCACGCTGAACGGGTACGGCCCGTTCGCAAGCATTTCGGGATCGTAGTTGCTCTCGATGTAGACGGCGTCCAGGGACGCGATCAGCGGCCCCAGCCCCGGGAACACGTGCCCCAGGTCCGTCAGGATGCCCAGCCGGCGGACGCCGTCGGAGAGGACGAACCCGACGCCCCCGGCGCCGTCATGAGCGGTGACGACGGTCTCGACGCGAAGGCCGCCGAACTGCAGGACCTCCCCGGGCTCGAAGACGCGCACGGAGGCCACCCGCCCCAGGCGGCCGCCGATCGCTGCATGCGTCGGGCCCGTCATGCAGAGGGGCAGGCCGAACATGCGGCTGAACACGCCGGCGCTGCGGGTGTGGTCCGCGTGGTCGTGCGAGAGGATCACGGCGCCGGCGGACGCGATGTTGCGTCCGTAGGGCGCGAGGCGCCGGCACGCCTCCCGCCCCCCGATGCCCGCGTCGAGGATCAGGGAGACGCCCCCGCCTTCGACGTAAAGGCAGTTCCCGCTGCTGCCGGACTGCAGCGGGATGAGCGTCAGGCCGGGGCGCGGCCCGATGGCCGGCGGAACGGACGTCTCAGCGGTCTGCGTGGCCTGCTCCTTCCTGAATCGACGGGCGTCCCGGCCGGAGGCTGAGCGGGCGAGGACGCATGCCCGCCCGGCAGCGCCGGATTCACCCCTGCATCCCGATCTCCTCGTACCGGGCCTGCGCCGGGATCGTGTTGTCCTCGAAGTCCGTGTCGGGGCCGAACGGCGGCCAGGCGAGGTCGCCGAACCAGTCCGGCTTCCCGTCCAGGTAGAGGCTGGGCGGCAGCACGGCGTCTCCGAGGGCCTCATCGGGCGGCACGCCGCCGTCGTGGAAGTTGTAGTTCCCCTTCCGCAGCGTCGTCGCCGCCACGTCCAGGTCCAGTTCCTGAAAGCCGCCCGCGCCGGGGAAGAGCAGCACCTCGGTGTTCACGCGCGGCAGCCTGGCGCCCCAGGGGCGGGCGTCGACCTCGGCCGTGTCGCCCTCCACCCGGCCTATCCGCACCCAGCTCTGGGTCTGGCCGCCCCGCAGCATCGGCGACTGCCCGGGCGTCAGCGTGCCGGACGTGAGGGTGATGACGCCGGTCTCGTCGCTTGTGCGTTCGGTCAGGACGCCCCGGATCGCCGTGCCGACGCTCGGATCCCAGTCGGCCCAGTATCGGCCCTGGCTCGGCTGCGCGGTCCGGCCGTTGCACCAGGCGTTCCCCATGTTCGGATAGCCGAAGGAACAGATGAAGTGCTTCGCGTAGTTGAAGCCTTCCATCTCCACCTCGCGGAGCCAGTCGAAGCCGCGGCGGCCCAGCACGTTGCCCACCAGGGAGTAGTCGCGGCTGAACCGGTTCAGGGTCACGCAGATCCAGTACTGCGTCGTCCGGGTCGAGGTGCCGTGGAACCAGTTCCGGAACGCGGTGTCGTGCGAGGCACTGCCGTGGTAGCCGTCGCTCTGGAACCTGGGCATGAAGTTGCCTTCGAAGAGGTTGAAGCTGTTGTGCGCGCCGTGGTTGGCGTTCAGGCTGGCGCAGAGCAGGTTGCCCTGGACGCCGACGTCGTCGCAGAAGTTGTAGGCCAGGACGTTGCCCGTGGCGCCGCCGCTCATCTCGGTGGCCGGCGACAGGATGTTGTCCTCGATCAGGCAGGCGGTGGACATGGTGAGGAAGAGCCCGCCGCTGTTCGGCTGCGCCTCCACCTTGCGCCCGTAGAGGTTGCAGTGCCGCATCTCGCAGTGCAGGGAGCCGTCGATGCTCAGCAGGCGGCGTTCGCCGTTGCGCACGGTCACGTTCCTGATCCAGCACCCGTAGGCCTGGCCGATGTTGACCAGGCAGTTGCCGGACGGGCAATGGACGCCGTCGACGGTCAGGTCCTCGATGCCCACGAACTCGGTGTACCGCCCGACGGGCCGCAGGACCGGCGCAAGCTCCTGCGGAAGATCGAACAGGAGCGGCGGCGAGATGGTCACGGTCGTGCCGGTGCGGCCCACGATGCGCGTGACGTACTTGCGCGCGTACTCGAACCCGGCCGTCGTCATCACCGGCAGCCGCAGGTCATTCTTCAGGGAGATCTGGCAGAGCTGGCCGACGCCGCCGTTCGGATAGGCGTCCAGCGGCGTCGTGTCGCCGACCGAGAGTTCCGTCGCCCCGCGCGCGTGGCTGCCCGCGATGTCCAGCTTCAGCCGCCGGGCGTACCACCAGTCGCCGCCGTCGGCCGGCTTGACGCTGATCCCGCCGCTCTGCGGTCCTGTGGGCCGGATGATCGTCCGGTCCTGCCCGTCGCCGCGGATCGTGAGCCGGCCCTTGCCGCCGTACACCGAGATGCCGCGGTCGATGCGATACGTGCCCGCGGGGAGGTAGACGACGTCGTTTTCGGCGGCGTCCGCAATGGCCTTCATGATGGCGGGCTGGGCATCGGCCGCGCCTGTGTTGTCCGCGTTGTATGGTTCCTGTGTCACGTCGAGCAGATGGTCTCGGTCGGTCGGGATGCCCCCCGGCACTCCGGCCCGGCTCCAGTCGGCCACGCGGTCGGGGGGCAGGATGCCACCCTCCGCCGCCCGGACGTCGGCGGCGCAGAGGACCGCCGCCGCACAGACAAGCGCCATCGTTCGCATTTTCCGTCGTACCATCTCACTTCACCTCATCGACAGACCTCAGGGGGCCAGCCCCAGGATGCGGCGCGCGTTGTCCACCAGGATGGCGCGCTTCTGCTCCTCGGCGATATCCGCGAACACGACGCGCCCGATCTGCTGCCCGAGCGGCATCCAGGGCATATCGGAGCCGAAGACGATCTTCTCGGCCGAGGCGCGCCGCACCAGGCACTCCACCAGCCCGTTCGGGCATCCGGAGAACTCCAGGTCCAGGTAGACGTGCGGGTAACGGACGGCCCAGGGCACGTAGTCGTCGGCGCGCGTGCTTCCCGAGTGCGCCAGCAGGATGGGGCAGTCCGTGTATTCCTCGAAGAGCCGCTCGTGCGCGCCCAGCCCGCCCCAGGTGTGCAGGAGCACGGGCAGACGACGCTCATTCGCCAGCCGCCAGATGGGCGTGTAGCGTTCTGCGGTATAGGGAATCCTGTTCGCGTTGTGCATCTTGACGCCGACCATCCCCGCGTCCAGACAGCGGCGGATCTCGTCGATCCCGAGCGTGTCGTTCACCGGGTAGGCCGACGCATACCCGAGGATCCGCCCCGGATGGCGCCGCATGGCCTCCAGCACCTGGTCGTTGCCGTAGGCGACCTCAGGCGTCATGCACGCCTGGTGGCTGCAGACGGCCACCGCGACCCCGACGCGGTCCATCTGCCGCACCATCGAGTCGGCATCGTTTCCCGGCATGGCGAAGGCCGCCCACGAGCCGAGGTGGATGTGCATGTCCACAATGCCGTCCAGGGGCAGCGGCCGGCGGGCGCGGACACGGTCGCAGAGGCTCTCAGAGGCGGACGGCATGGATCAGCCCTTCCAGGTTGCGGAACGCGATGCTCTCGAGGTCGCCGGGAGGGATGTCGGCATAGGCGAGGTGGCCGATGGCGGCGCCCGGTTCGGCGATCGGGTAGTTCGAGGCGAAGAGCAGGCGCCCGGAGCCGATGCGCGCGCAGATCGTCTCGATGCCCTCGTTGAGGCCGAACGGCGGGTTGATCGTCATGTGCAGGTTCGGCGTGTCGGCGAGGACCGGCAGCAGGTTGCGGTCGCGGTAGAGGCCCGGCGGGTACGGACAGTAGATGAACGGCACGTCCGGATGCCGGGCGGCCAGGCCCGCCATCGGGAGCAGGTCCAGCTCCCCGGCGGGCACCTGCACGGGCAGGCGGCGCACGCAGGCGGCGGACAGCAGGCGGCCGAGCACGCGCTCGTCGGCGGCCAGGCCGCAGCTCTTCGGGTAGAGCCCCACGCACCGGGCGCCGCGCTCGATCAGCCCGCCGACGAGCGCGTCCTCGTCCCCCACCTCCCCCACCGCGTCGGGCAGGACGGCCGGACACGGGATGAGACGCGGATCGGCCGCGGCCGCCTCGAACGTCAGGCGGTTGCCGTAGGACACGTCGAATCGGAAGGACGCGAACGAGCTGAGCAGCGCCCGCTCGATGCCGTACCGGTCCAGGGCGCGGCGGATCGACTCCACGTCGGACGACTGGAACGGCTCCAGGTCGATGGCACGGCCGAGGACGATGCGCGCGTCGAACAGCTTCACGGCCGGCGACTCCCGCTCTCTTGGATGAGTCTTCGACGATACCCGCCGGCGGCGGCAGGCGCAAGCGCAGGTTCGCCCGTGGGGGCGTCGGACGGACCGTGTGCGCTTCGGGCGCGGCCCCCTATCCGGCGTCCACGCGGAGGAGCAGGGCTTCCGGGGCGCGCTTGGTGACGTACGAGCCGCCTCCGCCGCCGCTGCGGACGCCGAACTGGCTCTCGTAGAACGCCCGGCACTCTTCGGCAAGCGCGACGTAGTCCTTGCCGCCGAGGCGGTTCAGGTCGCTGGTGAGTATGTGCTCGCCGTCCTTGGACGCGTCCGTCCAGTCGCAGGCGCAGTAGAGCACGGCCTTCGGCTCGCGGTCGGCGTTGTAGGCCCGTACGGCCTCGACGGTCGCGCGGGCCGTGGCGACGTGCTCGACGTGGCCCGTGTAGCCGCCCTCCAGGTCGAGGGTGATCACGATGCTCGGCCGCTTGTGGCGCAAGAGCGCGAGCAATGCCACCACCGGATCGCCCGTCTGATTGGTCCAGCGCGCGCAGATCTCGTCCGGAGTCTGCGACACCGCCGCCCGCCAGCGTGCCTGGGCCTGCGGGTCAGGGTCGAGGACCGCCAGCCCGCCCGGGTGCGCCCGGGACGTGCCGTTCACGTAGTCCAGCATGATCGGCAGGCCGCCGAAGGCGCCGACGGACGCCCTGAACTCCATCTCGCGCACCTGCGAGAGGGTGTGCGTCAGGTCCTCCCGGGTCAGGTTGTGGCCGGACTCGCCGCGCGTCATGCAGCTGACCACCACCTCCCGGCAATGATCGGCGCAGTAGGCAAGGAGCGGCCCGATCAAGGTCTCATCGTCCGCGTGCGTGCCGGCAAAGAGCACAACGTCGTCCGGCTTCAGTGACTCCAGGAACGACATACTGCTCACCTCCTCTGCAAACGGCGGGACAGGGCGCGGGACGCCGTTCAGCCGGCGTCCGGGCGCCGGAGCAGCGCCTCTGCGGAACGTGCGGCCGAGTAGTTCGTGCTCTCCTGCGAGCCGCGGGGGCCGAACTGGCTCTCGTAGATGACCCGGCACTCGGCGGCAACGGCGAAGTAGTCCTTCCCGCCGAGCCGGTTCAGGTCGCTGGTGAGGATGTGCTCGCCTTCCTGCACGTCGCCCTTCGGGTCGTAGGCGTAGTAGAGGGTGGCCTTCGCGTCGGCCTCGCGGTTGTATGCGCTGACGGCGTCGCGCGTGATGTGCGCCAGGGCGATGTGCTCGACGTGGTCCGTGAAGCCGCGCTCGAGGTCCAACGTGATGACCGCGCTCGGCTTGTTCGCGCGCAGGAGTGCCAGGACCGCCTCGACCGGGTCGCCCGTCTGCTCCGTCCAGCGCGTCCGGATCTGCTCCGGAGTCTCACGGCCGGCCGCGCGCCAGCGCTTGTGGGCCTCCGGGCGGAGGTCCAGGACCGCCAGCCCGCCCGGGTGCGCCCGGGACGTGCCGTTCACGTAGTCCAGCATGATCGGCAGGCCGCCGAAGGCGCCGACGGACGCCCTGAACTCCATCTCGCGCACCTGCGAGAGGGTATGCGTCATATCCTCGCGGGTCAGGTTGTGGCCGGACTCGCCCCGCGTCAGCGAGAGCACGACGACCCGGCGACAGCGGTCGGCGCAGTAGGCCAGCAGCGGCCCGATCACCGTCTCGTCGTCGGGATGCGCCCCGGCAAAGAGCACGACGTCCTCGGGCCTCAGCCCGTCAGGAAAGCCCGTGCAACCCATCGCTCCACTCCATTCGGGACGGCGTTCCGTCCACGTCTATCGCAGCGCCCGCGCGACCTCTCCGGCCAGAGCAAAAAGCTGCTGGTTGCGCTCCTGGTAGCCGGAGCCCAGGAACCAGTTGTGCCCGGAGACGTTGGGCATCGTTCGCCAACCGCCTCCTTCGTAGCGTTCCTGCTTCTCGGGATACCGGTAATAGCACTGCATGCTCCAGAGGCTCTGCCAGAGCATCATGTGGCGCTCGTGGAGGTACTCCTCACAGCGCCGGGCGAGATCGTCTCCGAGCCGGGCCCTCCGTTCGGCATCGTACAGGGCGCGTTCAATCGTGATGCGCGCCTCGCACTCCTGCACGCCCTCGCGCAGGGCCTCCAGGCGGCGGCCGGCCGCCGGCCCCTCCGGTCCCGGCACGATCAGGCTCGAGGCGATGAACAGGTTCCGCCAACTGCTCTCGGGATAGCGTTCGAACGACGTGCTCGCGCGCTCGCCGCGCGCGTTGCGGACGACCTTCCAGTATTCCGCCCCGAGCCGGCCGGGGCCCCTCTGGGAGCCCGTGATGCAGGTTTCGGCCAGGTGGCGCCAGCGCGTGTTCGGGTGGTCGTCGCGCGTGACGCGGTCGAACTGGGCGATCAGGTGCTCACGGTTCCAGCCCATACGGCTCGTGATCCGGCCCTTGTCGCGTTCGCCGCGATCCGTGCCGTCATCCGAGAAGGCGACGGCCCAGACGCAGGCCTGGTAGGCGACCTGCGCGATGCCGTACATCTTCGCGTCCGCCTTATGGCCTTCGTGCGAATGCATCGCCCATGGGACGTCCGGGGCGAGGTCGTTGAACAATGCCACGTCATCCCTGCCGGCCCAGGTGTCGTGGTGCAGGCCGAACATCATGGCGTCCTCCAGGCCGCGCGCGCGCAGCCGCTCGCGCACGCCGTCGACGACCGGCTGCCAGAGCGCCTTGTCCGCGGGGTCGCCCTCGTGGGGCGGCAGGTTCAGCACGTCCGTCTCGCCGGTGGCGGGGTCCAGGACGGTCACCATCGGGCCCTGGCCGTATTCGGCGCCGATCTTGTCCAGGTGCGCCGTGTGCCACACCTCGCGGGTCCGTCGCTTGCCGTCCGTCTCCTTCGGGATCATGTAGACGTCCCAGACGACGAAGACGATGAGCTTGGGCGTGCCCATGGTCTCGCGGGCGACATCCAGGTAACGCTCCATGATCGAGAAATCATGGTCATACCCCCCGTCCTCGCGCTTGATCCACCGGACCATCGACTGCTCGTTGCCGAGGTTCGTGTGGGCGATCAGGGGGATGTAGACGATGCGGCTGCCGGTCTCGCCGATCAGCCGGAAGGAGCGGGCGATCATGTCGAAGTGCCTGTCGGACCAGAGCGGGATGTCGTACTCCAACGCCAGGGTGTCGGGACACTGGATGATGTCGACCCAGGTGCGGTAGTCCTGCGTGGTGGGAAGCACGTAATCCGCCACGCGCAGTTCGAGGGGCACGTCGATCGGCTCCTCGCCGTCGGCCTGGACGCGCAGCGAGCCGGTGTAGGTGCCCGGGGCGGCGTCGGCGGGCGTACGCACGCGCAGCCACAGGGGCACGACGGCGGCCGGGACGGCCTTGACGACCTGCGGCCCGCGGGGAAAGGTGTAGAAGGATGCCTGCCGCTGCCCGTGCAGCACGGGGACCTCGTCCGGAGCCGCATCCGCCAGCGCCCCGAGCGCGACGGTGTAGTCGAGATACGGGCTGTCGCGCAGCCACTGCCCGTGGTAGAGGCCGGTGTCGGCCAGGCGCTCCTCGCCCCAGGGCACCCCGTAGCGCACCTCCACGTGGTCGGCGGGGATGGCGGCGCCGCCGGGCCCGGAGATGGCCCCCGGGGCCACCTTCAGTCCCCGGATCGGCCGGGTGGAGCCGAGCACCACCTTGCCGGAGAAGAGGCCGTTGCGCGCGCCGATGATGGTGACCGGTTGCAGGGGAACGCCCGCGTCGCCCTGGTCCAGGCTGTGGTCGCCGGCCAGCGGGTCCGAGTTCCACGCCTGCAGCCCTTCGGGGCGGACGGCGTTGGGGATCAGGCCCGCACGGCTCGGCGCCGAAAGGCGCACTTCCAGGACCTCGCAGGTCTTGATGTCGTAGACGAACTCGCCGGGCTGCCCGCCGGACTCCGGGTACGGCGCCCGCACGACGTCCAGCGCCAGCACGTTCGTGCCGTTGCGCAGCCGGTCGGTCGGGAGCGCCAGGTCCACGATCTCCCGCTCCTCGCCTCCGGGGCCGTCCGCCGGCTCCCGCCCCGGCTCCCTGTGCGCACGATGCACCTCCTGGCCGTTCAGGTACACGACGATGCCGCCGCGGTAGCGGGCCGAAAGCCACAGTGCCTCCACGGCGGACGCGTCGGTCACGGCGAACTTCCCGCGAATGCACGCCCGCGCCAGGATGCCCGTCTTGGGGACGCGCACGAGCGAGCCGCGGTTCCAGAAGCGGTCGTCGAAGTCCGGCGCCTCCCAGCCCTCGGGCGGGGGCGGCGTCTTGTGGGCCATCCAGACCCGCGGCAGGGCCCCCTCCTCGCCGGAGGCCCGCACCGGAGGCGCCAGCATCGAACGCATGTGCCAGTTCCCGTACGTATCCAGCACCGGCACACGTCCCTCCTGCGCCGGGGACTCGGCGGCCGCACAGACGGCACCGAGAAGCCCGACCGCCACCCACATCGCGCCGAACGCCCTCATCCCACTCCTCCGCACGATTGTCTCATCGCCCTGCCGCATGGCGGACGGCCGCGCTCACCGGAGCGCCGCCGTCACCTCCCCTGCCAGGGCGAACAACTCCCGGTTGCGCTCCTGGTAGCCGGAGCCCAGGAACCAGTTGTGACCGGTGAACCCGCCCCCCCAGCCGTGCGGCCACTTGGCCCGCCAGGAGGCGTCCGGGTACTGATGGTAGAACTGCAGACCGCTCCCGCTCAGCCACATCATCATGTGCCTGTCGTGCAGGTAACGCTCGCAGCGCTCGACCAGGTCGGCCGGCAGCCTCGCGCGCAGGGCGTCGTCGTAGAGGCCGCGTTCGATGGCGATGCGCGCCTCGCACTCCTGCACGCCCTCGCGGAGCGCCTCCATGCGGCTGGTCGCGACCGGGCCGGTCGGCCCCGGCGCCAGCAGCGAGGCCCGGATCACGAGGTTCCGCCAGTTGCTCTCCGGGTAGCGTTCGTGCACCCGGCCGACGCGGTCGCCCCGCTCGTTCTTCAGCACGGGCCAGTAATCGCCCCCAACGCGGCCCTGGCCGCGGTGGTCGCCGGTGATGTTGCGCTCGATGGCGAACCGGCAGCCGGCTTCCATCCACGTCTCCAGGGCGTTGGTCCGGTTGAACCGGGCCACCAGGTCATCCCGGCGCCAGCCGCAGAGGCTGGTGATCTTCCCGATGTCGCGCTCGCCGCGGTGCGTACCGTCGTCGGAGAAATGCACGGGCCAGACGACCACCTGGTATCCCAGCCGGGCCACGTCGTGCAGGCGTCGCCCGTCGCGCAGGTAGCCCTCGTGCGACTGGATGACCCACGGCGCGTCGTCGGTGACCTCGCGGAAGAACTCGCAGTCCTCCTTGGTCGGCCAGGCGTCGGACATGATGCCCAGCATCATCGTCTCCTCCAGCCCGCGCTCCGCCAGACGCGCGCGCACGCCCTCGAACAGCGGCGCCCAGAGCGGCCGGCTCGCCTCCGGATCCGTGTGCGACGGAAGCAGGAGCAGTTCCGTCTCGCCCGTGGCCGGGTCCAGGCGGGTGACCATCGGCCCCTGGCCGAGGTCCCCACCCTCCTTCTGCACGTGCTGGGCCATCTGCCGCTGGCGTCCCCGTGCCTGCGAGGCCTCGTCGCCGGAGGCGTCGGACTCCGGGATCATGTAGTGGTCCCAGACGACGAACACGATCAGCTTCGGCGTGCCCATGTGCTCGCGGGCCGTGTCGAGGTAGCGTTCCATGACCGAGAAGTCGTAGGCATAGGCGTCGCCGTCCGGGATCCAGCGGACCATGGACTGCTCGTTGCCCAGGTTGGTGTGGGCGATCAGCGGCACGTAGAGCGTGCGCGCGCCCGTCTGGCCGATCAGGCGGAAGGACCGCGCGATCAGGTCGAAGTGATCGTCGGACCAGAGCGGCACGTCATACTCCAGGGCCAGCGTGTCGGGGCTCTGGATGACGTCGAGCCACGTGCGGTAGTCCTGCGTGTCGGGCAGCGTGTAGTCCGCCACGTGCAGCTCCACGGGCACGCGCACGGGCTCCTGGCCGTCCACCTCGATGCGCACGGCGCCCGCGTAGTCGCCGGCCCCGGCGTCGGCCGGCACCTGCACGGTGATCCAGACGGGCACGACCGCGCCGTTGACCGTCTCGGGCTGCCCGGGGAACGACTCGAAGCGCCAGTACTGCCGCCCGCGCCGGCCCGGCACCAGCACCTCGAACTCCTCCAGGGGCTCCTCGGCCAGGGCGCTCAGACGGTTGGCGTATTGGGGATACGGCGCGTGCGGGACCAGGCGCGTCGACAGGTTGGGGCCCGAACCACCCCCGCGGACGCCGTAACGGATGCGGACCGCCGCAGCGGGGATGGCGCCGCCGCCGCCGACGAGCGGCTCGGGGCGGGCCGCCAGCGCGCGGATCGGCTCGGTGGATCCGACGACGACCTTGCCGGAGAAGCGCCCGTTGCGGGCGCCGACGATCGTGACCGGCCTGAGCGGCTCGGCGGTGTCGCCGAAGTCCAGGTCCACGTCGGCCGCCAGCACGTCGGCGTTCCAGACCTGCAGCCCCGCCGGACGCACGACGTTCGGCACCAGGCCGCCGGCCGAGGCCGCCGAGAGCCGCGCGTGCAGGAACTCGCAGGCGTTCGGCTCGTAGTTGTCCTCCTCTTCCACCTGCGGGTAGACCGAGCGCACGGCCTCCAGGGCCAGCACGTTGACGCCCTCGACGAGCCGGTCGAGCGGGACCGTGTGGTCTTCGAGCAAGCGCTCCTCGCCGGCCAGCCCGTCGGCGACGGCCGCGCCCTTCTCGACGTGCGCCCTGTGGATCTCCTCGCCGTTGAGGTAGACGATCAGGCCGCCCTTGTAGCCGACGGTCAGGCGCAGGTCGGCGACCGCGGCGGGGTCGGTCACGGTGAACTTGCCGCGCAGGCAGATGCGCGCGGCGAGCGCCGTCTTGCAGGACAGCTTCAGCGGGCCGCGGTTCCAGAAGCGGTCGTCGAAGTCCCGGGACGGCCAGGCAGGGTCGGGGTCGGGCGTCCTGTAGTTCAGCCAGGCGTGCCGGAGCCCGATGGCCTCGCCGGAGGCCAGCAGGGGCGGCGCCAGCGTGCAGTGCATCCGCCACGGGCCGTAGGTATCCAGGATCGGCACGCGCGCGGCCGTCTCGCCATCCGGCGCAGCGGCTCCGAGGCCGAACGCACACAGCATCACGCACAGGGCCGCAGCCCCGGTCCGCCTCCAGAGCCTCATCACGTCGGCCTCCTCACGTCAGCTTCCGTTTGTACTCGTCCGGGAGGAACCGGTCCAGATGATCCCTGCCGGTGCTCTGATTGCCGCCTTCGCAGTGGAAGACGGTGTTGACAAAGCGGCGGTAGACGTCCACCAGGTCGTCTGATCCGCCCACGTACTCCCGCTCGGCGCCGTCCTGGGTGTAGGAGAAGACGAACGGCGGCTCGATGCGGTAGACGGGCATCTGCTGCCAGGCGCGCACGGCCTCGTGCGCCCGGGCGCGCATCTCCAGGCAGACGGCCTCGGGGGTGCGCGTCTTGACCAGGTAGGGGCCGAGGGCGACCTTGCTCACGACGCTCTTCATCTCGGGCACGAGGGCAAGGGCCTCGTCGACGGCCGCCCGGTCGCCGGAGACCATCAGGGTGGGCTTGCCGGCCGCCGCAAGCTGCGCGATGAACATGCCGGCCTCGCCGTAGACCGTGCCGTTCAGGACCACGCGCGTGTGCGGCAGGCAGGCGAACGGCGTGCCCGCCATGGCGTGCGCGCACAGGTACATGCCGGCGTCGTAGCCGTCTTCCCAGAACGGCAGCCAGGGCGCGCGGTGGTAGTCGCCCGTGATCAGCTCCACGCGCCTGTCGAGTTCCTCGACGACGACGCTGTTGCCCGCGCCGTGGGAGTCCCAGATGGTCACGGCCTCCGCCCCGCCGTCGAAGGCCCCGAGCGCGGCGGCGTTGAGTTCGGCCGTCATGATCTTGCGGAGCCGCAGGCGCCGGTGGAGGTTCTCGGGCGACTTGTCCTCGCGGTCCTCCCAGTAGGTCATGCCCGCGATGCCTTCGATGTCCGCCTGGATGTACAGCCTCATCTGCTCCCCCTTTCCGGTGAAGAGCACTCTGGTACGGTCCGGCCTCTTATACAGCGGACCCGTCCCGGCTTCAATCGTCCCGGCACAGGCACGCGCACGGACGGACGTTCAGGCGCCCTCGGCGGCTGCGAAGAGCGCCACGACGTCCTCCGGCGGCACGTCCGGCTGGATGTTGTGTACGGAGTTGAGAACGTAGCCGCCGCCGGCGCCGCCGGCGGTCTTGCATGGCTCGGGGAGGGCCGAAAACGGAGACGCGACCCGAACGCATTGACTTGGGGGCCGGGAGGTGGACATAATCGCATGGGCAATCGGTTCACATCCGGGGATCTTCGTCCTGCCGGTGAAAGGGAGACGACGGCCATGGCGCGAACAGTGCGGAGCCTCACCGTGTTTCTGTCGGTCGCGGGAATCCTGCTGGCGACCGGCTGCGGGTATGCCAGGAACGTGCGCGACGACGTGATGGACCTGGTCGACGTGAGCGTCGGCCTCAACCTGCCCCGGATCGGGAGCAACCCCACGCCCTTCCGCCCCCCGATCGGCCTCTACGTCGAGGCGACGGACTTCCTGCATCTCGGCATGATCTCCCGCGCCGGCGCGGACATCCAGTGGGACCGGCGCGGCCTCGGCACGCTCGGCGACGTGCGCACGAAGGTCGGGCTCGGCCCGTGGCACTCCGTCCGGATCGAGCAGATTCCGTGGACGACGAACGCCTACAAGCGCACGGGCAACAAGCTGGACGGCTGGCGCGAGCACCTGGGCAGCGCCAGCGTGGGGCGTTCGCCCGCCAAGGAGCTGATCTTCACGGGCGAGAAGTCGCCCTACTTCCATAAGGGCTGGCAGGATTTCGCGCACGTCTCGATGGAGGCGGGGCTCTACGAACCCCTCCTGCTGCGCCTGGGGGTGTACGTCCGGCTGGGGATGGACCCGGCGCAGGCGACCGATCTCCTCTTCTCGATGCTCCTTCTGGACCCCATGGGCGACGACGCCTTCCGGTTCTGGAACGGCCGGCCGAAGTACTGAGCAGGCCCCCAGCACTCACGCGTGGGATGCCTTCGGAGGGTGTCCGCCCGCTGCCGGTCCGTGATGACGAACAGGGAGCCCGGGCGCTCACCGTGCTCCGCCATGATGGACTTCCGCCGTGTGGGGACTGCGCGCGCCCGGCAGCTCGGGCACGATGGCGCCGTGGGCGCGGAGCAGGTCGTGCACGTCGCCGATGGGCAGCGCCTCCACGTCCAGGCCCCCGTCGGCCGAGAGCGCGGCCATGGCGCCGGCGGCCTGGCCGGTGGCCATGCAGGTGGCCTCGACGCGATAGGCCGAGTGCGCCAGCCGGTCGCCGCTGATGCAGCGGCCCGCGGCCACCAGGCCCCGGCTGCCCTCCGGCAGCATCGCGCCGCGCGGGATCGTCGGCACGACGCCCTCGGGCAGCCGGCGCGTGTCGACCCCGACCGGCAGGTGCAGGTCGATCGGATAGAAGCTGTAGCAGACGGCGTCGTCCCAGAGGCGGCCGCCCCAGTAGTCATCGTGCGTGATCGTCTTCTTGCCGCGTATGATGCCGCCCTCGCGGATGCCGACCTCCGGGCAGAGGTCATCGATGCGCAGGCCTTCCAGACCCGGCTGGCTGCGGAAGAAGCGGAACAGACGCATCACGACGCGGCGCCCTTCCACCTCCGCCTGCGTGCGCTCCTCGCTGCCGGCGGCGTGGATGCCGCAGACGTGGTTGGCGTTGCCGCCGCGGGCGCGCAGGAAGCCGGGCGCCGCGCCCAGGCCCTGCCACAGGTCGCTCTCGCTCAGCACGCCCTCGCGCACGGCTGCCTTGTAGGCGTCGGAAATGCGCTCCATGTCCAGCGCGTCGGCGTCGTAGCCGCCGATGCGGAAGGTCAGCGTGCCCGGCTGGCATTCGTCCGGCTGGTCCACCGGGAAACCGGCAAGCGCGACGGCGTTGGCGTCGCCCGTGCAATCGATCAGCACGCGGCAGCGGACGGGCTGGAGGCCCGACTTGGTGCAGAGGGTCACGTCCCAGCCGTCGCCGTTCCATTCCACGCCGCCGATCATGGTGTGCAGCAGCATCTCAACGCCGGCGTCGAGCACGGCCTCGTCGGCCAGCGCCGCGAAGACCGCCTTGTCGATGCGCACGTGGTGGCGCCAGTGCGGTGCCTGGGCGTCGCTGAAGTCGGGCAGTTGGCCGCCCGTCTCGGCGAGCGTGGCGGTAACCAACTCCCAGCCGATGCCGGCGATCACCTGCCGTCCCCAGGCGTAGAAGAGCGCGGGGTAGTTAACCCCGCCGACGGTCATGGTGCCGCCCAGCATGCCGTTTTTCTCGACGAGCAGCGTGCGGGCGCCCGCCCGGCCGCTCTGGATGGCGGCAACCACGCCGGCCGTCCCGCCGCCGACCACCAGGACGTCGTATCGATCCATCATGCACTCCCCTGTTGACACACCCCATCGGACGAGCGCACCATTATACGCCCCGGCGTCGGCCAGGCGAAGGCGCGGCGGACTGCGCCCTTGATTCGGGCGGGGGAGACGCTATGCTGCTCGGCCATACGTTGCCACCTGCCAGACGCCGCCACTCTGGAGGAACACCGGGCATGTGCCGTTTGCTGGGAATGGTCAGTGGACGCGAGCGCGATCTGAGCTACTACCTCGTCGACGCGCGCAACGCCCTGCGCGAGCAGGGGCCGAAGCACCCGCACGGCTGGGGCATCGCCGCCTTCCGCAGCGGCGCCTGGACGCTGACCCGCGCGCCGAGGCCCGCGCATGAGGACGAGCAGTTCGTGCGAGACGCCCGCAGCGCCCGCGGGACCACCTTCATCGCCCATATCCGCAACGCGTCCCGCGGCGCTCATACGCTGCCGAACACCCACCCGTTCCTGCGCCACGGCTGGATGTTCGCCCACAACGGCACGGTCCTGAACGATGACGAATTCCGGAACGCCATTGCGCCGGACCTCGCGCCGCTGGGGCAGACCGACAGTGAACTGCTGTTCTGCCGCATCCTGACGGAGATGCGGGAGACATGCGCCGAGTATCCGGCGGCGCCGCCGGAAGCCGTGGCGGCCTGTCTGGCCGAGATCATGCCCCGCGTGCGGCCGCAGACGGGCACGGCCATACTGCTCTCTGACGGCGTTTGCCTCCACTTCTACCGGAGCGGCAACCCCCTGAAACGGCTGAGCCCCCGGAGCGCCGAGCCGCCGATGCTCCTGCTGGCCTCCGAGCCCATCGGCGATGAGGAATGGACGGACCTGCCGGATGCCGACGGAGGGTACGTCGATCCGACCGGGACCATCCGCCTGTGGTCCGCCGGCTGAACCGGCAACGCCGCGCGCGGGGCGCATGCAGTTGACAGAACCGCCCCGTACGGTATGCTTGCAGTCGTCTGCCCCTCCCCGCCCTGCCGGTGCAAGGACGTTCCATGGAGAAGACCGAAGGCGTCCACTCGCACGCTCCGCTGAACACGGTGTTCGGCTTCATCGCCATCGCCTGCTGGAGTTCCACGATCGCCTTCACGCGCACGGCGTCCGAGTTCCTCGGGCCGGTCACGATGGGCGCCTTCATGTTCCTGGTGGCGGGCGTGGCCGGGTGCGCGCTGCTGGCGCTGCAGCGGGGCGGGCTGGTCAGCGCGCTGAAGCTGCCGCCGGCCTACCTGCTCGGCTGCGGCGCTCTGTTCGTCTGCTGCGAACTGGGCCTCTGCCTGGCGGTGGGCCGGGCGGTCACGCGGCAGCAGGTGCTGGAGGTCAGCGTCATCAACTACCTCTGGCCCGGCCTGACGCTGCTGTTCTCGGTCTGGATCCTGAAGCGCCGGGCCCGGCTCTGGCTCATGCCCGGCGTCGTCATCGCGCTGACGGGGGTGCTGCTGGCCATGTCGCACGAGGGGCGGCTGAGTTGGTCCGGCCTGGCCGAAGGCTTCCTGAGCGCGCCGGCGCCCTACCTGCTCGCCCTGGGAGCGGCGGTCTCCTGGGGGCTCTACTCGAACCTGAGCCGCAGATGGGCGGGCAACGGGGGCAGCACGGGCGTGCCGTTCTTCTTTCTGGCCACGGCGGGGGCCTTCTTCCTGCTGCGCCTTTTCGTCGCCGAGCAGCCGCAATGGAGCCCGCGCGCCCTGTGGGAGCTGCTCTTCCTGGCCCTCGTGCCCAACCTGCTCGGCTACACGTGCTGGGACCTGGCCATGCGGAACGGGCGCATCATCCTGGTTGCGGCGTTCTCCTACCTGACGCCGGTTCTCTCGATGTTCGTCTCTTCCCTCCGCCTGGGGATCCGGCCGGGGCTGACCCTCTGGGTGGCGTGTGCCATGGTGGTCGTCGGCGCGGTTGTGTGCAAACTGTCCATATCGGACGACTAACGCCGGACGTGCGAAGGGGGGGCCGACCATGCGGCGGCTCGAGACCGACGTGCGGATTCTGGACGTGGAGACGGCCTTCTCCTACAAGGCGTACCGCGCGACGCTCAAGTTCGGCGGGGCCGTCAAGGGGCCGGGCGCCCGGTCCGGTGCGGACCTGAACGTGGCGGTGCTGGTCGAGACGCGCGACGGCCGCCGCGCGGTCGGACGCGGCTCGATGGTGCTCGGGGCCGCCTGGAGCTGGCCTTCGCAGGTCGTGCCCTCGTTCATGGTCACCGACTTCATGCGCAACCTGGCCGTGCGTTACGGCGGCGAACTGCGCCGGCGCGATGCATACGGCCACCCGATGGAGCATGCGCTCGAAACCGAGCCGCTGCTGCTGGAACTGGCCGACGAGATCATCGAGCAGTATGCGCCCGGCGAGCCGATGCCGCGCATGTGCGCGCTGGTCGTCGGGGCGGCCTTCGACGCCGCGCTGCACGACGCCTTCGGCAATGCCCTGGGGCTCGACGCCTATGCGGCGCTCGGCCCGGAGCACGTCTCGTGGGACCTGAGCCGCTACCTCGGCCCCGCGTTCAAGGGCAGGTACCCGGCCGACTACCTGAAGCCGCGCTACGACGAGACGCTGCCGGTCTTCCACCTCGTCGGCGGCTACGACCCGCTGACCCCGGGCGACGTCGGCCCCGACGACCCCCGCGACGAATACCCCGCCGACCTGGCCGGCTGGGTGAAGCGCGACGGCGTCTTCTGCCACAAGGTGAAGATGCGCGGGAACGACCTGGACTGGGACGTCGAACGCACGGTCGACGTGCACCACGTCGTGCGCGAGGCGCTGGCCGGGTCGGGCCGGTCCGAGGTCTACCTGACCTCCGACGCCAACGAGATGTGCCGGGACGTCGAGTACGTCATCGAGTATCTGCACAAGGTACGCGAGCGCAGCCCCGAGGCATACGACGCGATCCTCTACGTGGAGCAGCCGACGACGCGGCACCTGTTCGAGCGGCCGCTGGACGTCGCGCGGGCGGCGGAACTCAAGCCCATCCTCGCCGACGAGGCACTGAGCGGCCTGGAGGCCATGGACGAGGCGCTGCGCCAGGGCTACACGGGCGTGGCGCTGAAGACCTGCAAGGGGCAGTCGAACTCGCTCCTGATGCTCGCGAAGGCCACCGAGGCGGGCGTGCCCTACAGCGTGCAGGACTTGACGCTGACCGGCCTCGGGCTCGTCCAGTCGGTGGGCTTTGCGGCGCGTATCCGCCCCATCATGGGCGTGGAGGCGAACGCGCGCCAGTTCTGCCCGGGGGCCTCCCGCCGCGAGGAGCAGGTCCATCCGGGCATCTTCCGCGCCCGAGACGGCCTGCTGCGCACCGGGAGCCTGCGCGGCCCGGGGCTCGGCTACCGGTTCGAGGAGTTCGACCCGCTGGTCGTCTGAGCGCATACGGGGTCTACCTCAGAGGAGTGGCGAGATGAACGTGCTGTCCCTGATGGCCCATCAGGACGACGAGATGCGCTGCCTCGGCACGATGCTGAAGTGCCGGGATCGCGGCGACAGGCTCTTTTTCGTCACGCTCACGGACGGCGCCAAGGGCTTCGTCCAGCAGCCCGACATCGCCGCAGACGAAGCCGCCCGGATCCGACATGCAGAGATGTCGGCCCTTGCGGCAGCGATCGGGGCGGAGTACCTGAACCTGCGGGAGCCGGACGAATTCCTCTACGACACGCCGGACGTGCGGATGAAGGTCATCGAGGCGATCCGCTGGTCGGGCGCGCACCTCGTCTTCACTCACTTCGAGCAGGACTACAATGCCGATCATGGGATGACGTCGTGGCTGGCGCGGCACTGCGTGATGCAGTCGTGCCTGCCGGTGCTGCCCACGGACTCGCCCCCGCTGCCCCGGCATCCGGCGGTCTTCATGGTCGAGCCGCACGGGCCTTTCGGCTTTGTGCCGACGCACTTCGTCGACATCAGCGGCCAGGAACAGGAGAAGGTGCGCCTGCTGGGTCGCCACGAGTCGCAGGAGAAGGCGATGCGCGCCACTGCGGGAGTGAAGGCGGGCTTTGCCGAACTCTGCGGCCGGCCCGACGCCTATTGGGGGCAGCAGGCGGGCTGCGGCTTCGCCGAAGCGTTCGTCCCCATGCGGGCGCGCGGGGCGATCAAGCCATATAATGTCCTCCCCTGAAGGAGGAACCAGGCATGGCGGAACGTGAGCTGAGGCCGTTTGATCCCGACCGGCCGGGTCCGGAGATCGCAGTGGTGAACGCCTTCACGGCCGGCTGGCCCTACAGCCGTCCGATCGACGAGGCGCTGGTCCGGCACTGGCGGACGCAGCCGGGCTTCGAGCCCGACCTGATGCTGACGGCGTGGCGTGGGGGCCGGCCGCGTGCGTTCATCCACGGGGAACGGGTCGACGCCGAGACCGGCGGCATCCTCATCCTCGCCGTCCCGCCAGGCAACGCCGGGGACGGGGCCTGGCTTCTGGAGGAATGGGGCCGGCTGCTGTCGGAGCGCAACCTGAAGCATGCGCGCGGGCCGGGCTGGCGGTCGGGCGCGTGCTACGGCGGCTTCGTCATCGGCCAGGAGCCCTACCTGCCATCCTGGGCCGACGGCGCCATCGAATCCTTCATCCGCGCCGGCTACCGGATGAAGCCTTCGGACGTCATCCTCATCCGGGACCTTTCGGAGCCGATCCGGCAGGAGGCCGTGCCGGAGGGCTACGAGGTCATCGAAGTCGATACGGCCCCGGAATACGACGCCGATGTTTTTGGATATCACGCCGTTCGGGACGGGAGAAAGGCGGCGCACTGCTACGCGCGGCTCTACCCCCATCTGCGCTCGCCGGACGGGACGCTCGTCGGGCAGATCGGCAACGTGACGACGCAGCCGGAACACCGCAGCCGCGGCCTGGCGCGGATCATGGTGCAAATGTCGCTTCGCCGCCTGGCGGACATGGGGGCCGGCGAGGCCCTCATAGCCACGGGGCTGGAGAACTTCCCGGCCCTGCGGGCCTATGAGCGGGCCGGCTACCGGCGCCGCTACCTGATCACGGAATGGATGAAGGACCTGTAACTGTAGGGGCGCCGCGCCATGCAGAACATCCACGCGCACGTCTGGGACCAGGCGCAGCATTTCCGCGAGGACACCGTGCGGGAAACCGACCTATCGCGCGGCTACCGCCTGGACCTGACCGTGCAGCTCGACGCCCTCCTGCAGGACATGGCGCCCTTCGTCCGCACCGTCGTCTTCGGGCTCAAGGCGCGGCGCACGGGCTATTGGGTGCCGGACGAGTACGTCGCCGGCGTGGTCTCGCAGGCGCCGGACAGGCTGATCGGCTTCGCCTCCTGCGATCCCACCCAACCGGAGCACATGGAGGAGTTGCGGGAAGGCATCGAGACCTTCGGCCTGAAGGGCGTCAAGATCGGGCCGATCTACGCGGGCGTCGACCCGCGCGATCCCCGCTGCCAGGGGGTCTATGAGTACTGCCAGGACCGCGGCCTGCCGATCATCTTCCACACGGGGACCACGTTCAACCGCCTCGCCCCGCTCTCCTTCGGACGCCCGTGGCTCTGGGATGAGGTGGCCATGCGCTATCCGGACCTGCGCATGGTGCTCGCCCACCTGGGCCACCCGTTCGGCGGCGAATGCATCGCCGTCATCCGCAAGCATCCGCACGTCTACGCCGACGTCGCGGCGCTCTACTACCGCCCGTGGCAGTTCTACAACACGTTGATGCTGGCGCAGGAATACCGCGTGATGCACAAGCTGCTGTTCGGCACGGACTATCCGTTCGCCCGCAGCGGGGAGTCCATCGACGGCCTGCGCGGGGTGAACCGGGTGACGGGCGACAGCGGCCTTCCGCGCGTCTCGGATTCGGCGCTGGAGGAGATACTGGCGCGGGACTCGCTCGACCTCCTGGGGGTGAAAACATGAGAGCCCTCGTTCTGCAGTCCGTCGGGCGGCTGGAACCGGCGAACGTCCCCCGCCCCGTGCCGGCGGACGACCAGCTGCTGGTGCGAACGCGGGCCGCCGTCATCTGCACGTCCGATCTGAACGACGTGCGCGAGAACCCCTTCGGCATCCGGCTGCCGGCGGCCATCGGGCATGAGGGCGCGGGGACGGTCGAGTCCGTCGGCTCGCAGGTGAAGGGGTTCTCCCCGGGTGATGCCGTCGCGACCCATCCCGTCCACCCCTGCCGCGAGTGCGAGAACTGCCGGGCCGGCATGGGCCACCTCTGCTCGCGGATGGGCCACTTCGGGCTGAATATGCCCGGGACGTTCGCCGAGTACTACGTGGTGCGCGCGGACCGCGCGCGGCGCCTACCGCCGGACGTGGATTGGGCGGTGGCGGCCCTGGCCGAGCCCGTGAGCGTCTGCCTGGAGGCGCTGGCCCAGGCGCGGCTCGCGACGGGCGCGCGCCTGCTGATCATCGGCGACGGGCCGTTCGGCATCCTCATCGCGAGGCTCGCGGCCGGGCTGAAGCCGTCGTGCGTGGTCGTGGCGGGGCGGCACGACTTCAGGCTGGGCTTTGCGGCCGGCGCCACGACGGTCAACACCCGCGCCCTGGGCGAGGATGCCGCGGCCGCCCTGCGCGCCGCCGCCGGAGGGGCGTCCGGCTACGACGCCGTCATCGCCGCCGCCGGCTCCCCCGAGGCCGTGCGCGAAGGCCTGTCGCTGCTTCGGCCGAAGGGCCGCCTCGTGTTGTTCTCGCCCGTGCCGGGGCCCGTCTCCCTGGACCTGTTCGACGTGCACGTGCGCGAACTGGAGATCGTCGGCGCCTGCAACGATCAGGACCGCTTCGACGAAGCGGTGGCCCTGCTCCGCGAGCCTTCGCTGGCGCTGGGGGAACTCGTGACGCATCGCCTGCCCATGCGCGACTATCGAGAGGCGTTCCGTCTGGCGGAACGGGGGCGCGAGGAGGCGATGAAGGTGGCCATCATCCCGGAGGCGGAGGAAGCCTGATGAAGATCACCGGCGTCGAGGCGATGGTGCTGGACACCGGGAAGGATTACAGCGACCCGGCACAGGCGGCCGAGGCGCACGGGGTGCGGTTCATCAGCCTGATCCGCATCCGGACGGACGAAGGCATCACCGGCTGGTCCGACGTGGAGACGCAGCCCCACGTGGGCCGGGCCATCGTGGAGGCGCCTTCGGGAGGGCAGGTCGGTTTCGAGTCCCTGCGCGCCGCCCTGATCGGGGAGAACCCCCTGGAACGCGAGCGGCTCTGGCAGAAGATGTACCGCTGCCTGGGCTACTACGGCCGCCAGGGCGCCGGCATGCAGATGATCTCCGGCGCGGACATCGCCCTCTGGGACATCGCCGGGAAGGCGCTCGGCCAGCCGGTCTGGGCGCTGCTCGGCGCCCGCTACCGCGACAGCGTGACGGCGTACGCCTCGACCCTCTTCCGGCCTTCGGCATCGGCCATGAAACGGGCCGTCGCGGAATACGTCGCACAGGGATTCCGCGCGGTCAAGTTCGGCTGGGGCGTCTTCGGCCGCGACCTGCAGATGGACGTGGAACTGGTGCGGGCGGCCCGCGAGGAGGCCGGCCCGGACGTGGCGCTGATGGTCGACGCCGGCTGGTACGGCATCGATCCCGCCAACGTCTACCGGCCGCGCCCGATCAAGGACTGGATCCGGCTGATCCGGGAACTGGAAGAGCTGAACGTGTTCTGGCTCGAAGACTTCCTGCATCCGGAGAACGTCGCCGGCTACGCGGCCGTGGCGGCGGCGGCCGACCGGCTGCGCATAGCGGCCGGCGAACAGGCCGCGGGAGAGAGCGAGTTCGAACGCCTGGCGGACCATGGGCGGGTCGACGTGCTGCAGCCCGACCTGAGCCGCTGCGGCGGCCTGAGCGTGGGCCGGCGCGTGGCGGACCTGGCGCAGCGCCGGCAGATCGACTGCGTGCCCCATGCCTGGCTGACCGACCTGCTGAAGGCGGCCAGCCTGCATCTGAACGCCTACCAGATGCACGCACTCTACCTCGAATACAACGTCTCGTCGGCCTCGCTCTTGAACCGGATCTGCAGGGAGCCGATCCGCATGAAGGATGGGCGGATCCCCATCCCGAACGGCCCGGGCCTCGGCGTGGAGGTCGACGATGAGATCGTGGAGAAGCACCGCGTGCTCTGATTGCGGAGGACGACGTGAGGGACCTGATCATACTCGGGGCGGGCGTGCACGGGGCCGAGATGGCGGAGATCGCCGGGCGGTGCGGTGGCTCGTGGCGCCTCCGGGGCTTTGTGGTGCCCGAGCGCCGGGCCGATCTGGCCGGCGGCGAGATCAACGGCCACCCGGTGCTCGGCACGCGGGAGGCGCTGGAACGCCATCCGGATTGTCTTGTGGTGCCGGACAACGAGTATCGTGAGCCGATCGAACTGCCGCGCGATCGCATCGCCACGCTGATCGATCCGTCCGCCTTCGTCTCGCAGACGGCCCGCATCGGGGTCGGCTGCGTGATCTACCCCCACGGCTACGTCGGCCTGAACGCCGTCCTCGGCGACTTCGTCTTCATGCTGGCCGGCGCCGTGGTCAACCATGACGACGTTCTGGAAGACCGCGCCGTCGTCTGCAGCGGGGTGACACTCGCCGGAGGCGTGCACGTGGAGGCCGGCTGCTATCTCGGCCAGGCCTGCACGGTGCGACAGAACCTGCGCATCGGCCGGAACAGCCTCGTCGGCATGGGAGCCGTCGTGACGAAAGACGTCCCGCCGGACGCCGTGATGGCGGGCAACCCGGCCCGCGAACTTCGGGACAGGGAGGCGTGAAAGTGAGCACAAGCGCCGGCGCCATGGCGGGTGTCCGAGATTACCGGCTTGCCGACGATCAGGCCGCGCTCTGGCCGCTCGGGCAGGCGGGCTTTCTCATTCGCGGAGGCGGCGTGACGGTTGCCATCGACCCCTACCTCACCGACTCCGTCGGCAAAGCGTCTCCGGCGTTCGCGCGGGCCGTCCCCTCACCCATCGAACCCGAAGACCTCCAGGTGGACATGTTCGTGGTGACGCACGACCACCTGGACCACCTCGATCCGGAGACGATCGGGCGCTACCGACACCCCGCCTCGACGCGATTTGTGGCGCCGCGCCTGGCCTGCCGGAGACTGCGCGAACTGGGCATCCCCTCTGAAAACGTCCTGCGAGTCGACGCAGGCGACGAGGCCGAACTCTACGGCATCCGGCTGCGCGGCGTCTACGCCGTGCCCACCGGGCCCGACGTACTCGACACATGCGGCTATCGCCTCGAACTGCCCGGCGGGAAGAGCGTCTACCACTCGTCCGACACCGCGTGGTCCGATCTGCTCGAACGGGCCGCGCCCCGGGCGCAGGTGCTGCTGGTCTGCATCAACGGCAAGTACGGCAACCTGAACGTGCACGAGGCCGTCCGGCTGACGCGGGCCGTGCGGCCCGACGTTGCGGTTCCCATGCACTACGACCTGATGCGGCTGAACGCGGAGAACCCCGACACGTTCATCCACCTTCTCCGGCAGGCCTTGCCGGAGTGCGAGGGGCGGATCCTGAAGATCATGGAGCCGCTCGTCTGGTAGAGGCGCGCGACGCGCCGGGAGGACTGGCCATGACGTTTGTGGACGACGGCGAACGCTTCGATTTCATACACAGCCATCTCTACGTGCCGGCGGTCTGCGACATCCTGGACGGCATGGGGTTCAGGCGGCAGGCCATGCACCAGCGCCTCCGCCCCCTGCTGCCCGGCCGCCGCAACTGCGGCTTCGTCGGGCGCGCGCGCACCTTCCGCTGGATGGAGACGGACTACATCGTCGAAGACGACCCGTACGGCCTGGAGATCGAAGCCATGGACTCCCTCGGCCCCGGCGACGTCGCCGTCCACTCCACCGACTACGGCGGGACCAACGCCCCCTGGGGTGAGCTGATGAGCACGGTGGCGCAGCGCAACGGCGCCGTCGGCTGCGTCTGCGACAGCCAGGTGCGCGACTGCAACCGCATCATCGACATGGGCTTCCCAGTCTACTGCGCCGGGATCCGGCCGCTCGACTCGCAGGGGCGCGGGCGGGTCATGGCCTACGACGTGCCCATCACGTGCGGCGACGTGCTGGTGCAGCCGCTCGACCTGGTGTTCGCCGACTTCGACGGCGTCGTCGTCATCCCGAGACAGGTCGAGGACGAGGTGCTGGAGCGCGCGCGAGAGAAGGCGGGCAAGGAGTCGGCCTCCCGCGCCGAACTGCTTGCCGGCAAGACGCTCCGCGAGGTCTACGACAAGTACGGCGTTCTCTAGGGGGAGTGCCCCCATGATCGAAATGACGTCCACCGGGATATCGCTGGCCATCGCGGAAGACGGTTCGTCAATCGCCATCACGGATCGCAGGCGGGGCTGCCGCTGGCACGTGGATCTGTCGCGGGCCGGCTACCGCCTCCGAGGGGATGACCGAGCCCTTCGGCCGCTGCCGGAGGGCGCCGCCCGGCGGGCCGAGGGCGGCATCGAGGTCCGCTACACGACGGCGGGCGGCGGGTTCGCCCATCTCTACCTGCCCGCCGAGGATCACGTAGAGGTGCGGTTGGACTGCAGTGCGGAGGACGTCGAAGCGGTGTCGCTGCCCGGCCCGCTGCTGCCGGACGCGGGGCCTCGGCAGGTGGCCGCGCCCCTCTACCAGGGCGTGCTGCTGAGCGGGACGGGCGAAGCGTGGGAACAGACGCTCGGCCACGGCGGCCACATGAGCTTCTCGATGTCGATGGCGGCGGTCCTCGGCAGCCGCGGGGGCCTGATGGTCTGCCACGAGAGCCCCGCCAACTGGACGGCCAGGCTGGGGCAGTCTCCGGACGGGCCCTACTTCCAGTTCGCCCACGAGCGCTGCCCCATCGACGGGTGGACGGGCGCCCGGGTGCGGATCTACCCCACGGACGCGGACCTGACGGCCGCCTGCAAGTGCTACCGCGCCCGCCTCGAGGACCGCGGGGAGTTCGTCCCGTGGGAGGAGAAGATCGGGCGCAAGCCGATCCTGCGCGACCTGTTCGGGGCGCTCATGGCCTTCGTGGGGTACAACAAATGCCCCGATCTCGACTACGCCGCCGGCG
>Ga0123328_1001014_pt1 | contig 28220 bp, 17 predicted proteins | sample BioC12SIPDNA_2_FD_89702 | JGI IMG/M metagenome (GOLD analysis project Ga0123328, IMG submission 89702) | Anaerobic biogas reactor microbial communites from Washington, USA - Biogas_R1_A C12 SIP DNA | ecosystem: Engineered > Bioreactor > Anaerobic > Unclassified | place: Washington, USA...
TCCATCGAGCCGGGGGTCAACCGTTTTGACCGGATCGTAACGGTCGAGGGATACAACGAGGATGGCAGCGCGCTTGCCGCGGCGGTTGATCTTCAAAATATGTCTTATTCCGATGGGTTGAATACACTCATGTGCAGCGATGCGATGAGGCCTTATCTTGGAAACGACGGATTCGTTTCCATCACCGTGATCGGCGATACGGAGGAAAAAAGCGAGGAAATGCGCGGGCAAATCGCCGCTTGTGCATATGCTGCGCAGCCGAATGTGGAGTGCCAATGCGGAGATCGCGGGGACATTGCCGCAGCGCACGAGGCGGGACTTTCCTTTGGCAAGTACCGCGCTTTTCTGGAGCTGCAGGAGCTTGACCCGGAAATTACGGTTGACGATGTGCGAGTCATGTCCATGCGGCAGATAAAAAACAAAATGGAGGAACTGTTTGGTTCTCCATACAATGCGCCGTTTGGAAATGGTTCCGGAGACAGCGGAAACGGAGCCTGGCAAGGTGGCGGCCAGCACCATGGCGAAAACGATCCACTTGAGTCCGTGATCTAATAAGCATCACGTTCATTACATTTATCTCTGTGCAGTGTTGCCCTAATTAAACCGATGCGGATGTTCCGCGAACAGGCGCCTGACCTTATCCAGCAGGGCAAGATGCCCCGGTTCAGACAGCTCCGGGTCCCGGGCCAGCAGTTCCCGGGCGGCGTCCTGCGCCTGCCTGAAAAGCCGCATGTCGCCCGCCAGATCGGCAATTTTCAGGTGGGGCAGGCCGTGCTGCCGCGCCCCGAAAAAGTCGCCGGGACCCCGGAGCTTCAGATCCTCCTCGGAAATTTTAAACCCGTCGTTGGTGGAAGCGAGCACCCGGAGCCGCGCCATGCTCTCGGGATTGCGCGCCGACGTGACCAGAGTGCAGTAGGACTGGTGCGCTCCCCGTCCCACCCTGCCCCGGAGCTGGTGGAGCTGGGACAGGCCGAACCGCTCCGCGTTTTCCACCACCATCAGGGCGGCGTTTGGCACATCCATGCCCACCTCGATGACGGTGGTGGACACCAGGATATCCAGTCCGCCGGCGGCAAAGGCATCCATGACGGCGTCTTTTTCCTTTGCCTTGAGTTTGCCGTGAACAAACCCCACCCGCAGGTTGGAAAACACCTGGGTGCGCAGCGTCTCGGCATACGTCATAACCGACTTGAGGGTGGGGCCGCCCTCCGCCCCGCTCTCCCCCTCCTCCACCGCCGGGCATACGATATAGGTCTGTCTGCCCTCGGCCGCCAGCTTCCGGACAAAGTCATACATCCGGGCCCGCTTGCTCTCCCCCACAATATAAGTCCTGACCGCCCGGCGGCCGGGGGGCGCCTCGTCGATCACCGAGATGTCCAGATCGCCGTAAATAATGAGGGCCAGGGTGCGGGGAATGGGGGTGGCCGACATGACCAGTACGTGAGGGTGCTGCCCCCGGCCTCCCTTTTCGGTCAGGGCGGCTCTCTGGCTCACACCAAATCGGTGCTGCTCGTCGGTGATGACCAGGCCCAGATTGTAAAAGGACACTCCTTCCGACAGCAGCGCGTGAGTGCCCACCAAAAGGTCAATTTGGCCCTCGGCCAGTTCGGCATAGCGCTTCCTTTTTTCGGCGGAGGTCATGGAACCGGTCAGCAGTCCCACCATGAGGCCCGCGGGGGCAAGCAGCCCGGAGAGGGAACGATAATGCTGCCGGGCCAGAAGCTCGGTGGGCGCCATCATGGCGGCCTGAAAGCCCCCTTTGGCGGCCAGGTAGGCGCAGGCGGCAGCCACCACCGTCTTGCCTGAGCCCACGTCCCCTTGAACCAGCCGGTTCATGGGACGCCGCAGCGCCAGATCGGCGCGCGCCTCCCCGATGACGCGCTTCTGCGCGCCGGTAAGGGGAAAGGGGCACAGGTCATAAAAGGGAGTCAGGTCGGCCGGGGGGATTTCCGGCCCCTCCTCAGCGGTCCGCCGGTGCCGGAGCAGAGCCAGACCCAGGGACAGGCAGAGCAGTTCCTCAAACATGAGCCGGCGCCGGGCCATGTCCAGCTCCTCCCAGGAGGCGGGAAAGTGGATGCTGCGGTATGAAAACTCCGACTGGGCCAGATGATATGCAAGACGAAGCTCCTGCGGCATCACTTCGGGCAGCGCGCCGGCACAGTCGGCGCTCACCCGTTTCGCAAGTGCCGCCAGCAGGTGATTGGAGATGCCCGCCGTAAGGGAATAGACGGGGAAAATACAGCCGGTAAACCGTTGGGCGCCTTCCCGCTCAAAGGCCGGGTTTGTCATTCTGCGCCGCAGGCCGCGGCCTTCCACCTTGCCGTAAAAGATATACTCCGTTCCCGGGCGCAGGGCGTCTTTCACATAGTCCTGATTAAAAAAAGTAATGGTCATGCAGGATGAATCATCCACAACTTGCACTTTTGTGGTATTCAGCCCTTTGCGGACGCGGGTGGCGCTGGGCCGGTCCGCCACCGTCGCGCGGATGCAGACGGGCACATGTTCCGGCGCCTGTGCAATGGTGCTGACCCTGGTCCGGTCCTCATAGCCACGCGGGAAGAAGGTCAGAAGATCTTCCACCGTCCGGATTCCAAGCCGCTCCAGCGCCCTGGCGCGTGCGGGGCCCACGCCGGGCAGAGCCTTTACGCTGTCGCGCGGTTGGATGGGCATGGCGCGTCCCCCTCTTTCCACATCTGGTCCCTATGAATGAATTTTATCATAAAGAGCAGTTCAGGGCAAGGGGAGGAATAGAAGGGGGTCTTCCTTTGTGCGTTTTCCCGGCACAGCGGATTTTCCCGGCGCCTGTCATGTGTGATTCGACAATTTTGCAATTTTGTTTAATTTGACTTGCAAAATGATGGAGCGGCGATTATAATGTTATTGTAAGAGCGGCATAGGATTGTGACCAGAGAACGTTGCTTGTATGACGGGACAGCCCTGCCGGACTGTTCCCTTCCTATTTTTATGAGAGGACGGATTGCCGGACGTGGACAATTATTCATTCAAAAAAGTCCTGGTAGCAAACCGCGGCGAAATCGCGATCAGGGTATTCCGCGCGTGCTACGATCTGGGACTGCATACCGTGGCTATGTATTCCAATGAGGATACCTACAGTCTGTTTCGCACCAAGGCAGACGAGGCATACCTCGTGGGCGAGAATAAAAGCCCCCTGGGCGCTTATCTCGATATTCCCTCCATCATCAGCCTGGCCAGGCGGAGAGGGGTGGACGCCATCCATCCCGGGTACGGCTTTCTCTCGGAGAACGCCGATTTCGCCCGGGCGTGCGAGGCTGCGGGCATCACTTTTATCGGGCCGCCTTCCCGCATCCTGGATCAGATGGGCGACAAGCTCACCGCAAAGGCCATCGCCAAGGCGTGCGGCGTACCCACCATTCCGGGCTCCACGGAGCCTCTCCGGGATGCCGACGACGCGCTGGAACGCGCCGTGAGCTATGGGTTCCCCATTATTCTCAAGGCGGCCGGCGGCGGCGGCGGGCGGGGCATGCGCCGCTGCGAAACGGCCGGGGAAGTGAAGCCCGCCTTTGAGCTGGTGCGCAGCGAGGCCAAGAAGGCCTTCGGCAGCGAGGATATCTTTATCGAAAAATTCCTGGTGCAGCCCAAGCATATCGAGGTGCAGATTCTGGCCGACAAGCACGGCAACGTGGTGCATCTGGGCGAACGGGACTGCTCTCTCCAGCGCCGCTATCAGAAGGTGGTGGAATTTGCGCCCGCCTTTTCGGTGCCCGGCGAAATCCGGGAAAAGCTCTATGCCGACGCGGTGAAGATCGCCCGCCATGTGGGCTATGTCAACGCCGGCACCGTGGAATTTCTGGTGGATAAAAGCGGCAGCCACTACTTTATTGAGATGAACCCCCGCATTCAGGTGGAACACACGGTCACCGAGATGGTGACCGGCGTGGATCTGGTGCGGGCCCAGATTCTGATTGCCGAGGGCCTGCCTCTGTCCGACCCCCGGATCGGCATGGCCGGCCAGTCCGACCTGCGTGTAAACGGCTATGCCATCCAGTGCCGGGTCACCACCGAGGACCCCGCCAACAACTTCGCCCCCGATACCGGACGCATCACCGCCTACCGCTCGGGCGGCGGCTTCGGCGTCCGTCTGGACGGCGGCAATGCGGCGGCCGGAACCATCATCTCCCCCTATTACGACTCCCTGCTGGTCAAGGTCACCGCCTGGGACACCACCTTCGGGGGCGTATGCCGCAAAGCCACCCGGGCCATCAGCGAAGAGCATGTGCGGGGCGTCAAAACCAATATCCCCTTCATCACCAACATCTTAAACCACCCCGAATTCATTGCGGGCAACTGCCATACCACCTTTATTGACCAGACCCCCGAGCTGTTTGAGTTTACCACCTCCCGGGACCGGGCCACCAAGGTGCTCCGTTATATCGCCCAGATCCAGGTGGATAGCCCCGACGCCGAGCGCAGCCAGTACGACATTCCCCGGTTCCCGCCCTTTGATCCCGACAGGGCTCCCAAACCCGGCCTGAAACAGCTTTTGGACGAAAAGGGGCCGGAGTACGTTTCCAGGTGGGTGCTGGAGCAGAAGAAGCTTCTCATCTGCGACACCACCATGCGGGACGCCCACCAGTCTCTGCTGTCCACCCGCATGCGCACCCGGGACATGGTCAAGGGCGCCGAGGGCGCCGCTGAAATCCTGGCCGACTGCTTCTCACTGGAAATGTGGGGAGGCGCCACCTTCGACGTGGCTTACCGCTTCCTCCACGAGTCCCCTTGGGAGCGGCTGGACATGCTGCGCCGGCGCATTCCCAACATCCCCTTCCAGATGCTGCTGCGGGGCGCCAACGCCGTGGGCTATACCAATTACCCCGACAACCTCATCCGCGCCTTCATCGCCGAAGCAGCCCGCTCGGGCATCGACGTGTTCCGTATTTTCGACTCTTTAAACTGGATCCCCGGCATGGAGGTGGCCATGGACGAGGTGCTGAAGCAGGGCAAGCTCTGCGAGGCCGCCGTCTGCTATACCGGCGATATTCTGGACTCCGGGCGGGACAAATTTTCCCTGAGCTATTATGTAAATCTTGCCAAAGAGCTGGAACGCCGGGGCGCGCATACCCTGGCCATCAAGGACATGGCCGGCCTGCTCAAACCCTATGCCGCCAAAAAGCTGGTCTCCGCCCTCAAGCAGGAAATCGGCATCCCCATCCATCTGCACACCCACGACACCTCGGGCAACCAGGTGGCCGCATACCTGATGGCCGCCGAGGCGGGGGTGGACATCGTGGATACCGCCATCGCCTCCATGTCCTCCATGACCAGCCAGCCCTCCATGGATGCCGTGGTGGCCGCGCTGGAAGGGCAGGAGCGCGATACCGGCTTTGACCCGCAGGCCGTTCAGAAGCTCACCGACTACTGGTCCGACGTGCGTCTCCGGTATCAAACCTTCGAGTCGGGCATTAAAAACCCGGCAACCGATATTTACCGCTACGAGATCCCCGGCGGGCAGTACACCAATCTCAAGCCCCAGGTGGAAAGTCTGGGACTGGGTCATCGCTTTGACGAGGTCAAGGAGATGTACAGGACGGTCAACGGTATGCTGGGCGACATCGTGAAGGTCACCCCCTCCTCCAAAATGGTGGGAGATCTGGCCATTTTCATGGTGCAGAACGATCTCACCCCCGAGAACATCGTGCGCAGAGGCGAAGCCCTCACCTTCCCCGACTCGGTGGTGTCCTATTTCAAGGGCATGATGGGCCAGCCTCCCTGGGGCTTCCCCGAAGACCTCCAGCGGGTGGTGCTCAAGGGGGAGGCGCCCATCACCTGCCGCCCCGGCGAGCTGCTGCCTCCCGTTGACTTTGAGGCGGCGCGGGCGGAAGTGGCAAAATTCGACCCCAACCCCTCCCACCGCACCGTCATTTCCTGGTGCCTGTACCCCAAGGTGGTGGAGGAGTATATCCGGCACCGCAAGGAGTACGGCTACATCATGCGCATGGGCAGCCATGTGTTCTTCAACGGCATGGCCCTGGGCGAAACCAACAAAATCAACATTGAGGACGGCAAAACCCTGGTCATCAAGTATCTGGGTTTGGGCGATTTCAATGACGACGGCACCCGCACCGTTCAGTTTGAGCTTAACGGCATGCGCCGGGAGGTGGCGGTGCCCGACAAGAACGCACAGGTCAAGGGCGCGGCGGTCACCATGGCCGATCCGGAGGACAAGAGCCAGGTGGGCGCCTCCATCCCCGGCATGGTGTCCAGAATCAACGTGAAGCCGGGCGACCGGGTGCATGAGAACCAGGTGCTGACGGTGGTGGAGGCCATGAAGATGGAGACCAGTGTGGTGGCCCGCATGGCGGGCACCGTAGATGAGGTGCTCATCAGAGAGGGCAGCGCGGTCAAGGCAGGCCAGCTGCTTATCACCATCAAATAGCAACTGTTCAAGACAGTCTCAGGCGCCCGGTCCGCGGACCGGGCGCCTGAGACTGTCGAAAAAGGCTGCCAGCCTTTTTCTTGCAAAGGCCCGCGCCGGATGGTATAATGATGTAAATCACAGTTACGCCGGAGGGAGAAGCTTCGCCATGACGCTGGGGCAGAAAATCAAGGACGCGCGGCTTGCGCGGGGCATGACGCAGAAAGAGGTTGTGGGAGACTTTATCACCCGCAACATGCTCTCCAAAATCGAAAACGACAGCGCCACTCCGTCGGTGCGCACCCTGGAGCATCTGGCGGCTGCCCTGGAGCTGCCCACCGGGTATTTCCTGGACGAGGCGGGAGTGTCCGACGGCTCTTCCCCCGACGGGCTCAACGAGGCCCGGGCCGCGTTCCGGGCCAAAGACTGGACCGAGTGTCTGCGCCTTTTGGAGGCGGACAGTACCGCGGGCACCACCGACGAAGGGTATCTGCTTCACGCGCATGCGGGGGCCTATGCGGCCAGGGAGGCACTGGACGGCGGCAGCCCGGCCGCCGCCCGGGAACTGGCCGAGGCCGCCCAGTATTACAATCAGGAGGGGATGTACTACTCTCCCCTTCTGGCGGCTGAGCTAACCCTGACTCTGGGCAATGCGCTTCTCCGGCTGGCAGAGGGCGGCTGGCAAGAGCAGCGCGCGGCTTTTTTGAATGCCTTTGCGGCGCTGGACAAGGCATTTCGCGGCAAGCCATAGCGGCACCACGGGGACGGGCGGATACCATTCCATCCGTCCTTTCCGTTATCCTTTGGCAGATATGATTGGGGAGGTGATTGGCATGGGCAGGCAAACGACGGTCCGCCGCGCGGACACGGAGCAAGGGCCGGCCGCTTTTCATCCGAGGCACGCCGTTCGCGCCTGGCAGCACATGGGGGCGCATGCGGGCCATCGGGAGGACGTTGCGGGATTTACCTTCCGCGTCTGGGCGCCGGGCGCCGCGGCGGTGTGCGTCATGGGGGATTTCAACGGCTGGGACACGTGCAGCCACCCCCTGAGCAGGACCCATTACGGCGTGTGGGAGGGGTTTGTGCCCGGCCTTGTCCGGTATGACGCCTATAAGTACGCCGTACACAGGACGGACGGCAGGGTGGTCGCCAAGGCCGATCCCTTTGCCTTTCACGCCGAAACCCGGCCGGGCACCGCCTCCAAGCTCTATGAGCCTGACGGCTATGCCTGGGGCGACGGCGCCTGGATGACGCAGCGGAAAAAGCAGCAGGACGGCCGCGCCCCCATGAATATTTACGAGCTCCATCTGGGCTCCTGGCGGCGCACGGACGAGGGCGGCGTGCTGGGTTACCGAGACATTGCGGACCGGCTGACGCCCTACGTAAAGAAAATGGGATTTACTCACGTGGAACTGCTGCCGGTGACCGAGCATCCTCTGGACGACTCCTGGGGTTATCAGTGCACCGGATATTTTGCCGCCACCAGCCGCTTCGGCACCCCCCACGACCTGATGTATCTCATCGACAGCCTGCACCGGGCCGGGATCGGCGTTATTCTGGACTGGGTGCCCGCGCACTTTCCCAAGGATGAATGCGGGCTGTTTGAATTCGACGGCACCTTTGCCTATGAATATGCCGACCCCAAAAAGCAGGAGCACGAGGGCTGGGATACCCGGGTGTTTGACTTCGGCAAGGCCGAGGTGCGCTCCTTTCTCATCTCCTCCGCCCTGTTCTGGCTGGAGGTATACCATGCCGACGGCCTGCGGGTGGACGCCGTGGCCTCCATGCTCTATTTAGACTACGGCCGGGAACCGGGCCGGTGGACCCCCAACCGCTTCGGCGGGCGGGAAAATCTGGAGGCGGCCGCCTTTCTCCGGCGGCTCAACCGCACCGTGCTACGCGCCCATCCCGACGTGCTCATGATTGCCGAGGAATCCACCGCCTGGCCCAAGGTAACCGGTCCGGTGGGCGCGGGCGGGCTGGGCTTTTCCCTCAAGTGGAATATGGGCTGGATGAACGATCTTCTCCACTACGCAAAGCTGGACCCCTATTTTCGCCAGCACCACCACAAGGATCTTACCTTCTCCCTGATGTACGCCTTTTCCGAGCGGTTTGTCCTCCCCCTCTCCCATGACGAGGTGGTGCACATGAAGGGCTCGCTCATCGGCAAAATGCCGGGAAGCAAAGAGCTGAAATTTGCGGGCGTACGGGTCTTTTACACCTATATGCTGACTCACCCGGGCAAGAAACTGATTTTCATGGGCGCCGAGCTGGGTCAGTTCGGCGAATGGAACTTCAGGCAGGGGCTGGACTGGCACCTGCTGGAGCTTGCGCCCCACCGGCAGCTGCAGGACTTCTTCCGGGCGGCCAACGCCTTCTACCGCAAAAGCCCTCCGCTGTGGGAGGCCGACTTTTCCTGGGAGGGGTTTGAATGGATCTGCGCCGACGATCATCACGGCAACTGCGTGCTCTTTCTGCGCAGGGACCGGAAGGGCAATTTTCTGCTGACGGCGTGCAACTTTTCCCCCGTCCATCGGAAGGGGTACCAGGTGGGCCTGCCCACTCCCGGGCGGTACCGGGAGGTCTTCAACACTGACCGGACGGAATTCGGCGGGGGAGGGTGTCTGAACCCAAGGCCTATTTTGTCCCGGCCCGAAGCCTGCCACGGCAGAGAACAGTCCATGCAGGTGGATCTGCCTCCCATGGCGGCGGTAATCTTCAAGCAGATGAGGTGATTGGATGAAAAAAGAGTGCATCGCCATGCTGCTGGCGGGCGGACAGGGAAGCCGGCTCTACGCCCTCACCAGCCGCGTGGCCAAGCCCGCCGTCCCCTTCGGGGGGAAATTCCGCATCATCGACTTTCCTCTGTCCAACTGCGCCAACTCGGGCATCGACACCGTGGGGGTGCTCACCCAGTACCGGCCGCTGGAGCTTCACCGCTACATCGGCAACGGACAGCCCTGGGACCTGGACCGCTCCGACGGCGGGGTGCATATCCTTCCCCCGTATGTCCGGGAGGGGGGCAGCGGCACCTGGTACCGGGGCACCGCCAACGCCATTTACCAGAACATGGATTTCATCCAGCAGTATCATCCCGACCACGTGCTCGTCCTAAGCGGCGACCACATCTATAAAATGGACTACGCGAAGCTCCTGCGGCAGCATAAGAAGGCCGGGGCGGCCTGCACCGTTTCGGTGCTGGAGGTGCCCAGGCAGGAGGCCTCCCGCTTCGGCATCCTGAGCGCCGACCAGCCGGGCACCATTCTGGAGTTTGAGGAAAAGCCCGCTGTGCCCAAAAGCAACCTGGCCTCCATGGGCATCTACGTCTTCCGCTGGGAAACCCTGCGGGCCTACCTCACGGCCGACGAGGCCGACGGGAGCTCCGGGCACGATTTTGGGGGGGATATTATCCCCAAAATGCTGGCCGGAGGCGAGAAGCTTACCGCCTTCCGCTTTGAGGGCTACTGGAAGGATGTGGGCACCATCGACTCCTTGTGGGACGCCAATATGGATCTGCTGTCGGTCAAGGGCGGCGTCATGATCTATGACAAGCGGTGGCCGGTCTACACCCGCTCTCCCACCCGTCCGCCCCACGTCACCGGCGACAAGGCCGTCCTGTCCCACAGCATCGTCACCGGCGGCTGCCAGGTAAGCGGCAGGGTGGAAAACTCCGTGCTGTTCCACTCGGTGCTGGTGGAGGAGGGCGCGCAGGTGCGCTACTCCATTCTCATGCCGGGCGTGGTGGTGCAGGCGGGGGCCAGAGTGGAATACGCCATTGTAGCCGAGGGGGCGGTCATCGGCGGCGGCGCCGCGGTGGGCGCGCCGCCCGACGGCAGCGATGCCTGGGGCGTGGCCGTAGTGGCCGGCGGCATCCGTGTGGCTCCTTATGCTGTCGTTCCGCCGGGCGCCATGATCCAGGATACGGGCAAGGGAGGGGTTCAGTATGAATAATCTGCACGGAATCATCTTTGCCTATGAGACGCATCCCGGCCTGCGGGAGCTCACGGCGCACCGCAACACCGCCTCGGTGCCTTACGGAGGGCGCTACCGCGTCATCGATTTTATGCTCTCCAGTCTGGTAAACGCCGGTACCGATGGCGTGGGGCTTATCGTGGAAGCGGGCTACCAGTCCCTTCTGGATCATGTGGGCTCGGGCAAGGACTGGGATCTGTCCCGCAAGCGCGGCGGCCTGCGCATTCTCCCGCCCTTCGGCAGCCCGGAAAAAAACGGGAGATACCGGGGCAGGATGGACGCCCTGTGGGGAGTCTTTTCCTATCTCAACACCATCCGGCAGGACTATGTGGTGCTGGCCAACGGCGACCTTATCGCCAGCCTCCCTCTGGCCGAGCTCCTGGAGGCCCATCTCCTCAGCGGCGCCGACATCACCGCCGTGTGCGCCAGGCCGCACGGGGATGCAGGCGGCGCCCGCATCCCCTTTTCCCCGAATGAAAACGGGCTTACATCCCATGGCCCGGCGGGCACCGCCGGAGTGCGGGAATACCCGAGGCTGGAGGTGTATATCCTGTCCAGACAGCTGCTTCTCAGCCTGACCGAGCACTGTGCCGCCCGCGGTATCTTCTCCTTTTCCGGGGACGTGCTGGGGCCTATGGCCTCCGCCCTGAAGATATCGCCGTGGTTTTTTGAGGGCTATGCGCACCGTCTGGAATCGGCACAGGGGTACTATGCGTGCAGCATGGATCTTTTAAATCCCGCGATCCGGGACAGTCTCTTCCACCCCGCCCGGGCGGTGAAAACCAAGGACCGCTCCGATCCCTCCACCTACTACGGCCCCGATTCCCGATGCGTCAATTCCCTGGTGGCCGACGGCTGCATCATAGAGGGGGAGGTATCCCGCTGCGTCCTGTTCCGGGGCGTGCGGGTGGAGAAAGGAGCAAAGGTCACGGACTGCATCCTCATGCAGGGCAGCGCCGTGTCCGCCGGCGCCGCGCTCAAATCCGTCATTGCCGACAAAAACGTTCTGGTGCATCCGGGCAGGATGCTCATGGGTCATGAGACCTATCCCCTGGTCATTGCCAAGAATACGGTCATCTGACTGACCGGGAAAGGAGCGCAATATGAACATCCTCTTTGCCGTTTCCGAAGCGGTGCCCTTCGCCAAGACCGGAGGCCTGGCCGATGTGGGCGGTTCCCTGCCGGCGGCGCTGGCCGCCCGGGGACATGAGGTAAAGGTCATTCTGCCCCTGTATGAGCAGGTGTCCGACCGCTGGCGGGATCAGATGACCTTTGTGAAATGCTTTCACGTCTCCCTTGCCTGGCGCGTCCAGTACTGCGGCATCCTCAGCCTGGAGCAGGACGGCGTCACATACTGGTTTGTGGACAACGAGTACTATTTCAAGCGGCGTGATCTCTACGGCCACTATGACGACGGCGAGCGCTTTGCCTTCTTCTCCCGGGCCGTCGTCGAGGCGCCCGGCCACCTGGACTTTGCGCCCGACGTCATCCACTGCAACGACTGGCAGACGGCGCTGGTACCCATCTATCTGCCGGAGGAGCGCGGGCGCACGCCCCAGCTGGCGGAGACGAAATCGGTGTTCACCATCCACAACATCGAGTATCAGGGCCGTTACGGCAGCCACACCCTGGGCGACCTGTTCGGCCTGCCCCAGCAGTATCTGAACGATGAGTTTCTGGGCTTCCACGGAGATCTGAATCTCATGAAGGGGGGCATCTATGCCGCCGACTTCGTCACCACCGTCAGCCCTTCCTACGCCGAAGAGATCGGGTATTCCTTCTATGCCCACGGGCTGGAGAACGCGGTGCGGGCCAGCAAACACAAGCTGCGGGGCATCCTGAACGGCATCGATACCGTCCGCTATGACCCCGCCACTGATCCGGGCCTGGTTCGGAATTTCTCGGCCGACGACCTGAAGGACCGCGCACTGTGTAAGGCCGCCCTGCAGGAGGCGGCCGGCCTGCGGAAAAATCCCGACGTGCCGGTGATCGGCTGCGTCTCCCGCCTGGTGCGCCATAAGGGGTTTGATCTCCTGATAGACTCTTTTGCCGAGCTTATGGACATGGATGTGCAGATGGTGGTGCTGGGTACCGGCGACAGGGATTACGAGGATTTCTTCCGCCGTGCCGCCGAGCTCTACCCCGGGCGGTTCGCCGCGCATATCCAGTACTCCGACTTCATCGCCGCCGCCATCTACGGCGGCGCCGATCTCTTCCTCATGCCCTCCATCTCCGAGCCGTGCGGCCTGTCCCAGATGATCGCCATGCGCTACGGCGCCCTGCCGGTGGTGCGGGAGACCGGCGGCCTGCGGGACACCGTGCGCGCCTACCGGGCGGACACCGGGGAGGGCAACGGCTTCACCTTCGCCCATATCAGCGCCCACGATATGGCCTGGGTGCTGCGGGAGGCGGTCTGCCTCTGGCGCGAGGACAAGCAGGCGTGGGCGGCGCTGCAGCAGCGGGCCATGAGGGGCGACTTCAGCTGGGACCGTTCGGCGGGCGCCTATGAGGAACTGTACCGGAACCTGTGCGGCCGTTAAGGAGGTCATGATTTCTGAACTACACCAAAGAGGTCCTGCGCGGCCTGATTGTCGAAAAACTGCGCCGGCAGTTCGGCCGGGAGGCAAAAAACGCCGGCGGCGTCTGTCTTTTTCAGGCCTGCGCGCTGGTTCTGCGGGACATTCTGGCCGAACGCCGGCTGGAAACCGAACGCAAAGCGGAGGGCAGCCGCGCCCGGCAGGTGCACTATCTGTCCATGGAATTTCTCCTGGGGCGTTCGCTCCTGAAAAACGCCTTTAATCTGGGCCTTGCGGAGGCGCTCAGGGGTGCGGCGGAGGAGCTGGGATTCTCCGCCGCCGACCTCATGGAAGCGGAGCCCGATGCCGGGCTGGGCAGCGGCGGGCTGGGCCGTCTGGCCGCCTGCTATCTGGAGTCCATGACCACGCTGGAAATTCCGGCGGCCGGGTATTCCATCTGTTACGAGCTGGGCATCTTCCGGCAGAAGATTGTGAACGGGCAGCAGCTGGAGCTGGCCGATCCCTGGCTGGAGGCCGGAGAGGCGTGGCTCGTCGCACGGCCGGACGAAGCCGTGCAGGTGCGCTTCGGCGGTACGGTCACCGGTTACTGGGAAAACGGCCGCCACAACATCCGGCACGAGGGGTACGTCTCGGTGCTGGCCGTGCCGCGGGACATGATGGTCGCGGGCTTTGCGACCGGACACACCAATCTGCTGCGGCTGTGGGAGGCCAGAAGCCCCCATCCGTCCGATCTGTCCCTTTATGCCGCCGGGCAGTACCTCAGAGCGGTGGAGCACCAGGTCATGGCCGAGACCATTTCCAAGGTGCTTTATCCGGCGGACAGCCACCCAGAGGGCAAGGCCCTGCGCCTGCGGCAGCAGTATTTTCTGGTATCGGCCACAGTGCAGCATATTGTCCGCACGCACAAGGCAAGGTACGGCACCGTGCACAATTTCCAGGAAGCGCACGTCATCCAGATCAACGACACCCATCCCGCGCTGGCCATTCCCGAGCTGCTGCGCATCCTGCTGGATGAGGAGGGCCTTGGCTGGGACGAGGCGTGGAATATCGTCACGCACACCTTTGCCTACACCAACCACACCGTGCTGCCCGAAGCGCTGGAGTGCTGGCCCCAGCCGCTCATGGAGCGCCTGCTGCCCCGCATCTGGCAGCTTATCCGGGAAATATCCGGGCGCTATCAGGCCGGGCTGGAGCGATGCTTCCCGGGCGGCGGGCATAAGGTGCGGGAGCTGGCCATCCTGTGGGGCGGCCAGGTGCGCATGGCCAACCTGTGCATATGCGCCTGCTTTGCGGTCAACGGGGTGTCCGCCCTGCACACCGACATCCTGCGGAGGGAGGTGTTTCATGCGGCCTTCCTGTGCACCCCGGAGAAGTTCAAATGCGTTACCAACGGCGTGGATCACCGCCGCTGGCTGGCCCAGATCAATCCCGGGCTGGACGCTCTGGTACGGGACTGCACCGGCACGGGGGACTATCTGCTCCGCCCTCAGGCGCTGGAGGCGCTGGAGCGGTACCAAAACGACGCCGGCGTTCTCTCCCGCCTGGGGGACATCAAGGCGGGCAACAAGCTGGCCCTGCGGGACTATGTGCTGCGGGAGACCGGAATTGCCCTCAACCCCGAGGCCGTTTTCGATGTGCAGGCAAAGCGCCTGCACGAGTATAAGCGGCAGCTGCTGAACGCCCTTCACATCACCTGGCTGTATCATCGTCTGCACGACGAGCCCAATGGGTTTTCCGTGCCCCGGGTGTTCCTCTTTGCCGCCAAGGCGGCCCCGGGCTACACGGCGGCAAAGGAGATCATCCGGCTGATCTGCTCCCTGGCGGCGCAGATCAGCCGCGACCCTCTCTGCCGGGGCAGGCTGCAGGTGGTCTTTCTGGAAAACTACCGGGTATCGCTGGCGGAACGGCTGATTCCCGCCGCCGAGCTGTCCGAGCAGATCTCGACCGCGGGCAAGGAGGCTTCGGGCACCGGAAATATGAAGTTTATGATGAACGGCGCGCTCACCATCGGCACTCTGGACGGCTCCAATGTGGAGCTGCACAGCCGGGTGGGCGGCGAGAACATGTTCCTGTTCGGCCTGCATGCCGACGAATCGAAACGCCTCCGGCAGCAGGGGTACCGTCCCCGGGACGTTTGCGGGCGCGTCCCGGGACTGAGGGAGGCGCTGGACCACATCTCCTCCGGTTTCGGGGACGGGGTGCGCTATGACGCCCTCCTGTCCCGCCTGCTGGACGGCCCGGACGCCGACGAATATCTGCTGCTGGCCGACTTTGACAGCTACCGCGCCGCCCATGCCCGGGCGATGGACGCCTATCCGGACAAAGAGCGGTGGAACAGGATGGCCCTGCTGAACATCGCCCGCTCCGGCGTCTTTGCCGCCGACCGCAGCGTCCGGGAATACGCCCGGGAGATCTGGGGCGTTCCCATGCGGGAATAAGCCCCCATCTCTTCGTTTTCATCACTGCGGCCGCTTTCTCAGTTTTTGAGAAAGCGGCCGTTTCGCTGCGCTATGCGGTTTTCGCCGATATGGGCACCGTTACTCTCTGACAGGAGTTGTGCCGCGCACAAAGGGCACGCCGTCGGCCTCGGTGCGGCCGCAGCCGGGGCACCGGCCGTCAATGGTGCCGCAAAAGCCGCACACCGGGTCCCGGTCCGCCGGGACACTCACCGCGCCGCAGCCCACGCCCGCCTGTTTCATCTCCCGAAGAATGCCCTCGATGGCATCGGGAAGGGCGGCGGAGGGACACTCCACCTCCACATAGGTGATGTGGCCGCCGTTGGTCAGGGCATGGTAGGGGGCCTCGATGCGGATTTTTTCATGGGCGGAGATGGGAAAGCAGGCGGGAATATGGAAGGAATTGGTGTAGCAGTCGCGGTCGGTAACCTGACCGATTACGCCGTACAGGGCTCTGTCCAGCCGGGCAAAGCGGCCGGACAGGTCGTGGGCGGGGGCGGCCAGCAGAGTGAAGTTGAGGGAGCGCTTCCGGCTCTCCCCGTCCAGGCGGGTCCGCATACGGCCGACGATCTCCAGCCCCAGCGCCTGGGCCCGGGCGCTCTGGCCATGGTGCTCGCCGACAAGAGCCTCAAGGGTTTCAGCCAGGCCGACAAAGCCCACCGAAAGGGTGCCGTGCCTTAACGCTTCACGCACCTCGTCGTCGGCGCCCAGCCGGTCGGAGTCCATCCACACGCCCTGCCCCATGAGGAAGGGGTAGTTGCGCGCCTTTCTCTCCGACTGGATTTCCAGCCGCTCCAGCAGCTGGGCAATACACAGGTCCAGCTTGTCTTCCAGCGCCCCGAAGAATGCCGCAGCCTCTCCCCGGGCACGGATGGCAAGGCGGGGCAGATTGATAGTGGCAGAAAAGAGATTGCCCCGCCCGCCGCTGATCTGACGGTCCGGATCATGGGCGTTTTCCAGTACCCGGGTGCGGCAGCCTGCATAGGCCGCCTCGGTTTCGGGACGGCCGGGCTTGTAGTGCCCGAGATGGAAGGGCGCGTCTAAAAAAGAGAAATTGGGAAACGGCCGTTTCGCCGTGCAGCGGACGGCCAGCTGAAACAGATCGTAGTTGGGATCGCCGGCGTTGTAATTGACCCCCTCCTTGACCCGGAAGATCTGGATGGGGAAGAGGGCGGTCTCCCCGCCGCCCAGCCCGGCCTCGGTGGCCAGCAGCATGTTCCGGATGACCATGCGCCCTTCCGGGGAGGTGTCCATGCCGTAGTTGACCGCGGAGAAGGGGGGCTGGCCTCCCGGCCGGGCGCGCATGGTGCTCAGGTTGTGAATCAGGGCCTCCATAGCCTGATAGGCTGCCCGGTCGGTTTCCTTTGCCGCCCGGTAATGGGCAAACTGCTGGGCCTTGCGCACCTCGGCCTCCTCCCCGAAGCGGGGGGAGAGCAGGGGCAGCTCGGTGTCCAGATAGGGCTGGCAGTTCTCCAGCCCGGGACAAAGGCCGGTCTTTACCCGGATGCTTTCCATGATCTCCTGCAGCCGGCATTCCGGATCCTCCTGACCGGCCAGCAGCATGAGCGCGCGGGACAGATTCTGGCGGTACGCCGTGACAAAGGTCTTGCGCACCCCGTCGGCCATGCCGTAATCAAAATCGGCGATGGACTGCCCGCCATGCTGGTCGCTCTGAATGGACTGGATGGCAATGCAGGCCAGGGCCGCACAGGAGGAGATGTCGTTGGGCTCCCGCAGGGTGCCGTGGCCGGTGGAAAAGCCGCCCCGGAAAAGCTTCCGGATCTCCATCTGGCAGCAGGAGGTGGTAAGGATGAGATAATCCAGATCGTGGATATGAACGTCCCCCTCCCGATGGGCCCGGGCGTGGTCCGGATTGAGTACATACAGGTCGTAAAACTGCTTTGCCCCCTCGGAGCCCAGCCTGAGCACGGAGCCCATGGCGGTATCTCCGTCGGCACAGACGGTTTCCCGTCTTATGCCGCTGTCCGGGCCGTCAAAGCAGGTGATATGCTCATATAGGCTCATCAGCCGGACATTCATCTCCCGGGCCCGGCTGCGCTCCGACCTGTAGAGAATATAGGCCCTGGCGGTCTGGGTATGGCCGTTGTCCATGAGCACCCGCTCCACCAGATCCTGAATGTGTTCCACGTCGGGACAGCCGTCCCCCTCCACCTCCAGAATGGACACCACCTCGTCGGCCAGCCGCCGGGCGGCCTCCTCATGCCCCGGTTTGCAGGTGGCCGTAAAGGCCTTGGAAATGGCGCCGGCGATTTTGTCCTGATGAAAGGGCACAATCCGTCCGTCCCGCTTGCGAATGTGCAGAATGGCCATAGCTTCTCTCCTCTTTCCCCTCAGGCCGCCCGTTGGAAGCGGCGGGACTATGCAGCCTAAGCTCCACAATATGTTCTGCTTCGACCGGGCTTCTGTGATATCATCATACGGCATCTGCAGGATATCGTCAAGGTAGGAAGTGGAAGGAACCGGAAAAGGGTGCGCCCAAAAAGCAGGCTGCAGCTTGGGCAGCCTGTCCGGAAATCAAAAAATTTTTTATTTCGAAGTTCGATTCATATGATAGAAACATTTGTATGGTAAACTTTTGTTTGATATAAACCATATGAACCCAACAAAAAGACAGAAAGGAAACAGCCTTATGGCAAGCAATCCGAACTACAGCAAACTGACGCCGGAGCTGGAGGCGCTGGCCGCTCTCGCTCTGCGCAACAGCCAGATCGACCCGGAGGACTATCTCCGCCACGATGTCAAGCGGGGCCTGCGGGACATAAACGGCAGGGGCGTGGTGGCCGGTCTCACCGAGATTTCCGACATCCAGTCCTTCCGGATGGTAAACGGCATACGCACCCCCTGTAACGGCAAGCTTTACTACCGCGGCATCGATGTGGAGCAGCTGGTGGCCGGTACCATGCGGGAAGGGCGGTTCGGCTTTGAGGAGACGGCCTACCTGCTTCTGTTCGGGCAGCTGCCCGACAGGGCCCGGCTGGAGGCCTTCACCGGGCAGCTGTCTTACTACCGCAGCCTGCCCAATAACTTTGTGCGGGACGTGGTGCTCAAGGCGCCCAGCCGGGACATGATGAACAGTCTGGCCCGGAGCGTGCTCACCCTGGCCTCCTATGACGACCGGGCCGATGATATTTCCCTGCCCAACGTCACCCGTCAGTGCCTGCAGCTCATCGCGGTGTTCCCCCTGCTGGCGGTGTACGGCTATCAGGCGTATGCCTACAAAGAGGGCAACAGCCTGTTTATCCATGAGCCCCGCTCCCAGCTGTCCACCGCGGAAAACATCCTGCACCTGCTGCGCCCCGACTCCTCCTACAGCCATCTGGAGGCCCATATCCTGGATCTGTGCCTCATGCTCCATGCCGAACATGGCGGCGGCAACAACTCCACCTTTACCACCCACGTGGTCACCTCCTCGGGCACCGATACCTATTCCGCCATGGCGGCGGCCCTGGCCTCCCTGAAGGGCCCCCGGCACGGCGGTGCCAACATCAAGGTGATCCGCATGTTTGAGGATATGAAGAAAAGCATCCGGGACTGGGAGGACGAGGATGAGGTCATGCGCTATCTCACCGCGCTGCTGGAGAAGCGGGCCTTTGATCAGTCGGGGCTCATCTACGGTATGGGGCACGCGGTATATTCCCTGTCCGACCCCCGGGCCACCATCCTGCGCTCCTTTGTGGAACGCCTGTCCGGGGAAAAGGGGCGCACCGAGGAGTACCGCCTGTACTCCATGGTGGAGCGGCTGGCCTCGGAGGTCATCTCCGACGGGCGGAAAATCTACAAGGGCGTCAGCGCCAACGTGGATTTTTACAGCGGGTTTGTCTATCATATGCTGGACCTGCCCCTGGAGCTGTACACCCCCATTTTTGCCGTGGCACGGGTGGCGGGCTGGAGCGCCCACCGCATTGAGGAGCTCATCAACATGGGCAAAATTATCCGGCCGGCCTACGTCTATGTGGGCGCCCGGCAGGACTATCTGCCGCTGGAAAGCCGGTAAACGCGAAAAACCGCCCTCAGGCCGGAGCGCCTGAGGGCGGTTTGAGCTTTTTCGGCGCCGGACAGGCAATGGTGGTGCAGGCCGCAGGGGGCGCGCCGTCCGTCACTGCTCCCACTGGACGGTGTCCTTGCCTTTGCCCTTGGCTCTGTACATCAGAATATCCGCCTGCTCGATCATGGAGTCAAAGGTTTCCTCCCCCTTCATTTCCACCACGCCAACGCTGCAGGTCACGGAAATGCCCCGTACGGTCGACTTTTCCCGAACCACGTCCTTGATCCTCTCTGTGATGGCAATGGCGCTGCGGTAGGAGATGTTCGGCAGAAGCAGAATAAACTCATCTCCCCCCCAACGGGCAATGACGTCCGATCTGCGCAATTGTATCCGTATCAGCTCGGCCACTTCGGAAAGCACGGAGTCTCCGGTAGGGTGGCCGTACTTGTCGTTGATTGCCTTCATATTATCCACGTCCAAAAAAGCCAGACACAGGGGGAACTGATGCCTGCGGCAAAAATCCATCCACCTTGCCGCTTCTTCCTCCATTTTATAGCGGTTGACCGCGCTGGTCAGCAAATCGGTGGAGCTCAGCCGCTCCAGCTCAAGTTTTGCCTGAAATTCCTGATACTGGTGCCGCTCCGAGATCCATGCGGAATAGGCGCAGATCAAAAGGTCAAAGGAAATATAAACCGAAGCGGCCAAAAGCTCCCCCGTGCTCACCGGCGGGGCAAAGATGCGGGTGCATATAAAAAACCCCGCCGTCCCGCACAGAGTGATAAGCAGCATGTAGATCCAGCGGTTGGGTATCGAGAAGAACGCGATGATTAAGGTGACGAGCCCCATGGTCTGAACGAGGAAGTTGGGCTGCCGGTACTGCGTGTAAACAAACAGAAACACAAGAACACTCAGAATCTCCAGCACGGAAATAAGCGCCGACAATACCCGAAAGGTATTCAACCGCTTAATTTGCGTGCTCAGTAAAACGGTCAGGAGAAAGTAGAGCGCCCGGAACAGAACTATGCCGATCTTTGCGGCTGCATCCGTGATGATGAGATCGGGAATCAGCAGCATGAGATTGATAAAGCCGGCAATGAGGACGGTGGTATGGATGTATTTTCTCAGCGTCTGGAAGCGGTAGGCGTAATATGACGAGCTGACCGGAATGATAAAGTCTCCCGACCGGAAGGCCTGACTGACCGCTGGCAACTAGACCACCTCACTTAATCGGATTGTATACTATAATCACTGCTTTGCAGCGATTATATCATACAAGCATACCGCTTTCCATCCATTTATTGTGTTTCCCGGCAAAAACTCCGGCCTGTGAAAGCGCCCCTTGACATGATCTCCCACAAACCATAAAATAAGTGGATAAGACTGAATGGGAGAGAGTGAACAATGCCTGCATATCTGGACAACGCGGCTACCACCCGGGTGCGCCCGGAGGCGGCCGCAGCTGCTGTGCGCGCCATGACGGAGGAATACGGCAATCCGTCCTCGGGCTACGCGCCGGGCAGAGCGGCCGCGGCCGCGCTGGAGCGGCACCGCGCCGTAGTAGCCGACGCGCTGGGCTGCCGCAGCGGTGAGCTTTATTTTACCTCCGGCGGCACCGAGGGGGACAACTGGGCCGTCTCCATCGCCGCCACGCTGGGCAGGCGAAAGGGCTCCCATATTATCACGTCCGCCATTGAGCATTCCGCCGTTCTGGAGCCGGTGAAGGCGCTGGAGCGGCAGGGCTGTGACGTCACTTTCCTCAGCCCCGGCAAAAACGGCCGCATTTCCGCCGGGGCGCTGAAGGAGGCTCTCCGACCGGATACCATTCTGGTGTCCCTGATGCTGGTCAACAATGAGACGGGCGCCATCCAGCCGGTGGCCCTGGCGGCCGAAGCCATCCGGGAAGCGGGGGCGCCCGCACTGCTTCACACCGACGCCGTGCAGGGGTTTCTCAAGGTGCCCTTTACACCCGAACAGCTGGGAGCCGACCTGCTCACCGTCAGCGGCCATAAGATCGGGGCGCCCAAGGGCATCGGGGCCCTTTATATCCGCAGCGGGCTGAAGGCGCCCCCGCTGCTGCGGGGCGGGGGGCAGGAAAACGGCCTGCGCTCGGGCACCGAGGCCACCGCCCAGATTGCCGCCCTGGCGGCCGCCTGTGCCGGAGGCAGGGAGCGTCTGGCCGAGGGGAGCGCGCACATGCGCGGGCTCAAGGAGTACACCCTTTCCATCCTCACCCGGGCGTTGCCTCAGCTTGTCGTGGTATCGGAAGGGGATGCCCCCCACATCTGCGCCGTCGCGCTGCCCGGCTACCCCAGCGAAATGCTGGTGCGGGAGCTGAGCGACAGAGCGGTCTATGTCTCCTCCGGTTCGGCCTGCCACAAAGGAAAGCCCAGCCATGTATTCGCCGCCTTGGGTCTGCCCAAGCGGGTCCTCATGGGAGCGCTGCGCATTTCCTTTTCACCCGACAATACAAAAGACGATGTCCATGCCCTGCGGGACGCGCTGGTCCAAATTACACAGGAACGAATTGCAATGAGGTAACTATGTTCTCCTATTTAAATAAAGGCAAGACCTTTTACCACGATCTGATCAAACTGTCGGTTCCCATCGTGCTGCAGAACCTGGTGATCCATTCCCTTGGACTGGTGGACACCTTTATGGTGGGCCGTCTGCCCGGCGAAATCCCCATGGCGGCCGTGACGTTGGCCAACGTCCCGATTTTTGTGATGCAGCTCATCGTCTTCGGCCTTCAGAGCGGCGCCTCGGTACTCATCAGCCAGTACTGGGGAAAGAAGGATACCGATGCCATCAACCGGGTGCTGGGAATCGGAATCTATGCGGGGGCTGCCGTTTCCATCCCGTTTGCCCTGGTGATGTTTTTCTTTCCCGCTTCTTTTATGGGACTGTTCAGCAACAACGCCCCGCTGGTCGCCGTTGCGGCCGGGTATGCCAGGATTGTGGGGTTTTCCTGTGTTTTCAACAGCGTCACGCAGGTATACCTCGGCGCCCAGCGCAGCATGGAAAAGCCCTCTGTCGGGCTGTGTATTTCCAGCGTCGCCATGCTTTCCAACACCTTCCTCAACTGGGTGCTTATCTTTGGGATGCTGGGCGCCCCGGCTATGGGGGTGGAGGGGGCGGCACTGGCCACCCTGATTTCCTGCGTGCTGGAGTTTGTCATAACCGCCGTTTACGCCGCCTTCAGCCCAGCCTTCCGCCTTCGTCCCGTCCTTCTGCTGCGCCCGGGCACCCTTCTCCTGCGCAGCTATGTCCGCTACGCCACGCCGGTGGTGCTCAACGAGACCCTGTGGGGGCTGGGCACCTCGCTCTATCCCACCATTATGGGGCATATGGCCGAGTCCACCGAGATCCTGACCGCCTTCACCATCGCGGGCAACATCGACCGGGTATGCACCGTTGCGGTATTTGCCCTGGCCAACGCCGCCGCCATCATCGTGGGCCGGGAGATCGGCGCCGGCGGCCGCAGCGACCGGGTCTATGAGGTGGGCGCCGCCCTGAACACCGTGGCTTTCGCTGCCGGCCTTGCCACGGGCATGGTGATGATCGCAGCTACCTTCCTGGTGATCGCGCCCTGTATTTATCCGTTTTTCGGACTGTCAGCCCGGGCGGCGGCCATCTCCACCATGATGCAGATGGTGACCGCCCTCTTCCTCGCCACCCGCGCCTTCAACGCAGCCAATATCGTCGGCGTGCTCCGGGGCGGCGGAGATGTGCGCGCGGCCTCCATGATCGACCTCGTTCCCCTGTGGGGGCTTGCCCTTCCCCTTTCGGCGCTGTTCGGGCTGGTTTGGAAGCTGGATATCCTGTGGGTGTTTTTATGCATCTCGGCCGAAAACATCGTCAAGCTTATCCTTGGGATATACCGGTTCCGCTCAGGGGCGTGGATCAACGACGTCACTCAGGCGCCCTTTACGGATCATAACTGAACCAAGCCGTCCCGGGGTGAAATCTCCGGGACGGCTTGTGCGTTGCGCCGCGTATCCGGAAGGTATGGCGCCTCCCCGGAAGGGCATTACATTGTTTCGGGCGCGGACACGCCGATGAGCCCTAAGCAGTTGGCCAGCACCGCGCGCACCGTGTCCGCCAGCTTCAGGCGCGCCCTCAGAATGTCACCGGGCTCGCCCATGATGCGGCAGGCGCTGTAAAACCGGTGGAAGTCCCCCGCCAGCGCGACGAGATACCGGCACAGCCGGGAAGGATCGTAGTCCCGGGCGGCCAGGCGGATCTCCTCCGGCAGCTGGGACAGGCTTTTGATGAGCGCCTTCTCCTCGGGGGCGGCCAGCAGGGCGGGGTCAACCGCGGCTGCCTCGGGCACCGCCGCTCCCTCCTCGGCCAGGCGGGCGATGAGGGAGCAGATGCGGGCGTGGGCGTACTGTACATAGTAGACCGGATTTTCGCTGTCCTGCCGCACCGCCAGATCCATATCGAAGATGAGATGGCTGGTGGGCTTGGAGTTGAAGAAAAACCGGGCGGCGTCCACCGAGATCTCGTCGAGCAGGTCGGCCAGGGTGATGGACCTGCCGCTGCGCTTGGAGACCTTTACCTCCCTGCCGTCCTGCACCAGCTGGACCAGCTGCATGATGAGAAAGTCAAGCCGGGAATTGTCGATCCCCAGCGCCCGGATGCCCGCCTTGAAGCGCAGGGCATGGCCGTGGTGGTCGGCTCCCAGCACATCGATCACCTTGTCAAAGCCCCGCACCTGGAACTTGTTGCGGTGGTATGCCATGTCCACGGCAAAATAGGTATACCCGCCGGCGGAGCGCCGCAGCACCTCATCCTTCTCGCCGCCCAGCGCGGTCACCTGAAACCACAGCGCGCCGTCCTTCTCGTAGGTGTAGCCGCTTTTCTCCAGCAGGGCGATGGTCTCGTCCACATAGCCGCTATCATGGAGGGAGGACTCGCGGAACCATTGGTCGTAGGTGATGCCGTAGCGGTTCAGGTCGCGCTCCATTTTGGCGATGTTATACTCCAGCCCGAAGGCGCGGACGACCTGCCTGCGCTCCTCGGGATCGGCTTCCAGATACTTGTCCCCGTACCGGTCGTAAAAAGCTTTGGCCAGAAGCCTGATGTCCTCGCCGTGGTAGCCGTCCTCGGGGAAGGCGGCGGCGTCCTCCCCCCGGAGCAGCTGGATATACCGCGCCTCCACCGACAGGGTGAATTTTTCCACCTGATTGCCCGCGTCGTTGACGTAAAACTCCCGCCAGACATCATAGCCCGCCCGCTGCAGTACCGAGGCCATCACGTCGCCCAGCACGCCGCCCCGGGCGTTTCCGATGGTCATGGTGCCGGTGGGGTTGGCGGAGACAAATTCCACCATGACTTTTTTGCCCCCGCCCTCGTCTGCGGTGCCGTAACGCTCCCCTTCGGCCTCAATGTCGGCGAGCACGCGGCCGTACCAGCGCTTCCCCAGGCGGAAGTTGAGAAAGCCGGGCCCGGCCGGCTCGGCAGCTTCAAAATAGGTGCCCTCCAGCTCCAGGTGGTCCAGAAGAGCCAGGGCAATGGTCCGGGGGGGCAGCTTCATGGGCCGGGCGGCCGCCAGGGCAAAGGAGGTGGCATAGTCGCCGTGGCCGGTATCCTTGGGGATATCCACCGCGGCCTCTATCCTGTGGCCGCCGGGGAGCACTCCCGCGGCCGCCGCCTTTTCGTAAGCCTTTTGAGTCAGGGCGGCCGCCTGGGCTTTCGCGGCCTGAACCAGATTGGACATGAAATCACCTTGTATTCTTTATTCTTTCGTTACTGTTTCAGATGGGAAGCGCTTTCCCGCACGTTGATCCTGAAGCAGTTCTCTCCCGCTACGGCGTGGTCGATCTCCAGCGCGTACTTGATCTCAATGTCGCCGCCGGTCTCCCCCATGTCCACCTGGGCCTTGCGGGTGTTCACCCCCACGGTGAGGGCTCCGTACGGCGTCTCATACATGGAGAGGTGTTTCCGCCCCTCCTCAAACACCATCTGGGAGTTGACCTGACCAACCCGCAGAAGGGTGACGCGGTTTCTGTCGATCTGAAAGGTGGTCAGAGTACCGTCCAGGCCGGTGACATTGCTCTCCTGATAGGAGAGGATATAGCCGGAATCCACATCTCCCGCGAGCCTCCCCTCGGTGATGAGCTCCATGGGCTCGCCGGAACTGTCGCCGTTTAGCTGTATCCCCTTAATGGAGATAATGACTGGTTTATCCATCATTGTTTCTTACCTCAATCAAACATAAAAGTGCCGGATGCATGCGCGGTACGGAAAAGAGGCGTCGTTGCCGCGCTAAAACGCATCAATATCCACCCGGTTTACCCTGGCGGCCACATCGCGCTGCAGGAAGAGGGAGGCCAGGCGGGCAAAGCCCTCCGCCGTGTCGCTGACGTAATAGCGGTGCGCGCCTTCCCTGCCGGCGGGGGCAAGGACATCCTGCCGGGCCAGCAGGCTGGCAACCATGCGGGCACACTGTTCTCCGGAATCAATCAGGGCAACGGACTGCCCCATGTAAGCGGAAATCAGCGGCTTGAGCAGCGGATAGTGCGTGCAGCCCAATACCAGTGTGTCCACACCGGCCTTTTTTATGGGTTCCAGATACTCGGCCGTCACCGTCTCCGCCACGCAGTCTCCCGGCTTGAAGCGCCCGTTTTCCACCAGGGGCACCAGCAGGGGGCAGGAAGCGGCGATCACTGTAACGGCGGGGTCCAGGGTGCGGATGACACGCTCGTACGCGCCGCTTCGGATGGAGGCCTGGGTGCCGATGAGGCCCACCCTTCTGTTTCTGGTTTCCTTCACCGCCGCCAGCCCCGCCGGCTCCACCACCCCGAAAACCGGGATGGGATTTTCCGAACGCAGGGGCTCCAGGGCGTTGGCCGAAACCGTGCCGCAGGCAATGACAATGGCTTTCAGATCAAAGGTGCGCAGAAAGGCCACGTCCTGCCGGGCATATTTCAGGATGGTCTCCCCGGAGCGGCCGCCGTAAGGCACCCGCCCGGTGTCCCCGAAGTATATGATCTCTTCGGCGGGCAGCAGACGGCTCAGTTCCCGCACCGCCGTCAGTCCGCCCAGGCCCGAGTCAAACACGCCGATCGGTCGTTTGTCCAATAGAATGCCCTCCCGGTGCATGGTTTTGTATGTCCGCCTCTGCCGGCTGACAGGGGGGGGGAAGGTGCGTCACGGTTTTTCAGCCCTGTTCTATGATATGTCAAAGACAGGCGGAAAACAAGTAGGATTTTCCGTAAAAATTTTTGCTGTTTTCCTTTGACATTCATCCGTAATATACTATAATGATAGCTGTTATGGATGTCAGCAGCCTGTCAGGCTGCAGTGGGGAGGTTCGTGAATATGAAGCTGGAGCTTACCGCCAAGGAGTTTCGCCGGCTGCTGGATATGGCATACATCGGAAACTGGGTGCTCAATTCAACGCGGGGAGACGACCGCTTTGCCGACTACGACAGGGTGGAGAGCATTCTGTTCGCCAGGGCGGCGGAGAGCGGCATGACCGCGCTGGCCGAGGTCTATCAGGGCGAGATCATTCCCTCCAAGGCCTTTGCGGAGGGGGGTATTCACGAAGCCATTATGGAATATGAGAACAATGTATTTTTCCAGATCCTGGCTGAGGACCTGGCCCGGCGTGACATGGAAGAGGCCGCCATTGACGAGAGCAACTACGCCGAACTGGCCAGCCGCATCGACGCCTATATCAGCGAGTTTGAGGAAAACGGCACCAACAACGTTCTGGTGGTATCGGATACTCTTTGAAAAAAACGGATCAGTCAGGCGTCTTCCGCCCCAAGGGCTCGGAAGACGCCTGACTGTTAGACGCGGGGATGGAAGGTGTAGGACAGGGTTCTTCTGCATCCCTGGACATCCGTTTGGTCTGAACACCGCCGGAGGGCGGCTCTTTCTCCCCCCGCGCCCCATTCGTCCTATACCCGCCGCGCGCCCGCTTGCCGGGCGGGCGGCTTTTGTGCGTTATCCTTCGCTTGCTCTGTCTATCAGGCGCTGGGCTTCCTTTCTGGTAATCCCCATGGCGGCCAGCATGGAATCGGACGGCATGAGGCCGTGCTGCAGCCAGAGTTCCCCGTAGGAAGCCGCGTTGTCCGTTGCGTTCCGGGCAGCCGACTGTTCCTGCGCCGCCAGCATATCTGCCCGGCTCCGGGCGTCCTGCCAAACGGTGTAGTCCGCGCTCCACTTGTTGCGGTTCAGCCCTGCCTGGGAGAGGGCGGTGGAAACAAGGGACTGATCCACCCGTACCGCCTCCTGGTAGAGGGCGGCGGCCAGATCATATGCGCCGCCGGCCTTTGCCGCGGCGATGGCGGCCTGATACTCGTTTGCCGTCCGGGTGCGGTGGAGGTCCAGCTCGGCAAGGGCGTCGGCCTCGGCCTGATGAATGGCGCCCAGCTCATGCTGCAGGGCAACGCCCCGGGCCAGCTCGGCCTGTCCGGCGGCGCCGGAATGAAGGCCATGGGCATTGGCGTATTCGGCGAAATTCCGCTTTTCCCGTTCGCGCTCCGCGGCGGCACGGCTGCGGGCCGCCTGATAGGCGGGCGCGATGCCGGCCCCGGCCGCCTCCAGCTCGGCCACATTCTTTTGGTAGGCCGCCTCCAGCTCGGCCAGAGCCGCGTCCTGTCTGGCCTCATTCATATCCTTGATATAAGAGGAATAATCCCTGCTTCCGGGCAGAATACTGCTCTCGCAGACAGGGGCGGCTGCGGGCAGCTGTGCCATGCCGCTCCAGGTTCCGGTCGCGCTGTCAAAGGTGACGCCCGAACCCAGCTGAGCCGCAAGCCGTCTGTTTTCCTTTTCCAGCCCCTTTTTCGTCTCTTCGTCGGCCCCGTGCCATATTTGAGAGTTGGCGTTCATCCTGTCCCGAA
>Ga0123328_1001020_pt1 | contig 28187 bp, 24 predicted proteins | sample BioC12SIPDNA_2_FD_89702 | JGI IMG/M metagenome (GOLD analysis project Ga0123328, IMG submission 89702) | Anaerobic biogas reactor microbial communites from Washington, USA - Biogas_R1_A C12 SIP DNA | ecosystem: Engineered > Bioreactor > Anaerobic > Unclassified | place: Washington, USA...
AGGGACGCGGATTGCAGTTTTATGCTCTTTTCCCGAAGGCGCGGCCTGATTGGCAGAGGAACAGCAAGGCAAAGCAAAAGATCCGGGTTTGTGTTCTGACAAACCCGGATCTTCTGGCACGCCCGAAGGGACTCGAACCCCCAACCCTCAGAACCGGAATCTGATGCGCTATCCATTGCGCTACGGGCGCATAACAGGCACGCTTGCCATGTGCGTTTACACAGTATAACAATCTTTCCGCCGTTTGTAAAGGGGCATTTGCTGTGCGGAAGCCAATTCCCCCGCCTTATTTTCTGTTGCATTTCTCTGTTTTGTCTGTTAGAATAAGGTTGGAACAAAAGCTGCAATGAAGTGCTTTGCGCACGGGCTTCATTTTGATGATAGATCAAAGTGAAGCTTTTTTTGTTAAAAAGGAGGAAAAGCCATGCTTCTGATCGGAAACGGACGCCTGGTCACCCGGGATCCCGACGCTCCCTTTTGGGAAAACGGCGCGGTTTTAACCGACGGGGATGTGATACGTGCGGTGGGCGATACCGCCAGGCTCCGTGCGGCATATCCCGGCGCGGAGTTTCTGGACGCCCGGGGCGGTGTCATCATGCCCGCACTCATCAACGCCCATGAGCACATCTATTCTTCCTTTGCCCGGGGGCTGTCGCTTTCAGGCTACGACCCCAAGGACTTCCCCGACATTCTGGAGGGGATGTGGTGGCGCATCGACCGCTGCCTGACCAATGAAGACACCCGCTGGAGCGCCTGGGCCTCCTATCTAGACTGCATTAAAAACGGCGTCACCACCGTGTTCGACCACCACGCCAGCTATGGGGAGATCGAAGGCTCGCTGTTTACTCTCTCCGCTGTGGCCGAAGAGCTGGGAATACGCACCTGTCTGTGCTACGAGGTCTCCGACCGGGACGGGCCGGGCAAAATGAAGGCCGCGGTGGCGGAAAACGAGGCCTTTCTTGCCTCCTGCAGGAATAACCCCATGCAGGCGGGCATGATGGGCCTGCACGCCGCCTTCACCCTGTCCGACGCCACCCTGGCGTACTGCCGGGACCGCACCCCACAGGGCGCCGGATTCCATATCCATGTGGCTGAAGGCATCGCCGATCTCAGGCATTCCCTGCGTCAGTACGGCAAGCCTGTAGTGGAGCGCCTGTGGCAGCAGGGGATTCTGGGCAGACAGACCATTGCCGTCCATTGTATCCATATAAACCCCCGGGAGATGGATATTCTGGCCGACACCGATACCATGGCGGTACATAACCCGGAATCCAACATGGGCAACGCCGTGGGATGCGAACCCATGCCGGAACTGTTTCGGCGGGGCATCCTGCTGGGCCTGGGCACCGACGGGTATACCCATGACATGCTGGAGTCCTACAAGGTGGGCAGTCTCATCCACAAGCACCACCTGTGTGACCCCACCGTGGCGTGGAGCGAGCTGCCCGCCATGCTCTTTGACCATAACCCCAAAATTGCCGGACGCTGTTTCCCCGTTCCTCTGGGCGTTCTCCGGGAGGGCGCGGCGGCCGACGTCATTGTCGCAGACTACGACCCCCTCACTCCCATGGACGCGTCCAATTTAAACGGGCATATCCTGTTCGGCATGACGGGCCGCCACGTCACCGCCACCGTATGCGCCGGCAGGGTGCTCATGAAGGACCGGCAGGTGCTGGTGTGCGACGAGGCCGGGGTCTGGGCCGGCTGCCGCAGGCAGGCCGCGGATTTCTGGAGGAGGGTGAACGCGCAATGAGTGACAGAATGAGACCCATTCCCATTGTCTCGCTGCTGGACGGCATTTTGCGGGAATACGCCATGTCGGGTACCGTGTTCGGTGTGGAGCCCGGCTTCCGGGGCGAAGAGGGCCACACCCTCTCCCTCTTTGGTGAGGCCATGGAAACTCCCATAGGCCCCGCCGCCGGCCCCCATACCCAGCTGGCCCAGAATATCATCGCCGCCTATGCGGCAGGCGCCCGGTTTTTTGAGCTCAAGACGGTGCAGACGCTGGACGGAGAGGATCTGCCGGTCTCCAAGCCCTGTATTCAGGCCGCGGACGAGGGCTATAACGTGGAGTGGTCCACCGAGCTTACCGTACCCGCCGCCTTGGACGAGTACGTCAAGGCGTGGTTTGTCTGTAAGCTGCTGGCCCGGGAGCTGGGGCTGGGCGGCGGAGACGGGTTTATCTTCAACATGAGCGTGGGGTACGACCTGGAGGGCATCCGCTCCCCCAAAATCGACACTTTTCTGGAGGGCCTGAAGGACGCCTCCGCCCTGCCTGTCTGGCAGGCGTGCACAGACGCCGCGCTGGCCGCGCTGCCCCGCTTTTCCAATGTGGACGAGGCTTATATCGGCTCCATTTCCCCCGCAATCTCCCGCTCGGTTACCCTCTCCACCCTTCACGGCTGCCCGCCGGAGGAGATCGAACGCATTGCCGCCTACCTGCTGGCCACGAAAGGGCTGCATACCTTTGTCAAGTGCAACCCCACCCTGCTGGGCTACGAATTTGCCCGCGCCACCCTGGACGCCATGGGATATGACTATCTGGTCTTCGACGGCCGCCATTTTCAGAACGACCTTCAGTTTGAGGATGCGGTGCCCATGCTCCGGCGTCTGCAGGCGCTTGCCGGGCAAAAGGGCCTGGACTTCGGGGTCAAGCTTACCAATACCTTTCCGGTCTCCATTGCGGCAAACGAGCTGCCCGGCGAGGAGATGTACATGTCGGGCAAGGCCCTGGCCCCCCTTACCCTGGCCCTGTGCGAAAAGCTCTCCCGGACCTTTGACGGCAGGCTGCGCATCAGCTATTCCGGCGGGGCGGACGCCTTCAACGTATCGGACATTTTCCGCTGCGGCATCTGGCCCATCACGGCGGCCACCACCCTGCTGAAGCCGGGCGGCTACCGGCGGCTGACCCAGATGGCAAAACTGACCTCCGCCCGGGAATATGTGCCTTTCGGCGGGGTGGACACCGATGGCGTTGCCGCCCTGGCCGAAGCCGTACGCGGCGATCCCCACCACACAAAGCCCCGCAAGCCCGCGCCGCCGCGGAAGCTGGAGAGCAAAGTCCCCCTGCTGGACTGCTTCACCGCGCCGTGCAAGGGAGGCTGCCCCTTCGGCCAGGATGTACCGGAATATCTGCGCCTGCTGGGCGAGGGGCGTGCAAGCGAGGCCCTGCGGGTGATTCTGGACAAAAACCCGCTGCCGTGCATTACCGGCACCATCTGCACTCAGCACTGCGTTCCGAAATGCACCCGGGGCTTTTACGAGACGCCGGTGCGTATCCGGGAAGCCAAGCTGGCGGCCGCCCGCGGCGGCTGGGAACCGGTGCTGGCCGAGCTGAGCCCCCGTCCTGCGCGCCCCGATCTCCGGGTGGCGGTTGTGGGCGGCGGTCCGGCGGGCATGGCGGTCTCCTTTCTGCTGGCCCGGCGGGGCGCCTGCGTCACCCTGTTTGAAAAAACCGGAGCGCTGGGCGGCGTTGTCCGCCACGTCATCCCTTCCTTCCGCATCGGCGACGCTGTTATCGACGCCGACAGCGCCCTGTTGAAAAAAGTGGGCGTGGAAATCCGGCTGAATACGGAAGCTCCTGACGCCGCGGACCTGCTCCAGTCAAATTATACCCACGTGGTCCTTGCCGTGGGCGCTCCCATACCACAGCTTCCCGCGGTGGAGGGGGGAGAGCCCCTGCCCGCCGTGGAATTTCTCCGCACCGTCAAACATGACCCTGCGCGCCTGCCCCGGCACAGATCGCATATCGTCGTCGTGGGCGGCGGCAACGTGGCCATGGACGCCGCCAGGGCAGCCGCGCGGCTGCCGGGCGCGGGCAGTGTAACCATTGTCTACCGCCGCACCGAGCGCTATATGCCCGCCGACGAGGAGGAGCTTCATCTGGCCCTTGCGGACGGCGTGAAGCTGATGACCCTGCTGGCCCCCGCCGTGTGGGATCGCGAAGCGGGGCTGCTCACCTGCCGCAGGCTTAAGCTGGGAAGCCCCGATGCCTCCGGGCGCCGCGCGCCGGTGGAGACGGGCGAAACCATTGCCCTGCCCGCCGACCTTCTCATTTCCGCCGTGGGCGAAAAAACTGACGCCGCTCTGCTCACCCGCAACGGGGTAACCATGGATCCGGCCGGACGGCCCATGGTCACTTCGGCCACTCTGGAGACGGGTACCCGGAACGTCTTCGTGGCCGGTGATGCCCGGCGGGGCCCTGCCAGCGTGGCAGAGGCCATTGCCGACGCCCATCTCATCGCCGACGCCGTTGCCGGCGAACAGCCGCCCCTCCGCCTGCCCGCCGGACGCATGGGAGATGCCATGGCCAAAAAGGGCATCCTGAAGCGGCCCGGAGATCCTCAGTCGGAGTGTGATCGCTGTCTGGACTGCTCCACCCTCTGTGAGTGCTGTGTGGATGTGTGCCCCAACCGGGCCAATGTCGCCGTCACCGTACCCACCCGCAGGATGCCCCAAATTGTCCACATTGCCGGAATGTGCAACGAGTGCGGCAACTGCACCGCGTTTTGCCCTTACGACAGCGCGCCCTACCGGGAGAAATTCACCGTCTTCGGCAGCATCGCCGAATTTGAGGACAGCACGGCGCCCGGCTTTGTGCTGCTGGATGCGCACAGTCAGTCGGTGCGGGTGCGCCTGGAAGGCGGGGTTGTGGTGAACGCCTCCCTGCTTAACGAGCATTCCCCCCTGCCCTCCGGTCTCCATGAGCTCATGGAGACCATCTGCAACGATCACCCCTATCTGCTTTATTGAGGAGGGAGAATGGAATGTCCCTGCTGATCCGAAACGGCACGCTGGTCTTTCCCCAGGGGCTGAATAAGGCAGATCTGCGGGTGGAACACGGAAAAATCGCCGCCCTCGGCCTCAATCTGCCCGCCGGCGGCAGCCGGGTGCTGGATGTCGAAGGCAAGCTGGTCTTTCCCGGCTTCATCGACCCGCACACCCACTTTGCGGGCATCGACCGCCTGGCCGACGACTTCACATCGGGAACCCGGGCCGCACTCGCCGGAGGCACCACCACCCTTCTGGATTTTGCGACCCAGTGTAAAGGAAACCCCCTTTCTCATGCGCTGGAGCGGTGGCATGCCTTCGCCGACGGGAACTGTTCCTGCCATTACGGCTTTCACATGGCCGTCACCGACTGGAACGACGCCGTCAAAGCGGAACTGCCCGCCATGACGGCCGCCGGCGTCACCTCCTATAAAATCTACTTTGCCTACGACGCCCTGCGTCTTTCCGACGCGGCGGCCTATGAGGTTGTGAAAGCGGTCGCGGCCGAGGGCGGTGTCGTGAGCGCCCACTGTGAAAACGGCGATCTGGTCAACGCGGGAATTGCCGCCCAGAAGGCCATGGGACGTCTTTCCCCTGACGCCCACCCCCTCTCCCGGGCCGATACCGTGGAGGAGGAAGCGGTCACCCGTTGGCTGGCCATCGGAGAGCTTTTGGGCGTGCCGGTGAACATCGTTCACCTGTCTGCCCGCCGGGCCCTTAGGGCTGTCCAGACTGCCCGGGCCAGAGGGCAAACCTGCTACGTGGAGACCTGCCCCCAGTATCTTCTGCTGACCAGAGCCAAATACCGCCTGCCCGGCTTCGAGGGAGCCAAGTATGTCTGCTCCCCTCCCCTGCGTGCAGAAGAGGACTGCGCCGCCCTCTGGGCGGCGCTGCTGGGAGGCGAGATAGACACCGTGGGCACCGATCACTGCTCCTTTCACTTCCATGGAGCAAAGGAACTTGGCCTGAAGGACTTCTCCAGCATCCCCAACGGGCTGCCCGGCGTGGAGACCCGCCCCGTCCTGCTGTATACGTACGGCGTGGCGCCCGGCCTCATCACGCCGTCTCAGATGGCGCGGGTGCTGGCTGAAAATCCCGCCCGCCTGTACGGCATGTATCCCCAAAAAGGGGTGCTGGCGGTGGGAAGCGACGCGGATCTTGTAATATGGGATCGAAATTATACCTCGAGTATTTCCGCAACCCGTCAGGTTCAGCAAGTGGACTACACGCCCTACGAGGGCGTGAAGACGGTGGGCCGGGCGGATACCGTACTGCTGCGCGGTGAAGTTGTGGTGTCGGAAGGCAGGATCGTTGCCGAGAGACGCGGGCGCTATGTAAGGCGCGGCCGGCCCTGGTTCTGGCGATGAAGCTGGGCTGCATCCTGCTGGCTTCCGGCTTTGGCCGGCGGTTTGGCGGCAACAAGCTGCTGCTCCAGGTGGAGGGAGATTCCCTTGCCCGCCGCGCGCTGGCGGCCTGCCCGGCGGAACTCTTCGCCCGCAGAGCGGTGACCAGCCGGTTTCCCGAGCTGCTGGCACTGGGAGCGGCGTCCGGCTGGCAGCCTTTGCTGAACACGGAAGCGGAGGAAGGGGTGTCCGCCGGTATCCGGCTGGGCATGACGGCTATGGAGGAGATGGACGGCGTGCTCTTTGCCGTGTGCGACCAGCCCTGGCTGACCCCCCGGAGCGTTGCGCGTCTGGCTCAGGCCTTCCAGCAGCAGCCCGACCGTATTGTGGCCTTAAGCTGGCAGGGAAGGCGCGGCAGCCCCGTGCTCTTTCCCCGGGACCTCTTCCCTGCACTGCGCGCCCTCAGCGGCGACACCGGCGGCAGCGCCGTTATCCGGCAGCACCCCCACCGTCTGATAACGGTGGAGGCTTCCTCCGAAAAAGAGCTGCTGGATATCGACACGGCGGACGACCTGAATCCATAAAACTGAGCGTGCGGGCAACGCCTGAGGCGTTGCCCGCACGCTTTCTGCTGCAAAGCCGGCCGCCGGCCGTTACCCACACTTGGAATAGCCGCAGTTGCGGCAGGTGACGCACCCGCCCTCATGCTCCAGGCGGGCGCCGCACTCGGGGCAGAATTTGGCCAGCTTTCCCTCGCCGTCCCGGGGGGAGGGAGCTGCCGTCGCAAAGGACACAGGTATGGGAGAAGCGCCCTCCGCCGCCGCCTTGCGCACCTTTTCGATGGCCTTGGCGATGGCGTCGGGGCAGGAGGTGACGCTCAGCTCCTTCTGCCGGATGGTGGACGGACAGCGGATACCCTTGAGCTGCTGGATGATGACCTCCATATCCATGCCGCTGCGCAGGGCCACCGACACCAGCCGGGCGGTGGCCTCGGACTGGGAGGGGCAGCCCCCCGCTCTTCCGGTGTTGGTAAAGACCTCGCATACGCCGTTTTCATCGTAATTGACCGTAATATAGAGATTGCCGCATCCGATCTTGACCTTCTCGGTAAAGCCCATGGTGACATCCGGCCGGGGGCGGGGCACGATGTGCCGGGGCGCCTCGCACGGGGAGGCTCCGGCTCCGGCCGGCCTTTCGGCTGCCGCCCCGGCCGTCCCTCCGGCTGTCCCGCCGATGTTGAGCACCTGTTCGTTGCGGGAGCCGTCGCGGTAAATGGTAATGCCCTTGCATCCCAGCTTAAAAGCGAGCCGGTAAACTTCGGCAACCTCCTCCCGGGCGGCATGGCCGGGAAAGTTCACCGTCTTGGACACGGCGTTGTCGGTGTGTTTCTGGAAGGCGGCCTGCATGCGCACATGCCAGACGGGGGACACGTCGTGGGCGCTGACAAACACCTTCTTTATCTCATCGGGAATCCCGTCCACATGAGCCAGGGTGCCATGTTCCGCAATCTCACGCATGAGCGCGTCGTGACAGAGCCCCAGTTCGGTCAGCCTGTCTTTTAAAATCTCATTGGTCTCCACCAGATGGGTGTTGTCCATGACGTTGCGCACATAGGCATAGGCGAACACCGGCTCCACGCCGGAGGACACCCCCGCGATGATGGACAGGGTTCCGGTGGGGGCGATGGTGGTGACGGTGGCGTTGCGCAGGGGCTTTTCGTCCTTATAAATGCTCTCGGAAAAGAGGGGGAAGGGTCCTCTTTTCCCGGCCAGCACCTGGCTCTCGTCATGGCCGGCCGTGTTCACCAGTTCCATAACCTCCTCGCCCAGAGCCACGCCCTCCTCGCTGTTGTAGGGCACACCCAGATAGAGCAGCATGTCCGCAAAGCCCATCACGCCCAGTCCGATCTTGCGGGTGAGCTTGGTGACACGCTCAATTTCGTCCAGCGGGTATTTGTTGACCTCGATGACGTTGTCCAGAAAATGGACGGCGTTTCGGACGGTCTGCTCCAGTTTGGCCTTGTCCAGCACAAACCTGCCGTTTTCCCTTTTCAGGTGAGTGACCAGATTGACCGAGCCCAGGTTGCAGGATTCGTAGGGCAGCAGGGGCTGCTCTCCGCAGGGGTTGGTGGATTCGATCTCCCCCATGGAGGGCACGGCGTTGTCCCGGTTGAGCCGGTCCAGAAAGATAATGCCGGGCTCACCGGTCTGCCAGGCCGAATGGACGATGGCCTCAAACACCTCCCGGGCCCTGAGGCGTTCCACCGTCTTCCGGGTTGCGGGATCCACCAGGCCGTACTCCCCGTCGGCCTCTACCGCCGCCATAAAATCCTCGGTGATGCCCACCGAGATATTGAAGTTTGTCACCTCGGAGAGGTTGTTTTTGCAGGTAACAAATTCCATAATATCGGGGTGATCCACCCGCAGAATGCCCATATTGGCGCCCCGCCGGGTTCCTCCCTGCTTCACCGCCTCGGTGGCGGCGTTGAAGACCTTCATAAAGGAGACGGGGCCGCTGGCCACGCCGCCGGTGGAATTGACCGTGGAGCCCTTGGGACGCAGCCGGGAAAAGGAAAAACCGGTGCCCCCGCCGCTCTTGTGGATGAGCGCGGCGTTTTTGATGGCGTCAAAGATCTCCTCCATACTGTCGGCCACCGGCAGCACGAAGCAGGCGGACAGCTGGCCCAGGGGCCTGCCCGCGTTCATGAGGGTGGGGGAGTTGGGAAGAAACTCCAGGCCGGTCATCATATCGTAAAAGGTTTTGGCGGCGGCCTTCACGTCGGCCTCGGGGTCAAATTGACGGTCGGCGGCGGCGATGGCGTCCGCCACCCGGTGAAACAGCTGATCCACCGTCTCCCGGGCCTGCCCCTGTTCGTCGCGGATGAGATAGCGGCGCTCCAGAACCGCCCTGGCGTTTTCAGAAATTGGCATAGAACTCTTCCCCTTTGTCTTCTCTATATCATTAATATGCACTACATATTGTAGCACATAAATAAATCGTGTCAATATATGGGCTATCATTTTTCAAGAGCATTCTGGCAGGAACGCGCTGCCCGGGCGCAGGCGGCCGGACGCATAACGCACGCAGAACCGTTTCTCATTCTGCGTGCGTGTTCGGCCGGATATTCAGATAAATGACAAATCATGCGTGCTCAGGTCCGGTTTTCCCGGGTGGTGAGCATGAAGCTGAGGGCCAGCAGGCTGTCGGCAAAGTGCACGTTCTCCACGATTACCTTTTCCGGATGGATGAGCTTCAGCTCCACGTTGGTGAAATTCCAAAGGCCCGCAACGCCCGCCGCCACCAGACGGTTTGCCGCCTTGGAGACTACGCTGCGGGGGGTGGTCAGAATACCCACATCAGGCTTTAACCGGTCAACCTCGGATTCCAGATCATCCATATGGTAGATGGGTGTACCGGCCACCCTGGTTCCCACCATGCTCGGATTGACATCAAACGCGGCCACCAGCTCAAAGCCGTTGTGGGAAAAATAAAAATTCTGGATGAGGGCGCTGCCCAGGTTTCCGACCCCCAGGATAATGGCCTTGTAGCCGCTGTTCATGCCCAGAATATTCGCCAGAGCGGCGCGCAGCTTTTCCACGTCATAGCCGTAGCCCTGCTGGCCAAACTCGCCGAAACAGCTCAAATCCTGCCGGATCTGAGAGGCGGTCAGCCCCATGGAGTTGCCCAGCGCGCTGGACGAAATGCGCACCTCCCCGTTATAGTGCAGATCATCTACATGGCGATAGTACCGCGGAAGACGCCGGATCACGGCGTTGGATATTTTTCTTTTCATGGCCGCCCCTTATGTCCGTTTGGTTCTGGGATTTATGTTGCATGCTGTCATTGTATCGGAAAATACCGCCTCTGTCAAACAGGAGTTGCGCGGTTTTTTCAGCCGCTGCTTCCGGTCCGGACCAGCTCATAAGAGAGTTTCCCCTGCCCGCGCTTGCCTTGCGGCATCTGTTATGTTACAATATGTAAATCACTTTTCTGTCATTTGACTGCAGGCGGGGTTGTTGCATGAAGATAGGCCCGGTTTCCATCCATTCCAGACTGGCGCTGGCTCCCATGGCGGGGGTTACCGACCTTGCCTTCCGCACCATCTGCCGTGAAAACGGCGCGGGCTACACCGTCACCGAGATGGTCAGCGCCAAAGCCCTGTGCTATCGGGATCAAAAGTCGCTGTCGCTGCTCAGGCTGGGGGAAGATGAGCATCCTGCCGCCGCCCAGATTTTCGGCAGTGATCCTGTGTGCATGGAAGAGGCGGCCGCCATCGCCCTGGAGGTGTCGGGCGCCGATATTCTGGACATCAACATGGGCTGCCCCATGCCCAAGGTGGCAAGCAACGGGGACGGCTCCGCCCTGATGCGGGACCCGGACAGAGCCTGCCGGGTGGCCGAAGCGGTGCTGCGGGGGGCCAAGGGCCGTCCTGTGACCGTCAAGATGCGCGCAGGCTGGGACAAGGGCTCGGTCAACTGCGTCCGGCTGGCCGGGGATCTGGAGCAGGTGGGTATTGCCGCCGTCGCCGTCCACGGCCGCACCAGAAGCCAGCTCTACTCCGGCACCGCCAATTGGGATTATATCCGGGCGGTGAAGGAGGCGGTAACCATCCCCGTCATCGCCAACGGCGACATTTTTACCGGTGCCGACGCGGTTCGGATTCTGCGGTATACCGGCGCCGATCTCGCCATGGTGGGACGGGGGGTCTTCGGCAACCCCTGGATCTTCCGCCAGGCCGAGGCCGCCCTGCGGGGGGAAGAAATTCCTCCCGTTCCGCCGCTGGCCCTGCGGTGCGACACCGCGGTGCGGCAATTTGAACTGGCTGCCGCCCATAAGGGAGAGAAGATCGCCTGCCTGGAGGCGCGCAGGCATTACGCATGGTACCTGAAAGGCGTACCCTACGCCGGGTACTGGAAGCAGCAGATCAGCAACATTACCACGCTGGAAGATGTATACCGGGTAACCGGGGGCATCAAGCGGGAATTGAGGTGAGCCATAACGGACGAACTGGAGCTGGTATCCCGTGCCAAGGCAGGGGATGAGGATGCGTTTGCCCGGCTGGTAACGGCCAATCAGAGCCGCATTTACAATCTGGCCCTGCGCATGACGGGAAATCCCGAAGATGCCCAGGAACTGGCACAGGAGGCCTTTTTCAACGCCTGGCGGGGCCTGCCCCGCTTTCAGGGAGACAGCGCCTTTTCCACCTGGCTGTACCGGCTGGCCTCCAACGCCTGTATTGATTTCCTCCGCAGAGAAAAACGCCGCAGGGCCCTGGTCACCGCCGTCCCCCTCCATCATGACGACGCATCCGAGCCCTTCATTCAGCTGCCCGACGAGCGGTACAGCCCGGAAGAGGCGCTGGAGCGGGGTGAGCTGCGCCGGGCCATTTACCGGGGCCTGAACGCTCTGACCGCCGAGCACCGGCAGGTGCTGGTCATGCGGGATCTGGACGGGCTTACCTATGCCGAAATCAGCGGCCTGCTCTCGCTGGAAGAGGGCACGGTGAAATCCCGCATCGCCCGGGGGCGGGCGGCGCTGCGCAAGGTTCTTCTGAGCGGTGGGAACCTTTCGCTCTCCGTTTCGTCTACCAGAGCAGAGCAAACGAAAGGGGGTGGGGGAAATGTGTCGCTGTGAGCAGGCGCTGGAGCTGCTCAGCAGGCAGCTGGACGAGACCCTGTCGTCCGCGGAAGAGAGCGCCCTGTCGGAACATCTTGCATCCTGTGAAACATGCAGGACCCTCGCCCTGGAACTGCAGGATCTGCATGCGGCCATGGGCGGCCTTGCCGCGCCGGTGCCCGACGGCTTTGCCGACGCGGTCATGGAAAATATCCGGCAGGAGGGGCTTTTTCGGCAGGAAGCAGCTTCCCGGAAGCGGAATGGAGCCTGGCGCGTCTGGGGCGGCCTTGCCGCCGCCGTAGTGCTGGCGGTTGTAGGGGCAAGCCGGCTGCCCCTTTGGGAAAGGGGAGGCAGCAGCGGAGCCGCCGCCGCCGCGCCCGCCTTTCGTGAAATGGCCGATGCACACCCCGCAGACGCAGCATCAGATGAGGCGGCAGCACCCGCTGCCGGTGGGGAGGCATCGCCGGCGGACCGGTCCTATTGCATGTCCGTGCAGGCGCCGGAACCTCCGGACGAAACCCCGAAGCCGGACGAACCCTCAAAGAACATGTCCGGAATGGAGATCATACGCGGCTGCGGCACAGCCGACGGCAGTGTGCCCCCCGATGTCCGCGGCGCTTCTCTGTCCGAGGGAGAGGCGGGCTGTCTGGTGCTGGAGGCCGCGGGGTGCGCATCGGTCACGCAGTGCGGCTCTGCGGCAACGGAGGAATCCTTCACGCTTACTGGTGAAACGGAGGACGGCGCTCAATACCTCCTGACCTGCACCGGCCTCGGCGGGGACGAAAGCGTGTACCAATTTACCCTTCTTCTGCCGGACGGCACCGAACAGTACTGGACGGTAACGGTGGACGGCGGTGTTGTCGAGCAGCTTCCATAAATTCGCCAAGGGGCGGGACCGGGCGTATGCGCCCGGTCCCGCCCCTCTTTTCAGCATGTGTGCAGCGCTTTATTTTTATACAACCGGCCAATTTTTCTGTTGTCACAGCCAACGAATTGTTGTATAATGGCTAAGATAGCGACGTTTCGGCCCGCTGCACACTTCACGACAAGGAGAGAACACGAGTTATGAGCTATTCCACGCAAACTATTCGCAATATTTGTCTGCTGGGGCACGGCGGGAACGGAAAAACCTCCCTGGCCGAATCCATGCTCTACCTCACCGGCGCAACCGACCGGCTGGGCAGGATCGTGGACGGCAATACCGTCTGTGATTACGATGCAGAGGAAATCAAACGTCAGATCTCTATTTCGCTGGCAGTTGCCCCCGTGGAGTATAAAGGCTGCAAAGTCAACGTATTGGACACTCCGGGTAATTTTGATTTCTCCGGCGAGGTGCTTCAGGCCCTTCACGTGGCCGAGACCGCCGTGCTGGTCTGCTCCGCCAGAGACGGGCTGTCGGTAGGCGCCGAGCGCTGCTGGAAGCTTCTTAAGGAGCGCAAATTGCCCCGTTTCATATACATTTCGCGTATTGACGAGGAAAACAGCAGCTTTGACGATACCCTTGCCGCGCTGAAAGCGCGCTTTGGCGACAGCCTGACCCCCATTGTCCTTCCCATCCCCGGCGGCTATGTGGACGTGCCGGCCGGAAAGGCATATGAGTATAAGGGCGGCAAGGCGGTCGAAACCGCCGTGCCCGCAAGCGCCTCCGGCACCGTGGAGGAGCTGCGGGAAGTTTTGAAAGAGCGGGCCGCCGAAACCAGCGAGGAACTCATGGAAAAATACTTCGGCGGCGAGGAGTTTACCGCCGAAGAGCTCTTGTCCGGCCTGCGCTCGGCGGTACTGGACTGCTCTCTGGTACCTGTTCTGTGCGGCAGCGCCGCCACCGGACTGGGCACCACCGCGCTGCTGGACGCCATTGTGGCGCTGGCGCCCGACCCCACCCGCCCGGCGGGCCGCCCCGGCGAAGACGGCAGCGGCAGCCCCGTGGAAATCAAGGCCGAGCCTCAGGGCACAACCTGCGCCTTCGTGTTTAAAACGGTCTCCGATCAGTATGGCAAATTCTCCTATGTCAAGCTGCTCTCGGGCAATCTCACTTCCGACATGAGCCTCATCAACCTCACCTCGGGCAACCCCGAGAAGCTGGGTCGGCTGTATACCATGAAGGGCAAAAAGAGCGAGGAGGTCAAGCAGATTATCTGCGGCGACATCGGCGCCATTGCCAAGATGGACCGTCTGCGCACCGGCGATACCCTGTGCGATCCCAAGGCCATCCTGAAGCCCGCTCCCATCCCCTTTGCCGAACCGTGCTACGCCAAGGCCATTGCCCCCAAGAACAGAGGGCAGGAGGACAAGGTGGGCACCGGCCTTTTGCGTCTGAACGAGGAAGACCCCACCTTTTCCGTCGTCAACAACGCCGAGACCCACCAGGTGGTGCTCTCGGGCGCGGGAGACATTCAGCTGGACGTTCTGGTCTCGCGGCTGAAAAGCCGCTTCGGTGTGGATACCGAGCTGACCACGGCCCGGGTTCCCTACCGCGAGAAGATCCGCAAGAAGGTGCGCGTGCAGGGCCGCCACAAGAAGCAGACGGGCGGCAGCGGTCAGTTTGGCGACGTGTGGATCGAGTTTGAGCCCTGTGAAGAGGAAAGTCTGGTATTTGAGGAAAAGGTGTTCGGCGGAAGCGTGCCCAAAAACTTCTTCCCCGCCGTTGAAAAAGGTCTGCGGGAGGCGGTGAATCGCGGCGTGCTGGCCGGATATCCGGTGGTGAACCTGAAGGCCACTCTGGTGGACGGCTCCTACCATCCCGTTGATTCCTCGGAAATTGCCTTCAAAACCGCCGCTCAGCTGGCCTACAGGGCCGGTCTTCCCCAAGCCGGCCCGGTCCTGCTGGAGCCCATCGGCGAGCTGAAAGTCACCATTCCGGACAGTTTCATGGGCGACGTAATCGGCGACCTCAATAAGCGGCGCGGCCGCGTCATGGGCATGACCCCCACCGGTGACGGCGATCAGGTTGTAGAGGCCGAGGCGCCCATGGCGGAGATGACCTCCTACGCCATCGACCTGCGCTCCATCACCCAGAGCCGCGGCTCTTTCACCTTCAAGTTCGTCCGCTACGAGGAGGCGCCTACCGCGGCCCAGCAGAAGGCCGTCGAAGAGGCCAAAGCCATGCAGGAAGAGGAATAGCGGTTTCCACAGACTTCATCATAAATTCAGGCGGCTGTTGTATCGGTACAACAGCCGCCTGCGTTTATTCCTGTTCTTGTTCCATCTCTTTCTCGGGCAGGAATTCCTCCGTCATGGTGAGGGGCGTACTCTCGGTAAAAATATCCATGAACTCCTCTTCCAGAATAATGGGCTTTAAATGTCTGCCCATGGCGGAGATGACGGGATAGAGCACCATGGCCACAAGCCCTCCGGAAAATCCGTTGTTGTACAGGTTCATGCCCGCCAGCGTGCTGCCGGTGGTGAGCACCACCGAAGAGTGAAGAAAGCCCGCCAAAATCCCATACGGCCAGCCGAAAAAGCCCGCGATGGGCGCCAGCGTGGTGCAGAACAGTCCCGCAATCTGAAGGGAGGGATCACTGAGTGACCAGGGCATGATCACTCCCCCCAGCACGACGCCCAGCATAATGGGGACAATGTTGCGCATGTGCTTTCCAAAGGCGGAAAAGCCCATCACGCAGAGAATTCCCGCCAGTGTGGGGCCGTTCAGATCGCCGCCGATGATCAGGATATAGGCGGTGCCGATGAGGCCGTTGATACCCATGTTGAGCATGACCGTACCCCCGCCGAACAGCCGCAGATAATCACTGGGCGCCCGCCCCGAAGTGTGCAGCAGCCGGCGATAGCCCGCCCATACCGCCCAAACCGGCTTTCCGCTGAAAAAAAGGCCCGCAGCGATGAGGAGCACGCACAGAGCAGCGATCATAATACCGAACGGCAGATTATAGCCGGTGGCCCAGTACAGGACGGTTTTCAACTGCTTTCCGCTGGAGATCATCACAGGCACAAGAATCATACCCAAAATTCCGCACGCGAAGCCCACATTGTAGAGATTCATGCCGCTTTGAAGCTTAAACGTATACGATGAGAGCGGGGGAATGACAAAGCCGATGAGCACGCCGGCCGCAATGGCGGGGCCAACGCTTGCGTACCCGCCGTCATGGGCTATGTAGCTGACGATAGGGGACAGCGCGGTGGACATAAGAGTCACCGAGGAATAAGTGGAAAAGGGCTCGTTCTTGACAAGGGAATACAGCCAGCCGCCCAAAAGAATGGGCAGAATATTCACGAAGTTCTTCCCGAACAGGGAAAATCCGGACATGAGCCCGACCACCACCACGGTGTACGCGGTAGGCGGACTTTTGGAGCAGTACAGCAGGGCAATGCTGATAAGGGTGACAAACCCGGAATTGACCAGCGCGGCGCCCGGCCCGCCAACCATCACATAGTCGGTAATGAGCAGATCGGGCATGGAGAGGATCCGGCGGATTCCGGAGCTAACGGTGTCCGGACCATCCCAGATCAGACCGGTTACAATAAGAGCAAGGGCAAAGCACAGAAGGGCGGAATACATCTGTCGGCGGTAGCGCATAAACATGGCCTTCTCTCACATGAAAGTGTGGGGGTGTCGCCTGGCTTTTATCAGAATATTCTCTCGTCTGTTCTAACCTGTGTATGGATGCCGGCTTACCTTTTGAGAAAAAAGGCTTCCCGGTGTTTGGCAAAATAGTCTCTCGTCTGCTGCACGTTACGTGAAATTTCGGCCCGAAGGTGGTCAATGGACGCGAATCTTCGTTCCTCCCGGAGAAAGCTGTAAAACTCCACACGGATGGTTTTCCCATAGAGGTTCCCGTCGAAATCCAGCAGAAAACTCTCCACATTGAGGCGGTGATCGTCGTCCACCGTAGGACGTACCCCCACATTGGTCACCGCCATGCGGCTCTCCCCGTTTTCAAATACCGCTCTGGAGGCATATACTCCGTGGGCCGGTACCAGCACGTCGGGCGGCACACGCAGATTCACCGTTGGGAACCCCAGGGAAGAGCCCAGCTTTTTCCCGTGTGATACGGTATCGGTCAGTATGTGGGGATGTCCCAAAAAGGTATTGGCCTGCTCCATCTCCCCCTGGGCAATCAGCGTGCGGATATAGGTGGAGGATACGGTAATGCCGCCAAGCTCCACCTTCTGTACAATATCGCACCCCACACCCAGCCGGGCGCACTGCTCCCGCAGCCGCTGCGGATTTCCCTCTCCCTTGTAGCCGAAGTGGAAATCATGCCCGGCAACCACATGAACGACACCCCGCCGGGCCACCAGATAGTCGGAAATAAATTCCTGCCACGGCATTTTCATCATGCGGCGGTCAAATCGTTCCACAATGACCTCCTCTATGCCGTACAGCCGGCGCATCAGATCGGCCCGGTCCGCCGGCGAGTTCAGGAGGGGCACCGGAACGCCCATAATGACCGACTCGGGATGCACGTCAAAGGTAACCGCGGCGGGAACCGCCCCTTGCCGTGCCGCGACCTCGGCCACCCGGCGCAGCAGCGAGCCGTGGCCCAGGTGCACCCCGTCAAAAAAGCCCAGCGCGGTCACTCGTTTGGTAGCATTCAACTATGTCACACCTCGAAAAAGCTTTTGATGGTAAGAAGCCGCCCCTCTTCCAGCCGGCCCAGCAGCAGAAAGGCGACGGAAGAATCATACACCCGGTAAATACCCGGCTCTCCCGGCCATAAAACGGGGCTTCCATTTTTTACCTTAACCAGAACGGATCCGTCCAGCTTAAGGGCCGGATAGTGCGCAAAGCATACGTCCACCGGCAGGAGCATTGTCCCGGGCCGGGGCGCGGAGCACACCTGCTCCATGGTGAGCGCCTGATTCACGGAAAATCCGCCCGCCCGGGTGCGGCGCAGAGCGGCCAGGGTGCCGCCGCACTCCAGCATCTGCCCGATGTCGTTGCAGAGGGTGCGGATATAGGTGCCTTTGGAGCATACCACACGCAGAGTATACTCAAATGGAGAAAGTTGTCCCGTCAGCTCCAGGACATGGACGGTAACCGGGCGGGGCGTCCGCTCCACCTGCCTGCCCGCACGGGCCAGCTCATAGAGTTTTTTTCCCTCCCGCCTGACGGCGGAATACATGGGGGGAATCTGGGAAATTTCACCCCGAAAGGCGCCCAGCGTCTGTTCCAGACGGGCAGCGCTCACAGAAACCGGACGCTCCTGTATTACCCTGCCTGTTATATCCTGGGTATCGGTGGTCACGCCCAGGCGCAGGGTGGCCAGATACTCCTTGTCCCATTCCGAGGCAAACTGCACGGCGCGGGTAGCCCTGCCCACAAAGACGGGCAGCACGCCGGTTGCCATGGGGTCCAGGGTACCGCCGTGGCCGATGCGCCGCACACCCAGCACGCCCCGCAGCTTGGCCACCACGTCGTGGGAGGTCCAGCCGCCCTCTTTATCGATCACCAGAATCCCGCTACCCATTGCGCACCGTTCTGACGGCACGGAGAATTTCTGCCCGCGCCCGCTCCACCGTGCCGTATATGGTACAGCCGGCCGCCGCCGCATGACCGCCGCCTCCCAGAAGCGCGCATACGGCGGAAGCGTTGAGATCCCGCCCGGTGCGCAGGGAAATCTTGCACTCGCCGGGGCGCAGCTCGCGGACGGTCACTGCGGTATCCGCCCCTTCGACCTGCCCGATAAAGGCGGCAATATCCTCCATGTCCTGCTCGGCGGCATCCAGCGCCTTCATCATCTCCAGCGTAACGGTGGCCATCACAATATCGTTGTCGAAGATCTCAAGCCCCGCCATAATCATGCTCTCCATTTTCAGTCGTTTGAGGCTTTTGGTGCGAAAATGGCGCTTATTGGCCGAGGCGTAGTCTATGCCGGTCTCCATCAGCGCGGCGGCGATGCGATGGGTCTCCGGCGTGGTGTTGGCATAGACAAAACAACCGGTGTCGGTGGACACGGCAACGTAAAGGGGCAGGGCGATCTCCGGGGTAACAGGACCCAGCCGCCGCACAATGCGGTAGACGAGTTCACCGCAGGCGGCACAGCCGGCATCCACGCAGTTGTGCTTCCCGAAGCCTTCGTTGGAGGGGTGATGATCAATCACCAGATCGATCCCGCCGATATACCGCTCCATGCTCCCGGTGAGCATGCCGGTTCCCGCCACATCCACCGCCACCACATAGGAAGAAACATACTCCGCCGGAGCCAGAAGGCCGTCCACATAAGGGGTAAACAGTCCGTGTATGTCCTCGTTGGGGGCAATGAAAGCGGTTTTCCCCAGCTGCCGCAGGGCACGACAAAGGCCCGCCGCGCAGCCGACGGTATCTCCGTCCGGCTGGCGGTGGGTGAGAATGAGAATCTTATCCTGTCTGCGCAGCTGCTGCGCCGCCTGTCTGTCGTCCATAACAGCCTCCGTGGCCTTCTGCCGGAGTCAGTGCTTTTCGATGTCGCCCAACAGCTTCAGAATCTGCGTGCCCTTGTCGATGGAATCGTCTTTCTGGAAAACGAGCTCGGGAGTATAGCGCAGGGAAAGGGCGTTGCCCAGGCCCCGCCGCAGATAACCCGAAGCCGATTGAAGTCCCTTGAGGACTTCCTTTTCATGGTCCCTTTCCAGCACGCTCACAAAGACCTTGGCATAGCGCAGGTCGGACGTGGTTTCCACTGCGGTGATGGACACCATGCCCCGCACCCGGGGATCCTTTACCGTGCGGAGGAGGGCGGACAGTTCCCGCTGGATCTCCTCATTGATACGGCCGATACGATTGCTTGACATGTCCTTTCTCCCGTACACGGCTGAAAGCCGGCTCTCAGTCAGCGTTCGATCTGCTCCAGAACAAAGGCCTCGATGATGTCGCCGGCCTTGATATCGCTGTATTTTTCGATGGAAAGGCCGCACTCGTACCCCTGCGCGACCTCTTTTACGTCATCCTTGAAGCGGCGCAGGGAGCCGACGGCGCCCTCGTGAATGACAATGCCGTCCCGCACCAAACGCAGCCGGGCGCGGCGCTCCACCTTGCCCTCGGTGACATAGCAGCCGGCAATGATGCCCGCGCCGGTGATCTTATACACCTCGCGCACCTCGACGCGGCCCAGCGCCACCTCACGGTATTTGGGCGCCAGCATGCCTTTCATGGCCGCTTCCATTTCGTCGATACAGTCGTAGATAATGCGGTACATCCGCATATCCACATTCATACGGGCGCCCACTTCCCGGGCGTTGTTGTCCGGGCGGACATTGAAGCCCACAATGACGGCGTTGGACGTGGAGGCAAGCATGACGTCGCTTTCATTGATGGCGCCCACCGAGCAGTGGATGACCCGTATGCGCACCTCTTCGTTGGAGAGCTTCTCCAACGAAGCCTTGATGGCCTCGGCCGAGCCCTGCACATCCGCCTTCACGATAATGTTGAAATCTTTCAGGTTGCCCTGCTGGATCTGGGAGAACAGATCTTCCAGCGTAACCTTCTGATTCTGAGGTCCGGCTGCCGCTTCCTTGTTCTCGTGCTTGCGCTGCTCCACCAGCTCCCGGGCCATGCGCTCGTCGGCCACGGCGTGGAAATCGTCGCCCGCACCGGGTACCTCGCCCATACCGATGATCTCCACCGGAACGGCGGGTCCTGCGGACTCCACCTTGTTCCCCTTGTGATCGGTCATGGCGCGCACCCGGCCCACCGCGGTGCCCGCGATGATGACATCGCCCTGGCGGAGGGTGCCGTTCTGCACCAGCAGAGTGGCGACAGGCCCGCGGCCCTTGTCCAGCCGCGCCTCAATGACCGTACCGTGGGCCTCCCGGTTCGGGTTGGCGCGCAGCTCGCGCATTTCAGCGGTGAGCACCACCATCTCCAGAAGATTGTCAATGCCCATGCCGGTCTTTGCCGAGATGGGGCAGACAATGGTATCGCCGCCCCATTGCTCGGCCACCAGCTCATATTCCGTAAGCTGCTGCATAATCTTGTCCGGGTTTGCGCCCGGCTTATCCATCTTGTTGACGGCTACGACAATGGGAATGCCGGCGGCCTTGGCATGGTTGATGGCCTCAATGGTCTGGGGCATAATGCCGTCGTCGGCGGCCACCACCAGGATGGCAATATCGGTGACCATGGCGCCACGGGCGCGCATGGAGGTAAAGGCCTCATGGCCGGGAGTATCCAGGAAGGTGATGTATTTCCCGCCTATCTTGACCCGGTAAGCGCCGATGTGCTGGGTGATCCCGCCCGCTTCGCCCTGTGCGACATTGGCCTGACGCACCCTGTCCAGCAGGGAGGTCTTGCCGTGGTCCACGTGGCCCATGACCACCACCACGGGAGAGCGGGGCACCAGATTCTCTTCCTTGTCCTCGGCGGTGTCGATGAGGCGCTCCTCAATTGTGACGATCACTTCCTTTTCCACCTTGCAGCCCAGCTCCATGGCAACCAGACTGGCGGTGTCGAAATCGATCACGTCGGACACGGATGCCATAACGCCCAGCTTGATGAGCTGTTTGACGACCTCGGCGCCCGTTTTCTTCATTCGGGCCGCCAGCTCGCCCACCGATATCTCATCGGGAATAAGCACCTTGAGGGGGGTTTTTTTTGCAATCTCCATCTGGAGCCTGCGCAGCTTGTCCTGCTCCTCCTGACGGCGCTTGCTGCCAAAGCCGGGGCGGCGCTGCGTGCTGCGGCTCTGAAACTTCTGCTTGCCCGTCTGCATGTTCCGGGCCTTTTCGGGAGCCAGAGTCTCCAGCCGCTCGTCGTAACGGGCCAGGTTGACATTTCCGCCCTTGCGGGTATCCACCGTCTTCCTTGCGGGCACTTTGGTGGCAGGGGGATTCTGCCCCGCCTGAGCGGAGGATGCCTGGTGAGCGGAAGCCGCCTGCTTCTGGCCGGAGGGCGTCCCCTGGCCCGAAACGGGACGTGAGGGTTTCGTCTGAACGGAGGGCGCCTGGTGTGTATGCTTTTCCGGCGGCTTTCCCTGGTCGGGTCTGGCCGCGGAGGGCTTGGGCTTGGGTTCGTGATAGGTGTCGGCAAAAATGCTCTCGATGCTTTCCACCTGATGGCACTGGGTAAGCTGCTCAAAAATGACGGACAGCTCGCTGTCGTCCAGCACCTGCATATGATTTTTCGGCGTGTGCGCATAGGCAGTCAGAATTTCGGTGATCTCCTTGGTGGATTTGCCGAAATCCTTGGCCACCTCATGGACACGATATTTAATGAGACTCAATTGGGCCACCTCCAGTTGGGGATGCGCAGTTTATAATATGATGGTTCTCCGTAACGGTTACTGACGATTCGGGGGCGGCGCCCAGGGTTTTTTCTTTCCGCGCTGTATGTTTCTTGCATGCTGCCGCTGCTGCTTCTGCAGCCTGAAATCCTTTTCCGCCTTATCGCGCAGCAGCTGCGCCGCGGGACTGTAAGCACCGGAATGAGCCGCGGCCAGCTTTTCCGTCAGCGAGGCGGCAAAACCGGTATCAATCACCGCTATCATGGCGCAGGATGTGCGCCCCACGGCAGTGCCAAGCTCGGCCTTGGAGAAGGGAACGGTCAGCCAAAGAACTCTGCCCGCCTGGCCGTAATGCGCAGCCCGGCGCGCGGTGTTGGCCGATGCGTCCGAAGCCAGTAGCACAAGCTTTGCCTGGCGGCTCCGGCAGGCGGCGCCCACAGGCTCCTCGCCCAGCTGCAGCTTTCCCGCCTTTTTGGCAAGACCGATGAGCAGCAGGAGATTATCCATGCCCTTCCCCCTCCGCCATCTGGGCCTCCAGTGCCTCATACACCCCATCGGGCATCTGCATGGAAAAGACACGCTCCAGCGCCCTTGCCTTTCGGGCCTGACGGAGGCACTGTGCATTGGGGCAGAGATAGGCGCCCCTGCCCGGCTTCTTGCCTTTAAAATCCAGGGAAATTTCACCCTCCGGCGATCTGACCACCCGGATGAGCTCCCGCTTGGGTTTCTTCTCCCGACAGCCAAGGCATTGGCGCAGCGGGGTTTTTTTGGGCATGGCGCGCACCTCCCTTACCGCGGAATCTATCTTTCTTTTTCCGTCGCTTCTTCCGTGCCGTCGGACTCCCGCCGCTCCCGGGGGGCGGACGCCGGCTTGATGTCTATCTTGAATCCGGTAAGCTTGGCCGCCAGGCGGGCGTTCTGGCCCTCCTTCCCGATGGCCAGGGACAGCTGGTCGTCGGGTACCACCACGCGGCAGTTCTTGCCCTCCTCCAGCGTCTCCACGCTGATGACATCGGCCGGAGAGAGCGCGGCGGCAACATAGGCGGCGGGGTCGTCGCTGTACTTGATGATGTCCACCTTTTCGCCCCGGAGCTCTTCCACCACGCTGTTGACCCGGCTGCCCCGGGGACCGACGCACGCGCCGATGGGGTCCACATTGGGATCGGCCGACCATACCGCAAGCTTGGTGCGGCTGCCCGCCTCCCGGGCGATGGATTTCACCTCCACGGTGCCGTCGTAGATTTCCGGCACCTCCAGTTCAAACAGGCGCTTGACCAGTCCCGGATGGGTGCGGGAAATGAGCACCTGGGGGCCCCGGGCACTGCGGCGCACTTCCACTACATAGACCTTCAGGCGGTCGCCGTCCCGGATAACCTCGCCGCGCACCTGTTCTGCCGGCGCCAGATAGGCGTCGGTCAGCTCGCTGCCGCTGCCGATGCGCAGAGATACGGCGCCGCTGCGGGGGTCGACGCGGGTGACGACGCCGGTGAGCATCTCATGCTCCTTGGAGGTGAACTCCTCATATATCATGCCCCGCTCGGCCTCCCGCATGCCCTGGATAATAACCTGCCGGGCGGTCTGCGCGGCGATACGTCCGAAATTGCGGGTCTTGATCTCAATGCGCACCACGTCGCCCAGCTGGGCGTTGGGCAGGCTCAGGCACGCCTCGTCCAGGGAGATCTCGTTGGCGGGGTTGTCCACCTTCTCCACCACGTCCTTCTTGACGAACATGCGCACTTCGCCCTTCTCCTCGCTGGCGTCCACAAACACGTTGTCTGTCATACCCTCGTGGTCGCGCTTGTAGGCCGAGATCAGCGCCTGGGTAATCTTATCCATCATATATTCCCGGGGGATCCCTTTTTCCTTCTCGATAAGGGCAATGGCGGCAAAAAACTCCTTGCCGTCCAGCTCGTTCAATTTCTGAGTTCTGGTGACCTTCTTAGCCATCGTATTCTTCTCCTTAAAAGTCTACGTGTAAGCGTACCTGCGCGATTTCTTGTTTTCCGAAGGAACGCGCGCCCGAAGGTGTGATGAGGGTGATCCCGCCGTCCTGAGCATAAGAGCCAAGCTCTCCGGTATGCTCCTTTTTCCCTTCCCGGGCACGGTAGAGCTTCACATCCACCATATGGCCCAGAAAAGCGGAGAAATGCGCGGGCTTTTTCAGCGCCCGGTCGGCGCCCGGGGAGGATACCTCCAGCGTATAACTGCCCTCGATGGGATCGCTTTTGTCCAGCGCGTCGGACAGCGGGCGGCTCACCGCCTCGCAGTCCCCGATGGAAACGCCGTCCGGCTTGTCGAGATATACCCGGAGATACCACGCTCCGGCCTCCCTGACATATTCCACGTCCCAGAGCGTACAGCCGATTTCTGCCGCAATGGGCGCCGCCAGCGCCGCGGTCGCTTCGGTTACCTTTGACATGGCCGCACTTCCCCTCCCGGTCGCAATTGCATCGTTTTGCAAAGGCCTATTTTCCCAAAAGAAAGAGCGGGGCAGGCCCCACTCTCAGACGACTACTTACAGGAATACAGTGATTATAGCACGAAAGGGCCGGCTGCGCAAGCATTTTTTCAGCTTTTAGACTGCAGTTTCAGCACATGGTCGGCCTGGCGGAGCACTTCGGCCTCGTGGGACGTAAGCAAAACCGGTGTTCCCAGGGCCCTGATGCGGTCCAGCATGCGGCTGCGGCAGCCGGCGTCCACCCCGGCAAAGGGCTCGTCCAGGACATAAAGGCGCCCGCCCAGCGCCAGCGTGCGCGCCAGGGCCAGCCTGCGCGCCATGCCTCCCGACAGGGCGGACGGGTAAGCGTCCTCCTCTCCGTCCAGCTCGGTCAGGGCAAGCCACCTCCCGGCCTCTTCCCGGCGTTCTTTCGGCAAAACGTCGGTCATATGCTGCCGGACGGTACGCCAGGGAAACAGGCGGTTTTCCTGAAACAGCAGCGCGGTGTCGCGGGGCAGAATCCCGGTCACCGTCCCGGTATCCGGCCGCAAAAGGCCGCACAGCACCCGCAGCAGGGTAGTTTTTCCGACACCCGACGGGCCGGACAGGGCGGTCACTCCCTCTAAGGGCACCTGCATGGACACATCGTCCAGCACCCGCTTTTCCCCAAAGGTCACCGTAATATGGCTCAGTTGTATCATGGAGGCGGCGCCCCCTTTCCCGTCTTTTGAAGGAGCATGCCCACGCCCCACTCCACCAGAAAGCTCAGGGCGACGACCACCAGCGTCCACGCAAAAAGCGCGGGCGTTTCCAGATAGAGCTTGGAATAGTACAGGCGGGTACCGATGGCCAGTCTGGGCAGACAGAGCACCTCGGCGGCCACCCCCGCCTTCCACGCAAGCCCCAGCGAAGTGTTGCATGCGCTGACAAAATAGGGCAGTACCGAGGGAATATACAGCAGCCGGAGTTTTTTGGCGGCGCCGAACCGGTAAGCCGAGCAGAGCTCCAGCAGAAGCGGGTCGGTTTTTCTGATGCCCGCCGAGACATTTCCCCAGACAACAGGCAGCACCATGAGCGCCGACATCACGCCGGGCACCCGGCCGCTCTCCACCCACAGCAGCACCAGTATAATAAAGGAGGCAACCGGGGTGGCCCGCACCACCTTGACCGCCGGGGACAGCAGCAGGTCGGCCCAGCGGAAGGCGGTGGTCAGCACGCCCAGAAGGGTACCCAGTGCAATTCCCGCAAGCAGACCGGCAAAAATGCGCGCCAGAGAGACCAGCGCGGTCTGCCAGAAGACCGGCGTAATGACAAGGGCGCGCAGGTTGGACAGCACAACGTAAGGCGCGGGCAGGAGCAGCTGTCTGCCCACCGCTGTGGCCGCAAGCTGCCATACCCCCAGCCAGAAGGCCGGGGGTATGAGCGCATGCGCAAGTTTACGGGATATAGTAGAAAGCGTCATCGGGGATGGAACCTCCGATCGCGGCAGGATTGGCGGCAAACAGCACCTCATAGTAATCCTGAATGCCGTCCCGGATATCCGTGCCCGTGATGCAGACAAGATTGCACCTGGGGATGGCCAGCTGCGCAATCTTTGCGCTGGCGGTGATGCCGTATTGCTCCACCAGTGCGCCGGCCTCCTGCGGGTTGGCGTTCACGTAGTCAATGGAAGCCTCATACTCCGTCAAAAAATCGTTGACCACATCGGGATGCTCCCGGGCAAACTCGGTGCGCACCACAATACAGCCCATGGTAAGCACGCTGTCGGGGGAGACGTCCTCCCACTCCTCGGAAAGGTCCAGAGCGGCCCGGACCTGGCCGTCCGATTGGCCGGCGGCGGCGCTCTTGACAATGAGCGCCGTGGCCGCGGGCTCGGGGAGCATGCACACCCGGGCCTCGCCGCTGAGCATCAGGGCGGAGACCTCTTCCGCGCTCTTCCAGACGATATCCACGTCTTCGCCCGGCGTCAGGCCGTTTTCCGTGAGCAGGTAGCTCAGCACATATTCCGGATTGGCCCCCTGCCCGGTGGCATAGATGGTCTTGCCCCTGAGTCCGGACATGGTTTTCACGGTATCGCCCCGCTCCAGGATATGAAGCACGCCCAGCGTATTGAGGGCGGCGATCTGAATGTCGCCGTCTGTCTTGTGAAAGAGATTGGAAGCCACATTGGTGGCGACGGCGGCAAGATCCACCTCGCCGTTAATCAGCTTGGCGGTCACCTCATCGTTGGCGGCGGCTACTGTGACCTGATAGCGGTTGACGGTAGCGCCGGCGTCGTTGTCCGCCATCAGCTTGGCGGCTCCGATGCCGGTGGGTCCGATGAGCAGGGCAAGATTGACTGCGGGGCGGGAATCGGCGGTGGGCTGTGCCGTGGATACGGGGGTTGCCGACGGCTCCGGGGAGGCCGCGGGCGTGGGCGAGGCAGCCCCCCCGCCTGCGCCGCAGCCCGTCAGCAGCAGGCCCAGGGAAAGCAGCAGGGTCAAAGAGATCGTAAACGTACGTTTCATGGCAGTTCATTCCTTTCTGTGCCGGCGCTCAGAAAGATGGATTTCCCATCCCTGCGGATAACACCGGTATCTTCCAATGTTTCAAACGCGCGGTAGAGGGAGGCGCGGCTCATGTTCAGCCTTCTGGCCAGCGCGGTAACCGGGCAGTCCAGCACCGCCCTGTCTCCCTCCATCCGGGCCAGCAGGTATTGCTCCAGCTTCCGCTCGGCGCTGCCCGCGATGAGGCTCTCGATCTTCCCGTTCAAAAAACGGATCCGCCCGGAGAGATAGCGCACATACGCCATGGTCAGTGCAGGGTGAAGCTCCATGAGCCCCGCCATGAGCGGCTGTGGGAAAAAGACCGCCCGGCAAGGGGTGCGTGCGGTCAGCGTGGTGGCATAATCGGCCTCGTCGTTGAACAGCGCGGCCGCCCCGAAGAGCTCCCCTTCCCGCAGTACGCTGACAATGAGTTCACCCTTGGTTACCTCCACCATGCCGGACAGGAGCACCCCCAGATTGCGTTCAAACGTATGGGGGGCGTAAATCATGTCTCCTTTTTCGTAAGAACCGCGCACGCATTCCGGCCGCGCCAGCGCGTCTGTCAGCTCAGCCGGGCTGAGGTTGCGGAACAAAACGGTTTGGGCGAGCAGACAAAACTCGGTATCTGTCAGCACGGCAGCCACAGTCTCACCCCATTTTTGTCTCATATGAGACACTTATCATTATAGCCGCAAAGAGGCCTTTGTCAATATGCAGATAAAAAGATTTTGCGCCGCAACTTTTTCTTGCCGAATTGCGTCAAATCCATTATACTGATAGGCAATGCCATAAGTTTACATAATGCGAAGGAAAGGGGTTTGGCCCCGTTGACAGGAAAACGCGAGTTGGAGGCGCCGCGCAGGCGGAGGCGGCGTTTGGGCCGTACCGCCTATCGCACCGCCGTGGCGCTCTCCCTGATCATTGTACTGCTCTACTGCGGCTTCAAGCTGTTCTTCCGGACTCCGGAGCAGAAGCCGGTCCCTCCGGCGCCGGCGGCCGACCTGCGGACCGATAACCCCGATACTTCAGATGTGGATGAAAGCAAGGCCACCCCCCAGCCTCTTGTGCGCAAGGATCAGTATTACACCTTCCTGCTGGCCGCCAGCGACGACGGCAACGGCAACGCCGATACCATTATGGTGGTGTCGTACGATGTGAAAAACCAAACGGTGGGCGTAGTGTCCATCCCCCGGGACACCATGGTGGATACCGAACGCCGCACCCCCAAGATCAACGCCGCATATGGCGGCGGCGTATGCGTTCTGGCCGGCGAGGTGTCGCATCTCGTAGGATTTCCCATCGATTATTACATCACGGTGGATATGAAGGCCTTTGTAGCCCT
>Ga0123328_1001022_pt1 | contig 28142 bp, 23 predicted proteins | sample BioC12SIPDNA_2_FD_89702 | JGI IMG/M metagenome (GOLD analysis project Ga0123328, IMG submission 89702) | Anaerobic biogas reactor microbial communites from Washington, USA - Biogas_R1_A C12 SIP DNA | ecosystem: Engineered > Bioreactor > Anaerobic > Unclassified | place: Washington, USA...
AACGGCAACGGTTCAAACGTGTTCGTGAGGATCAACGGTACGAACGTGCTGTTGGATCAGATCGACGGATTTCCGGGCTCCTCACTGGGCGCCCCGGTGGTCGCCCCGGTTTCCACTGATGGGTGGAACGCCGGCTACGACGGCGTTGCGACCCTGAATCAGGGAGATACCATCATGTTTGGTGTCTACAAGTGGGCCGAAGCCTCTCATCAGGTTGCGATAGACGCCAGCATTACCCCGGTCCCCGAACCCATGATCCTGAGTCTGCTGGCGCTGGGCGGACTGATGCTGAGGCGAAAACCCTAGCCGGACTCTGCTCCACGGAGCGGACAAGCCTCATAACAAAACGTGTGAAAGGCGTGTATAGCCAGGCAAAGAGGAACGCCTTCCACACGTTTTCTTTATTGTAGGCATACTACCGGCCGATGCTCGTCGTCGACTATCTCGTGCCCGAACCGGCCACCATCCTGCTCCTGGCGATCCCGTGCCTGTTCTGGCGGCGGCTCCTGGGCAACCGGTAAAAGAGCGGTCGCCCAGCCGGGACGGCGTGTGCCCGCCGCATGGCACGGCCAGGGCTGGCGCGGCACCCGTCGCCCCGGATGAGGCAAAAACCCGGGTCAGTGTGGCCTGCGCAAAGCACTTGCTTTTGCGACGGCTATCTGGTATCCTATGAAGCTTGTGAGAAATGGGCAGGGCTCTGGGTTCCTCTCTTGCTTTCCCACTCAGTGGAGGCTGAATGGGAAACGCCGATCCTGAGAAGAGGATGGGTGGCCAGAAGCCGTCCATGGGCACATTGATGGGAGAGAGAGATGAAGACCAGATCGTTTTCTGGGCGGTTGGCGTTCGTTATGATCGTCCTGTTATGCCTTCCTTCAGCCGGTCGGGGCGATCCGTTCAGCATCGTGGCCCTGCCCGACACCCAAATCTACAGCCAGAGCTATCCCGAGACGTTCACCAGCCAGACCCAATGGATCGTCGATAACCAGTCCACCCGGAATATTTCCTTCGTGACCCATCTGGGCGATTTGGTCAACGTCGCCGACGATTCGACCCAGTGGCAGAACGCGAACGCCTCGATGAACGTCCTTCATGGACAGGTACCCTACAGCGCGTGCATGGGCAACCACGACGTCGGGTCGTACTACGACTCCTACTTCGGCCCTTCCCGCTACAGCGGCATGTCGTGGTACGGCGGAGGTTCAACGAATTCCCGGAACCACTATCAGACCTTCTCCGCCGGCGGCTACGACTTCCTGCACCTGAACCTTCAATTCGCTCCCGACGCCGGCGCAATCTCCTGGGCACAGTCCGTCCTGGATGCGAACCCCGGAAAACAGACGATCGTATCGACCCACTCGTACCTGGACCTTGGCGGCTACACGTCCCAGGGCTCCAGCATCTGGAACAGCTTCGTCAGGTCCAACTCGCAGATCTTCATGGTCCTCTGCGGCCACATGCACGGCGAAAACCAGCAGGTCTCGACCAACGACGCGGGCGGCAAGGTGATCGAGATGCTAAGCGATTACCAGACCTATTCCAACGGCGGCGACGGGTATCTGCGAACCCTGGAATTCGACGCCGCCAGCAGCCGGATCAACGTCCAGACCTACTCGCCGACCAAGGGGGAATACCTGACCGACTCGGACAGCCAACTCAGCTACGACGTAACGTTCGGCTCGACGATCCAGGTCAACGGATTCATCGAGCCGCCGCCGGACCCGCCACCCGCCTATACCATCACCCTCCAGCAGGGGATCAGCGGATACGGCGGCACGGTGGACACGGAGCTGAAGTCCGCCGACCCCGACGCGGTGCAAGGGGCCAATGCGTCGATCAAAGTGGACTCGTATGACGGCTCGTCCCCCGGGCCGACCCAGGGGCTCGTGCGGTTCAGCGGCCTGGTCGGCGACAATGCGGGCAGGATCAGGCCGGGGATGAACGTGACCTCAGCCGCGCTGACCCTCAACGTCACCAATGAGGGAAGCGGGCTCAACGCCCACCGCGCCCTTGTGAACTGGAACGAATCGTCGACGTGGAACGGGACGGGTGCGGGCATCCAAGCTGATGGCGTCGAGGCCCAAGCGGTTGCCGACGACTCCGTTGGCGCCAACAACTCCGGCGCAAACGTCACCGAGGGAACCGTAACGCTTGACGTGACGTCCAGCGTCGCCGCCTGGGCCAACGGCCAAACCAATCGCGGCTGGGCCATTCTACCGTTCTCAAGTGGAACGAACGGGATTGTCTTCGACTCCTCGGAAGACAGCAATCCGCTCTACCGGCCGAAGCTCACCGTCATCGTCGAAATGGACCCCTCGCTCTCGCAGGTGGTTTTCCAGAACGGGCGAACCGGATACTCCGGAACGTCGGACACCGAGCTGCGCCAGGCCGCTCCGGATACGAGCCAGGCGTCCGCAACCGGCATGACGGTTGACGCCGACGATGGCGGTGGCAAGACCCAGGGCCTGATCCGGTTTGACGATCTCTTCGGCTCCGACGAAGGGCAGGTCCCATACGGTTCGGATATCGCCCTGGCCAGACTCATCCTCGACATCACCAACCCCGGCAGCGGGTTCACTCTGCACCGGATGCTTTGCGGCTGGGATGAAACGGACACCTGGAACTCCCTCGGCGATGGGATCCAGGCCGACGACGTGGAGGCCATGTCCATCCCCGAGTTGGTCATCGGGGCCAACAACGACGGCGGGAACGTGACGAACGGGCTCCTCCAGCTCGACGTCACCGACACGCTGCGGAGCTGGATCGACGGCGAGGAGAACTGGGGATGGATCCTGCTTCCCCTGGCCAGCGGCACAAACGGGATCGATTTCTACAGCTCGGAATACACGCTGAATCACCGGCCGATGCTCGTCCTTGACTATGCGGTTCCCGAACCGGCCACCATCCTGCTCATGCTCATCCCATGCCTGCTGCGGCGAAGACTCTCTGAATAACCCGGAAAACGCGACCTCATCTCGCCTGTGAATTCCCGCGGGCGATGAAACGCATCACCGGTTGCAGCCGGAGCAGATGACGCTTGCATCGGCCCCGGGGCGGCGGTAGATTCCCTGAAAGCAACGGCAGGGCGCAGAGGCACCGCGATGGCAGGTCCTGACGCCGGTTCCGGGTTATCTTGCATGGGAGGATTCTCGATGGCCGTTCAACAGCAGTTCGAGCCGATGTCGGTAGGGCAGATTCTGGACCGGACGTTCAAGATGTACCGGGCCAATTTCCTGCCGTTCATCGCGATCGTGGCCGTGGTCTACATCCCGATCGGACTGATCCAGGGGATCGCGCAGGCGATGCTCCAGTCAAGCGTCCCGATGCAGACCGTTCCCTACGAGGACTACCAGTACGAGGAAGAGGGTTTTGACGAAGACGGGTTCGAGCAGGACGGGGCGCGCGAGCCCGGCGAGGCGGCCATGATGCTCGGCCAGACGACGCCGGAGGGCTTTGAGCAGTTCGAACGGCTCCGATTTCAGCAGGAACCGAGCGTCGGGATGGCGCTCGGCGGAGCGGTGCTGATGCTGATCACGGTTTTCCTGATCGTCGTTGGATACAACCTCTGCACGGGGGCCTTGATCAAGGCCGTGTCGGAGTTCTACCTGGGCCGTGACGTGACGGTCGGACAGGTCTATCGGGCGGTCTGGCCGAGGCTCGGAACGATCATCTGGGCGGCGATCCTGGTCGCCGTGGCGGTCATGTTCGGCTTCGCCCTGCTCATCGTGCCCGGCGTGATCTTCGCCCTGTGGTTCGCGCTGACCACTCAGGTGGTGGTTTTGGAGGACAAGAAGGCGACGGCGGCCATGTCGCGAAGCCGCCAGTTGGCCTCCGGCAACCTGGGCAAGGTATTCGGCGTGGGCTTTCTGGCGATGGTCATCACCTGGGTGATCAGCATTGCGTTCGGCGTGCCCGCCGCACTGATCACGGGTTTCGACGGCACTCCCTCCGCCGCCCAGACGCTGGTGGCGCAGCTCATCCAGACCGCGGGCCAGATCGTCGCCCTGCCCATCGTGACCGGCGCGCTGATCCTGCTGTACTACGATCTGCGAATCCGCAAGGAAGGCTTCGATCTGGAGATGCTCGCCCAGTCGCTGCAGACCCACGAGGCCCGTTAGCATGACGATCGGATCGCTTCACAGCGGTTCGCGCCGGACCCGGTATCGCCGGCCGGTGAAGCTTCTTGCGCTGGTGCTGGCGTTGTGGGCGACCGGACGGGCGTCGGGCCAGGTGTCCGAGGGGCCGGGCTCTTACAGCCGCCCGGAGGTCGGTGCGATCCGCAGCGAGGTGCGGGACATTCTCGCCGACCCGCGCTACGCCCCTCGCCAGTCGCTCTGGCAGATCATCACCGAGTGGTTCAGGGAAAGGTTCTCGGATTGGAACGCCCCACATATCCCCGAATCCCTGGCCAGGGTCCTGTGGACGATTCTGCTGGTCTGGGCCATACTGGCGCTGGTGGCGATCCTGGCCCACCTGATCTGGACGATCGCCGTCTTGTGGCCGCGTCGACGGCGAGAAGAGGCGGAGGCGGGCCCGCTCGGCGATCTGAGGAACCGGGGCTACCAGGACCTCGTCTCGGCCATGGCGGACAGCGCAGCCAAGGGCGATTTCCGCCATGCCGCCGCGCTGATGATGCTGGCCTTGCTCCAGTGGCTCGACGCCCGCCGCCTCGTCCGCTTCCACGAGAGCAAGACCAACGGCGACTACGTGCGGGAGTACCCGCCCGAGCGGGCAAGTCGGCGCGGCCTCCGGCAATTCGTGAACGTGTTCGACCGGGCGATCTACGGCGGGAACGTCTGCGATCGCGCGACCTACGAGCAAATGCACGCGATGTTTCAGGAATTCCATGAGCAGGTCCGGCAAGAGTCATAGAGACGAATACCTGATCCTGATCGTCCTGGGTCTGGTGGTGATTGGGACGACCGCGCTGCTGACGATGGACCGGTGGAGGGACGGCGCGGCGTCCAAGCGGCCCTATCCGAGCACCTACTCCAACACTCCCGAAGGAATGCGGGTCTATCACACGCTGCTGGACCGGCTGAGCCTGAAGGCCAAGCGGAACGAGTCGCCGCTGTTTCACGAGGAACTGGCCGAAGTCGACGTGCTGTTCCTGCTGAACCCGGTCTCGCGGGTGGACAGAATGGAACGGGAAGAACTCGACGAATGGCTGCGAGCGGGCGGAGTGCTGGTAACGTCCGACCCATCGTCGGTCGATCTGGCCAGGACGGTGGTCATGCAGAGCGAGGAACGTCCGCAGCCGTTTCCCCGCCGATCGCCGCCTCGCGACCTCGCCGACGTGACCGCGGTCGCGGAGAACGAGCCGGATCTGCCGCTGGCCCGCGACGTCTCTTCCATCGCCACCGTCAGCCCCGCTACGCTGGACATCCAGCCGCAGGACCCGCCGCGGACCTCGGGCCAGGTCGAGCGGCTTTTCGCGGACGAGCGAGGGCTTCGCGTCGCCGCTGCGCCCGTCGGCCGCGGCTGGGTGATCGCGCTGGCCGACTCCTCGTTCCTCAACAACGGCTGGATCGGCCTGGCCGACAATGCAGTCCTGGCGGTCAATCTCGCCGCCTACGCCCGGAATCTGGCGCGTGGCCCGAACGTAAGCTTCGACGAATACCACAACGGGTTCGGCCGGCGTCTCTCCGGCTGGTCGATCATGTGGGCGATGCTGCTGGAGACCGCCGCCGGATGGGCGGTCCTGTCGCTGACCGCAGCGGGCATACTGTATTTGTTCTACCGCGGACGGCGATTTGGCAGCCGCTATCCGCTGGAGCGGCGACGACGGCGGTCCAAGCTGGAGTACATCCAGTCGGTGGCAACGACGTACCAGGCGGCTGGGGCCAACCGCCTGACCTTCGGGCATCTCTATCAGCGCCTGCGCCGGCGACTGGCCGCCGCGGTCGGACTTCCCCCTTCCGCGGACAGCGGCGACGTGGCCGCCGCCCTCGCGCGGCGGATGGAGCAGCCGGCTCAGCGATACGATGCGGTCCTGCGGCAATGCGACGCAGCCATGGCCCAGCGGCGTCTGTCGAACGGACAACTGCGGCAACTGACGGCCGAACTGGCCGCGATTGAACTGGAGGTTTTGCATGGAAATCAGGCAGGCCAATGAGCTCGCCAACCGGGTGGTGGCGGAACTGGGCAAGGTGGTGGTCGGGCAGACCGGCCCGATCGAACAGATGACCGCGGTGCTGCTGGCCGGAGGACACGCCCTGCTCGAAGGGGTGCCGGGCACGGCCAAGACGCTGCTGGCGCGGGCCCTCTCGCACGCCACGGGCAGCCAGTTTCGACGGGTCCAGTTCACCCCCGACCTGATGCCCTCCGACATCCTCGGAGTCAACATCTACAACACCGCGACCGGGCAGTTCGCGTTTCGTCCCGGGCCCGTCTTCGCCGACCTGCTGCTCGCCGATGAGATCAACCGTGCCCCGGCCAAGACCCAGTCGGCCCTGCTCGAAGCGATGCAGGAGCACCAGGTGACCATCGACGGGGTCTCGCACCCGATGTCGCCGGTGTTCACCGTCTTCGCCACCCAGAACCCGATCGAGTTTGAAGGCACCTACCCGCTGCCCGAGGCGCAGGTGGACCGGTTCATGATGAAAATCCTTGTCGACTATCCGACCGAGGAACATGAGACGGCGATCCTGGACAAGGTGGAAAGCGGCTTTGACGCGTCCGACCTTCAGACGGCCCGTATCGAGACGGTCTTGGACCCAGCCGTCCTGGCCGAGCTGCGACAGACGGTGCGGAACGTGCGCGTCGAGGAGATGGTGCGACGCTACGTGACGCAGATCGTCCGGGCCACCCGCTCCATGCCGCAGATCTCGCTGGGAGCCAGTCCGCGGGCGGCGGTGCTGCTGATGCTGGCGGCCAAGGCGGCGGCGGTGATCGCCGATCGAAACTACGTGACGCCCGACGACGTCAAGGCCATGGCCGCGCCCGTGCTCCGCCATCGGATGCTGCTGCTGCCGGAACTCGAGGTCGAAGGCCGCACCAGCGACGACTGCATCGCCGAATTGCTTCTGAAAGTTGAGGTGCCGCGGTAAATGGTCCCTTCGCCGCGACTGATCATCCTGGTGCTCGCCGCCGTGCCCATCTTCCTGGGCGGGGCGATCTACGGTCCGCTGGCCGCGGTGGGATTGATCTACGCAGCGGCGCTGGGACTCTACGCCCTGATCGACCTGCTGCTTCTGCCGCGCCGGCGGAGCATCGTCATCCGGCGCCTGGCCCCTTCGCGAGTCTCGCTGGCTTCGCCGACTCCGGTGCGATTCGAGATCGAGAACAACACGCGCCGCCGGCTGACGCTCCTGCTGGCCGAGGACCTGCCCGCCGTGATGCGGACCGACCCCGATCCGTGCCGGACAATCATCGCAGCCGGAGGCCGCGCCACCGTCGAATACCGTCTGACCGCCAGGAAACGCGGACGATACCGGTTGGATCGCGTGGACGTCCGCGCCCTGCCCGCGGGCGGACTTTTCTATCGGCAGTTCGCCCTGCACCTGCCGGCCGAGGTGCAGGTCTTCCCCAACCTGGTCAACGTCCGCAAGTACGAGCTTCTGCTGCGGCGAGGCCTGACCGCCGAAGGCATCATGCGCCTGCGCCAGTTCGGGCAGGGCGCCGAGTTCGAGAGCCTGCGCCAGTACGCGGACGGCGACGACATGGCCCGGATCGACTGGAAGGCCACCGCCAAACGCTCGCGGCTGATCGTCCGGAACTTCGAGCCTGAACGCCAGCAGAGCGTGCTGGTGGCGATTGACGTGGGACGGGCCACCGCCGGCGAGTTCGCCGGCCTCAGCCGCCTCGACTACCTGATCAACGCCGCCCTGATGCTCGGCTACGTCTCGCTCCGCCAGGGCGACTGGTTCAGCCTCGTCGCCTTCAGCGACCGGATCGAAAGCTACCTGCCGCCGCTGCGCGGAATCAAAAACATCGACCGCGTGGCCCGGTCGCTCTACGCCCTCGAACCGCGGCTGGTCGAATCCGACTACGGCGGAGCCTGCCGCTTCCTCGGCCTGCGTAACCGCAAGCGAAGCCTGATCTGCGTCATGACCGACATCATCGACCGCCAGGCCAGCGACATCCTGATCGCCTACATGGCCCGGTTCGCCAGGCACCACCTGCCGCTGGCGGTCACGCTGGCCAACCCCGAGGTCCGACAACTCGCGGACCGCCCGCTGGCCCGCAGCGACGATCTCTACGCCCAAGCGGTGGCGATGGACGTCCTGAACGCACGCGAAGAGGCCCTCACGGGCATGCGGCGAATGGGTATCTCGGTGCTCGACGTCCCGCCCGACGCCCTCACGCCCGAACTGATCAACCGCTACGTGCTGATCAAGTCAACGCAGCGTCTCTAAGGCCCGTCGGCTCGGGACCGCGAGCCGTCAACAGCACGTAAGCCAACGCACCGCCGCCCAGCAGAACTCCCAGCAGAATCTTCAGCCCACCCGGCAGATACGACGGAGTAATCAGCGTCTCAACCAGGCCCGCGACCACGAACATCGGAATCGTGCCCAACACCAGCAGGACCGCCTCGAGCCCCCCCTGCCGCAACGACTCCCGCCGGGTCAACCGTCCCGGCAGGGCCAACGAAATGCCAAGCCGCAACCCCGCGCCCGCTGAAACGAGAATCGCAAAAATCTCCAGAATCCCGTGCCCGGCGATGAACGACCAGAACTCGTAGCTCAATTGATGGCTGGCAAAGTGCCCGGCAAATCCGCCCAGCATGATCGCGTTGAACAGCACGATATAGCACGTGCCGATCCCCGCGGTTATCCCGAGGGCGAAGGCCACGAACGAAACCCGGATGTTGTTCGTCACGATCCCCGTGGCCATCGGCGGCTTGTCCATATGCCGGAACCGTTCGCTGATGTCCTCAGCCGTGACCTCCTCGCTGCCGTCCACCATGTCGAATTCGAACGGCACCAGCCGGTACGCCGTCGAAGGACGCATCACCACGCTCGCATACGCCCCCAAACCGCCAACCAGAAATATCACCACCGCCAGAACCACGTAAGCCCACAGCCGCCGAAACAGCCGCGGATAGTCCCAGCGAAAGAACCGCCAGATCGCCAGCAGAGGCCGCGGACGTGCGCCGCGATACAGATGGCTGTGCGCCTGAACCGCCAGCCGGTTGATCCGGCTTTGGGTCGTGGGGTCCAGATGATAGAGCCGGGCCCGCGCCACATCCACCGCCACCGCCGGGTACAGCCGGGTCAACTCGTGCAGTTGCTCCTCGCTCAGCGTCCCAACGCCACGCCGGCCCATCGCCTCAAGCAACTCCTCAAGCCGGTCCCAGGCCGGACCCCGCGTTTCCAGGAATCGAGCCGCCGTCATGGCTGCGCCTCCGGAGGCTTCTCCGACTGCTCAGCCCGGCGGGCCTTGTCCATCAGTTCATCCACGTAGGCCTCCATGACCACCACCGACATCTCCGGCAGTTGCACGCCAAGCCGGGCCAGAATCGGCGCCAGCAGCTTGGGCAACACCCGCTCGCGGGCCTCCAGACTCAGCTCCGTGCGACGGATGTGGTAATTGGCAATGACCCGGTACTCCTGCGGGGTCAGCGACGTGGCCCGCAGCGCCGCCGGACTCATCGCCGCCTCCCACTCCTTGGGCGTCGTCCGGTCGCTGAAGGCCGAGTAGTCCGTCGCCTGCTCCGAGATCACCACCGTCCCAGCCGCCAGATCGCCCAGACGCTGCACCTTTCTGGTCAGGAACATCGTCACACCGGCCACGCCGTAGCCGAAAGGCATCAGATCGACGATCCGCAGCAGATTCCGCGTCGCCACCTCCGCAAAACCCACGCCACCTCCGCCCTCCCTCACCACGCGAATCCGCATGTGCCGCTTGCCCGGCGTCTGACCGTTCCACCAGTATTCGAACAAAATGGGATAGCCCCAAAACATCAGGAAAAGGACAACGACCATGAACGCCACCGCCCAGGCTTGCATGTTGAAGGCGGCGCCCACCGAGTTGATGCCAGAAGCCAGAAGCAGCAGAAGAAAGCCTATGAAGAAGACCAGAAACATGATGATCACGTCGATCACCCCTGCCACCAGTCGGGAACCGATGCCCGCAAGCCGCTGCTCCAGCTCGACGTTTTCCGGAGTCTCGATCAGATCGAAATCCTGTTCCTGCATTGTTCCGTCCTTGCCGCCTGAAACCGCCCGCGATCATACCATCAGCGGATCGGCCGGGCAAGCAGCCACCGCGGATGAGCTTCACGACGGCATCCCGCTCAGCGGCCGGACAATAGCTTCGGCGAAAGGCTCAGGAACAGCAACGGCAGCACGGTCAGGAGAAAACACGGGATGCCGAAGAACAGCGCCGGCGGCACTTCGTGGAACTGGCGGGCCTGCCCGGTCCAGTCGTCGAACAGGAACAGGTCGCCGAGGCCGAAGGTCTCCTCGCGGCCGATCGAAAGCCACAGCTTGTCCGCTGCGTCCCCGTTCGGCCACGCGACCACGTAATAGCGCCCGCTCTGCGGCAGCGTCACTGTCACCTCCTTGACAATCCACGAAGTCGTATCGGTGAACGTCTCATGAAAGACCCGCGGATCGCTCACGTCCTCGGTGGTAAAGACCCGGCCGCCCAAGCCTTCCGGCGTGTCGAACGGCAGGTCGATCGGCTCGAAACCCGATCCCAGCAGGGCGAAACTCGGCCGATAGTCAGCCAAACGATCAATCTTGGGCAAACCAAGTTGCAGGAAAACCTCAAATCCCGCATCGGCCACGAACGTGAGCCACAGCCGCAGCTCTTGCCCCTGTAATTCGTAGTACACCACCTGCGAGACCGCCGGCCGGTCGATCTGGATGGCGTTTTGCCACGCCGAAGCGTCGCCGTCAGGAAAGACCGGCCGGTGAGCCGTCGCCGTCCCGCCCCAGCAGATCGCCCAGAAAACCGCCGCCAGCCCCACGCTCAATCTGCGTCGCATCGCGTTCATGGTCGATCCCCCATAATGACCCTTAGATAATCATAGTCTCCCAAGCCCTACGTTGGGTTTCTTCACCCCATACGGGCGTTTTCACTGCGTCACCTGCCCCATCTATCAGGTCACAAACCGCGTTCAGACCCTATAAAACGGGTATGAGCTCGTGGCACGGCGTTTGCACAATTGGTCATCCAGAGAAACGGTACGGAAGAATTGGAGGCCCAAAAATGTGGATGCGATTTCTGATCGGCGCGGTCGTCCTGTTGGCGATGTTCCTGGTCACCACCCTCTTCCTGTGAGACGCAAGCGATGGATGACACTCAGGACAAGCGGATCAGTATGGCGACCAACAGGATCCCCGCCAGAACAGCCCCCACGATGCCCGTGATGAACATGACCTTCATCATGCCCATCGCCCTCTCAGCCATGCCGAGAAAGCGGTTGTTCAGGTCGTAAACGCCGGTGATGCCTTCCTTGAGATCCTCAAGGGCCTTCTGCTGCGTCTCGCCCACCCGCACCAGGCTGGCCAGATTGTGGCCGAGCTGCTCGAGGTTTTCCAGCATCGCCCGGTCGGCCTGGGCGTGGCTCTGCATCTGGTCCTCGATCATCTCGAGCTTTTCCGACTGCTCGCGGTAGGATTTGGGCAGGGCGTCCAGGGTCGAACTCAGCTTCTCGTTGGCCTGGCCCATCCGATCGAGCTTGCCGGAGATCTGCTCCATCATGCGAAGCTGCTGGCCGATCAGGTCGGGCATGGGCCGAAGCGAATCGGCGATCCGCTCCGAGATCGGGCGGTGGCTCCTGAGGTACTCCGAAAGCTGGTTGAACGACTCCTCGATTCGCGACCGGACCTGGGCCAGTTCGCCGGAATACTGTTCGAGCTGGCGGGCCAGTTCCTGGCCTCGAAACCATCGTCGCCAGCCGCCGGCGGAATCCTCATCCGGCTCGCCCGGCCCTTCCGCCTGGGTCCCCGGTTCGTCCGGCATTTCGCCGGCTTCGTCCCGGCGGTTGGTCAGTCGCTTCCAGAGATTCGGCTTCTTCTCATCCGTCATGACCGCGTCCTCCCGGTCGGACTCAGCTTGCCCGCAGAACGGCCTTACAGCGGTTCTGCAGGGCCTCGGTAATGGCCTGCTGGTACTGGTCGACCTGCTCGTGGGTCAGGCTTCGCTCCGGATGGCGGAACTCCAGGGTCAGGAAGATGCTCTTCTTGCCCGGCGCAACCTGCTTGCCGCGGAACAGCTCGTTGAAGCGGATGGTCTGAAGCTCCTCGATGTGCAACTCGTGAATGGTCCGCTCGATCCGGTCCCAGGTAATCGGCTCATCGACCACAATCGACAAATCCCGTTCGATCGCCGGGTATTTGGCCAGCGGCTGATAGACCGGCGTGGTCCGCGGCAGTTCCAGCAGCAGTTTAAAGTCGATCTCGGCCACGCACACCGGCTTGCGGAGATCGAACTGCTTGCGGATCGCCGGCGAGATCGATCCGGCGATGCCCAGCCGCACCTCGCCCAGCCACACCTCCGCCGACTGGTCCGGCAGGAACCACTTGAGCGGCACGGGCTTAAGTCGCAGCTCACCGGGTCGGCCCAGCAGATCGGCTACGTGCCCCAGCGCCCCGCTCACCACGCGAAGTTCGCGCATCGAGACCATCGCCAGGTGAATTCGCTCCTTCGGCAGCCCGCCGTCTTGCGGCGGCGGATAGACCCGCGCGATCTCGTACAACTCGCACAGGCGGTTGCCCACGTTCTGGTTGAGCCGCGACGACTCCAGCAGCGACGGCGCCAGCGTGCAGCGAAGCACGTTGTCCGCCCGCCGCTGATGATCGGCCACCGTCAGCATCCGGTCGGTCTCGACCTCCGTGAACAGCCCCGCCGTCTCCGGCGAGACCAGCGACACCGTCATCGCCTCGTTGAACCCCGCCTGGTTCAGGCCGTCGGAAACCAGATCGGTCACGATCTCCTGGCGGCTGCGACGCTGGGCGGCGATCCGGATCGTCTCGCGCATCGGCACCTTGTCGTAACCCCAGATGCGGCCGACCTCCTCGACCAGGTCGATCGGACGGGTCACGTCGCGACGCCGATGCGGCGGCACTTCGACCGCGAACCCCCCTTCGACCGGCTCGACCGCAAAGCCGAGACTCGTCAGTATCTGCTGAACCGCCGCCCGAGGCGCCTCGATGCCCAGGATGCGCTGAATCAGGGCCATCGGCAGGGTCAACTGCGCCGGCTTGAACGGCTCGGCCCAGACGTCCACCATGCCGCGGGCGATCTGGCCGCCCGCCGTCTCGACGATCAACCGGGCCGCCCGGCGCGACGCCCACTCGGTGGCCACCGGATCGACTCCGCGTTCGAACCGGTACGACGATTCGGAATGCAGATTGAGCTGCCGCGCGGTGCGGCGAACGCACAGCGGGTCGAACTCCGCGCTCTCCAGCAGCACGGTCGTGGTCGTCGCGGAAACCTCCGTCTCAAGCCCGCCCATCACGCCCGCCACCGCCACCGGCCGACGGGCGTCGGCGATGATCAGGTTGCGGTCGGACAGCTCGTGCTGCGAACCGTCGATGGCCACGATCGTCTCGCCGCCGCGAGCCCGGCGAACGATGATCCTATGCTCAGCCAGCTTCGCACAGTCGAACGCGTGCAGCGGCTGGCCAATCTCGAACATCACGTAGTTGGTCACGTCGACGACGTTATTGACGCTCCGCACCCCGACCGCCTCGAGCCGCCCGACCAGCCACGCCGGCGATGGCCCGATCTTAACGCCCTCGATCACCCGGGCGGTGTACCGCGGACACAGGTCCGGATCATCCACCCGCACCGAACAGAGCCTGGCCGCCTCGGCTGGGCTTTCCTTCAGTTCGATCTGCGGGAGCCGCAGCGTCCGTCCCAACACCGCCGCCGCCTCGCGGGCCAGCCCGATCACGCCCAGGCAATCCGGCCGGTTGCTGGTCACCTCCACGTCCAGAACCGCCTGGTCGCCCTCGCCAATCAACTCTTCGAGGCTCAGGCCCGACTTGGTCAGCCGCTCGGCCAACTCCTCAGCCGAGCAATCCACATCCACATATTCCTTGAGCCACTCAAGTGGTGCTTTCATTCCATCAAACTCCCTGCATCGGACGGAAACTCGTATGAATACTTTATTGTCTTGCCTCCCGCAATTCCACACAAGGCAAAAATCATCGGGGCCAAGGGCTTGAGCGGGCAACGGCGTACAGAAAAACCGAGGGTTGTCAAAGTCGCGATTTGGCTGTACAATTGCACGTATTCAGGGTGGTTGGCAGCTTCCAGGGTGCGGGAGGATCAGGGTGAGTGGGACGTTTCGCCAGAACCCGTTGGCGGATGGCACGTCAAAACGACTGAGTGAAAAGCCCGCCGTGCTTGTCGTGGATGATGAGGAATCGATCCGCGAGACTCTGCGGGTGGTCCTGGAGAACCAGGGCTACCGGGTCGAGACCGCCGAGACGGCTCAGCAGGCCTTGAAGGCTGCGGAACTGGCCCGCATCCATTCCGTTCTGCTCGATATCCACCTGCCGGATGCTGGGGGAATGGACCTGCTCGAACCGCTGAAGCACACCAACCCGGACATGGGCGTCCTGATCCTGACCGGTAACGCCTCGGTGGAGACGGCGGCCGAGGCCGTCCGGCGCGGGGCCTGGCGGTATCTGACCAAACCGCTGAACCTCGACCAGGTCCTTCAGGCGGTTCGGGAATCCGTCGAGAGACAGCGGCAACTCCAGCTTCAGCGCGAGACCCAGGACGAACTCGAGTGCCGGGTCCGCCAGCGGACTCAGGAACTCGCCGAGGCCAACGCCGCCCTGCGGAAGGAAATCGAGGAACGCAAGCGGTCGGAACGCGAGCTGGCCGCCGTCCGCGAGGAACTGGCGGCAGAGCTTAAGGAGATGGTCCGTTTGCACGAATTGGGCACGCGGCTCTCGCCCGAGGTCGATTTCAACGAACTCCTTCGGGAGATCCTGGAGGCGTCGGTGTCGCTGCTGGGCTCGACAATGGGCTGCATTCAGTTGCTGGATCATCGGCGCAACGTGCTGACGATGGACGCGGCCATCGGCTACGGTCCGGGATACGCCGACCTCTTCTGTGAAGCGCATCCCGGTTTTGCGGCCTGCGGCTGCGCCTGGCGGCGCGGGGCCCGCGTGATTATCGAAGACGTGCGGTCCGACCCGGTCTACGCCGAACGCGGATTGCGGGCGGCGGCCGCGAGGGCCGGCTACCGTGCGGTCTGCTCGACCCCGCTGTTCACCCGAACGGGCGAATTCCTGGGCACGCTGTCGGTCAATTTCCGCCAACCGCACCGTCCGAGCGACCGGGAGTTGAGGCACCTGGACCTGTACGCCCGACAGGCGGCTGAGATCATCGAGGCGGCAAGCCGCCGGCTCGAGCGCGAACGGATCGAGCAGCGGCTTGAGGTCCTGGTCCACGAGCGCACAGCGGAGTTGGGCAAGGCCTACGACCGGCTTCGCGACGAGTTGGAGTGGCGTCAGGTCGCCGAACGGGCACTCCGGGAGTCCGAACGGAAATACCGCATGATCGTGGAGAACTCGCCGCTGGGTATCTGTCACTTCGACGCCGGCGGCGTGATCACCGCCGGCAACGAGGTGCTGCTCCAGATGCTCGACGGCGACCGGAAAGACCTGATCGGGTCCGAACTGCTCGCCCGGATGGCCGATCCGCAGATGCGCGAAGCGATTCAGGCCGTTCTGGCCGGCCGCTGCGCCACCTACGACGGCCGATACACCTCCATGCTCACCGGCAAGACGCTGTCCCTCAGCGCCCACCTTGCCCCGATCCAGGACGATGAAGGTGTGATCCAGGGCGGCGTGGCGATCCTTCAGGACGTCAGCGCCCGCCGCGAAGCCGAGCAAGCCCTGCATCGCCGCAGCGAGGAGTTGGCCCGGTCGAACGCCGATCTCCAGAAGTTCGCCTACATCGCCTCGCACGACCTGCAGGAGCCGCTCCGGATGGTCGCCTCGTTTCTCGGGTTGATCCAGCATCGCTACGGCGGGCGGCTCGACGGCGACGCCGACACGTACATCAACCAGGCCGTCGAGGGGGCCCGGCGGATGCAGGCGCTGATCCGCGGACTGCTGGCCTACTCGCGGTTGAGCACCCAGAGCCACCCACGGGCGGCCGTCTCGTGCCGCAAGGTCCTCGAACAGGTCCTGAGCAACCTTCAGTCCCGCATCGATGAAACCGGGGCGAAGGTGCTCTACGACGCGATGCCGACTCTGAAGGCCGACGAAATCCAGCTCGTCCAGCTCTTCCAGAACCTGATCGAAAACGCCCTCAAGTTCCGGGGCAACGGCGACCCGGAGATTCGGATCACCGCCGAAAACCGTGACGGCGGCTGGCACTTCTGCGTCCGCGACAACGGCATCGGCTTCGAACCGGAGTACGCGGAACGCATCTTCGTCATCTTCCAGCGGCTGCACTCCCAGGACCGCTACCCGGGCGCCGGCATCGGGCTGGCCGTCTGCAAACGGATCGTCGAGCGACACGGAGGACGAATCTGGGTCGAGTCCGACCGCGGCCGGGGCGCCAGCTTCCACTTCGTGATTCCGCAACAGGCCGCCGAGGGCGATCTACCGCAATAACCCCGTCTTTCCATGCCGGCCGGACCAGGCGCGCCGCCGCCGGAGTCGGTTTATCGGACCCCTGCGAATTCGTCGAGATTTCACTTGGCAAAACGCTGAGTTGTGGTAAAATGCCGGCATCATCGGGACGGACCGTTGGCGCTGTAACAGCGGGAACGGGGGGCGGAAGGCGGATGCCGACGCACGTTCCACAGGTCTTTCCAACAACACGGTACGGTAGACAGAACTGTCCGATTGGCGGGCCGGGCAGTCGGTAGTGAGGCGCCATGTGCGACGCTCGGTTTGCAGACCGACCCGTCGGCTGTGGCGACGCAGTGTGTGAACGTTGGACCGTGCCGCTACGACGCTCCTGGTGGAGCCGCAAGCACACCATGTTTTCAGCAAGAGATTTGCGCCAGGGAGTCGGGCATGAGCAACCAGGAACTAACCAAGCGATTCCAAGCCGTCGAAGGAATGGTGCGCAGCCTGCGCGACAAGTGCGGCCAAAACCTGCCCGAGCAACTCCTCGACGACGTCACGGCCGAGTTGCTCCGCATCCGTCATGACCTGGACGCGGTCTGGAAGGGCCAGCAGGACCTCCAGCGGCAGGTCCACCAGAGCAGCGAGAAGATCCTCCAGAGCAACCGCCAGCTCGAACGCGAACTCGAATGGCGTCAGGTGGTGGAAAACGCCCTCACCGAGTCGGAGCAGAAGTACCGGGCAATCTTCGAGAACTCACCGGCGGGAATCGCCCACTTCGACCGGACGGGAAAAATCACAGCGGTCAACCATGCCCTGCCGCAACTGCTGGGCCGGACCCGCGAAGACCTGATGGGCCTGTGCGTGTCCGAACGCATCCGCGATCCGCAGATGCGCGCCGCCTACGACGAGTGCATGGCCGGCCGCACGGGCCACTGGGAAGGTTGGCACAAACCCGGTTCCGGTGACAAGGCCCGCTACTGGCGGGTGAAGTTCGCTCCGGTCTTCGCCGACACCGGCGAACTGGCCGGAGGTACGGCGATCATGGAGGACGCCACCGCGGCCAAACAGGCCCAGGAAGACCTCGAGGCCAGCGAACAGCGATTTCGCCTGCTCTTCGACCGCGGTCCGGACCCCTACGTCCTGGCCGACTCGGAGGGCCGGCTCGTCGACGTCAACCGGGCCGTGGTGGACATGAGCGGGTACCCCCGCGAGGAACTGGTCGGCCGGCTCTTCCACGAGCTGGACGTGCTGCCGGCCCCGCAGGCCCAGCAGGCCCGCCGGCTGCTCGGGGTCACGCGGGACCGGACGGCGGCGGAAACCCGCGAGTTCACCATCCAGCGGCGGGACGGAAGACGGCGCATCATCGAGGCCAATGCCTTTCCGGTCGCCCTCGACGGCCAGACCCTCTACCTGGTGACCGCTCGCGACGTGACCGAACGGCGGCAGACCGAACAGGCCCTGCGCCGGCGCACCGAGGAACTGGCCCGCTCGAACGCCGAGCTTCAGAAGTTCGCCTACGTGGCCTCGCACGACCTCCAGGAACCGCTTCGAACGATCACCAGCTTCGTCCAGCTCCTGGAAATCCGCTACAAGGAAAAACTGGGCCCGGAGGCCGACCAGTACATCCAACTGGTGGTCGACTCGGCCCTGCGGCTCCAGCGGCTGATCCGAGACCTGCTGGATTTCTCACGCGTCCACACCCGCGGCAAGCCCTTCCTGCCCACCGCCGCCGGGCCCGTCCTCAAGCGGGCCGTCGAGAACCTGGAGGAGCGAATCCGCGACGCCGGCGCCCGGATCACCGCCGACGAGTTGCCGGTGGTCGTCTGCGACGAGGCCCAACTCCTCCAGCTCTTCCAGCACCTGATCGACAACGCGATCAAATTCCGCGGCGAGCGACCGCCGGCCATCCACATCTGGGCCCGGCGTCAGGAAAACCAGTGGCTCTTCTGCGTCCGCGACAACGGCATCGGCATCCCCGCCGAGTACGCCGACCGGGTCTTCGTGATCTTCCAGCGGCTCCACACCCGCCAGGACTACCCCGGCACCGGAATCGGATTGGCCATCTGCAAGAAGATCATCGAGCGCCACCACGGCAGGATCTGGTTCGAGTCGGTCCCCGGACAGGAAACCACCTTCTGTTTCACCGTTCCGGATCACCAGCAGTACGCGACGCTCTGCTGAGAGAGTAGCTCAGCCGCCGTTCCCCCGCTTCGAGCGGCGCTGGCGACGCTGTTTCTGCTTGCGAATCTTCTCCTGCCGGATCGCCTCGGGACTGGCGTCCCCGAGTTGCCGCGACTCGAGCAGTTCGCAAAGCCGCCGACGCGCGTAGAAACGGTTGAGCCGCTGGCTCCGCGACTGCTGCATCTTGACTTCCAAGCCGGTGGGCAGATGCTTGAGGCGCACGCAGCTGCTCGTGCGGTTGACCTTCTGGCCGCCCGGCCCCTGAGAGCGAATGAAACGCTCCTGAAGCTGCGACTCATCGAGACCGCACGCCGTCATCCGCGCGCGAAGCGCCTCGGCTGTTCGCGGTGAAACGCCGAAGTCCAGCATCGTACCCCCCTGCCGCTATGGCCGACCGGGTCTACTGACCCGCAGCCGGCAGCGCGGTCAGACCCAGCAGGGCCAGCAGCGGTCCGATCAGGCAGGTCGCGCAGCAACCGGGCAGCATGACCAGAGCCACCGCCGCGATCGTCAGCACCTTCACGCTCGTCATCATACGCTTCATCGATTGACTCCTTTCAATAGGAACGGCATCCATATGCCGGACATCATTTTGCCATTGATCGGACGATTTGAAAACAGAAAAATTCCGAAGCAAATGAGAGGATGCGGTCAGACGACGGCCTCGGCAAAACCCGCAAGGGCGCGATAGTCCATCGTCCCAACCTCACGCTGCTGGGCCAGCGGGATGAACCGAACGTCGGCGGGCTTGAGATTGAGCATTTCCGCTCCGAACGCGTCGATCGCCACCTGGTCGGTCGAAACCGCCACCGTCTCGCCCGGAACCACGTCGTCGGCGCTGCCGCCGGTCGGGCCGTTGCGCATCAGCTTGCGCGTGCCGTCAAGCACCACCAGCGTCGGTGTGATGAACCGCCCGAGCTCGACGATCACCGGGTGAATCTGCTGGTGAAAGCGGCTGCGCGATCCGCCGAAGAACCCGTACCAGTTCTTCATCGCCAGCGACGCCAGCGAGAGGTTGTGCGACTTGACCGTCGGCACGCCGATCAGCTTGTCACACCACCGCAGCGGCTCATCGAACATCTCCCACGTGCCGATCGTCCCGTCGTTGACCCGCACCGGCCGGAAGTCCGACGGCGCGGGCAGCCACACCCGTCCGCCCGCCTGCTCCACCGGCTCGAACAACTCCGCCCGCGTGAAACTCGTACGGGCGTCGCTCACCGGATAATCGGTCACCGCCACCTCGCCCGCTCCCGCCTCGTAGCAGAGCCGCACCACCTCGCCGACCACCTCCGGCGAACTCGTCGCCCCGACCCACGGCGACCGCGCAAACGCGCAGTTCACCTTGATCAAGACCTTCTCGCCGCGGCCGACGAACCGGCCCATGCCCCCCGCCAGTTCGACCGCCCTGCGGGTGATCGCTCGGCCATCCGCGCCGCGAGCCACCGCGAAAACGCCCTCGGTGCCCGGCACGCGAAACGGCCGCACCGGCCCTGCCGCCTTGCCCGCGGGAATCACGTGGCGATTGAGGAAATACGCTCCAGCCCCCAGCGTCACCCCTGCCGCGGCCGAGGCGGTAACCAGCTTCGAAAAAAACTCCCGCCGCGAAATCCGCTGATCCTGGTTGTCCTCACGCTCCGCCATCGCCGTCCTCGAAGGATCCAAAGAGCTTCCGCAGAAACTCCGCCGCCTCCTGCTCCGACAGTTCGCCGGTCAGCCCAAACGCCGCATCGCCACGCCGCGCCACCAGCAGCCGCCGGCCGAAGAAATCCGCCTGAAAACGATTCTCATCCCGCTGCAACACCTCGCCGCCGAACTCCGCCAGTTCTTCACCCAGCGCAGCCAGAAACGCCGAACCGTCATCATCGCCCAAGCGCTTCACGAATGCCTCGACCTCTTTCCCACCGAGCCGGTAACCCGCCGAAAAACTCCCCGCCAGCGACTCCAGGCCAAGCATGCCCTCCCGGTTGAAACGCAGGCTCCCCTCCACCCGGTCGGCCTGCGGCAGACGCTCGATCGTGCCGCCCACGCCGCCCGAAGCCGGAAGACCGCTCACGATCTTCTGGAGCAATCCCACCGCCAGCGCGATCTCCGCCTCGCGACGAACCGGCATCACCGACACGTAATGCCGCCCCCCCATCGCCCGCACCAAACCCTCCGAGGCGTCCGCCATCAGGCCCACGTTGATTGACATCGCGCCGCCCGGCGTCTCATCCAGGAACACGCCCAGCGCCGCATCGCTGTTCTTCATCGTGTAAACGTACACGTCGTAGCTTTCCGCCCCCATCGTCACCGTGGCAAAGTCCAGTTGCTCGACCCCGTGCCGCTCGAACAGCGAGACCCGCCCGTTGATCTTCTCGTAGATCCGCTCGGCTGGGTAACGCTCCCATCCCTCAGCCGTCGCGCCCTCGGGAAGCTGGTACGAAGGGGCCGCCGTCGCCACCACGACCGCGACCGGCCGACCGCGGATCACCGCCGCCGCCACCACGATCAGCACCGCCAGCAAAACCAACGAGACAACGCGCTCGCGTCGCGGCGGCTCCTGGCCTCGGCTCACCGTCCGGCCGCTCAACTGAACACGTCCTTCGATCGGCGGACAAAGCTCCGCACCGGCACCCGGTTCGGACAGACCCGCTCGCACCGCCCGCAATCGCGACAGCCCTCGGCGTTGACCGACGCGGGAATCGCCGCATAGCTCAGCCGGCCCGCGTCCAAGTCCCGCATCGTGTCCACGTAATAATCGACACTGCGAACGATGTCGTTGACCGCCAAGCCGCCCGGACACGCCAGCGTGCACGTCCCGCACATCGCGCATCGTCCGATCGCCGCCAACTCAGCCTCATGAACCACCCGTTCCATCTCGGCCTGCGTGGGCTTCTCCTCGCGCTGGACGATCTCAACGAAGATCTTGACCGACTTGAGCTTGCGCATCCCCTTGCAGATCGTCGTCGTCGCCTTGTCCTCCAACAGCACCTTCACCGTGGCCGGATCGTCCTCGCTCACCCTCGTCTTCATCAGCACCAGCCCGATGTCCTTCTTGCCGGCCTGCTCGAAGACCGCCTCGAATTCCTTCCGCTGGGCGACGTTGTAGGCGGGCATCAGGCAGTCGTACCACCCGGTGCGGATCGCCGCCTCCAGGCAGGGCTGCACCTGCCCGTGCGAAGTCACGCCCAGAAACTCCACCTTGCCCGCCTTCTTAAGCCGGTCGAACGTCGCCTTGACCGTCTCAGCCTCGACCGCCGGCGGGCTGTGAATGTCGAAGAACAGCACGTCGATCCGCTGGCGATCCAGAATCTTCAGCGCCTTCTCGACCGTCTCGTCGGCCGCGGAGGTCGGCGGACACTTCAAGCCGATATAGACGCCCTTGGCCTTCTCCTTGAGCTCCTTGAAGGCGGCCGCGACCTCGTGGATCGCCTGACCGTAACCGAGCGAAACGTGGATGAAGTTGACCCCCTGCTCGACCGCGTACCGGACGACGTACCGGCTCGCCCCGATCGAACCCAGGCTGATCTCGCTGATCTTCAGCTTCGTCCGGCCCAGCGTCCGGGTCCGCAGCGGCCCGTCGTACGCCTTCTCCTTCTCACCCTCAGCCGGCTTGCTCGTCGGCGTCTGGCCCAGGCCCTGACCCGCCATCGCGGCCCCGAGCACTCCCGTGCCGATCAGCCGGGCCGACTGGCCCAAAAACTCCCGTCGCGTCCCCTTCATGTCCATTCCTTTCCCGCAGCGTGATGCGAAGTATCTCTATGACAAAATTCTAGCTTCCACGCCGCTCCGCCTCTAGCCCTTCGGTTCGATGGCCCTGACCGTCAGGATGGAAATCTCATACAAACCCACCATCGGACCGGCCAGCAGCAACTGAGAGATCACGTCCGGTGGCGTCAGGATCGCCGCCACCACGAAGATACCGAAAATCGCGTACTTCCGCTGACGGGCCAGCCACCCGCTGCTGACCAGGCCCAGCTTGGCCAGCAGCGCCGCCGCCACCGGCATCTCAAACGCCAGTCCGAACGATAAAAGCATCAGCACCACAAACGAAAGGTAATCGCCGATCGTCCACTCCGGCCGCACGCCGAGGTACTGCGTGTAGTTCCAGAAAAACTTCAGGCAGATCGGCAGGACCGTAAAGTAGGCGAATACCACCCCCACAAAGAAGAACACCACGCCCATCCCGAAAATCGGCAGCGACGCCCGCCGCTCCGACCGCGTCAATCCCGGCGACACGAATAGCCACAACTGGTAGAAAACAAACGGACTTGCGATCAGCACCCCGACCAGCAGCGCCGCCTTGACCCCCACCACAAACGTCTCCGCCGGCCGCAGCGCCCGAAGCAGCGCCTCCTGCGATTCGGCCGACCCGGCCGCCACCCGCAGAAACGGCCTCTGGAGAATCCCCACCACGTCCTTGGCGAAGTAGAAGCAGCCGCCGGTCGCGATGACCACCGCGATAATGCACTTGATCAGCACCCACCGCAGGTCTTCCAGATGCTCGCCGAACGACTTGACCTCCTGTGGTGAGTCATCCCGCCGAACGCTCCGCCGCGATGGGGAAACCTCGTCGCTCATCACTCGGTCCGATCGGGCCCTGATCCGCCCTTTTCGTCCTTGGACGGCTCGTGCGATTCGGCATCGTTGAGGGCGTCTTTGGTCCCCTTCTTGAACTCCGTGATCGACCGCCCCATCGACCGGGCCAGTTCTGGCAGACGCCTGGCCCCGAAGAGCAGAAGGGCCAGAACCAGAATGATAATCAACTCCTGCGGCCCGAGGTTGAATAAAGCCAACATAACTACCCGCCTTATAAGAACATGCGGCTCCGCCGGAAGCGGCGGAAAACCTGGATCGCCGTAGCGCGCCGACCGTCCGTGACGGAACGTTTATCAGTGTCTCTAAAATCCTACCACCCCATGCCCTGCATGTCAACCAGACGCCAACTCGCTGCGACCCAGGACACCCCGATGCTGGACATCCAGCCGGATCGAAGATAGCCTTACCGTGGGATTTCCTCGAACCTCCGATGAAAGGGCGCAGATCGCCATGGAAAACAAGCAGATGAGCTCCGGACTTCCCGGACTGGACCGCGCGCTGGGCGGCGTGCTGGCGGGCGACAACATCGTCTGGCTGGTCGACTCGATCGACGATTACCTGCGTTTCGTCCGGCCGTACTGCGAATATGCCGCAGCCACTCAGAAAAAGCTGGTCTACTTCCGCTTCGCCCGCCACGAACCGCTGGTGACCCAAGACATGGGAGCCGAAATCCACGAGTTGCAGCCGGAGCACGGCTTCGAGGCCTTCCTCACCCAGATCCACGACGTGATCGAAAACGCCGGCCGCGGCGCGTACTACGTATTCGACTGCCTCTCGGACCTCCTGGCCGACTGGTACAGCGACCAGATGCTCGCCAACTTCTTCGTGCTCACCTGCCCGTACCTCTTCGACCTGGACACCGTCGCGTTCTTCGCCCTCCTCCGCGACCACCACTCCTCCCAGGCCACCTCGCCGATCATCGAGACCACCCAGCTCTTCCTCGACGTCTACCGCCACAAGGACCGCCTCTACGTCTACCCGATCAAGGTCCAACACCGCTACTCGCCGACCATGTACATGCTGCACGGATGGCAGGGCGACGAGTTCGTGCCCGTCGCCGACAGCGCCACCATCTCCGAAATCCTCTCGTCGCGCCCGCCGCTGGAGCTTGAGACCGGTTCGCGACGGCTGGACGCCTGGAGCCGCACCTTCGCCGAGGCCGAGCACCTCCGCGACAACCCCCACGCCCGCGAATGCTCCGTCGAAGAGGGCACGCGATACTTCGACCGCCTCCTGCGGATGGCGATCTCGCGCGAGCAGCGGATGCTGGACCTGACCGGCCGCTATTTCACCATGTCCGATCTGATCGGCGTCGGACGGCGAATGATCGGCACCGGCCTGATCGGCGGCAAAGCCGTCGGCCTGCTCCTGGCCCGGGCCATCCTCCGCAAGGAAGACCCGCGCTGGGCCGACCTGCTCGAGGTCCACGACTCCTTCTACGTCGCCTCGGACGTCTTCTACACCTTCCTCGTCCGCAACGGCTGCTGGTGGGTCCGCGAGGGCCTGCACGACCCGGAGAACTTCCTGCGGGCCGCCAAGGAAGGCCGGCGGCTGATCCTTCGCGGCGTGTTCCCCGACTACCTGGTCAAGGAATTCTCCGACATGCTCGACTACTTCGGGCAGTCGCCGATCATCGTCCGCTCCAGCAGCCTCCTCGAAGACAACTTCGGCAACGCCTTCGCCGGCAAGTACGAGAGCGTCTTCTGCGCCAACCAGGGCTCGCGGGCCAAGCGGCTCGAAGACTTCATGTCCGCCGTCCGCACCGTCTACGCCAGCGCCATGAGCGAAAACGCCCTGCGCTACCGGGCCGAGCGCGGCCTGCTCGACCGCGATGAACAGATGTCGCTGCTGGTCCAGCGGGTCTCCGGCTCGCTGCACGGCCACCTGTTCTACCCCCACCTGGCGGGCGTCGGGCTTTCCTACAATCCGTACGTCTGGAACGAGTACATCGACCCGGAGGCGGGGATGATCCGCCTGGTCTTCGGCCTCGGCACCCGCGCGGTCGACCGCACCGACGACGACTACACCCGCCTGGTGGCCCTCAACGCCCCCGATCGTCAGCCCGAAGCGTCGGCGGACCAGGCCCGTCGTCACGCCCAGCGGAAGGTCGACGTGCTCGAACTCGGGGCCAACCAGCTTGTGGCGATGGACTTCCGCGACGTGGTCCGCCAGTCGCCCGCACTGCCCATCGAAAAAATCGCCTCCCGCGACCCAGCCGCCGAAGCCCTGGCCCGCGAGCGAAAGCGCGACCTGTTCACCTGGAACCTGACCTTCGACCAACTGCTCAACGAGACCGATTTCGTCCGCGACATGCGCGAAATGCTGGCCATCCTCAACCGGGCGTACCACTACCCGGTCGACGTCGAATTCACCGCCAACTTCCTTCCGGACCAGACCTATCGGATCAATCTGCTCCAGTGCCGGCCGCTCCAGGTCTCCGGCAGCACCGGAACCGCCGAACCGCCCGCTGACATTCCCGCCGACCGCCTCATCTTCGAGAGCCGCGGCCCGGTCATCGGCCCCAGCCGCATCGACCGGATCGACCGCCTGATCTTCGTCTCCCCCGCCGGCTACAGCCGACTGCCCCTCCAGGAGCAGTACGCCATCGCCCGCCTCGTCGGCCGGGTCGTCCACGCCGAAGGCCCCAACGACTCGCGGACCATCATGCTCCTGGGCCCCGGCCGTTGGGGCACGTCCACCCCGTCCCTCGGCGTCCCCGTCTCCTTCGCCGAAATCAACCAGGCCGCCGTCCTCTGCGAACTGGTGACCATGCGCGAGGACCTGGTGCCCGACGTCTCACTGGGCACCCACTTCTTCAGCGATCTGGTCGAACGCGACATCCTCTACCTGGCCATCTTCCCCGGCCGCGAAGGCCACCGCTTCCTCGAAAACTCCTTCCACCAGAGGCCCAACCGCCTGGCCGAACTGGTCCCCGACGCCCCCGATGCCTACGCCGAGATCGTCAAGGTCATTGACGTGGAGCGCCACCTGCTCGTCAACGCCAACGCGGTCAAACAGCGGGCCGTCTGCTACCTCGAAAAGCCCTGACGCCGCCGCCGGCCAGTCACGAGAGCTTATCCTGAGCGTGACTACTATAGGCAAATCTTATGCGTACTATAATAAGCTAACATAATAATGTTCATGTTGACTTTAAGCAGTTGTTATACTACACTTAGTCTTTTGGCAGGACAGGCGCAGAGTCTGATCGACTCGTAGAGCCGCAACGGTAAAGGAGCACGCACATGTCTCGGTTTGTTGACAGTTTCATGGAGAAGCTCATCGCCAAGAACCCGGGGGAACCGGAGTTCCATCAGGCGGTGCGCGAAGTCGTTGAATCGGTGATGCCGATTGTCGAGTCCACCCCCCGCTACAAGCAAGGCAAGATCCTCGAACGGATCGTCGAGCCGGAACGGGTCATCATGTTCCGCGTTCCCTGGCAGGACGACAAGGGGCAGATCCACATCGATCGCGGGTTCCGTGTGGAAATGAACAGCGCCATCGGCCCCTACAAGGGCGGATTGCGGTTCCACCCCACCGTCTACCTGGGCCTCGTGAAGTTCCTGGCCTTCGAGCAGGTCTTCAAGAACAGCCTGACCACCCTGCCGATGGGCGGCGCCAAGGGCGGCTCCGACTTCGACCCCAAGGGCAAGAGCGATGACGAGGTGATGCGGTTCTGCCAGAGCTTCATGAGCGAGATGTTCCGGCACATCGGCCCCCACACCGACGTGCCAGCCGGCGACATCGGCGTCGGGTCGCGCGAGATCGGCTTCCTCTTCGGCCAGTACAAACGGCTGACCAACGAGTTCACCGGCGTCCTGACCGGCAAGAAGCTCGGCTGGGGCGGCTCGCTGATCCGTCCGGAAGCCACCGGCTACGGAGCCACCTACTTCGCTCAGGAAATGCTGGCCACCCGATTCGACACGTTCCAGGGCAAGACCGTCACCGTCTCCGGGGCCGGCAACGTCGCCCAGTACACGGTCGAGAAGGTCAACCAGCTCGGCGGCAAGTGCGTCACCCTCTCCGACTCCGACGGCACCATCGTCGATATGGACGGCATCAACGACGAAAAACTCGCGTGGGTCATGGACCTCAAAAACGTCCGCCGCGGACGCATCCGCGAGTACGCCGACCACTTCAAGGGCGCCAAGTACCTCGCCGGTCAGCGGCCGTGGTCCGTCCCCTGCCAGGTCGCCTTCCCCAGCGCCACCCAGAACGAAATCACCGAAGACGACGCCAGGACCCTCGTCAAGAACGGCTGCATCTGCGTCTCCGAAGGCGCCAACATGCCGACCGTCCCAGCCGGCGTGGATGTCTTCCTCGAAGCCAAGATCCTCTACGGGCCAGGCAAGGCCGCCAACGCCGGCGGCGTGGCCACCTCGGGTCTCGAAATGGCACAGAACGCCATGCACGTGAACTGGATCCGCGATGAGGTCGATGAGCGACTCAAGGACATCATGACCGCCATCCACGAAGCCTGCGTCACCTACGGCAAAGACGGCGACTTCGTCGACTACGTCAAGGGCGCCAACGTCGCCGGGTTCGTCAAGGTGGCCGACGCCATGATCGACCAGGGCCTCGTCTAGCCGACCCCGGACAGGCGACATGCAATCGAATGCACAAAGCGGGCGCGACGACCAACGTCGCGCCCGCTTCTTTATGGCCTGAGCATCACTGATAACGTCAGTGCAGTGCCACTAAGACGTATCTCCAGTGTCCGCTTTCTTGACTTGGATCAAGTCTTGGCCGTGGCGACCGGTCGTGCTACAATCCAGCAAGCGAAGATTTTGGTTAGTGCCAATTATTCCGAAATCTTCCCTGGATTGCCCCACACCTTGCTTACCACTCCACCTGCAGAAGGTCGATCCAACAGCCGATAGCCGCAACAAGGCT
>Ga0123328_1001032_pt1 | contig 28022 bp, 30 predicted proteins | sample BioC12SIPDNA_2_FD_89702 | JGI IMG/M metagenome (GOLD analysis project Ga0123328, IMG submission 89702) | Anaerobic biogas reactor microbial communites from Washington, USA - Biogas_R1_A C12 SIP DNA | ecosystem: Engineered > Bioreactor > Anaerobic > Unclassified | place: Washington, USA...
AGCCTCAGCAGGGTGGCTCCGGCCAGGGCGGCCATGAGGGCCGGCTCCGAGAAGAAGAAGTCCCTGTTGGACCCGAAGGCGGTGAATATCAGCACGAAGAACGCCGCGTTTATCACGATGCTCCTGGGGACCCGGGGCACCCGGAGCCTCTTCACGGGGAACGACAGCAGGAACGGCAGGGCGATGAACAGCAGAACGTATCTGAGTATCTGCATCGGGTCCGCCGCGCTCCCCAGCAGGAGGTAGGTCAGCAGGGGGGTGGCCACCAGGGACACGAGGTACACGGAGGTCAGGCCCAGGACCGAAAGCTTGGTGTTCCCGCCCAGTATCAGGGTGGCGGTCACCACGGAGACCGCGGCCGGCATGCAGGCCAGGAGTATCCAGCCCTTCCATATCTCCGGGTGGGACGCCGCGAAGGGGAATCCCACCGCCAGGGTCATCAGCAGGGACACCCCGAAGCACCCGAGGATCGAGAGGACCATCCCCCGGCCGTTGGAGCCCAGGTCCTCCCTGCGGAACTCCAGCCCGTCCAGGGAGAACGACATCATGACGATCAGGGACACGGTCAGCAGAGCGGAGGACGCATCCCCCAGCGGCCCGACCAGCAGACCGGCCGCCAGGGCGGCCAGTATCCAGTAGCGCACGTTCGTGAGAACGCCTATGGCCGCCGTCGCAGACCCCTCCCCTCCATGTCGCCTCACTCCTCCTTCTCGAAGAAGGCCGCGGCCTCCCCCGCCGGGTCCGAAGAGAGGACGGCCCCCATCTGACCGGCGTACTTCGACATCCTGGAATCCAGTATGACCGCCATCCCGCGGTCGGTCTCCGTCCTTATGAGACGTCCGACGGCCTGCTTCATCTTCCTCAGGGCGGGCACCTCGCTGACGTACCTCCATCCCGTCCACGCCCCGTACCTGGCGTCGAACATGTCCGACATCGCCTTCGACTCGAGCGTCGGCGGGGGGTACGGGATCCCGATTATCACGGCGAAGCAGAGCTCGTCCCCCGGGAAGTCTATGCCCTCGGCGATGGACCCCCCCATCACGGTGAAGAACACCCCTCCGCGCCCATTCCTGAAGCGGTCCAGGGAGGCCATGGTCCTCTTCGGCTGCCTGGACTCCTCCCAGTACAGCGTCCTGCGCACGTCCCTCTCCAGGAACGGCCTCATCTTGGCCATCATGGCGTAGGACGGGAAGAACACCAGCGTGTTCCGGTCCACCGCGTTGCAGAGCCTGGCCACGTTCTTCTCCATGCGGGAGAATATGCTGGGGTCCTTCTTCATCTCCGCGTAGCTGGTGGTCACGTTGTTGACGTACAGCACCCGGCGGTTCCCGGGAGGGAACGGCGACGGGTACACCCCGGTGACCGTGTCCTTCGGGAGGCCCATGACCCTGACGTACTGCTCCAGCGGCTGCAGCGTCCCGGACATGTGGACGGCCCCCTTCAGCCCCCTCATGAACCTGGTTATGTCCGAGGGGTCTATGCAGGAGGCGGCCAGGAGCTCCCCGTCGTCGTCGGCCTTGACGGACCGTATGTAGCTGTCGGAGGGCGCCGAGACCCACCTCCTGAGGAGCACGCCCAGGCTGTAGATGTCGGACACCCTGTTCTCGCCCTTCTCCATGAGCAGGTCGCTCCTCTCCTCGCCGAGCATCACGATCCGGTCGATGGCCTTCCCCATGTCCTTCCCGGTTATGGACAGACTCTCGGCGACCCTTCCCTCGAACTCGCCGGGCGACACCCTGGACTCCCTCTGGGTGATGCTCAGCCTGCTGTTGGCCAGGTGCTTGAGCGCCGACCTGCAGGACCTCAGGAAGTCCCCGATCTTCACGTCCCCGCAGACCGGGGGATCCCTCAGGGCGGAGCACTCGTCGACGGCGTTGTCGAGCAGCTTCGCGTGTATGGTGAAGCTCTCCTGCTCCCTGGCGGCGTCGATTATGTTGTGGGCCTCGTCGACTATGACGACTATGCTCTCGTCCTCCAGACCCATGTTGGACAGCAGAGTGGAGCGTATGTCCTCCGAAAGTATGTGCACGTACGGCGCGACGACGACGTCGGCCCCCTTCATCAGCACCTTCTTGACCTCGTACGGGCAGACCCCTGCGCTCTCGCAGTAGGCGTCCAGCCCGTCCGAGGTCGGGAACGACTTCAGGCGCTCCTCTATGTTCTGTATCTCGCTCTTCATGCGGTCGAAGTACCTGCAGCCGCCGGCAACCCCCCTCATGCTCTTCATCTTGCGGTCCTCGCAGAGGCTCGATAGCACCCTGGACGGCAGATCCTCGTATCCTGACAGCCCTCTCAGCAGGGGACAGGAGCGCCCCCTGCCGGTTATCGTCAGCCCGGTGACCGGCCTCACCGAGGAGATCGAGCGCAGCTCCTTCATGACCTGGTCGCTCTGCGATATGGTGCGGGTCAGGTACACTATGCGCTTCCCGCGGGGCATGGCGTGCTCCAGGGCGGCGGCCAGGGAGACGACGGTCTTCCCCGTGCCGGTCCCCGACTCCAGCACGATGTGCCTGGACGAATCGAGCGCATCCCTTATGTCCGACACCATGTCTATCTGGCAGGCCCTGGGCTCGTAGGGGAAGTACGGCGCCGCCGGGTTCTCGGTGGACACCACGGCGGGGCGCTCCGCCGCGGACGACCTGCCCGCGCCGTCGAAAAGGCATGTCTGATTGCTCTCGGCGTCGGAAAGCGCGGATCCGCATACCCTGCACCTGTCCGTTCCCGGAGGCATAAGGCTCTTGCATCTGGCGCAGAACAGTCCCCTCATGCGCCGGGTCTAGGCGAGGGCAGGATATAACCGTTCCCGAGGGTGCTCCGAAAGTGCTCTGCAAAGGATTAACAACATACACGCCGTTGATGGCCGCATGAGCGAAGAGAACCCCGAAGAGGAATCTTTCATGATATCCACCTGCGGCCGCAACGGCTGCGGCGCGGTTATCAGGATGACCAAGGACCAGGCCGCGACCAGCTACATCATGCACGCGGCCGAGGCCGGCAACGCGACGGCCATGCTGAGGCTGGCCAGGAAGTACCTCCGCGGGGAGGACTTCGCCCAGGACTACGAACTGGCCCTGCGCTGGTTCAAGAGGTCCGCGGAATCCGGCAACGACGATGCGCTGTACCACGTCGGCGTGATGTACCTGAAGGGCATGGGCACGGAGGCCGACGTCGGCGAGGCCCGGTCCTGGCTGGAGAGGTCCGCGGCAGCCGGATGCGACAAGGCATCCGAGCTGCTGTCGGGGATCTGATCAGCCCTTTCTCCCGGCGTGGGCATCCAGGTAGTCCCTGGCCCCGCCGACCCCCAGCTCCATCACCCGTAGCAGATGCCTCTCGGCGTCCTCGACCCTCCTGAGCGAGAAGTAGGTCTTGGCCAGATCCTGATGCAGGCCCACCAGGAGCTCCGGGTCGTCCAGTCTCCTGACCCTGTGCATATCGTCCAGCAGCGAGACCGCGGCGCCGTGGTCCGCCAGGTGCATGTCGGTGAGCCCCCTCTCCAGCTCCAGGTCCCCGCGGGCTATCAGCGCGTAGACCAGCACCATCGGGTCGTCCAGCTCCTCCTCGGAGGCCAGCTCCGTGCCCAGGTCTATGAGCTCCGACAGCCTCTCCGCGGCAGCGTCCTCCTCCCCCCTGTCCCTGAGGGACTGGGCCAGGAGGCCCAGGGACTCCGCCTCGCGGTTACGGGACCACCGGTCCGTTCCGCCCGACGCCAGCGACAGGGCCTTCTCCGCGAACACCGCCGCATCCTCCGGACGCCCCTCGTCCAGCAGGTCCTCGGCGCAGTCCGAGCACATGCCGACGATGCTCTTGCGGCTGTAATGTCTGGAATCCCCGTCCAGCTCCCCCAGGCGGCGGGAGGCGGCCGCGTAGTCGGAGACCATGTCCGCGCCTCCGAGGATCTCCCCCCTGCCTGTGAAGGCCCTCACATGGGTTCCCGCATCCACCCGCATCCCCCGGGACTCCATCTCCTCCATGAGGTCCACGGCCGAATCGAAGTCGGAGACGGCCGAGACCCAGGACTCCATCATGGACAGGACGCGACCCCTGTTGACGTAAGCCTCCAGGAGAAGCTCGGGCTCATCCGAACCCTCGAGCAGGGAGACCTTGTCGTTGAATTCCGCAAGCACCTTCTCCAGGTGGGCATCGGACCTCATTGGCATGCCGTCCGTCATGCCTAACGCTGATTTAAACATACCCCGGTTACCGAATGACGCGCATCGTTTAATTGCACATAGTCGATTGGGGCCCCATGAAAGCCCAGAAACGCGTGGCCGCGATCCACGACATATCATGCTTCGGCAAGTGCTCCCTCACGGTGGCCCTGCCCATAATATCCGCGGCGGGCATAGAGGTGCCCGTGATACCCACGGCCGTCCTGTCCACCCACACCGGGGGGTTCGAGGGATACACCTACCGGGACCTCACCGATGACATTATGCCGATAGTGGAGCACTGGGAGTCCCTCGGTCTCGGGTTCGACGCCCTTTACACGGGATTCCTGGGCTCCTTCGCGCAGATAAGGATCGTCGAGGAGATCTTCGAAAGGCTGGGAGGGGAGGATGCGAAGGTGTTCGTGGACCCGGTCATGGCCGACAACGGAAAGCTCTACGGCATATTCCCCGCCGACTTCCCCGAGGGCATGAGGCGCCTCTGCTCCAGAGCGGACGTGATAATGCCGAACATCACCGAGGCCGTCCTGATGACCGGCGGCGTATACGAGGAGGGGCCGTACACCGAGGATTACGTGGAGGGCATGCTGGAGAGGCTGGCCGCCATAGGGGCGGAGGAGGTCGTCCTGACCGGTGTGCACTTCACGGATGACAGGCTGGGGGCGGCGTCCTTCGACGCCGCCGGGGATGTGCGCTACGCCTTCGCAGACCGGGTCCCGGGCTACTACCACGGGACCGGGGACGTCTTCGGCTCCGCCCTGGTGGGGGCGGCCGTGAACGGCCTGCCGCTGAGCCGCGCCGTGGAGATAGCCGTGGACTTCACCGCCGGCAGCATAGCCCGCACCCACGCCGCGGGGACCGATGTCAGGTTCGGTGTCGATTTCGAGTCGGGGATACCGGGATACGTCAGGGCCCTGGGCCTGAAGGGGTGATGGATTGACGGAGATCATCCCCGCCTCCCCATCGGACGCGAGAAGGATCGCCGGCATGGCCAGGGAGATCTGGACCGAGGTCTACGTGGATCTGATAGGGGCGGAGCAGACCGAATACATGCTGAGGATGTTCCAGGACGAGGGCCCGGTGGCCCGGCAGATGGCGTCCGAGGGCCACCTGTACTTCGTGATCCGCGAGGACGGCGAGGACGCCGGGTACATGGACATCGTACCTCAGGAGGGACTCCTGTACCTCAGCAAGATGTACGTCAGGAAGCCCTTCCGCCGCAGGGGGCTGGCGGCCGCCGCCCTCGAGAGGGCGGACGAGGAGGGGCTCAGCAGGGGGCTGAGCAGCATTTACGTCCGGGCCAACCGGATGAACTCCCGGGCGATAGCCGCCTACGAGAGGCTCGGTTTCCGCACATGGTACTACGACAGGAGCGACATAGGGGGCGGGTTCTTCATGGACGACCGCGTCATGATCAGGGACCTCCGGCGGGATGCCCACCCAAACGATAAAAACCGACAGGGCGATGGCAGTGACATGAGGAGGCTCTTCGGGAGGAGAAGGGAGGACCGTCGCACGGCGGAGGAGCAGTACGCCTCGGGGCTGGACGGCTACTCGGCGGGCGGGAAGGGTCTGAACACAGCCCTGGAGGACCTGTCGGCCGCCGCCGGGGGACATACGGGTGCCATGTTCCTGCTGGGATGCATGTACGAGGACGGGGACGGTGTGCTCAGGGACGAGCGCAGGGCCGCGGAATACTACGCAGGGGCCGCGGAGGCCGGACACGCCGGCGCCTCGCTGAACCTGGGGATCATGCATCTCAACGGCCTGCTTCCCGACGAGGACCTCTCCGAGGCCTTCAGGCTGATCTCGAAGGCCGCGGAGTCGGGGGACCCCGAGGCCGAGGCGGCCCTGGGCACAATGTACTACGAGGGCCTCGGGACCGAGACCGACCTCTCCAAGGCGTACTCTTTGTACAGGGCATCGTTCGATGCCGGGTACAGGCCCGCGGTCCACGAGCTGGCCTTGATGACGTATCGCGGGGAGGGCACCGGGAAGGACGAGGAGGAGGCGCGCAGGATGCTGCGGGAGGCCGCGCACCGTGGGGACGAGGACGCCGAGGCGACCCTGCGCGCACTGGAGTGATCTACATGGGATTTTTCGGAAAGAAAGAGAAGAAGAAGGAGAGGGGCGCGGACGAGTACGAACAGGGCATGGAGCTGCTGGGGAAGGACGACCCGGCCGCGTTCTCGCTGTTCGGGAGGGCCGCGGACGCGGGGAACGCCCGGGCGCAGTTCATGCTGGCCCAGATGTACGAGGCCGGCCGGGGCACCGGGGAGAGCCGTCAGTACGCCGCGGAATGGTACTCCGAATCCTTCGACAACGGATGCGAGACCGCGGGCCTGTACCTGGCCAGGATGCTGCTGGAGGGTCTCGATCCCGAGACGGATGCCGAGGAGACGGTCAACATCCTGGGATCCCTGTTCGAATCCGGCAACGACGATCCCTTCATGGAGGCTCCGTCGGTGGTCTTCGACATAGGCAGAACGATCTACGAGGGCAGAGGCACCCTGAAGGAGACCGGCATCGGGATCGAGGTCTTGGAGAAGGGGGAGAGGCTGGGCAACCCCCAATGCGCGGCGTACCTGAAGGAGAAGGGCTTCAGGAAGTGAGACCGCCTTGTTCCTTCCCGCAGACCGCGAGGGCATGGAGAGGCTGGGCTGGGACGCCCCGGACATCATACTGGTCACAGGGGACGCCTACATCGACTCCCCCTACAGCGGAACCGCGGCCATAGGCCGCTGGCTCACCGACCGCGGCCTGAGGGTCGCGGTCATCCCGCAGCCCTCCGTCGACGGACCCGAGGACATAACCCGCCTCGGCGCCCCGAAGCTCTTCTGGGGCGTGTCGGCCGGATGCGTGGACTCCATGGTGGCCAACTACTCGGCCACCGGGAAGAGGAGGCGTGACGACGACTTCACACCGGGAGGCGTCAACGACCGCCGTCCCGACCGCGCCTGCATAGCGTACACGAACCTCGTGAAGAGGCACTGCAGGGGCAGGCCCGTCGTCCTGGGAGGGATCGAGGCCAGCCTCAGGAGGGTCGCCCACTACGACATGTGGTCCGACTCGGTCAGGCGCTCGGTGCTCTTCGACTCCAAGGCCGACGCCATAACGTACGGCATGGGGGAGCTGGCCAATCTGGAGCTGGCCCGGTGCATGCAGGAGGGCCGCGACTGGAGGGGCGTCCGGGGGATCTGCCATATATCCCGGGAGCCGCCTGAGGGGCATCTGGAGATGCCCTCCTTCGAATCCGTCTCGGAGAGCAGGGACGCCTTCATCGAGGCCTACAGGATCTTCTACGAGAACAACGACCCGATCACGGCCAAGGGGCTCTATCAGAGGCACGGGGACAGGTACCTGGTGCAGAATCCTCCGTCCCGGAGCCTGACGGTCGAGGAGCTGGACCGGCTGCACGAGCTCCCCTACGAGAACAGGGTGCATCCCCTGTGCTCCGCCGGGGGGCACGTCAGGGCCATGGACACCATAAAGCAGTCCATAACGACCCATCGCGGGTGCTACGGGGAATGCAACTTCTGCGCGATAGCCGTGCACCAGGGGAGGACGGTGGTCTCCAGGTCGGAGGACTCCGTGGTGCGGGAGGCGGAGCGCATGGCCGCCGACCCCTCCTTCAACGGGATAATCTACGACGTCGGGGGACCCACCGCCAACATGTACGGCATAGAGTGCGCCAAGAAGACCGTGTCCGGGGCATGCCGCGACCGCAGGTGCCTGTACCCCGAGCCGTGCCCCCGTCTGCCCATCGACCACTCCCGCCAGGTCCGCCTGCTGGAGAGGGTCTCGTCGGTGGAGGGTGTGAGGAGGGTCTTCGTCGCGTCCGGCATAAGGCACGACATGGTCGTCCAGGACGAGGTATGCGGGGACGAGTACCTCGAGTGCCTGGTCAGGGACCATGTCTCCGGCCAGCTCAAGATAGCCCCGGAGCACGTTTCGGAAGAGGTGCTGGAGCACATGGGGAAGCCGGGCCCGGAGCAGCTGCTGGAGTTCAAGAGGAGGTTCGACGGATGCAACGCGCGCCTGGGCAGGAGGCAGTTCCTGACGTATTACCTGATGGCGGCCCATCCCGGATGCAGGGAGTCCCACATGGAGGAGCTCAGCGCGTTCGCCAGGAACCGGCTCGGGACCAACCCGGAGCAGATACAGATATTCACGCCCACGCCCTCCACCGTTTCTACTATGATGTACCACACCCGCAGGGACTACCGGAACCGGAGGGACGTGGCATGCGAGCATTCGGTGCAGATGAAGCAGAGGCAGAAGGACATCGTCCTCAAGGGGAAGGGGGGCAGGCGCAACGCCCGCGAAGGACGGAAGGCTGAGTGAGGTGTTCTCCTCGGTGTCGGCATCCTCGGGATACCTGCCCTTCGACGTGTCCCTCTCCCGATCGAGGGAGCTGGGCGTGTCCTGGGGGGTCCTGCCGGACCGCGTGGAGCTCTCCGTGTCGGATTACCTCTCGCCCGCCCCTGCGGACGTGGCCGGGGAGTTCGCCTCATCGGTGGTCGGCCGCATCAGGGGCGGGAGGATGGCGTACGGCCCCCTGTACCGTGAATGGGTCGGCAGCCCGGCGTTCGCCCTCGCGAACCGCCCCGTGTACCTGTCCAGGAGCAGGAACCTGACCGGAGTGACCGCCGGCGGGGAACGCGACCTGCTGGAATCCCTGGACCGGCTCTCGGACATGGGTCTGGTGACAGGGGAGGACCTCCGGGCATCCATGTTCAGCTGGACCCGCAGGCCGAACTACACCAGGGTGGGGTACTGCTCGCCCGCGATGAGGCTGGTGGCCGTCTCATCGTCCCTGGACTCCGAGGACGTGCCCGAGTGGGTCCTGGATTACGTGGTGTACCACGAGTGCCTGCACCTGCGCCAGGGGTACCGTCCGAGCAGTCGCGCCCACGATGCCGGGTTCAGGAGGGCCGAGCGGGAGTACCCGTACGCGAAGGAGGCCGAGAAACGTCTGCGTTCGATGAAAGCCGGGAGAAGCAGAAAATAAAGTAGGGGAACAGCTGCTTGCAACGATCCCCCGATCGTCCCGATCGCTGACCGATCAGTCACTTCTTCTTGGAGCCGCAAGATTTCTTGTCGTCCTTGGGGGCCTCTTTCGCAGCGCCCTTGGACTCTGGCTTGCTCTCCTTCTTGTTGCCGGAAGGCATGAGATGTGAATCATTTCACATGTATTAAAGCTGGACCGACCTACAATTTTTCTATTCATATCTTACCCTTCTTAGGCGCTTGAAATACACTATCGGAATCATAGGGGAGGATGACCGGGGGGTCTAGCATTCCGGAAAACCAATTATATGCGCCGGACGATTCCGACACGGTTCAGATGACTTTCGAGGGAATTCTACGGGAGGCCGAGGCGGGCAGCGCCGACGCGCAGTACCAGCTCGGCCTGATGCACAGCTACGGGGGAGAGGCCCCCAAGGACCTGTCGAAGGCCGCGGAATGGTTCGCCAGGGCCTCGGATAACGGCCATCCGGGAGCCTCACGCGAACTGGGCGTGCTCCTTCTGACCGGACAGGGCGTCGAACGGGACACCGGCAGGGCTTACGCCCTGCTGAGCGCCGCCGCCGCGAACATGGACCCCCGGGCCATGTACCACCTGGGCCTGATGTACGAGAACGGCCTGGGGACCGCCAGGGACCTCTACGGAGCACTGCGCATGCTGGGCTTCGCCGCCAATATGGGCTACGAGGGCGCCGATGCGGACGCCGACCGGGTGGAGGCCCGCATAGCGGAGGAGAGGGCCGAGAAGCTCAGGGCGAGGCCCCTGGGCTCTCTGGTCTTATCGGACAGGGATGTGGAATCCGCCTGCTGCGGACCGATGCTGGAGGACATACTCGGAGGCCACTGCTACTTCGTGGACACCTTCGAGGGGCCTGCGCTGTTCAGGGAGGAAGTCGACGGGGAGAGGGCTCTGGAGGGGTGCCCCCACTGCGGAAGGACGGTCGAGAACCTGGCGGACCGGCGCTGATCCGCGTGTGAGCGGTTCAGAGGTCCCCTCCGACGGCCATCCTCATGAGCCTCAGACCCTCCTCCCTGTCCTCGGGGACCCCGTCCCCGCGTATGTACATGCCGCCAAGTATCAGCATGGCCTCCCGGTTGCCGAGCTCCGCGGACCTTCTGAAGAAATCCGCCGCCTTGGCCGGGTCCGCGGGCACGCCGTCCCCGGTGTGATGGATTATCCCCAGGTTGTACATCGCCCCCGCGTGTCCCAGCTCCGCCGCCATGCCGAAGAGCTTCACGGCCTTCGGAAGGTCCTCGGGCACGCCGTCCCCGGATGCGGACATGACCGCCAGGGCGTGTATCGCGCAGGCGTTCCCCAGCTCCGCCGAGGACATGTACAGGCGGAGGGCCCGGCCAACGTCCTTGGGCACGCCCAGCCCCGTATGGTGCATCACCCCGAGGTTGTAGATGGCCTCGGGGTGCCCCTGCCCGGCGGCCTTCCCGAACCATTCGGCCGCCGCCTCCGGGTCCTTCTGCGCCCCCTCGCCCGAGGCGTAGATTATGCCGAGGTTGCACTGGGCGTCCGCCAGGCCCTGCTCGGCCGCCGCGCGGAACCACCTCAGAGCCTCCCCGTCGTCCTTCTCCATGAAACGGCCGGCACGGCGGATGATCCCCAGGGCGCACTGGGCCTCGGGAAGGCCCGCCTCCGCCGAGGAGACCACCAGGTTCAGGGCCTTGTGTATGTCCACCGTTATGTTGTCGCTCTGCAGGTACTCCAGGGCCTGCATGTAATCCGCCATCGCCCGGACCCTGTCCGCATCTTCCATGCATGCTCCATCGGTTTATCCGTATATTACGTGAACGACCTCCCCGGAACCCGTAAACCATAATATGGGGCGGACGACATACCGCACCCATGTTCGCAGATGCCTGTGAGAGGGCGGCGAGATTCACCCGTCCGGTCATCATATCCACCCGCCAGGCGGACGGGAAGGTGACCGCGGGGTGCGGTGCGTTCGTGGTGCTGAACGAGGACGGCTGGATAGTCACCGCGGGCCACATCTTCGACAGCCTGCTCCAGTTCCAGAACGACCAGAGGAAGATGGAGGAGGTCAGCGGACTCAACGCCTCCCTCTCCCGCCGCCCCGGGTCCCCGGCGGCCGGCGTCAGGAACGACCCCTCCTGGCTGACCAACCACTCGTTCTGGTGGGGTCACGACGGCGTGAAGCTCACCAACGTCTACGTCAACCGCCAGATAGACGTGGCCCTGGGAAGGATGGAGCCCTTCGACCCCGCCTGGATCCAGGAGTACCCCGTCTTCAAGGACGCCGCCAAGATGCGCCCGGGAACCAGCCTGTGCCGCCTGGGGTTCCCGTTCATAAACGTGGAGTCGGAGTTCGACCCCTCCAAGAACGCCTTCAGGATCAAGAAGGGCGTCCTCCCCATGCCACTGTTCCCCAACGACGGCATACACACCAGGAACATAAGCAGGGGCAGGAGCAAGGACGGCAACTACGAGATGCTGTACGTGGAGACCTCCAGCCCCGGACTGAAAGGCCAGTCCGGAGGACCCATATACGACAAGGAGTGCAGGATAGCCGGCATACAGGTGCAGACCGCGCACCTGCCGCTGGGATTCCATCCCTCCGTGGAGTTCAACGGGGAGAAGGTGACTGAGAACCAGTTCCTCAACGTGGGCGTGGGCATACACGTCAAGACCCTGACGGAGATCCTCAGGTCCAAGAACATAAGGTTCCTCTCGGAAGGGGAGGAGTCCGGCTACCGCATAACGGAATGAGCAACATACATATGCCCGCCGGCCCATAACGTACCGCACACTGTGCAGAAGGAATACGATGGTAGTTCTGACCGAAGCGATGAAAGAGGATAAGAAGAGACAGCCGACGTTCAGCCTGGCGACCGCATCCAAGGACGGGACCCCGAACGTGGTCCCGGTGGGCATGCTCATGCTGCAGGACGACGGCGCGGTCTGGATCGTGGACAACTACATGAACAAGACCCTGGCGAACCTCAGGGAGAACCCGCGGGCATCCTTCTTCGTCTGGACCAGGGAGACCGCCGGTGCCTATCAGATGAAGGGGACGGTGGAGGTCGTCAGCTCCGGACCCGACTACGAGAAGGCCAAGGCGATCGCCAAGGCCAAGCGCGAGACCCTCCCTGCCAAGAACCTTCTGAGGATGACGGTCACCGAGGTCTACAGCGTGGCCCCCGGACCGGATGCGGGCAAGCGCTTACTCTGATTCGGAGCCGGGCGTGACGTAGGCGTAGGCCAGGCCCATGGCGGCCCCGAAGGGGAAGAAGAACAGGTAGGCCCAGTTCGGACTCGTGTAGTAGAATACGGTGAAAACCGCGAACCCGGCCACGGCGCCGATCACGGCGCTGTACTTCATCCTCCTGGACCTCTCGGGCGACACGACCATGGTCACACCCTCCTGTCCAGGCAGGACTCCACGGCGGAGACCATCTTGTCCACGATCTCGGCCGCCCCGCCGATGTAGTTGGCGGGGTCCATGACGGATACGATCTCCTCTTCCGGGACGACCCCCTTCAGACCGTCGGCCTCCAGAAGAACGTCCCTGAGCTGCCTGTCCTCGGCGACTGCCCTCATCGACGCTTCGCGTACGATCTCGTGGGCATCCTGCCTGCCGAACCCCAGCTCGGTGAGCTTCATCATGACGGGTTCCGCCATGATCAGGCCCTTGGAGGACTCGATGTTCCTGAGCATGCGGTCGGAGTGGACCTCCAGGCCCGAGAAGACCGCGTTCATCTTGCAGAACATCTCGTCGAGGATCGCGAACACATGGGGGAGGGTGAACCTCTCGGTGCTGGAGTTGGACAGGTCCCTCTCGTGCCAGAGCACCTGGCTCTCGAAAGTGGGGAATACGAACCCGCGGACGACCCTGGCGAGGCCAGTCACGTTCTCGGACTGTATGGGGTTCCTCTTGTGGGCCATGGTGGAGCTCCCCACCTGCTTCTCGGCGTCGAAGGGCTCCGAGACCTCGGAGATCTCCGACCTCTGCAGGTTGCGGACCTCGGTGCCGTACCTCTCGAGGGAGGTCGCGATCGTCGCCATGAGGCACACCAGCTCCGTGTATCTGTCGCGGCCGACCACCTGGGTGGCGGCGGGCTCGTAAGTGAGGCCGAGATCGGCCATGACCGTCCTCTGTATCTCGAAGAAGCCTTCGCCCAGGGCGGCGCCGGTGCCCACCGCGCCCGCCATCTTGCCGGCGCAGGCCCGGGGGGCGGCCTGGAGAAGCCTCTCCCTGTGCCTGAGCATCTCGGCTATGTACCCCGATATCTTGAAACCGAATGTTATGGGGATTGCGAACTGGGCGTGCGTCCTCCCCACTTCCAGCGTGTCCCTCTCCCTCTTGGCCAGCACGGCGAAGGTGTACAGGAGGTCGTCCACATCCCCCATTATGATGCCCAGGGCGTCCCTTATCTGCAGGGCGGTGGCGGTGTCGACGATGTCGTTGGAGGTGGCGCCCAGGTGCACATACTTGCCCGCGTCCCCTCCGCACCTCTCGGTTATCGCCCTGACCATGGCCATCACGTCGTGGCGGGTCTCCTTCTCGATCTCCCTGACCCTGGCCACGCTCACGTGCTCCAGGCTCGCCACGCGCGCAATCTCCTCGGCGGCCTCCCGGGATATGGTGCCCCGCCGGGCATGCGCCCTGGCTAGCGCCGCCTCGACGTTCATCTGGTATTGTAGGCGGCTCTCCTCATAGAAGATGGACTTCATCTCCTCGCGTCCGTACCTGTAGTCGAGAGGGCAGAGATTGCTCATTGGATCGTAACTCGTCATCCAATGAGATTATAAAACGGTTATGTCCTGCGTGTTCCGTGCGTACGTCGGGCGCAGCACCGCCGCCGGCCCGTCTCCATGTCGGTTATCACCGCCGAGCCCGGGCGATGTGTGCAACCCCTGTGCGGGCAGGGTAGAAACCCTTATATGCAATGGCTTTATTGCGATTTTGTAAAGTGGGCCATACTTTTATTATGGCACGTCGAACAACGAGCGTGGATTTATGGTAGAATTTGTGGAGGAAGAAGTCCAGCAGCAGGAATCTCTTGAAGAGCAACCGCAGGAAGCGACCGAAGTGCAGGAAGTCATCGAGGAGCAGACCGCTCAGGACGAGACATCCGTAAGCGAACCCGCCGAGGGGGAACCCGAGGATCCGGCGAAGGACGCCGCACAGTTGGAGAGCATCGAGCAGAAGCGCAGCATCGTCAACAACGACGCCGACAGGCACAGGCGCCTCAGGGACGATCTGAACAACCAGACCAAGGAATGGAAGTCGAAGAGGGACGCCCTCAACTCCCAGGTGCGCGAGTTCGTCGATGAGGCGGGCAAGTGCAGGGAGGAGCGCGACTCCATGAACCAGAAGGTCAGGGAGACCAAGGACCTCAGGGACGAGTGGAACAAGAAGGTATCGGCCCTGAAGGAGCAGATCGCGGCATTGCGGCCAGCCGACAAGTCCGATGACAAGAACGGCGTTTCCGTCAAACAGCTCAAGAAGCAGCTTCAGGACCTCGAGTACACACAGCAGACCAAATCGCTCGGAAAGGACAAGGAGAACGAGATCGTCAAGCAGATATCCGTGCTCGCACGCGAGATCGACGAGAAGGAGAAGTCCCTGGAGCAGAACGGGGAGGTCAGAGAGGTCGTCCACCAGCTCAGGGACGCAAAGGTCCAGGCCGAGGAGTACCACCACCAGGTCTCCGTGTACGCGGAGCAGGCGCAGGCATTCCACGACAAGATGATCGGCTTCTACGAGCAGGCTGACAGGCTCAGGAAGGAGGCGGACGCGGCACAGGCCAAGTTCGTCGAGTGCAAGCAGGCCGCCGACGAGGAGCACAGGAAGCACATCGAGCAGATCAAGTCCGTCCACGAGATGGACAAGGACGCCGCGGTCTTCAAGAACAAGAAGAACGCCGCGCGCAAGAAGAGGATCGACACCGAATCCAAGAAGGAGGCGAAGGAGATCTTCGAGCGCTTCAAGTCCGGAGACAAGCTCAGCACCGAGGACCTGATGTCCCTCCAGAAGTCCGGATACCTCTGAGCTTCGAGAAAACCCAATGCAAAGGCCGTCCCGCGCAGGCCGGGGCGGCCCTCTTACCGCTTTTCCGTAAACTTCTATGGACGCGCAACGCGCCCTGTCTCCCGGAAACCCATTGCCGTCCTGAACAATGTTTATATACAGACTATCGTATCGTGTAGGATAGGGGAATCAGGCTAGTTTGTAGAGTGCATCCCATCCCTTCTAACCGGCTAGCCTCTTCCCGTACTTCTCCATCCCGTCCTTCGCGGGAGTCATAATCTATAAAGCACACCCAACTCTTACGTGGGTCTGATCATATGGTCTTGGAAGGTTTGGGAAGATCCCTCAGGGAGGCGCTGGGACGCATATCCGGAGCCCCCTCGGTGGACGAGCAGCTCATCAAGGAAGTGGTAAAGGACCTCCAGCGCGCCCTGCTGCAGGCGGACGTGAACGTCCAGCTGGTGCTTTCGCTCACCAAGTCCATAGAGGAACGCGCCCTGGGCGAGAAGGCCCCCGCCGGGAAGAGCCCCAAAGAGCATGTCATGAGCATTATCTACGAGGAGCTCGTCAGCCTGCTCGACAACGGGGAGGGGCTCCGCACGGGACCCCAGACGATCATGATGGTGGGCCTTTACGGACAGGGGAAGACCACCACCACCGGGAAGCTGGGGCTGCTGATGTCGAAGAAGGGCCTCAGCGTGGGGCTCATAGCGGCGGACGTGTACCGTCCGGCGGCATACGACCAGCTGAAGCAGCTGGGCGACAAGATAAACGTGGAGGTCTACGGGGAGCCGGGGGAGAGGAGCGCCCCGGACATCGTCAGACGCGGCATGGAGCGCTTCCGCGACAAGAAGGTCGTAATAATCGACACATCGGGCCGTCACGGCCTCGAGGAGGAGCTCATACAGGAGCTCAAGGACATATCCGCGGTGGCCGAGCCCGACGAGAGGATACTGGTCCTGGACTCCCAGGTGGGACAGCAGGCGGGTCCCCAGGCGGACGCCTTCCACAAGGCGGTGGGCGTCACCGGTGTCATACTCACCAAGATGGACGGCACGGCCAAAGGCGGCGGTGCCATATCCGCGGTGGCGAAGACGGACGCCCGCATAGTCTTCATAGGAACGGGGGAGCACATACGCGACCTGGAGCCCTTCCAGGCCGACCGTTTCATATCCCGGCTTCTGGGGATGGGGGACCTGTCCGCCCTCATGCGCATCGCCCAGGAGGAGATCGGACAGGACGAGCAGCTGGAGAGGGTCGGGAAGAACCTGATGTCCGGCAAGTTCAACCTGAACGACATGTACTACCAGATGCAGGCCGTCACCAAGATGGGCACCCTGGAGAAGGTCATGTCCATGATACCCGGCATGCAGAAGATGGAGGACAAGATCGACTACGAGGAGTCCCAGAGGAAGCTGTCGAGGTTCAGGTGCATAATGGACTCCATGACCTCGGAGGAGAAGGAGCAGCCCGGCATCATAAAGGCTTCCCGCATACAGAGGATCGCCGACGGATCGGGTGTGACCCCTCACGAGGTCCGCGATCTCCTCAAGCAGTACAACCAGAGCAGGAAGATGATGGGCACCATAGGGAAGGACCGCAAGATGCGCAAGCAGATGATGAAGCAGATGGGCGGAATGGACCTGGAAGGGCTGGAGTGATCCCATGATATCCTTCATAGTGATAGGTCATCGCGCCGCCACCACGGGCGACTTCAAGCTGGACGACATAGCTGGAGGAGCCGGGCGCCTGGACGTGCTCGTCAGGTGCGTCAACTCCGCGTTCTTCCTCAGCCACGACATCCGCAGGGAGGTCGTCCTCCACCTCTGCCTGTCCGGCGGGCAGGACGCCCCCAAGACGGTCAGGTTCTCGGGCGGGGACATAAGGTACCTGAACCCGGACGAGCGGAGCACAGCGTCCCTGATCAGGAACGCCCTGCTGAAGAAGGCCCCGGCCGAGGGGGAGGTCAGGTCCTCTCCGGGGGTGTACGTCTCCCGCATGTCCTTCGAGGACGTGGTCTCGCAGCTGTCCGGCAGGAGGTTCGTGTACCTCAGGGAGGACGGCACCGACTGCAGGGAGTACGACTTCCCCGAGGATCCCGTGTTCGTTCTGGGAGACGACAGGGACCTCACAGAGGAGGAGGAGTCTTTGCTCTCCGCCACGGACCCCGACCGCATAAGCATCGGGCCCCTGAGCCTCCACGCCGACCACTGCATCATCGTGGTCCACAACGAGATGGACCGCCGCCGTGCCTGAAACTTTTTAACGTACATCGCCATGGACCGTCATGGCCGACAATGTCGAGAGGATACCCCAGCACAAGCATTGCATGATATGCGGGAGGGCCTTCGTGGGAGAGGGCCGCATATGCGGCGAGGACTGCAGGAGTACCGAGCGCTCCAAGGTCAGGAAGAAGTTCTACAAGTATCTGGTCATCGAGATCGTCCTGGTGGCGGTGACTATAGCCGTCATACTGTTGGCGGGTGTGTGAGATGAGGTCTGCCGTTGCGGGGACGTTCAACGTCCTGCACGACGGTCACAGGGCGTTGCTGGACAGGGCGTTTGAGATAGCTGACGACGTGCTCATCGGGATAACCTCCGACGACATGGCCGCCGGCGCCAGGGAGGCCGTGAACCCCCTGAACCTGAGGAGGGACGGGGTTCTGGAGCACATATCCTCGAAGGAATGCCCCTGGATACTGTTCGAGATAGACGACATGTACGGCCCCAGGGCCATCATGGACTCCGCGGACGTCCTGGTGGTGTCCGAGGAGACCCTCGACAACGGCCGGGCCGTGAACGAGGAGAGAGCCTCCCGGGGCCTGCCCCCTCTGGAGCTGTCGGTGGTGCCCATGAGGAAGGACGACTCCGGCATGAGGATAAGCTCCACGGCCATAATGAGAGGGGAGTACGGAAGGGACGGACGCAGGGACGTCATGGACATCGCCGTCGGCTCCGTGAACCGCGTGAAGGTTGAGGCGGTCAGGTCCGTGATGGAGAGGATCTACGGCAACGTGAGGATAACCGCCGCGGACGTCCCGTCCGGGGTCCCCGAGCAGCCGTTCGGCGACGAGACCCGGCAGGGGGCCGTGAACCGCGCGGATGGCGCCCTGGGGGATCACGATATGTCCGTGGGCATAGAGGCCGGCGTGTTCGAGATGCCCGGAGGCCTCTACGACATACAGCACTGCGCTGTGCTGGACAGGGACGGCGGGCTCACCCTGGGAATGGGCTCCGGTTTCAGATATCCGGACGCCGTGGCCGACATCGTGAGAAAAGGGGAGACCGTCGGCCGGGCCATGGCCCTGGTGTACGGGGAGGCGGACATCGGGCACAGGGAGGGGGCCATAGGCTTCCTGACCCGGGGTCTTCTGGACAGGAAGGCCCTGACCGAGCAGTCGGTCATGGCCGCCATGGTGCCCCGCCTGTCCCCGTGATCAATGCCTGACCAGGGACACGACCTTCTCCAGGACCTTCTCCGCGTGGCCGTCGACCCTGACGTTCTTCCAGACGGCCTCGATGACACCGTCCCTGCCCACCAGGAAGGTGGTCCTCACGGTGCCCTCGGCCTCTTTGCCGTACATCCTCTTGACGCCCCATGCGCCGACCTTCTCGGTGAGGACGCGGTCACTGTCGCTCAGAAGCTTGATCCTAAGGCCGTTCTTGTCCACGAAGCGCCTGTGGGACCCGGAGCTGTCCCTGCTGACCCCGATGACGGGGACGTTCCTCATCATGAACTTCGGCAGGAGGGCCGTGAAATCGGTCGCCTCGCGGGTGCATCCCGCAGTCCCGTCCCGGGGATAGAAGTATATCACGTACCTTACGCCCTCGAGCTCCGAGGACCTGAAGATGTCCCCGTTCTCGTCGGGCAGCTCGAAATCCGGGAATCTGTCGCCTGTCTCCATCTCATCGCCTCACAGGAGACGGCCGCCGCTCCCGGCGATGAAACCGTCGAGTTCGATCTCCGCCACGGAGACCGGATGGTTGATGTCGAAATCGGTGACCACCTTGGGCGACACCTCTCCGAAGATCCCGACATACCTGCCGTCCACGGACAAGTGCGCGCCCCTTCCGGGGACGAACACGGGATAGTCGCAGGTCTCCACCGAATGTTCCGGAGCCAGCTCCCTCATTACGGCCTCCGTCACCGACTTCATCTCGGTGAAGGGGACCTTGGATGCCGTGGACATGATGCAGAGGCGTTCGGACCTCCTGCCGTCCCTGACCACGGTGCCCACCTCGAATATCCTCTGCGGGAGGTCCCTGTGCTTGTTGCGTCTCAGTATCCTCATGAGGCTGGGCATCAGGTACGCCCTCAGGCACGTGTGGTCCTCGGTTATGGGGTTAAGCAGTCTCACGGGATCCGTCTCCGGGAGACCGGAGATGCCGAACTCCTCCCTCTCGTTGCTCAGGGTGAGCGTGACTATCTCGGTGAATCCCAGTCCTATCATTATATCCCTCACGGAATCGGAGAAGGACACCGAGGGCAGCGTGCGGCCCACGGTCTGATCCAGCGAGTAACCTCCCCCGAACCTGTCGAATCCGTACCCGGCGGCCACGTCCTCGTACAGGTCCACAGTGTGCATTATGTCGAGCCTGGTGGAGGGTATCTCGACGTGGACGGCGTCGCCTTCCGCAAGGGCGTCCAGACCCATCCTGCGGAGGGCCTCCGCCGCACCTTCGGGCCCCAGCTCGATCCCCAGGAACCTCTCGCACTCGGACAGGGAGAAGCTCCTGCTCTCGGGGGAGAGGTCCGGGGAGTCGAACTCGGAGGCCCCTTTCATATGCACCGTGCCTATGCTTCCGCCGCGTTCCGCGAGGGCGGTGACCACGATGTCCAAGGCGCCCTTCACGGCCTTGCGGTCGAGACCGGTGACATCGACCAGCAGATTGCGGGTCTCCGTGGTCACCGCGGTCAGCGCACCGTTTATGACGGGCGGGAATGACAGCACGCTGCCCTGGGAATCCTCCAGCAGCGGGTACCTGTCCCTGCCCTCGAGCAGATGTGCGTACTCCCTGCCCTTCTCGTGCTTCTCCAGTATCTCGTCCAGATCCCACTCCTCTTCCTTGCCCAGGGGCACGAACCTGACGCTGCGGGGGTCCGCCGCCCTGTATGTGAACGGGGGCACCACCCTGTCCAGATCGTGTATGCCTATGGCCAGCTTGGACCTCTTCCTGCCTATTGTTATGTGCAGCTTCTCCTGGAGCTCCATCAGGGACCTGAGCAGGGCGTCCGTGATCTCCACGCCGAACACGGCGGCGCAGAGGAACACGGGCCTGACGTCCGCGACGCTGGCGTCCACGTACGCCTCGATGTCCGTGTCCTCGGTCTCGTACTCGGCCATGCCGGGCTCGATGTCCAGGAAGGCCCTCATCGCCCGGGCCAGGCCCTCCACGCAGTAGAGGTCGGGCCGGTCGGGGAAGAACTCCACGGACATCTCGTCGGTGCCGCCCTCCGTTTCGTGCATGTCCGCGCCTATGAGAGGCATCCTTTCCATCAGGGTGCTGGCTGGGACCTCTTCTCCCAGCAGCGAGCAGAGATCGCCGTAGCTGAAGTTTATGACCGGCATGACTGCTGGAACGGGAATGCGGTATAAAGCGGTTTTCGCACGCGCGCGTTCATCTTCCGAGAGCTTCGTGGGCCTTGCCGAGATGCCCGGCGGACTGGGCCCCCAGGGTGGACAGCTCGCCGGCGAGCACGGTTGCCGCGACGATCTCGGCGAACTTCCTGGCCTTGCCGGTGCCCAGGCACCCGAGAACGGACAGGGCCTCCGACTGACAGGGCAGCCTGGTCCCCCCGCCGACGGTCCCCACCTCGACGTTGGGCATCCTGACGCAGATGTACAGGTCGCCGTCCACGTCCTCGCAGGAGGTGAGGGTCATGCTGCCTCCGATGACCTGCGCCGGGTCCTGCCCGGTGGCCAGGAAGAGCGCCGCGACCATGTTGGCGGCGTGGGCGTTGGAGCCCAGGGACACGGCCATGGCGCTGCCCATCAGGTTCTTGCGGTAGTTGGTCTCCACGACGGCGGCCGTGGTCGTGTGCAGCCTCCCCTCCACGACCGAAGCGGGTATCCTGGCCTCTGCCAGAACGGTCTTGCCGCGGCCTTTCAGGATGTTTATGGCCGCCGGCTTCTTGTCGGTGCACATGTTACCGGACACGGACACCAGCTTGGCGCCGGTCCTCTCCTCGATTATGCCGCATGCCGCCTCGGTGGCGATGGTCGCCATGTTCATCCCCATGGCGTCCCCGGTGTCGAAAACGAACCGGAGGTACAGGTTGCGGCCGTTGGGATACGGCTCTATGTCCAGCAGCCTGCCGTGGCTGGTGGTCTTGGAAACGGCCTCGCCCAGGGTGTCGGCGTTCTCGGATATCCACGCCATGACTTCGGTGGCGTGGTCTATGCCGTCGACACGGAAGACCGGGGCCCGGGTCATGGTGTCCATGTAGATCCTGGTGTGGGCGCCTCCCGCCTCGGTTATCACGGACATGCCGCGGGATATCGATGCCAGCAGCGCGCCCTCGGTGGTGGCCAGGGGTATTATGAAATCCCCTTCGGCATGATCCCCTCTTATCCTCACGGGTCCGGCGAACCCCAGGGGTATCTGGGTCGCCCCTATCATGTTCTCTACGTTCCTGGAAGCGCCCTCGGGATCGAAGGAGTATGCCGCAACGTGCTCGAGCCTGGCTCCGGAGAACTCCTCCACCGCCGCCCGGCGATCGTCGACATCCGCCCTCCCGTAGCCTCTGTTCTTGAGCCTCTTCCTGAGTTCGGGGCTGTCCGCCATGATATGACGATTGGACGGACCGTAGATAAACTTACTGGGGGGAGTGTGCTCCCACAGGGAAAGGACTTATCCATGTATTGAATAAGGGTTGCATGCGCAGGCCCGACAAGGCCATACTGGAGATCGGAGAGAAGCACGTGCGGCGGGAGATTGCCCGCATCGACGAGAAGGTCTCGGTGGTCAGGAAACTGTATCTCGACGAGAGCACCCGCCACGACATGGTGGACGCCCGGATAACCAGATACTTCCCGTATTTCCTGGTCATGTGCGCGGTTCTGATAGCGGCCCTCCTCTGGATGGGCGGTACGATGGACGTGCAGTACCTTCTGCGCGACATCTGCCTGGGATTCATAATAGGATTCTCGCTCCTGGGTATATACTCCACCCTGGCATCCGACAGGGGGGCCATTCCGCCCGCGGTGACGGCCCTGGTGTACCTCCTGTTCCCTCCGGTCGCCGCCGCCATCGTCCTGGCGCTTGCCCACACCGTGCTCCCCGGGGCCCTTGAGAGCAGCTTCGTGTCCCACACCGGCGATCTGGCCTACGATTTCGTCGTGCAGTCTGTCAGGATCTACTTCGTGGTGGGCGTGACCCTGCTGACCATAAACGGGGTTATCTCCGTGGTGGTCGCATACTTCCGCAAGTACATCGGAAGGGTCTACGTGTCGATAGGGGATGTGGACACCCGGAACCCCGACAGGGGGGGCAAGGTGATGATGACCCTGTTCGGCATACCGGACATAATCGACGTGGAATCGGTGGACATAGAGCCCCTGGACGACGAGGGGGTGTTCCCGGTCAGGGCCATGTTCGGACTGGCCTTCGCCATGTTCCTCCTCGGCGTCATGGTGTGCTCCAACATATTCCTCAATCCTTACTTCATAGAGCAGATGGAGTACGGGGACATGACGCTGATAGCCACCATGCTGTCCCTCTTCCTGCCCGTGCTCGTCTTCCCCTGGCAGATAACCAAGGCAATCGGGGTGAAGGTGAAGAGCTCGGCCCGTGACTACTACGTGTGGAAGGGCATGAAGAGGACCATATACCAGAGCTTCTTCACGCTGGCAGTATTCATACTGCTCATATTCATACTGATGTACCTCAACATCGACTTCGGCCGGGTCCTGGTCACATACCTGGGCTACATAGCCCTGATGGCCGTGATATCCCTGGGTTACTCCTTCCTCTACTTCAACAGGCATTACCAGGGGTTCAAAAGAGGCATAATCAAGGGATTCTACCGCGCCAAAGAGGAGAGGATCCGGGCGGACCCGGAGGAGAAAGCGGAAGTTGGGGGAGCGGAAAGGGGATCTTCGCGAGCCTGAGGGCGCTTTCTGATCGTTAGGTAAGGAGGAAATAACTGATCCAAAGGTCGTAGAACAACCGGAGCAGATCCCCTTTTCGTCCCCGGATCGGACTAATATCGCACAATATTTAAAAGTAGTCCGTTTACAACGAAACCAGATGAAAATTACGGGGAGAGATGTCTCCAGTTGCTTATAAAGATTCCGCCTTCAAAAACCTGATGTATCCAACGACATACGTTAACTGTTCTGCGTGCTACCGGAACGGCGCCGGCGGATCACTCCGGTTCGCACTCCCTCGCGACCCTGCGGCGGGAGTGCAGGGTCAGGACGGCCCACACCGCCACCAGCGTTATCACGGGTATGACCGCGCCGCGGACGTCGCCGAGGAGCGCGTAGGCACCTATCAGCCCCAGGACGCCCACCGCACCGTACCTGCGCAGAACGGTGCCTCCCCCCAGCAAGATGGTGAACCCGATTATCAAGATCCACATCAGGGCGGACGCCAGGGCCGACGAGGACAGCCAGAGGAAGGTGTTGCCTCCCACGTACTCGTAGATGATCGGCGACAGGATGTGCTCGAACAGCAGCGGCACGGCCACGACGAGGGCCAGGGTCAGCAGCATCCCGCCCAGCATGCACTCTATCACACCCGGTTTCCGCTTCTCCTCCTCGGACAAGGTCAGCCCTTCTTCTGTATGGTCCCGTCCTTCTTATGGGGGACGGTGCGGGAGCCCTGGTTCTTGGCGATCTCGTCGGCCTTCTTCAGGGCCTCCTCCTTCGTCTTGAACCTGGCCGTGGCCTTGGTGTTCCCGGCCCCCTTCACCTGCCACCCGCCGTCGGGATGCGGGAGGACGTGCTGGACTCTGCCCTTGGAGGATGCGGCCGCATCCCTGCCCCCTTCTTTCTCATTCTTGGACATGTCGTGCCCTCCATCATGAATCGGAACAGCGCGTATTAATTGTTTCCAGGGCCAGGCCCGCCCGGATCATGGCGGCCAGCTCCCCGAATGAGCCCGCCGTGCGGCCTCTGAGTATCCCGGTTATCATCGCGTTGTCGCCGCCCATCTCCGACACTCGGAGGTCCGTCTTGATCGCGAAGCAGGGGATGCCCGCGGCGTAGGCGTACCCGAGCTCCACAGCGGCACCCTCGTCGGGAACCCGGCCGTCCAGATTGTAAACGAACACGTCGCAGCGGTGGAGCTCCTCCATGTCGGCCTCGAACAGCGCGACATGCATGTCATCCCCTGCGGGCGGAACGATGTCCTGGGGCAGGAAAACCTCGTACCCTTCCGCCTCCAGCTCCGACCTCGCCCTCTCGTTGTAGTCCCTCTCCGCCCGGCAGAAGAGAGGGCCCGCGAAATAGATCCTCGGCCTCATGCCGCCGAATACGTCGGAGGCGTCAAAAGCGTTGCGGGGAACCGCCCCTGCGAATAATGTAATAACCCCGGACGGCATCACCGGAGACATGACGGACCCCGTTTACGAGACCATTCAGCGGGCCAAGAGGCAGGCCGAGAGCGGCAACCCCTCGGGTGCCGCGGAAACCCTGGAGGCCTATCTCTCCACGGACCCGCACAACACCGAGGCCAGGATATTCCTGGCCAACGTCCTGGACCTCCATCTCAAGGACAAGGAGACCGCCCGCATGCAGCTGGACATCGTCCTGGACCTCGACCCGGACAACGAGAAGGCGCTCAAGGCCATGGCCGTGCTGCTCCAGGGACACAAGAGGAACACCGAGACGGTGGATGGGATATACAGAAGACTCCTGGAGACCTGCCCGGACCCGGACCTCTACGCCAGCTACGCATTCTTCCTCAAGATGCAGAAGGGGGATTTCGCCCGGGCCGCGGAGTACTACGAGAAGGCCATAGCCCTCGCGCCCCGCAGGCCGGAGTACCGGAGGAACTACGCCGTGCTGCTCCTGAACGACCTGAAGGACTGGCAGAAGGCGAGGTCGGAGCTGGAGGCGCTGATGGGTCTCGTACCGGGGGACGAGAAGGTGAGGAAGGCCTACGAGCGCCTGATCAAACAGAAATTCGATAAGTCAGGAAACGTTAAGAAGGGGTTGTTCGGGAGGCCGAGGAGATGATTAATAGGAGCAGGGTGTTATTATCGGAGGAGGTATTGAATTGGAATTGAAAGGATCCAAGACAGAGGCCAACCTCAACACCGCGTTCGCGGGCGAGTGCATGGCCAGGACCAAATACACGTACTACGCGTCTCAGGCGAAGAAGGAAGGATACGAGCAGATCGCCGATATCTTCATGGAGACCGCCGAGAACGAGAAGGAGCACGCGAAGCTCTGGTTCAAAGCCCTCCACGGAGGGTGCGTCCCGAAGACCGTGGAGAACCTCAAGGATGCCGCCGGAGGCGAGAACTACGAGTACAACACCATGTACGCGGATTTCGCCAAGGAGGCCCGCGAAGAGGGGTTCGACGAGATCGCTAAGCTGTTCGAGATGGTCGGCGACGTGGAGAAGGAGCACGAGGCCAGGTACCTGGCCCTTCTGAAGAACATAGAGGAGGGTATCGTGTTCAAGAGGGACAAGGCCGTCATGTGGAAGTGCCGCAACTGCGGGCACATACACGTCGGCACCGAGCCGCCCTCGGTATGCCCTGTGTGCAAGCACGCCCAGTCCTACTTCGAACTCAGGTGCATGAACTGGTGAACGAAGACGGGCTCCCGTCCGCGGGAGCCCCTAACCCCTTATACCGGACCCCGGCCCGCCTGAGCGCGGGCGGGGTCATTTCAGCCTTATGGTCTCCAGATTCTGAGGGGCCTTGGTCTCTATCCCGTACTTCTTGTAGATGGAGGAGGCCAGGTCCGTGCACTTGCGGTCCTCGCCGTGGCCGATGATGATCTTGTCGGGTTTGGGTTCCAGGGACCCTATGTACTTCATCATCTGCTTGCGGTCGGAGTGACCGGAGAATCCGTCGACCGTCTCCCGGTTCATCTTGATCTGCAGGTCTATGGTCTTGCCCCTGTGGTTCAGGGAGATTTCGCTGCGCCCCCTCTGTATCGTGCGGCCGATACTGCCCTCGGACTGGTATCCGACGAAGAGCAGCCAGTTGCGGTTGTCGTCCGCCCATTCCCTGAAGTACTCCAGGACCGTGCCGCCGGACATCATGCCGCTCGTCGCCAGGACTATGCAGGGATCGGGGGAGTGGCAGATCTCCTCCCTCATGGCCGCCGTCTCCACCCTGTGGAATATGGGGCTGAGGAAAGGGTTCTCGTTCTGCTGGAAGATCTGGGTGCGGAGCTGGCTGTTCAGGTACTCGGGGTACGCGGTGTGGATGGCGGTGGCCTCCCATATCATGCCGTCCAGGTAGACGGGGACGTTGGGCAGCCTGCCGGTGCGCATTAGCTCCTCGATGACCAGCATGACCTCCTGGGACCTTCCGACGGCGAAAACGGGTATCAGGACCTTGCCGCCGTGCTCGGTGGCCTGGATCAGGAGGTCGCGCATCGCCTTGGAGGCGTCGGCCCTGGTGGGCTGCATGTCGTTGTGCCCGCCGTAGGTGGACTCTATGACGAGGGTCTCCAGCCTGGGGAACCTGTTGTTGGCCGGGTTGAACAGCCAGGACTTCTCGAACTTCGTGTCGCCGGTGAAGGCCACGTTGTGGAGCCCGTCGCCTATGTGGAAGTGGGCTATCGCGGACCCGAGGATGTGGCCGGCGTTGTGGAACGTGAGCCTGACGTCGGGGGATATGTCGGTGGTCTCGTTGTACTTGAGAGGTATGGTGTGCAGTATCTCCTTCCTGACATGCTGGGCCTCGTAGTACTGCTTCTTGGCCTCCCCGAAACCGAGCTTGATGTTGTCCAGCTGCAGGAGGGCCATCAGGTCCCTGGTGGGCGGGGTGCAGTAGACCGGGCCCTCGTAACCGTATTTGAACAGGGCGGGAAGGGTCCCGCAGTGGTCGAGGTGGGCGTGGGTGAGGACGACGGCATCGATGGAGTCCAACGGCTGCACCTCGGGTATCCCGAAGTACGGGGTGGCGTCGGAGCCGGGGTCCAGGCCGCAGTCTATGAGTATCTTGCTCTCCCTGGTGGAGAGGAGCGCGGCGGACCTGCCGACCTGCCTGAACCCGCCCATGGAGGTCATCCTGACCCACTGCTCGCCGTCGAGGGTGGGGCGGGCTATACTCCTGGCGACGCGCTTGAGCATCTCGCTCCTCTCGTCCAGATTCACCCTGAGGTATCCGCGGACGTCCGAGACGGTCTTCGACGGGATCGGCGGGGCGCGGACGACTTTGACGTTCCATCCGGTTCCCCCTTTTATCTCGTTGAGAAGCTGCCCCTCCTTGCCTATGACGGTGCCGGGGTTGATCGCCTCTATTATGGCCTCCCCGGTCTCGTCGACGAAGTAGATGTCGGTTATCCCCGCATCCTCCGGTATCATGGAGCGTATCTTCTCCTCCACCAGCTTGGTGTCGCCGAGCGTGGATGGATCGGGTCTTATGTCGACCCTCCTGCGGAGGCCCTGTGCGAGCATCCTCGCTATGTTGTCGTTGCCGGAGAACTTCTCGTACTCCTTCGTATATATGACAACCAGGGGTCCCTCGAATTCTATCGCCGAGATGTCCTTGTCCGAAGGGACCAGACGCCTCACTTCCTCCCTGAGGTTGTCGAAAAGCCTTTCTGCGTTCATATCAAGACCAACTGAATGTGTTAAACATGGAGAATAAGCGGTTTGGTAAGAGGTTTGGTAAGAGGTTTGGTAAGAGGTTTGG
>Ga0123328_1001036_pt1 | contig 27968 bp, 20 predicted proteins | sample BioC12SIPDNA_2_FD_89702 | JGI IMG/M metagenome (GOLD analysis project Ga0123328, IMG submission 89702) | Anaerobic biogas reactor microbial communites from Washington, USA - Biogas_R1_A C12 SIP DNA | ecosystem: Engineered > Bioreactor > Anaerobic > Unclassified | place: Washington, USA...
GAGTTTCTCAAGAGAGTTTGCGGGGGTTTCGGGGGCATCGGCCAGGGTGTGGGTCGTGCCCTGTTGCACGATGACAAGGTCGCCGATATCGAGGTGAATGAGCCTGTCGGGGTTGTTGGTATGCAGGCAGCATTCGCCTTGGCGGAGCAAGTGGCACCAGCCGAACCGGCCCGAGCTATGCAGGGCCCAAGGGGCGGACAGATGAAATGGCCCGGGGACCCAGCATCTTAGGTCGAGATCCTCCATGGCCGCAGTGAGTGCGTCTGACGAAGATCTGGTTGGGGCCAGCGAGTCGGACATTCCGCCTGCCTCTCTGCGGGTCATCAAGTTGGAAGGGCCGACAAGGCTGTCGGCCCCTCCTTCCGGGTTCAACCGGACCGATGGCTCTTTGTGGTTGACGGTGTGACAGGGTGTGGGGTTTGTCATTGAGCCGCAACCGGCAGGGGGTAGCCGCCAAGAGCCGCTCCCCCGGGGGCCGTCGATCGGAGCACCCGAGAAACCGAGCGTGTTGGGTGGTCAGACTCCCAGGACTGCGGTTCTCAGGGCGGTGAGCAGGGAACTGAGGCCGTAGGCAGCCAGCAGGTCGTCTGCTGTACATCCTGTTGTCTGGAAGAGTGTCGCACCGGCAGTGGCTCCCAGTATCGCGACCCGTTTGAGCAAGGCGGTCGTTCTCCTTGAAATCATTCGCTTTGTCCTTTCCTGAGGAGCACGGTGACGTCCGACTGTATGTGATCCCGCGCTGGATCAAGGCCCGCATCAGTCGTCCGCGATCGAGGTTACTGATCGTCCATTGGGCTTCCTCGTCGTCGTTCTATTATTCCCGCGATTGCGTCAAGCGTGAGTTGTGATCGAGTAAAGTAGTGAAAAGGATGCTTGACGAATCTTTACATGCGGAGCTGGGCGGCGTGGAACATGGGGCGTTATAATGTGGTCTTTGTGGGATTGCGGGGCGTTGTCTTCTGCGGTCTCAGGTCGCTGCGGACGAGTGGGCGTACAGGTTGCATCGGAGTGGAGGGGTCTTGGGGGAGGTAGGGCATAGTGGCGAGCGGGTAAGGCGAAGTGTCGTCAAATCCTTGTTTCATCATGTTGCCCGGTGATGGCGAATCAGGTAGGGGCTGTTTACGGGATGGCCGCATATGGCCGAGGATCAAGTCAAGCGGGCGAATCGACGTCTTCTGCTGGTTGATGACGATATCGAGCTGGGGGAGTTGATCACGGAGTACCTCGAGCCGGAAGGGTTCCAGGTCGATGTGGTGAATGACGGTCGGCAGGGCTTGGAGGGGGCTTTGGGTGGCGGGTACGCGCTGGTCATTCTGGACGTGATGATGCCGGCCCTGAATGGGTTTGATGTGTTGCGTGCGATCCGCAGTCGGTCGGCGGTGCCGGTTCTGATGTTGACGGCCCGGGGTGATGATGTAGACAGGATTGTGGGTCTGGAACTTGGAGCGGACGATTACCTGCCCAAGCCGTTCAATCCGCGTGAGTTGATTGCACGGATTCGAGCGGTTTTGCGGCGGGCTCGGCGGAGTATCGATCCGACGGGTGTTGCCGGCGCGGGTGAGAGGTTGGTTCTTGACGACGTGGAGCTCGACCCGGGAGCCCGGGTGGTACGCCGGCTGGGTGCGGTGGTCGATCTGACGGGGGCGGAGTTCAAGTTGCTGGAGATTCTCTTGCGATCTGCGGGGCGGGTGATCAGTCGTCCCGATCTGTCCAAGGCCCTGCTGGGTCGTCGCTTCATGCCGTACGATCGCAGCATCGACATGCACGTGAGCAACTTGCGGAAGAAGCTGGGTCACATGGTTGGGGATCGGGAGCGTATCAAGTCGATCCGCGGCTACGGGTACCTGTATACGATTCCGGAGAGTCAGCGGGAGTCGGTGGGGCCGGGGCTGTGAATTGTGGGCTGTTGCGGGGTGGATGATCTTCTGAGGCGGCGGGTATGCGTAGCCTGTTTTTCAAGCTTTTCGCGTGGTTCTGGCTCGCGAACATTTTGACGGTGGGCATTCTGGTGGTGGCGATTGGGCCGCCGCGGGGCGCCAAGCCCGATCAGTTTCGAGCGATGACCGGCGACGCGTTGGCGGTTTATGGTGGTCAAGGGTTGGAGGTGCTCCGCGTCCAGGGGCCGACCAGCTACGATTCTTTTCGCAGCGATCTGGAGGAGCGGACGGGTTTTCGGTTGTTCATTGTCGATGAGGCGGGCGTGGATGTGCGAGGCCACGATCTGGCGCCCGCTGCTCGGGAGGTTGCGCAGCGGGCGAGAAGCAGCGGGGGCAGCGAGCTGGAGCCGCATCGTGGAGAGGAGCCGATCGTGGCCCGGCGGGGCACGCGTGAGGTGGATCAAGAGTACGTGTATGTCGCGAGGCTTCGTGGCCCTCCGTCGCGGTTTTTCGCCTCTCCATATCGTACGTTGGTCCGTGTATTGGCGGCGGTGACGATGGCGGGGCTGCTGTGCTATGGGTTGGCTCACTACCTGACGGCTCCGATGCGGAATCTGCGTTGTTCGGTGCGTGAGTTGGCGGGCGGCAACCTGGATGCCCGCGTGGGTTCTGGCGTGGAGAGCCGGCGTGACGAGATCGGCGATCTGGGCCGGGATTTCAACTTCATGGCCGAGCGCATCGAATCCTTGGTATCGAGTCAGCGGCGATTGGTCCTGGACATGTCGCACGAATTGCGTTCGCCGCTGGCGCGGTTGAACCTGGCCTTGGGGTTGGCGGTTCAGCGGGCGGGTCCGGACGCCAGGAGTGCGTTGGATCGGATCGGCCGAGAGGCGGAGCGGCTGAATGACTTGATCGAGCGGATGCTGGTGTTGAGCCGGCTGGAGCATCGGGAGACGGCCGGCGAGTGCATCGATGTAGATGTGGCTGCGATGATGTGTGACATCGCCGCCGACGCTCAGTTCGAGGCTCGTGCCCACCATCGCGACGCTAAGCTGGTGCGTTGTGATTACTGCGTGGTGTCCGGGGTTCCGCATCTGCTGCGCAGTGCGATCGACAACGTGGTGCGGAACGCGCTTCGCCACACCCCGGAAGACACGACCGTGGAGATGTCGCTAGAGGTTGTCGCGGGTTCAGGTGGAAGCGCGGCTATTCGCGTGAGGGACCGTGGGCCGGGCGTTCCGGACGAGTCGCTCGAGTGGATGTTTCGACCGTTCTGCCGGGTCGGCGAGGATCGCAATCGTCGCACGGGGGGCGTAGGTCTTGGGCTGGCGATTGCCCGGCAGGCGGTGAAGCTTCACGGTGGCGGGATGTTGGCGTCCAACGCGCCGGACGGCGGCCTGATTGTGGAAATCATCTTGCCGCTTTCGGAGGATCGCCGCGAGCCGCATGGCAAAGAGGGGTCCGCCGCGTCGTGAACAGCGGGGTGTCAGGTTCATGAGCGGTGGCGTGACAGGTTCATATCCGCTTGGCATGCGTGTCATCGACCGCTGCGGGGAATCGCGGCGCGGAACGCAATCCCGTGGCTCGCTATCGAGCGCGGGTGAATCCGGGATCTGAGGCGTCAGTCTCGCGGCTTCAGCCTTTAGCCTTTCTCTTCCGGTAGCGGTTTTCGAGGTCGGCCAGCGCCTTCTTGTTGGCGAACTGGTCGGCGGTGTTCATGCGGTCGATGATCAGGCGGCCGTCGAGGTGGTCGGTCTCATGTTGCCAGATTCGGGCGGAGAGGTCCTCGCCTTCGAGAAGGAAGGGCTGGCCGGTCACGTCGCAGGCACGGATGCGACAAACGCGAGCCCGGCGAACCTGGACGTGTACATCGGGGATGGAGAGGCAGCCTTCCTCGGACTCGACGGAGCCCATAAGGTCCGATAACTCGGGGTTGACGAAGACTCGGTCGTCGGCTGGCTCGCCGGTGGGGTTTGCGACGAAAATCCGCCGGCAGACGCCGACTTGTGGCCCAGCCAGCCCCACGCCATTCCCCGCGTGCATCAGCTCCAGCATTCGCTGGGCGAGGTCCGCCAAGGCTTGGTCGAAGACGGTGATCGGCTCGCACTTCTTGCGCAGGCGGGGGTCGGGGTACAGGACGATCCGGGCGGGTAGTGTTTTGACAGGCATGGGTTGACTCATCTTGGCTCGCGTTCTGTTCCGGTTGCGGCACGTGCCGCCCAGGATTCATCCCCCATTGTAGCTTGGCGCGCGCGGCTTTTCCCGCGTCTTGCGTGGGCGAGCCACGCTTTTATGATCGGCACGTGTTGCTGCCCGGCGACAGCGACATCGTGGGCTGGCAGACTGGCTGGGGGGTGGTTCTGTTGGTCCTGGCGTGAATGCGGGGTTGACCCTGTAACGACAGGGGGTTACGATACTTACTGGTTTAATCTCTCGCCTCCCAACCTCCGGCGGAAGCGATTGGCGCGGGGTGCTGCGCGACCTGCCGGCCTGGGCGCGCCCGGTCGGGGGGACATGCAACCGGACCAACGAAGCTGATGGCACAGAAAACCGACAAGCCTAGCGGGGAGGGTCAACCCGGCCGACCCCATTTCAGCGACGTGGAGATCGCCAAAGCCCGCAGTTGGTTCGCCAAGGGGCAGGGGCTGGCGGAGAAGAAGAACTACGACTACGCGATCGAGAGCTACATCAGCGGGTTGAACTTTTGGCCGGAAGCGGTGGACGAGGGGCACAAGCCGTGTCGGGCGGCCGCCCTGTTCCGGGGCTCGAAGAAGGCGTCTTTCACCGACGGGTACAAGTACAAGGTCACGGACAAGGATCCCAAGAAGGCGATGTTGAACGCCGAGATGTTGCTGTCCAAGGATCCGGGCAACGTTGGCTATATGGAGGCGTTGTTCAAGAATGCGGCCCGGGGTGGGTTTGACCAGACGGTGATGTGGATTGGCGAGCTTCTGGCCGACGTGGCGGTGCGTGAGCCGAAGACGACCCCGGAGCGTTTTGTGCTGTTGCGCAAGGTTTACGAGGAGCTGGCCGGCCGCAACGAGCAGGACAAGCCGGAGCTGGCCATCCAGGCGTACGAGCGGGCGGTGGATGCGTTGTCCAAGCTGCACGCCCTCAAGCCGAACGACATGCAGATATCGACGGAGCTGCGTGACGTGGCGGGGAAGCTGACCATCCTGAAAGGCCGGTACAGCACGGCCGATTCGTTCCGTGACTCGGTGCACGACACGGCCGGTCAGAAGGAGCTCCACGACAAGGAGCGGTTGTTTCAATCTGACGAGCGGATGGTGGAGTTGGTGGCGGCGGCGCGGAAGCGGTATGAGGCGGACCCGACGGACCGGTTGGCGATCAACGAGTTGGCGAGCGCTTTGTGTCGGCAGGAGGACGTCAAGAGCGAGAACGAGGCCATCGAGCTTCTTTCTGAGGCCGCCGAGCGGACGGGGGAGTACCGATTCAAGATGCGGGCGGACGACATTCGCGTTCGCCAGCTCAAGAGGAAGCGGGAGAAGGCAGAGACGAGTCGTGACGCCGAGGCGTTCCGCAAGTGCAAGATCGACCTGCTGCGATTTGAGCTGAATATTTTCAAGGAGCGATGCAAGCAATACCCGACCGACTTGCGGATGCGTTTTCAGTACGGTTTGCGGTTGTTCCAGGCGGGCAAGTACGACGACGCGATTCCGATTTTGCAGGAAGCCCGGAGCGATCCCAAGGCTCGGGTGCACTGCAACTTGTATGTTGGCCGGTGTTTTTTTGAGAAGGGTTACCATTCGCAGGCGATCGAGACGCTGCAGGAGGCGATCCGGTCGTACGAAAGCCCGGACGACGAGCTGGGCAAGGAGATGCACTACCGGCTGGGTCGGGCGTTCGAGGCCGACGGTCGGGTGGACGACGCCTTGAAAACCTACGGGCAGCTCATACAATGGGACTACAACTACCGGAACGGCGAGGTCAGAAAACGGCTTGACGCCCTCAAGGCCGGGGGATAGCTAGAGGAACCCGGCCCGGCAGGGCGGTTTGTTTAGAGGAGAAATCCGTGGCTCACTCGTTATCCGCGAAGAAGCGGATTCGTCAGAACGCAAAGCATCGGGCGGTCAACCGTGCTCGCAAGAAGGACATCCGGCTTGTGGTCCGGACGTTTGATGAGACGCTGAAGTCGGGTGACTCGGCCAAGGCGTCGGAGGCTCTGCGGGCGGCCATCAAGGAGATCGACCAGGTGGCGGCCAAGGGGACGATTCACAAGAACACGGCCAGCCGGCGGAAGTCGCGGTTGCAGAAGCGGCTCAACGCGGCGGCGAAGAGCTCGAGCTGATCGGGTTTTTTGCGTGCCGGCGGTGCGGTGAGTCGTGCCGGCGTGTGGAGATCCGGCCAGGGGCTTTGTGATAGAGTGGATTTGATTCGCGGCGGGTGATCGAGGATCGCCCGCCGCGTTTTGGTGCGCGGTGTGCGCGGAGATGGGTCACGGTTGATGCCGGGTAGCGACGACCACGCGTATGTGAGCCGGGGCGGACTGAAGCTGGCGGCGGCTTTGGAGGCTTTTGGTGTGTCGCCGGCGGGGTGGGTGTGTGCGGATCTGGGCAGCAACGTGGGTGGGTTCGTCGATTGCCTGCTGCGGCATGGGGCTGAGCGGGTTTACGCCTTGGATACGGGTTATGGGGTGCTGGCCTATCGGTTGCGGCGCGATCCGCGGGTGGTTGTTCGGGAGCGGACGAATGCTCTGCACGCGGTGCTGCCTGAGCCGGTGGACTTGGTGACGATTGATGTGGGCTGGACGCCGCAGGAGTACATACTGCCGGCGGCGGTGCGGATGCTGCGTGGGAGTGGGGCGGGGGCGGGCGATGGGGGCCGGTCGTCGGGCCGGTGGATTGTCGCGCTGATCAAGCCGCACTATGAGGCCCAGGCGGGCCGGCGGGCACACATATCCGGGAGGCAGCAGGGCGGGGTGCTGGATCCCGAGGAAGCCCGGTTGGCATTTGAGGGGGCGTGTGCTCGCATTCGTGGGTTGGGCCTGTCGGTTGTGCGGACGATTCAGAGTCCGATACGCGGTCGCAAGGGGAATGTGGAGTACTTGGCTTTGCTGTCGCCCGCGACCTTATGATGATCGGGGTTTCAGGTCACCACGAACAAGTTCGCTCGGTCCCACCACGAACAAGTTCGCTCGGTCCTGCCACGAACAAGTTCGCTCGGTCCCGCCACGAACAAGTTCGCTTGGTCCTTTCGCTTTCTGGTGGCAGGGATTTGCGTTTGGAGGTCGGTGTGTTCTTCGGCGGCGATTTCCCGCTCGGCGAGCAGGGCGGCGCGGATGGAGGCCGGCGACTCCCGGTTGTATGCCTTCGTCAAGGCGTTGGCCGCGACGGTTGGGCGGCACAAGGATGATAGGGTCGCGCGGCGATGTGTTTTACACGCGTTACGTTTCGGCCTCGGGCGCTCGGTGCGGCTCGAACATGGTTCGGGGGGACTGTTGGCCCTGGGCCGCGACTTCCATTGCCGCGTGATAGAGGATCTCCTGCGAGTGTATCGCGGGCTTGTCCTGCTCGGGGCGGAGTCGTTCGTAGGTGCCGTCGGGGCCGAGGCGCCAGCCGTTGACGTTATCTCGCAGGCATACCTGGAGGATGGCGATGAGTCGATCGCGGCAGGCTGGGTCGTCGACGGGGACGAGCAGTTCGACGCGGCGGTCGAGGTTTCGCGGCATCCAGTCGGCGCTGGAGATGAACACGCGTTCGTCGCCGCCCTGGCAGAAGTAGAAGATCCGACTGTGTTCGAGGTAGCGGTCGACGATGCTGACGACGGAGATGTTTTTGCTGAGTCGGGGGATTCCGGGCCGAAGGCAGCATGTTCCGCGGATGTTGAGTTGGATTTTGACTCCGGCCCGTGAGGCCTCGTAGAGGGCGTCGATGATTCGCGGGTCGGCGAGCGAGTTCATTTTGGCCATGATGTGGGCTTTCTGGCCCTGTCGTTTGCAGGCGATTTCGAGCTGGATCATTTCGAGCAGGGTCTCGCGTAAGCCGATGGGGGCGGCCTCGATTCTGCGGAAGCGTTGGGGTTGTGAGTAGCCGGTGATCGCGCAGAGGAAGCTGTTGGCGTCGGCGGCGAGTTCGTCGTTGCAGGTCATGTAGGAGACGTCGGTGTATTGCCGGGCGGTGATTTCGTTGTAGTTGCCGGTGCCGAAGTGTACGTATCGTTGGATGCCATGCGGCTCGCGGCGGACGATGAGGCAGAGTTTGGCGTGGGTTTTGAGGCCTTTGACGCCGTAGATGACCTGAACGTCGGCTTGTTCGAGGTTGCGGGCCCACTCGATGTTGCGGGCCTCGTCGAAGCGTGCCTTGAGTTCGACGAGGGCGGTCACGTGTTTGCCTCGTTGGGCGGCTCGTTTGAGGGCTGCGACGATGGGGCTGTTGCGGCTGGTTCGGTAGAGGATCTGTTTGATGGCGAGGACGTCGGGGTCTTCGGCGGCTTCGTCGATGAGTCGGACCACCGGATCGAAGCTCTCGAACGGGTGGCAGAGCAGGAGGTCCTGCTGGGCGATGGCCTCGAACATGCTGGCCTTGGTGTTGATTTCGGGCGACGGTTGGGCTGGCCAGTCCTCGTAGCGCAGGGAGCCGAATCCTTTGAGATCGGTCAGGCGCATGAATGCGGACAGGTCAAGGGGGCCTGGCACGCGGCAGAGTCTCATGCCGTCCACATCGAGAACTTCCTGCAGGAAGGATCGGGTATGATCGCTTGCGGTATCGGCGAGTTCGAGCCGGACGCAGGCGCTGTGTCGTCTGGCGTCGAGCACCTGTTCCATTTCCTCGAGCAGATCAAAGGCGAGGTCTTCGCGTACGCTCATGTTGGCGTTGCGGGTGATGCGGAAGGGGGTGCACTCTTGGATGCGTTCACCGGGGAAGAACCGTTGGATGAACACGCTGATGACGTCTTCGAGGAGCATGTAATCGTAGCCGCCGTCGGAGGGCAGGGTGATGAACCGGGAAACGGTCCGGCCGATGGGGATGACCGCGAAGCGGGGGCGGTCGGGTTCGGCGGGGGCGGGATCGAGGCGTACGCAGAGGTTGAGCGCTCGGCCGGGGAGCAGGGGGAAGTCGGCGGGGCAGGTGACGGCCATGGGGGTGAGGATGGCGTGGATCTCGTTGTCGAAGACCTGCTCGATGACCTGGGTTTGGCGTTCGGTGAGTTCGCCAGGTCGGCGACGCCGCACTCCGGCTGCGGCCAGAGCGGGTTCGAGTGCCTGCATGTAGCAGGCGTATTGGTCGGCGAGCATTTGGGTGAATCGGGCATGGATGGCTTGAAGTTGTTCGATGGCGGAGAGGCCGTTGGGATCGCGTTTGCTACTGCCGCTGTCGGCGAGCATTTTCAGCCCGCCCACCCGGACCATGAAGAACTCGTCAAGGTTTGAGCTGGTGATGGCCAGGAACTTGAGTCGTTCGAGCAGTGGAACATCGGGGTCCTGTGCCTGCTCGAGCACCCGATGGTTGAACTCCAGCCAGCTCAGCTCGCGGTTGATGTAACGGGATATTTCGTCGGTTTTCAGGTCATGCATCTCACTGTACCCGCAGAAAAATGGTGTCAGGATGATTTTCTAGGCGTTGAAAAATCATCCTGACACCATTTTCTGTAGAAAATCATCCTGACACCATTTTTCTAGCGTCCTGTGGTTCGCAGGAGGACGGGCATACCGAAGGTATCCTCGAATAGGGTTCCTTTCTGACTGACGGCGATCTGCTCGAGAGACAGGTCGTCGACACCGGGGACGAGGATGACCAGTCTGCCGTGTTCGCGGAGGCACTCGATTTCTCCGACGCGTTGGCTTCGGGAGCAATCGAGGGCGTCGGCGATTCTCAGGAGGGCGGCCATTTTGGTGACGGCGACGCGTTGTTTTCGGTCGAGGGTGGCGTAGCCCGGATGGTTGGGTTTGGGGGCCGCCCGGCGGTAGTACCGGGCCACCAGAGCCATGAGTCGCAGGTCCTCCTTCCGCAGGCCGAAAATTTCACTATTGGCGATGAGGTACATGGAGTGCTTGTGATGGCTGGCATTGCTGATGTACATCCCCGACTCGTGCAGCAGGGCGGCGAGGTAGAGGAACAGCTCGTGTCGTGGCTCGAGATGGTGTTCGTTTTGCAGTGCACGAAACAGGGTGCGGGACAGTTCGGCCACATGGCGTGCGTGGGCTTCGTCGCAATCGAACTTACGGGCCAGGTCCATGGCGGACCGGATGATCTGGTTGTCGAAGTGCTCGGCGCGTTGTCCTTTGGCGGCCATCTGCATGAGCAGCCCGTCGCGCATGTTGACGTTGGCGACCCAGAGGTGCTGGGTTGTGAACGCTTTTGTCAGTTCGACCATGGCGAGGAGTGCGGGCCCGAGGGTCTCGGCGTCGGAGGGCGTGAGGTGGTATCGCTGGACGAGTTTGCCGGTGGTCATGCTGAGGACCTGGTCGGCGAGTCGGCTGAGTGCTTCGACGGGGACGCGGGCCAGTTGTCCGGGGGTCCAGTTGGGTACCAGCTCGGAAGCGGCGAAGCGGGCGTCGCCGCCCAAGGCGAGGATCTCGATGGGTCCGTCGCGTGAGACGTGCTCGATGATCTCCTCGATGGTGAGGGTGATCTGGCTTTCCATGAGATGGCGGAGTTTGACGGTTGGTGCCCGGTAGGCGTTGAGTGTTTCTCGCAGGCGGATGGAGCCAAGGCGGTAGGTTTTGGAGAAGAGCACGTTTTCTTTTTGCACGACCAGCAGTTCGGTACTTCCGCCGCCGACCTCGCAGACCATGGTACGGGCGTCGGTCAGCCTCGGTTCGGTCGCCAGGAGGGGCTGCACGGACAGGTAGGTTACGCGGTTGACCTCGGCCTCGTCGAGGGGCTCGACCTGCAGGCCGGTGGCGATGAAGATGCGGTCCACGAAGGCCAAGCTGTTCTCCGCCTCGCGGACGGCGCTGGTTGCGACGACGCGGATGCGGTCTTCGCGGGTGATCTGGTATTCCTGCAGGAACTGGCGGTAGCTGCGGAGGATTCGGGCGCATTCTTCGATGGTTGACTTGCGGATGATGCCACGGGTGAAGGTATCTCGTCCGAGGTCGACGGCCTGGGCGAGGTTATCGAGTACGCGGACGTTGCCGGTGTCGTCGATCTCGGCGACGGCCATGCGGATGGCGTTGGTTCCGATGTCGATGACGGCGGTGGGGGTGGCCTCGGGCTTTCGCTCGGGGCTTGAGCTGGTGGTTGACGTGTCGCGTGGCTCGGCCTTCATGGTTTATTGCGTCCCCGGTCGGCGTTCACTGGTGACGATCTGTGCGGCCCAGGCGGCGGCGCCCATGGCGACGGCGTCGTCTCCGAGTTTGGCGAGGGCCACTTTGAATGAGCGGGAGAAAGAGGGTAGTACCCGCTTGCGGGCGGTCATGCGGACGACCTTGAGGAAGAGGTTGGGCATGGCTTCGACCAAGCCGCCGCCGAGGATGACGACGTCGGGGGAGAGCAGGTTGATGGTGCCGGCGATGGCGGTTCCGATTTGGCGGGCTGCCCGCCGGACGATTTTTTCGATGACCACGTCGCCCTCGGCGATAGCCTTGGCGAGGGTGCTGCTGCGGATTTTCGCGATTTCGGTGCCGGCGATGGTTTGCAGGTGGGGGGCTTCGCCGCGTGCGACGGCGGTTGCGGCGGCGGCAGAGATCGCCAGTCGGCTGGCCTCGGCTTCGAGACAGCCTCGTCGTCCGCAGCCGCAGAGCTGGCCGTTGGGCACGACCTCTACATGCCCGATTTCCATGCACGATCCGGTGCGGCCGCGGAGGATCTTTCCTTCGTAGACGCAGCCGCCGCCGATGCCGGTACCTGGGAAGACGCCGAGCACGCATCGTGCGGACTGGCCCGCTCCGAAGCGATACTCGCCGTAGACGCCGGCGTCGACGTCGTTGGTGATGAAGGCCGGGCAGCCGAACTCCTTCTCGATCGTTGCTTTGATGGGCACGTTCTTCCAGCCGAGATTGGGCGTGTCGAGCAGGATACCGCGATCGAGGTCGAGCGGGCCGGGGCAGCCCATGCCGACGCCGCCGAGTTGGCTTGGCTCGACTTGTGCCTCGCTGAGCACGTCGTGGATGGTTTCGATGACGCGTGCGACGCCGGCCTTGACTCCTTCCTGGCCTTTGGTGCGTCGGCGTTTGCCGGCCACCGGGCGGAATGCCGGGTCGAACAAGGTGGCCAGCATTTTGGTTCCGCCGAGATCAAACCCGACCCAGTAGCGGTTGTCTTTGGCTTTGGGCATATTTGTGTCTGCCATACCCCTATGCGGTCGAGGGGGCTGGGGAATGGAGACTGGGCCATGTGCCGCTTCGCGTATCTGTGGCGCGACTCACTGCTGATGATGGTCAGCACGCATGGGGCACCAAGCTTCTCGCATCCCTTTGACGCCTGACTTTGACTCGGACACCTTGCGCATTCTACCTGAGGGCTGATTGGATGGAAACAATCGGCCGGTGGGTTGCGAATATCCGGGGTGCATCCACGGAACCGTGATGGCTGGCGGGGCTGGCACGCGCCGTCGTGTGCCACTGCTGTCAGGAGTGCCGCGCGGATGAGGCCTGTTCCTGAGCAGATGATGCACGCGAATATCTGTCTCTTGGTTAAGCGGAGTGATGTCGGAGGCGGATGTTGGCCTGATCTGTGGGCAGAGCGAGGGGTGAGAGCATCTTGCGGATTTGTGTAGCGGCCCTCGTTCCCAGAGGCCGCTGGATTCCCCATAGACACGCCGGTCGCCGCGGCTCGGCTGAGCTCGCCGAAGTCGGGGGGCGACCGCTACGATGGGGCGTGAATCGCTCTATGGCGTGAACTGCTTGAGTGCGTGGTTCAGTCGTTCAGGGAGAGAGTGTTTGGCAGGGGCCGCAGGACGACGCGTGCAGGGCTACCGTCGCCGCCGGGGATGCGCAGGGGGAGGGCGACGAGCTCATAACGGCCGGGGGCGACGGCGGAGAGGTCCAGTCCCTCGATGATAGGGATGCCAGCACCCAACAGGGCGTAGTGGGCGGCTTTGTGGACGGTGCGGTAGCCGTCCGCGGAGAGGTAGTCGATGCCGACCAGGGGGGTGTGGGCCTGCGCAAGCCATTGGGCGGCGTCGCCGCTGATGGCGAAGAAGCCCTCGTTGAAGACTCGCTCGCGCCAGAGGGACTCGTTGGCGGTTCGGAGCAGGACGCGGTCGCCGGGGGTGACGTTCGCTTTGGCCAAGTCGTCGGGTTGCACATCGCGTTGGGCCTCGACGACGACGACGGTGGCCGGTCCGCAGAGTCGCCACAACGGCAGGTCGGCGACGTCGAGCCCGTCGGGGATGAAGTGCAGCGGTGCGTCCAGGTGCGTGCCGACGTGCAGACTGGTTCGTATCTCGCTGAGGTTGCAGGTATTGGGTCCGGTGATGTGGCTGATCCGGCGTAACTCGAACGGCGGATCGCCCGGCCAACCGATGAGGTCGTGGGTTAGCGGGCGGGTGACATCAATCCACTCGGCCATCGCGTGTTCCTTGCGTGACCGGCCGGCGGGGTTCCGCCTTCTCGTTGTGGTTTTCCTGCCGGTCTTGCGTTCTCTATTCTCTCCGGTACGGCTCGTTCGTCAAAATCTGTCTGTGGTGCCGGCACGCATCGGCCGGCCACGGCTGTTCGGTTGGCCAGCGGTGCCCATGCCTCACTGCTGCCAGGCGGAGCGTAAGCGGTGGACACGGAGTGAGGTCATTTGCACCGGGCCACCGGTGGCGAATGCGGCCAGTGAGTGGTCCTCGGGTTTGGGCAGGAAGCAGGAGGACATGCTCACGCGGCCGGCGTTGGCGAAGATCTCGATCGAGCTGCGGTCGACCAGGATGCGCAGCTCGATCTTGCCCTCGATGGGCTGCAGCTCGGCGCTGCGGCCGAGGCAGGTCAGTTGATGCTGTTTGACATCGTAGGTGACTCTTTCGCCGCGGATGACGAAGCCGCACGTTTCCGCCTCTTGCGGGTTCCACTGGGCCTGGATGTCGAACAGGTCGCCTTGCAGGTCGGCGAGCGGGTTTTGGCCTGGATGCAGTGTTTGGCTGGCCAGGTTGTGTGGGGGGGTGTAGAGCCGCTCGATTTCGCGTACGGGCTGGCGGCGGAGGCGCAGTCCTTCGGGTGAACGGTGCAGGGTGAGTTCGCAGGGGAAGCTCATTTGCTGGTTGAAGGGCATGTCGGGGTACTTGGCGCCGGCCATCCAAGCGATCTGGATGCGTCGGTCGTCGGTGGGCGGGATATCGCTGTAGGTTTGCACGGCGTAGAAGTTCGCTCCGAGGTCGCTGGGGTGCGGTCCGGTTTCGGGTGTGAAGCGTTGGCCGTCGAAGGTTCCGACGAAGTAGCGTCCGTTGGCGGCGGTAAGGACCCACTTGCGGGAGCCGGGCTCACCGGTGACGGGCATCTCGAAGAAGTCGGGGCATTCCGACGAGTCGGGCATGTTGATGTCGTGCAGGCGGTTCCATTGTTTGAGGTCGGGCGAGTTGAAGAGGGCGAAGGTGTTCCCGTCCATGAACAGGGCCATGATCCAGTGTCGGGACGGTTGATGCCAGACCACTTTGGGGTCGCGGTTACTTCCGACGAGGTGTGGCAGGACGGGGTTGCCTGCGTACTTAGTCCAGGAGCGGCCGCGGTCGTTGCTGTAGGCGATGCATTGGGTGAACGGCTGGCCTTTGGACGCGTCGGATGTCCCGCCGGCGGCGGTGTAGATGGCGACCAGGGTTTTCTCCGTGCCTTGCTGGAAGCCCGCGCTGTTGGGCCAGTCCACGACGGCGGACCCGGAGAACATGGTACCGAGGGCGTCGGGTTCGAGGGCGTTGGGCAGTTGCCGCCAGTGCACGAGATCGGTGCTGATCGCGTGGCCCCAGGTCATGTTGCCCCAGGCGATGCCGATCGGGTTATGTTGGAAGAAGAGGTGATACTCGCCTTTGTAGAACACGAGTCCATTGGGGTCATTGAGCCAGTTGCGTGCGGCGGTGAAGTGAAACTGCGGGCGGTAGAGTTGGTCGTAGAGCGGTGCACCGGTTTGGCTGTCTGGTGCGGTGCTGGCTGGTTCCGGCGGAGGTGCGGTTTGTTCATCCGCCCGCGCGGTTGTGTTTGTCAGGAGGCAGCTTACCAGTATGGCGGAGAGCAGCCACGGTGTGATGGTCGGTCGGTGTTGACACATGATATTCCTCAGGCTTTCTGCGTTTGCTTTCCGTTAGTGTTGCGAGGCGGTTTGCCTCGCCTGATTGCCGCGGTCATGGTTCTGGTGGCGGATGGATCAGTTCTTCGACATCGGCTGGCCTGCGCTGCGTTTCGAAGCGTTGGATCAGCCAGTCGTTGCGGGTGGCGGTCAGCTCGCCGATGAGGAGGCAACCGTCCTCGCATCGCAGGTCGAAGCGTACCTTGCGGGTGGCTGCGCGATGACGTGACCGCCCGCGGACGTGGACTTCGCCGGTTTTGACTTCAGCTTTGCCGGCGAATTCGCCGCGTGTTTGTATGAAGAAGCCGCGTACGAATCCGTTGTCGCCCGCTCCGACGGCGGGTCTGTCCTGATCGGTCGGCAGGCGGAGGTAGAGCAGGTAGCACGGTCGGCCGGTGGTGGCCCCGGGCAGGGGGAACTCCGCCAATACGTGGTCGCTATCTTTGCCGGGTGCCCAGTACACCTGGTCGCTGGCGAGTCGCATCTCTTGCTGCCAGCCCGGCAGTTGAGGTTGTTTGAGGGTGAGCCGGGCCTGGGGAGCGCAGCCTGGCAGGGAGGCGAGGGCGGCGCAGAGCATGGCTGTCGGCAGGGCGGATCGGCAGTCGAGCGGGCATTGCGGTGTCCGTATCACGGCGGCAATTATATGGCTGAAGGGTGAGTTGTACACGTCTGCGGGTTGTCAAATCGAGCTAATGAGACAGGGGGGGCACAAGCGGGGCGATGGGCATGTTCGGCGAGCCAACAGGCTTGCCAGCGGGGTTTTCGCGGAGCACAATGGCGAACGAAAGGCGGCCGCGACGGAGTTGGCGGTGCCGCACCGACAGTATGGAGAATCGCTCATGCATCGATTTAGTGTAACGCTGACCTTGGCTATGGCTGTGACCTGTGTTGTTCTTGCCTCCGCACAGGCGGATACGGCACCGATCGTGGGGCGGTGGAACGTCACCATCACCGTGGACGGCAAGACTAGGCCCTCGTGGATGGAGGTTCGCGAGGAGGATGGCAAGTACCGTGGCCGTTTCTGTTCCGAGGTGGGAGGTGTGTACGACATTGGCGAGGTCGGGGTGGAGGGCGACCGGGTGACCTTCCAGTCAGTGGTTGTCGATGTGGATGGCCGCCCGAGCTACACCTACACGGGCACGCTCAAAGGCGACGCAATGAGTGGGACTCGCGAGTGGCAGGACCATAAGCATGAATGGACGGCCAAGCGGTCTGTTCCGCGGATCGACGTGACGGGTACCTGGGATCTGGTCATTCACCGCGGCGAGACCGAGCAGAAGCAGGTTCTGACCCTGCAGCAGAAGGGTGGCGAGATCACGGGCAAGTTGGTTGCTCGGGCGGAGTTGCCGCTTCGGGACGCGACGTTGAAGGACGGTGTACTGAGTTTCATGGTCGGTGAGGAGAATGCGTCCCGGCGTTACGAAGCTAAGGTCAAGGGCGACGTGCTGGAGGGGAGCGTTCGTTTTCAACCGCGTGGGCGTGGAACTGCGGAACGAGGCGAGCGGCGTGGACGGGCCGGTGCTGATCACCAGGAGTCAGTCACTGAGGATGCCCAGGCAACGCCGCAGACTCGGCAAGGGCGACGCGGTCCCGCAGAGTTCACCGGGCAGCGGCAGCGGCAGTGGGGCGAGCCCATCGCGCTGTTCAACGGCAAGGATCTGGAAGGCTGGAAGCCGCTGGGCAAGGAGGGGGACTTCCGGTGGACGGTTGAGGATGGAGTGATGATGACCCCGGGCGGGGCGAACATCGTCAGCGAGCGCAAGTTCGCCGACTTCAAGTTGCACGTTGAGTTCCGGGTGCCCAAGCACGGGAACAGCGGGGTTTATCTGCGTGGGCGTTACGAAATCCAGATAGAGGACAGCTTTGGTCAGGAACCGGCCAGCGGTCGGTGCGGCGGGCTGTACAGTCGGATCACGCCCAGCACCAACGCGTCCAAGCCGGCCGGCGAGTGGCAGACTTATGATGCGACGCTCATTGGGCAGTACATCACGGTGGACCACAATGGCGTTCGCATCATCGATAACCAGGAGATTGAGGGCATTACCGGCGGGGCGTTGGACAGCAACGAGCATGAGCCTGGCCCCATCTATCTTCAGGGCGACCACGGCAAGATCGAGTACCGCAAGATCATTATCACACCGGCTGCGGAATGATCGTCAGCGGGGTGGCCGCTGCTTGAGCGGCTACTATGTGGTGGGACATGCAGGCGTGTACGGCGCAGTTTTGAGGGCCGTGCGCGCCTGCTGTGCCAATCTTCGTGGCGGCATGAATAGGCTTAGAGAGCCCAGCGAGGCGACCTCGGCCCGGGTGATGCGTGATTGGACTTGATGTGTGGCGGGAGTTCCTGAGATGAGACACAGGACCGTTGTGTTCATCGTTATGCTGCTTCTTTATGGTTTTCTCCCCTGTCTCGCGGCGGCGCCATCGCGGGAGTTGCTCTCGACGGCCAACCAGACATCCGCGACGCGACCGGCTGCCGGCTCTGTCGTCATCTCCGATTTGCTCGACCTCCACGCGGCTTGTGGCGTGGTCTCCTGCGGCAGGGGCACCCACGGTGGCACCCAGAGTCGTATCTGCCATACCTCCCACGGAGCCTACGCTTCCTTCCTCGCCGAAGACAAAGAGGGCGGTACGGTTTTCCATCTGGTTCGCATCCGTGAGGGTTCGGCCTCACTCCTGCATAGCGCCGCCACCCCTCTCACCGGGGCCAATAGCGTCCATGTGTTGAGCGACGCTCAAGAGAACGTCCATGTCTTGGCCGCCGGCGTCGTCTCCGTCGATGGGAGAGAACGCGCCTCCTTGTGCATCCATCATCTTGATCGGGAAAGCGGTACAGTGACCCATCATTGTGCCGAGATTCCCTTTGGTCACGGGACCAGCTTCGGCTACAGCTCCGCGGGTATCGATTGGGCTCAGAAGAGAATCTACGCCGTCTACAGCGGCGGAGACGCGCCGGGCTACTTTGCCTGGTTCACCTTTGATCTGGCTACCATGGCGTGGCTTCCCCGCCCCGTCGTGATCGACTTGCGGTATCGTCACTGCTACAACTACTGCTTCGCGGATGGCCGGGGCGGCATGATCATCCTTTCCGAACGTGATATCAAGAACGCGACTGCCGGCATCACGCCGGCGGATACCAACCGCAAGATCGACGCCAACTACGTTTGGGATGAGCTACGGCTGTTTCTCATCCGCGACCTGACCTCGCCCGCATACACGACGGTGGATGTGGAGAACGCGGTTTACGATAAGAAGGCGGGCCTCTATCCCAACGTGCAGAACAATGCCCAGGGGGATGCCTACGTGGACACGCGGGGTCACCTGCACGTCCTGTACATGTCGGACGACAACAACGGTGTGTCGGGCAGCGTTCAGCGCCATGCGATGTACGATCGCCAGTTCAGCTGTGTGCACAACGAGCTGCTGGGGTTCCAAGACGCACACGCGATGCGGATGGCCCAATCCACGTGTGGCCGCCATTACATCATCGCGATGCCCTATCGGGAGACGGCCCGCGTGCGGATATGGGGCGCTACCGATGACCAGGGGTTGGGCTACACCCTGGCTGGGGAGAAGCGGTTCGACACCGGCCTCACTCCGACCTACGCAGGCTTGGCCGTGTCCTGCCCTCGGAACGGCTCTGTGCGGGACGACGTCATTGATTGCCTGTTCCCTGTGGACCACAACTACTATTACTTCAGTGTGACGCTGAAAACGAAATGACCGATCACCTTGCGTTCCGGGAAACGGCGGGCCACAACGGAGGAAGGGCTTGGCTTGCGGGTCCGTCGAGCCGTGGGTTTGGGGCAGCGTTGAGCGCCAACCCGCGGATGGTCGCGAGCGTGGGGCTGCTGCACCACCGGCGTGGGTTTTCGCTATAATACCCCGCCTATGAGTACAACACTGAAAGCGTCTTTGGCGCGGGCGACAGCCTGCGAGTTGCGATTTGACGATCTCACGCGGGCCTTGTACTCGACCGACGCCTCGATTTATCAGATTCGGCCGGTCGGGGTGGCATTTCCGCGAAACGCGGACGAAGCGTCGACGCTGCTGCGTGCCGCCGCGGACGCCGACTTGTCGGTTATTCCGCGAGGGGCGGGGACCGGCCTGGCGGGCGGGGCGGTGGGCGACGGGCTGGTGGTCGACTTTGCCCGGTACACCCGGCAAGTGACCGACTTGAACCTGGAAGCCCGGACGGTTCGCGTTGGTCCGGGCGTGGTCCTCGATCAGCTCAACGCAGTTCTCAAGCCGCACGGTTTGACATTTGGGCCGGACGTGGCGACCAGCTCGCGGGCTACGCTGGGCGGCATGATTGCGAGCAACTCATCGGGAGCCCGGACGCCGCGGTACGGGACGACGGTGGATCACGTCGCGAGTGTGGACGTGGTGCTGGCGGACGGGACGGTGGCCACCGTTGGTCGGGGTTGTGACGGCTTGGCGGATATCCGGGCGGCGGCGGACCGGCTGATCGGGCCGCATGTCGACCTTATCCGTGAACGCCTGCCCGATGACATGCCGAAGCGCTGGCCGGGCTACGGCTTGGACGACTACCTTCGCGAGCCGGGCGATTTGAGCAAACTCATCGGCGGCAGCGAGGGCACGCTGGCGGGGATCATCTCCGCGGAGCTGGACATCGTGCCTGTGCCCCGGGAGAAGGGGCTGGCCATTTTCTTCTTTGCCTCGATCCCCGAGGCGATGCAAGCGACGGTCGAGTTCCTGGATCTCAAGCCGGTGGCCATCGAGCACATCGACCGACTGCTGTTTGACCAGACCAAAGGGCAGTTGGCGTTCAAGGCGGCGCGCTCGCTGATGCGGCTGGACGAGGAGCCGTGCGAGTCGATCTTGATCGTCGAGTTCTACGACGATGTCGACGAGAAGCTGGCGGCGATCGGACGGCGACAGGTTGGCCTGCGGCGGCTGATTTGCCGCGACCCTCGTGAGCAGGAGCTGGTTTGGCAGGTTCGCAAGCAGGGGTTATCGCTGCTGACCGGCTGCAAGGGCTCGGCGAAGCCGACGCCCGGCATTGAGGATGTCTGCGTCCGTCCGCACCAGTTGCCGGAGTACGTCAATGGGCTGATGGATCTGTTCAAGCGGGTTGGTGTGCAGGGTTCGTTCTACGGCCACGCGGCCTCGGGCGAACTGCACGTCCGGCCCAAGGTGGACCTGCACACGGCCGAGGGCGTGGCCCAGTACCGGCAGATCACCGACGAAGTCTCGGCCCTCTGCAAGCAGTTCAAGGGCTCGCTGGCGTCGGAGCACGGCGTGGGCATTGCCCGGACGGAGTATCTGGCGGAGCAGCTCGGCGAGCAGTTGCAGGCGGTGACGCGGCACATCAAAGCCCTCTTCGACCCGCGGCAGGTGCTCAACCCCGGCAAGCTCATCGACGACGGCCGCTATCGGATCGACCGCTGCCTGCGGACCGGGCCGGGGCGTCGTATCGAGTTGCCCTTCCTGCCCGTCCTAGGCTACGTCGAACGCGACGGCTCCTTCGTCGCCAATCTCGAACAATGCAACGGGTGCGGCGGGTGCCGTAAGGATCTGCCGGTCATGTGCCCGACGTTCATCGTGACGCAGGAGGAGATCATGTCTCCTCGCGGCCGGGCCAATACCATCCGGGCCACCCTGGAGGGCCGACTGGGCACCGGCGATCCCTTGGCCTCCAAAGAGCTAGGCACCGCCCTGGACAACTGCTTGTCCTGCAAGGCGTGCAAGACGGAATGTCCGTCGAACGTGGATATTGCCCAGCTCAAGGCGGATCTGAATCACGCGCGGCATCGGCGGTCGGGCGTTCCTCTGCTGGATCGCCTTATCGCGAACGCCGACCTGCTGGGCCGAATGAACGCGGGGCTGTTGGCTCCGATGGTCAACGCGGTGATGCGTTTGTCGCTTGCGCGTCAGTTGATGGCTCTGGTTCTGGGTTTTACTCCGGATCGGCCCATGCCGGCTTACGCGCGGCAGCGGTTCGACCGATGGTTTGCCCGCCACCGCAAGGGCGGGTCGGGAAGCTCCGTGAGCAAGTCCACCCGGTCCACGAGGGGGCGTGTGATCCTCTGGGACGACACCTGGGTGCGCTACAACGAGCCGCACATTGGGCAGGCGGCGGTGAAGGTTCTTGAGGCGGCGGGTTTCGAGATCGCGCTGGCGGAGGGTCGCAAGTGCTGCGGTCGGCCTGCGATGAGCCGGGGCGTGCTCGATATGGTGGACCGGCTGGGTCGCCACAACGTGAGCATGTTTATGGAGCAGGGCGGCGATGAGCCGATCATCTTTCTTGAGCCGTCGTGCCACTCGATGTTCATCGACGACTACCTCAACCTGCACATACCCAATGCCGAGCGGGTGGCCCCGCGCTGCGTGTCCTTCGAGGATTTCATCTTCGGTCTGTTGGAGCGCGACCCCGCGGCGATCCCCTTCCGCAAGGACGGGTTGCGCGTCGCGATCCACGGGCACTGCCACACCAAGGCCCTGGGCGATGTGAACCTGCTGCCGCGACTTGCCGGCAAGATTCCCGGAGCCCAAGTGCGACTGCTTGAAACCGCTTGTTGCGGCATGGCTGGGGCGTTCGGGATGCTCAAGAGCAAGTACGAATTGTCGCGACAGGTCGCCCAGCCGCTGGTCGACAAGATCAACGCACTGGAGCCGGGGACGGAACTGGTGGCCTCGGGTACGAGCTGCCGACATCAGATCACTCATCTGACGACCGCCAAGCCGCTGCACATGGCGGAGCTGCTCGCCCAGGCGCTGTGATCGCCAAGAAGCAGGCCGGCAAGCGCGACGCGGTGTGCGAGCCGAGGCTCTGAACTCGCAGGAGGTTCGCATGGACCGTTATCGCGTCAAGCCCGGCAAGTGCGTGGATCTGAGCGACTGGGATCCGGATGGCAAGGAGACCTTCGACGGCAAGAAGGCCGCGGGGCAAGGACGGCACGATCCGGCACGTGTTCCAGGCGGTTAATCCGCAGGGTGTGCGTGTGGCGAGTTTCAAGGGGCGCAATCGAGGTTCGCTGGTATGTCGGCGCCGCTGAAGCAGGCGAGGAAGTCGGCCAAGTCGTAGTGATCGACGTCGCGATCACCGTCGAGCCGGGCGTCGCGGCAGGCGGGCTTATCCTGGATGACGCTGGGGCCGCTGAGGCAGGCCTGGAAGAGGCCGAAGTCGTCGAGATCCACGTCGCCGTCGCGATCCATGTCTGGAGCCACGGTCGGCTCGATGTCCAGAATGAGCACGACGGCCTCGGCGCTGGGCATGGTTAATGTGAAGGCGGCCGTGTCGAAACCCGCAGTGATATCCTGCGTCTGCCAAACCATGCCGGTGCCATCGGTCAGGCTGCTGCCGCCCGGCTTGCCGTAGCGTTTGAGCGTCGCGCCGATCGGCCGGCAGGGGCTCAAAGCCATGGTCAGCTCGACGGGTTGATTGTTGTTGAAGTTGAGGCCCCAGATCATGATCGTGTTGGGCAGCGTGCTGTCGCGTGTGACGTAGACGCGAAAGTTGGTATCGGCAGGCGCGAGGCCCATTTGCTCGCCGCTGGTGACCAGGACGTTGCCCATGTGGTCGCGCAGGCCTGCAAACATATCCCGGGCTCCGAGTTTGCTCTGCGGGTGCTCCCAGAAATGGGCGGCCAGCACGCCCTCCTCGGCGAAGGTGAAACAGCCCTCCGCCAGTCCGAGGGCCATGGCCATGGAGCGCTGCTGGGCGCCGGTCGCGTCCCAGCTGAGTGGGTTCCATTCGGTGGCCATGAGGTCATAACCGCTCCGGCCGTGCTGGCTCATGATCGTCCGGATCCCGTCGCTGCGTGTCTTGAGGTAGGCCTTGTACTCGCGCAGGGCGGTGGTCATACCCTCGGGGTCATCCCAGTTGGCCTTGATGGCGGAGTAGTAGGGGTGATAGCCGACGAAGTCGATGGGGGCTTGGGCGTCGTCGGCCAGGGCGGCCAGCCACTGCCCGCTGCCGCTGTTCGGGTCGGTTGGCGTCATCAGGCAGGGGCCGATCTTGAGCGTGGGATCGACGGCCAGCATGGCCTGGCTGATGGACTTGTAGCGGTCGCGATAAGCGGCGGGGCCGAGGTAGTGATCGAGGAGGAAGCCGGATAGGCCGCCCAGTTCGGGCTCGTTACCGATCTCCCAATACTGAATGGCGGGCACGACCTCCTCGGCCGGCGAGAGCAGTTTGGCCTTGCCGCCCCAATCCACGATGGAGTTGTACACCCGGAGGTCTTCTCCGCTGAGGCTGCCCTCCTGGCCTTGCCGGTAGTTCCGCACGATGAAGTTGGCGTAGCGGACCCAATCCGCCGCCAAGCCCTCGGGGTTGTCGGTCTGGCACACGAACGCGTCGTCCTGGGCGGGATCGCGGTATCCGCCGCCGAACATATTGGCGGTGAACAGTGGTGCGGACGAGTAGTCCCGAGCATGCTGGAGGAACTCCAGGGTGGTGAAGTACCCGCCGGTGAGGCCCCAGTTGGCTCCGCTGTGGATGTTGCGCCAGTCGTAGGTATCGGCATCGAGTCCGCCGGCGAGTCCGCGGCCGGAGGCTTCGGCGGCTAGGGACCACACCGTGGCGTAGCCGGAAGCGGGAATCGAGCGGTAGGGGTTCTGCCCGCGAACCCAGGGGCTGAAGGGTGTGCCGCCGGAGTGGTTCACCACGGGTGGAGCATCGGATGTCGCCGCCTCAGCGTGAGTGCTCCATGACGAGGGGCAGTAGCCGGCCGTGAACCGGGCGGCCCGTGCCGAGACCTCGTAGGACGTCGACCACATCAGCCCTTGAATGGTCCGGGTGCCCCAGGCACTACGGCTGCGCCATTGTGGCATGAGCCCGAGCGTGCCGTCGCTCTGCACGTACCTCTTGCCGCCGACACTTGGCCAGACGCGCAGGGCGAACAGGTCGGCGACCGAGTCGTCCGGGTGGATTGACACATCCAGTGTATTGGCGCTTGGGTTGGAGAGGATGGGCGGTCGAGGGGGCTGACAGATGATGCCGCACGGCGCGGCCACGACGTCGAAGTCCGCGGTCGCGTCGCGCCACCCGATGATGGCGGCGGAGTCGGCGATCCAGGCGTCGGCGTCGTTGGTCAGCGGATAGAACGCCCACACACTCTTGACGGTGAAGGTGAAGTTCACGGTGCGCGAGCCGGTGTCTCCACTGGCCAGCCCGCCGGCCGTGGTTGTGCAGTTCAGCGGTGTCAGGTAGGCGGTGCCCCCCCAACTGTCGGTCATGTAGGCCCACCGGCCCCCGCCGGTGGCGTCGGCGAAGATCCAGTTGCCGCCGTACTGGGCGATGTCGCCGTCCGTCTTGCCCCAAGCGAGGTACCCACGGCCTGTGGATGTCTGACCACCTGACTCGGTGTAATTGAACAGAATTCGCAGGCAGCGCAGGTCGTTGTACCCATCCGGGTCGGACGCGGTCATGCTGACCGTGTAGGGGGTGGCATTGTCCGCCACGAGGGGAGTGGTGTTGACCTCCGGCAGCGTGGTGATCGCCGGCGGCTGATTGGCTGGACTGACAGCGGCGGTGCATAGCAGCGTGGCCAACGCGAGCGAGAAGTGACTGAGCGACCGCTCGCGGAGGGTCGCCGCCGTGAACCGGCATCTCATACACCGCCTAGGGAAAGGTCCGCTGCCTCGCGGCATGAGGACTGCCTTTCTTGGTTGTCGGGTTTGAGCGGCCAATGCGCACCTCTTTTTCCCTAGTATGGCGGTCTACTCCTTATCGGCAGGCCGCAGATACTCCTGTCCTACGGGGTCCCGGCCGGCCTCGCCGTAACGCTCGAACCAGTCGAACAACCGGGAACGCAGGGCGATCAGGCGACTGCGATGTTCCGGCCGATCCGCGAGATTGTCGGTTTCGCCAGGGTCTTTCTCCAGATCGTAGAGTTCGTGCGGGCCGCCGTCGGCGCGATGCACATACTTGAGGTTGCGGGTGCGGATCATGCGTGTCCGGCCGTATTCGCCGAACACCGCGTCGGGCGTCTTCTGGGCTTGGCCTTCGAGGGCTTTGGCGAAGCTTTGCCCCGGCAGATTGCGGCCCGGCGAAGGCGGCAGCCCCAAGTACGCCAGCAGTGTGGGCACGAAATCGTAGGCGCTGAACAGCACCTCGGAGCTGGTGCCCTGGGGCAGTCGGCCCGGCTGGCGCCAGATCAATGGGATCCGCAGCGAGGTATCGTACATGTTGCGTGGATTGGATGCGTTGCCTTTGCTCCACAGGCCGTGGTGTCCCACGCAGAAGCCCTGGTCGCTGGTGTAGATGACCAGCGTTTTCTCGGTCAGCCTGAGGGTGTCGAGGGTGGCCATGATTCGCTCGACGCCGCGGCTGACCCCGCTGCACGCGGCGAAGTACTGCGAGAGGATCTCATGGTTACGCAACCGCTCAACGTCGAACGCCGACCACGGATGTGTGGGGAGCTTGGGGATCGAGTCGAATTTGCAGTCCTTGTAGAGGTCGACGAGTTCCTGGGGATGGTCGCGCCAGGGGCTGTGCGGTGCCCCGTAGGAGACGTTGAGGAAGAACGGTTTGTCGCGATTGAGTTCGAGGAACTCAACGGCGTGGTCGGTGATTCGGTCGGTAGCGTAGCCGGTGGTCTTGATGACCTGGCCGTTCCAGATCATGTCCGAATTCTGGTACGGCCCGGAGCCCTGGAGCATGGCGAACCAGTACGAGTAAGCCGCGTGGGGCCCGAGGCTGTCGCCCAGGTGCCATTTGCCGACCATGCCGCAGGTGTAGCCGTGCTCCGCCAGCACCTCGCTGATCAGCGTCTCGCCGACCAGGCAATAGCGGGCCCGCTCGCCCATGTTTTCGTGCTTGATCCAGTCGTGGATGCCGTGTTGCGAGGGGATGCGGCCGGTGAAGAAAGTGGCCCGGCTCGGCGAGCAGACCGGGGTGGTCGCGAAAGCCTGGGTGAAACGTACCCCCTCAGCGGCCAGACGATCCACGCCGGGCGTATGTGGCTCGGCATGGCCATAGCAGCCCAGCGACCAGATACCCTGGTCGTCGGTCATGATGAAGACCACGTTGGTCCGCGGAGACACCTCGGCCGGTGCAGCCTGCAATCCCCCGCATATGACCACAGCCAGCAGTGCCTGAAGCATCGGATTCCTCCTGGTTGCGGGAATGCGTCGCCGGGTCCGGGCACACCGGCTCTTGAGGGCCGGCGGAGTGAGTACCGCTATCGGCCGAGGTGAACACCCCTGCAAGGCCCATGCTTGTCGGCGGCGGGATGGCTCTTGGCAACACGGTCCAAACCCGGGCGCCGCCCCGAGGGATCACTCAGAGCACTTGCCGGCCTGATTATCCCGGGTGACAAAGGGCACGGTTTTGCCATTGGGGCATTCCAGGCCGCGCACACAGGTGAACTTGCCGCATTTCGGGCACTGAACAAGCAGGCGTGCATTGCGATTGAGGCCCCCGCCCGCCTCCGTGGACCCTTCCGCCTTGACCCGTCCTTCCTTGCTCCATCGCTCCCATTCGGCGGGGGTTAATCTAAAGACGTGACCATCGTCCCAGCAGACATAAGGCGTCGCGGAGTCGGGTGTGTCCAACTGGGCGTTGTCGTCTGCGGACTTGAGAAACAGGAAGTAGGTCAACCCCACCAAGGCCACGGCAACGACGGCGATCTTGACCGGCAGAAGACGACCGGACCCATCAGAAGAAACTTGTCGAAGACTCATCAGTTCACTCTTCCCGGTAGTCCTGGCGAGCAACCCATCTGGAGGTTCCGCTATTCTTGGCAATCGTCCGGCTGTTCTTGCGATGGTCGATCGGCAGGTTCTCCGCGTGCCCGTCCAGAAAACCCGCACTGTGGAAATCCGCCTTTCCGTGCCAGCCGACCACTTTGTAGTTCACAGGAAAGCTGTCCGACGTATTGAGCGCCCAGTCGGCGGGGTCCTCGTAGACGATGATGTAGCGACTCGGTGTGTGGCGGCGCATGATCCGGATGATGTTGTTCGACAGGAAGTTCACGCGCTTGGTGAGCTCGGTGCCGGAGTATCCTTCGCCGGGCGTCGTTCCCCCCGCCGCGTCGGCGTAATAACGCCATGAGCTGTTTGACTGGTAGCTCGTCCCGAGCCCATCGTAGCCCGTTTGCTGCGAAGGAGGCGAGGCAGGGTCGGCATTCAGCCGGATACCCCCGTCCGAGGGGCACTTATAGACGGCAAGATCGGCATAGTGGTTGAACTTGGTGGTGTTGTATACGTAACGGTTGAGTGCTCTTTCGGAGGGATAGTAGTCGGCACGCTCATACCACCAGAGGTCCCCACCGCCCCGGCCTCGCTTTCCGCCAAATGCCCAGGTTCTCGCCCCCTGGATTCTGGGGTTGCCCGGCCGAGCGTCCCAGCCGAACGGAAAGCGATCCTTCTCGTTCTCCAGGTAGGCCACGGCCGCGTTGCCGATTTGCTTCAGATTGGCGACGCAGGTGACGGTTTTGGCCTGCTCGCGAGCGGTCTTCAGCGACGGCAGCAGAACGGAGATCAGCAGGTCGATGATCGCTACCACGACCAGCAGTTCGATGAGCGTGAACGCGCGAAGAGAGCCGTTGGATCTCGAGGAAGCCATCGTCGCGGACACAGCCCGATCTGTTCTCGACATCGCATGCCTCCTTGCCACCCGACCCGGACGGAAATGACGTACGCAACCGATAGCACCGCGTTGCGTCCCATCTATTCTATCCCTATCGATCACTCGTTCGCAAGCCGCGGTGGGGCGTCGGCGTCGCGAGGCGGCTCTGTCGTGGCCGTGAGCCGCGGAGGAGCCGAGCGTCTGGACCCGCTGCGGGAATTGGGCTGCCCCTTGAATCTCGCCTCGATACCGGGGCCGGCAGCCCCGGCAGGAAGCCTCCGGGGACTGGCTCTTTTTTGCCGACCTGGAGACTTCCCACGTGGATCAGTCACGTGACGGCATGGCGATACCGTTGCGTCAGAAGGTGTTCAAGGCAAAAAAGTGCCTGTCCCC
>Ga0123328_1001041_pt1 | contig 27912 bp, 19 predicted proteins | sample BioC12SIPDNA_2_FD_89702 | JGI IMG/M metagenome (GOLD analysis project Ga0123328, IMG submission 89702) | Anaerobic biogas reactor microbial communites from Washington, USA - Biogas_R1_A C12 SIP DNA | ecosystem: Engineered > Bioreactor > Anaerobic > Unclassified | place: Washington, USA...
AAGGCGATTCCGGCCTAAGCCGAAATCATACGCGAACGCGAGGCTCAACACCAGCAGTGCGGCCTGCGCGAGCGGTTAAACTCCGCGCGTCATGACCCCTCGCCGCACGGCAGTACCATTCGTTCCTGACACCTTTTTGCGGGGCGCTCGCGTCCTGGGTAGTATGCCGCAACGTCAGGATACGCAAGAGCCGCCGCGTGCCACCGGGAGGTCTGAGGATGGATGCCGATATCCGGAGCAGCGGTCGCCCCCCGACTTCGGCGAGCTCAGCCGAGCCGTGGCGACCGGAGTGCATGACGCTATCGCTGCCCAGCGGCCGCCGCGGGGGGCGGCCGCTACAGGTGTGGCACCGGCGTCTCGCCGGTGCGCGAGAGTGTCAGACTGCGAGTTGCCAGGCGCACCGTACAGGAATAGCTTCACACACCGGCCGCCGCGGCTCGGCTGAGCTCGCCGAAGTCGGGGGGCGGCCGCTACAGGGAAACGCGGCACTCGGCATGCGCTCGCTCCTTGGGCTGAGCGTGGTCCTCGCCATGGTGCTCGGGCAGCCGTCCGCACTTGGGCAGACGCTCAAGAGGATCGTGCTCGACGGCCTGTTCGAGGACTGGTCCACCATCCCCGCCGCCTTCACCGACCCGGCCGACGACCACGGCAACAGCCCGATCGACCTGCGACGCGTGTGGCTGGCCCATGATGAGCGTTTCCTTTACCTAAGGTTCGAGACCCACCGCCCACTCAATCTCCAACACTTCGACGGTGCCCTGCGTATCCACTTCGACACCGACCGCTCACCCGCCACCGGGCACCCAATCGGCCCCATCGGTTCCGACTTCGCTATCCTCCTGCCCGAGCGCCGCGGGGCCGAGCAAACAAGTCAGGCGTTCGAGGCGGCGATCATCAGGCATGTGGACTTCTCGCTCACTTGGGAGCCTACGCTAACCGGCGAGTGCTTCGAGATGCGCATCGCCCGCGACGCCCGCTTCCCACAGAGCGGCAACCCGATCTTCCCGCAGAAGAGCTTTGACATCGTGCTTTCCGCCCGCGGCATGCAGACGGATGTTGAAGATTGGGCACCCGACGGCCCCACCGCCCGCACTTATACCTTCGCCGAGGGCACCTTGCCCCCCTACCGCCCCATCCCGATCGATAAGCAAGACCCCGCTCACGTACGGCTGGTCAGCTACAACATGCTCTGGGGTGGGATCATCCGCCGGCCGGAATACTACAACCGCATCCTCCGGGCCCTGCGACCCGATGTGATTTGCTTCCAGGAGGTCGGCCACTCATGGCGGGAGAGTGACCCGCCCGACGTGCTCGTCAACGCCGAGACGGTCGGTGCCCGGCTCGACGAGATCCTACCGCTGGGCGACGGCCAACGCTGGCACCTGCACAGCCACCGAAGCTGTCTGATCGCCTCCCGCTGGCCCCTGGCCATGCAGGCCGACGACGTGCCCTTTGCCACCGGGGTCGGGCAGGCGATGGCCTTGGTCGATCTGCCGGATGATCGCTACCCGGCCGATCTGTACGTGATCTGCACCCACTACAAATGCTGCGGCTCGCTGGACAGCGAGGAGGACCGGCAGCGACAGATCCAGTCCGACGGCAACGTGGCCTGGCTTCGTGAGCTGCGCGAGCCCGGCGGGCAAGCCACACTCCCGCCTCGGACGCCGTTCGTCATCTGTGGCGATCTCAACCTGGTCGGCGGCCATCAGATCCTCGATACGCTGGTTACCGGCAATATCATCGACGAGGCCCGCTTCGGCCCTGACTCGCCGTCCGACTGGAACGACTCGCCGCTGTGCGACCTACGGCCGTTGCACAACTCGGGCCCCGCGGCCTACACCTGGCGCGACGACGAAGCCGCCTTCACCCCAGGACGGCTCGACGCCATCATTTACTCCGATCGTGTCATGCGGGCCGCCCACAGTTTCATCCTCAACACCCGAGATATGGCCGCGGAGGATCTCACCCGATGCAACCTGCATCGCGATGACGGCCCCAAAGCGTCTGACCACCTCCCGTTGGTGCTCGATTTTGAGATACTCCCGTAGGCCCGTCCTTGCCGGGCCTCGACAAGCTCTCCTCGACACAACGAGGCACTGATCGCACCGCCCATGGGTGCATCCGAATTTCAGGGGCACTGGGTGGCACTGGTCTGTACCCAGACCAGTGGTTGTCCCTGTTTGGCCACGGGTCGGAGTACCGACCCATGCCACCCTCGATACTTCGCTTTTGGCAACTTGCCACTGAACGGCGGATGCACCTACCGCCCATTCGCCGGCCACCTTGACCCCTCAGGTCGGCAAGGCGACAATCCCTGACGCGGAGCCTGGGGTGAGGTTTCGTTGCTGACGTGAATCCGCGGCGCGGCCGAGGGCGGCTGCCCGCCGCCGGAACCTTGCCTGACCTGCACAGAAACCGGCTCCCGGCCACGTGCGCGTCAGGTCGCGCTGGGTGCGCAGTTCACCGCCATAGGAGATCCCAACGATGCATCGCGTTTCCAGATTCACTTGGCCACTGGCGGCTTTGGCCTGTTTTCCAGTAGTGGCTATCCACAAGGCCGCGCTTGCGGATCAGATCCCCTCGCCCACGAGAGAGTTCCGCGCCGCGTGGGTCGCCACGGTCGCCAACATCGACTGGCCCTCGAAACCCGGCCTGCCTGTTGAACAGCAGAAACAGGAAATCATCGTGATTCTCGACAAATGCAAGGAGCTGAACCTCAACGCGGTTGTGCTCCAGGTGCGTCCCCAAGCCGACGCGCTGTATGCCTCGGACCTGGAGCCTTGGTCGTTTTTTCTGACCGGGAAGCAAGGCCAGGCCCCCGAACCACTTTACGATCCCCTCGAACTTTGGGTGAAAGAATCGCACTCGCGCGGTATCGAGCTGCACACCTGGCTCAACCCCTACCGTGCCAATCATCCATCGAATGAAGGCCCCCTGGCCGACAGCTCGATTGTCAAGGCCCGCCCCGAGATGGTCGTGAAACTCGGCGACCAGGGATACTACTGGATGGACCCGGCCCTCAAGGCGGTGCAGGACCACTCGATCGCGGTGGCCATGGACATACTGCGCCGCTACGACATCGACGGCATCCATTTCGACGACTACTTCTACCCATATCGTGAATACCACAACGGCCAGGATTTCCCGGACGACAAGAGTTGGGCCGCGTACGTGGGCGCAGGTGGCACCATGTCGCGTAATGACTGGCGTCGCGCGGCGGTGAATACGTTCATCGAACGGCTTTATCGCGAGATGAAGGCCGAGAAGCCTTGGGTCAAACTCGGGATCAGCCCGTTCGGAATCTGGCGTCCTGGGTATCCGCGGGGCACCACCTCCGGCATCGACCAGTACGACGTGCTCTATGCCGACGTACGTCTGTGGTTCAATGAGGGCTGGCTCGATTACATGACGCCTCAGTTGTACTGGCCGACCTCACAGATCCTCCAAAGCTATCCCCTCGTGCTCAACTGGTGGGTCGGCGAGAACACACGCAAGCGTGCGCTGTGGCCCGGCCTAACCATCTCGGGAGCGGATCGCGAAGGCGCCGCCGTCGAGGCCATCAATCAGATCATGATCACCCGTGGCATGGTGCCGGAAGGGCCGGGCAACGTCTTCTTCAGCATGAGGCATCTTGTCCAGAACCGCGGCAATCTCGCGACCATGCTGGCCGAGGGGGTCTATGCGAAGCAAGCCCTGGCTCCCGCGATGCCCTGGCTCGACGACAGCCTCCCCTTCCCTCCGCAAGTGCTTGTGAAGAGCGGCGCGAACGGTCTGGAGGTGTCCTGGCAGCCCGACGGTGACAAGCCCGTGGCCCTCTGGGTGCTCTACACCGAGCGGGATAAGAGCTGGGACTACCAGATTCTGCCGGGCTCGACGCTCAGCGTCGTCCAGCCGCTCGAGGGCAAGCCGATCACCCGCGTCGCCGTGTCCGCGGTCGACCGCGTCGGAAACGAAGGTCCCAAGAAAGTGCAGGCGATCACCCGCGGCGATCGCCGATGACTCGCTACCGGGGCATGTGCCGGTCGACTTCAGCCGGCATCCTGCCCGCTCCTTCTGCCGGTATCATCTCAGCGCAGCCAGTCCCCCTGCGGCCGGCACCACGCTTCGGCCACTGCGAGAGGTAGCAGCCACCGCGGAGTGCGATCCAGCACTCCCATGCTATACCAGGCCCGCGGTGCCGGTGGCGATGGGCTCGGTGACATAGTCGCGCGGGTCGGTGATCCGACCGGTGAGCGCGGAGGCGGCGACGGTCAGCGGTGACGCGAGGTACACTCCGGCGTCGCGATGGCCCATGCGCCCGGGGAAGTTGCGGTTGGTCGTGCTGATGCAGGTGATGGGCTCGTTGAGTCGCCCGAAAGTGTCCGCCGGCCCGCCCAGACACGCGGCACAGCCCGACGGCCCCACGTTACACCCGGCATCTTTGAGCACGTCCATGATCGACTTCTCGCCGGCGGCCTTCGGCTCACCGTGCAGATTGAGCCGCAGCATGTCCGAGTGGACCTCGGTCGAGCCCGGCACCACGAAGGTCGGAACACATACCTGCCGCCCGCTCAGGATCGCGGCGGCGAAAATCATGTCGGTGATCTTCCCACCGGTGCACGAGCCGATGTAGGCACGGTCGATCCGCACGTCACGGCAGTTGCGGGCCGTATCTTTGTTGTCGGGCGAATGCGGCTTGGCAACGAGCGGTTCAAGCTTGGCCAGATCCCACTCGTGCACACTGGCGAACGCGGCGTCGGGGTCGTTGGTGACCACCTCCCAGTCGGGCCGATTCGACCGATGCCGCACGTACTGGAGGGTCTTCTCGTCCACGTCGCAAACGCCGTTCTTGCCGCCCGCCTCGATGGCCATGTTGGTCAAGGTCATGCGGTCTTCGAGCGTGAGGCTGGCGATGCCCTCGCCCGCAAAGTACATGGCCTTGTAGGTCGCCCCGCTCACGGAGATTTCGCCAATGACCGCGAGGATGAGGTCCTTGGCCGTCAGGTACGGCGGAATCTGACCGTGGAAGACAAACTTCATGGTGGCCGGCACCTTCAGCCAAAGCTTGCCCGTGCCGAGCACGAAACCGGCATCGGTATTGCCGATGCCCGTGGCAAACTGCCCGAAGGCCCCCGCGGTGCAGGTGTGGCTGTCGGTGCCCAGCAGGATCTCGCCCGGGCGGACATGCCCCTCTTCGGGCAGGGCCTTGTGGCAGACGCCCTTGTACTTCGTCCGCGTCGGGTCTTTGTACGGGTTGGGCATGCCCTCGCCCTGGATGAAGTCCGGGTCGTAGTAGTAGCGGATGCCCTGCTCCTTGACGAAGGTCCGCAGGATGTCCACGTTACGATGGGCTTTGCTGTCGGCGGTGAAGATGTAGTGGTCAGGAATAATGACCACGCGATCGGGATCCCAGACGCGGGCATTGGCCCCGAACTGCTCCTTGAACACGCCGATCGTGCCCGGTCCGCAGACGTCGTGGGTCATGAGCACGTCGATGTGGACCCAGATGTTCTCGCCGGCTTGGACGGTGCCCCGGCCCGCGTGTTTGGCGAGGATTTTCTCGGTGATGGTCTGTCCCATGATCGTGTGGTCCTTACAGCTTCCCGAGGCAGGCCGCCAGCCATTCGCACCACGGCCGGGTGGGCAGACAGCCGCCCCCCGCGGCCCATCGGCCGCACCGGTCAGGCTCGCGGTGTGTCCGGGGAGTAACCGCCTCGGAAGGCGTCGATTGTAGCCCGAGGCATACGAGGGGGCAATGGCCCGCACGCTCTCGCCGACTGCCGCCCGTCGAGCCCCCGGCCGGCTCGCGGGAGTACCAGGGAGCTTGACAGTCCCAAAGGCGTAAGGTAACGCGACCATGATGCAAACACGCCGTACCATTCGCTGGGGCCGCTGGATTGGGTTGGGAGGCGGGTTACTGGTTCTGTCGGCACTCGTCACGGGATGGATGTTGTTCCAGCATATCCCGAGTTGGTATCAGCCGATGGCCATCCCACCGGACCAACGTCAGGCGGTACGCGACGATTTTGTGGGGACATTCGACAATCTGAGCGAAGGGCTCATCGAGTCCCGACGGTCCTTCGACTGCCGCTTCACCCAAAACCAGCTCAACGCCTGGCTGGCCGCCCGCGAGGAAATGTGGCCGGCCTCCAGGCACTGGCTCCCGCGCTTCATGAAAGACCCGCATGTCGTGATCGACAACCAGGGCATCCGGCTCGCGGTCAAGTGCCGCCAGCGCGGAGTGGAGATGATCCTGCACGCCCGCCTCCAAGCCCAAATGGAACCAGATGGGATCAACTTGCGTCTGATCGCGGTATCGGCCGGCTCTCTGCCCATGCCACGGAGGTTGATCGAGGACCAGTTGGCGAGCTTGGACGGTAGCCAGTGGCCCGCGGGGGAGAGGTTCTCGAGCCAGATCGGCAACCGCCCGGTGCCGCCGTTAAGCGCCCTGTTTGATGGCATCGTCATTCCAAACGGGTGGATCTGGCAGAACGGCGAACAGCCGTTCAAGATCACCGGGCTTCGATTCGGGCGCGGCGAGGTGGTGGTCACGTTTCAGCCGCTGCCTCGGTCCTCCTGGCAGGGAGCTCATTGACGGGCACGGACGACTCCGGGCTGGGCCCCGGCTGGGAGCTCGTAGACGCCCAGGAGCCGTCCCCCGTGCAATTCCACCACCCAGCAGTCAGGTGACCGCTCAAGCAGGCGGTACCGGCCGGCATCCACTTGTCTGACACAGCCCCGCCCCCCGGAAATCGGCCCCTCGTAGTCCAGGTAAGCCGCCCGGTGATCGGCGATCCGTCGCCCCGGCACGCCGGACGGTGCAAGGGCGGCCCCGGTAACCGTCGGATCGGACGCCAATTGCCAGGTCGCCAAAACAGATCCCACCTCGAACATCAGATCCCAATGAGTATTGTCCGATACACTATGTTGGAGGAGGACGAAACGCAGAGTGGGCGCGCTCTGTACGCTGGATGTACTCATGGGTACCATTATAGGCTGATATGTCCTTGCCCTCGCCCCTGGGCGGGATTACTATTGAGCAGTCGGCAAGGATGTCCCACGCCGGGCAGTCAGGGAGGCTATTAACCATGTCGGGACCATTTGACAGGCACGTACGCGTGGCTGGGGTGGTAGTTTTGGCCGCGGTTCTTGGCGGCGCCTTGTGTGGGTGCGCCCCGAGCATCCAGGAGCTGCGCGAGCAGGCGGTCGACCAGTTTCGCAATCGCCAGTACATCGAGTCGATGGCCACGCTGCGCGAGGTTCTCGAGATCCGCCGCGAGGATCCGCAGGCCAACTATTACATGGGCTTGAACTATCGCACTATCGCCGCGCGCAAGTTCCGCGATGGCGATATTCCATCCGCTCGCCGCGAGCTGGACACCTCGATCCTCTATTTCACCGACGCTCTCAAGAGCTGGCCCAACTACATGGCCGCCGCCGATGCCAAGAACGAAGCCTTCGAAGCTCGCGGCAAGTACGACGAGGCCTTGGCGGTCAGCCAGCGCGTGGCCTACAACAACCGCGGGGTCGCGGATCACTTCCTCGTCCTGGGCAACGAGTATCGCGAGCGAGGCGATTACGACAACGCGCTGCGGTACTACAAGATCGCCCTGTCCACGGCTCCGGATATGGATCAGACCTACGCGGCCATGGGGCAGCTCTACCTGCGGACGGGCAACCGCACCTTGGCGATGGACTCACTTCGCCGGGCGCACGAGCTGAATCCATCCGACGAGCAAGTGGCACAATACCTGGCGAGCCTGGACGCCGCCTATGAGGCCCATCCGGCGAGCCACGTGCCGGCCCAGGTACCGACACCAGCGCCCCAACCCTGACCCGAGCCCAGCTCGCAGCTTCGGGTAAAACGCGACGGTGCCGCGAGCGCAAAACGGGGCACCCCGCCATCCAAATATCAAAATATTCCCAATTGTGACTTGACGCGCCCGAGTCGAGCCATTAGCATAATCCCTGTATTTGTGAGTCAGGGGGCGTGCGCGTTGGGAGACGCTCACGCCCGGATGGGAGAGAGAGACCCACCAACTGGCTCGCGTTTTTTCATGGCGAAGAGTTGCAGGTCCGACATGACGGACTGCGAATCCGTGCTGCGGACCCTGGCACCTCTAGGGAGAGAGGAATCATGGCAAGATCACTACTCGCAGGCATCTGTGTACTGGGGCTGGTGGCGGCCGCTCAGGCAACGATCATCGAAAGCGAGCCCAATAACACGATCCCAACCGCCAACCCGATCGTCGTAGGCGCCAAACCTTGGGCGGATGTCGGGGTCATGTCGCTGGGTGGTGCCGGTGGCGACGTCGACTTCTTCGCCATCACACTGGTCAAGAACGATGTCCTGACCGTCGTGACGACGCCCCTGCAACCCATGTTCACGAAGCCGGACACGTTGCTGGCCCTGTTTGATGCGGCCAACGTACAGCTTGTGCTGGACGACAACTCGGCCAACAACGGCAGCAGCACGGGGTCGACGATCATGTTCTCGGCTCCAGCCGACGGCACGTATTACCTCGGTGTGACCGGCGCTGCTGATCTGGCATTCACGGGCGGCCACACAGAGACCGGCTTGTACATTCTGACCGCGAGTGTTGTTCCAATCCCCGAGCCAGCGACCGCGATGCTGCTGGCCACAGGGATGAGCGCTTTGGCTTGGCGACGTCGCTGATCGGCCAGCCAGCGTTACGGCGCAGAAGAACGTGTCAGGCGCCCTCGCTTTGGGGCTGGCGATCGAAGGATCGGCTAGACCCGAGCGAAGGTTCCTGGCACTTTTTTCTGCGCCTCGTGCATTTGCCGACGACTAGGCACCGAGGGTACGATGCCCTTGGCTGCGAGACGAAGCGGAAGGCTCTTGTTTCTCCTTTGCGATGGGCTGACTGAGCATGCAGGATCGGGATCGGGTATGGGCTATCGGGGTTGACCTGGGCGGTCAAAGCGTCAAGTTGGCGTTGGTTGACGAGACAGGGCGGATCGGGCCGCGGCGACAGGCGCCACTGGACGCCGGCCAGGCCGTTGAGCACATCACCGCCCTGATTGTTCAGGAGATCAACACCCTGAGCGAGGATGCGCGGCGGGCCGGCCTCGAACCCGTTGGCGTGGGCATGGTCATGCCCGGGTACATGGACGCAGCCCGCTCCAAGCTCGTTTTCGCGGCCAACCTTCCCACACTGAACGGGACCGATTTTCTGGGCGTCATCCGGCGAAGCCTCGATTTGCCGGTGGTGTTTGACGCGGACTCGAATGCGGCGGCCTACGGGGAGTATCGATTTGGGGCCGGTCAGGATGTGGACCGGCTGATCGTCGTGGCCATCGGGACAGGAATCGGCGCGGGGGTCATTTTGGGTGGGCGGATTCTTCGGATTTGGAATCACATCGCGGGCAGCCTGGGGCACGTGATCGTAGACGCGAACGGACCGGCCTGCCGATGCGGGGCCCGCGGGTGCGTCGAGGCCCACGCGTCGGGCCCGGTGTTTGAGCGTCGGGCGGGGGAACTGGCCGACGCCGAGCCGAGCTCCCGGCTAGCAGCCCTGCGAGCGGCATCGGGCCGATTGACGGGAGTAGAGCTCGGACAGGCCTTGCGCGAGGGGGATACCGCTGCCGCCAAGGTCGTTCAGGCCTGCGGCTGGTGGCTGGGGGCGGGCGTAGCGTCGTGGTCGGTGATTTATCATCCGGACAAGGTGCTGATCGGCGGGGGCATCGGTGCGTTGGGTGCCCCCCTGCTGGCCGCGATCCGGGAGGGTCTTGCCGAAGTTGGGCAGCCCAAGGCAACGCAACATGTAGCCATCGAGGCCGCATTGCTGGGAGCCGACGCCGGCGTGGTCGGTGCGGCTGCCCTGGCGATGGCGGAGACGGAGACGAACTCCGCGATGTCGGCGACGTGAGAACCGCCGTTGCCTGCCGCAATGTGCGGGGAAAGTGAGAGCGAAGCAGTGAGTGAGACAGCAATGAATAACGTATCGATTGCACCGGACACCCACGGACGGTTTGGAGCGTTCGGTGGGCAGTATGTTCCCGAGACGTTGATGGCCGCGATCCACCAGTTGGAAGCGGAATACGCTCGTGCCCGAGTGGATTCGGCGTTCTGGGCGGAGCTTGAGGGCTACCTGAAGGATTACGTGGGCCGACCGAGTCCGTTGTACTTCGCTCGCCGTCTGACCGAGCGGCTTGGAGGCGCCCGCATTTACCTGAAACGCGAGGACCTCAATCACACCGGGGCCCACAAGATCAACAACACCATAGGCCAAGCCCTGCTGGCGGTGCGGATGGGTAAGCGGCGAGTCATTGCCGAAACGGGTGCGGGGCAGCACGGCGTGGCGACGGCGACCGCCGCGGCGGTCCTGGGGCTCGAGTGCGTGGTGTACATGGGTGCGGAGGATGTGCGACGGCAGAAGCTCAACGTATTCCGCATGGAACTGCTGGGTACACACGTGGTATCCGTCGAAAGCGGCCAGAAGACACTCAAGGATTCCATCAATGAAGCGATGCGCGATTGGATGGGGAGCGTCGAATACACGCACTACATCATTGGCAGCGTGATGGGGCCGCACCCTTTCCCGATGATCGTGGCCGATTTGCAGTCGGTGATCGGACGAGAGACGCGCGAGCAGTTCCTGGCGGCGGAGAGGCGATTGCCGGACGTGGTCGTTGCGTGCGTAGGCGGCGGAAGCAACGCGGCGGGCATCTTCGCACCCTTTGCGGGTGACACCGCGGTGCAACTGGTAGGCGTGGAGGCCGGCGGCGAAGGGATCGAGGGCAACCGGCACGCGGCGACACTGGGCAAAGGGCGACCGGGTGTTCTGCACGGCATGTACACCTATGTGCTCCAGGATGAAGACGGCCAAACGCTGCCGGTACACTCGGTTTCGGCGGGGCTGGACTACCCCGGCGTGGGCCCGCTGCACTCCAACTGGAAGGACACCGGGCGCGTCACCTACGTCAACGTGAACGACCAGGAGGCCCTGGCGGCCTTCACGCTGCTCAGCGAAACGGAGGGGATCATCCCAGCGCTGGAGAGTGCCCACGCGGTCGCCCACGTCGCCAAGCTGGCTCCCACTCTGCCGCGGGACCAGGCGATTGTGATCAACCTGTCCGGTCGGGGCGACAAGGACTGCGTCGAGGTTGCCAGGCTCCTGGGCAAGCAAATTGGCTGAACGGAGGCCGTTTCCAGGACCAAGGCAGCTTGTTGGTGTTCGTTCCATCCGTTTGGACACGGCCATCAACAAGTTGATTCGGTCCTCAGCCGCGAGCGGCAAGGCGTCGTAATCGGCGGCGAATTGGCTACAATGCCCCACCATGGCCCAGATCGAAGTTGACCAACTCGGCAAGGTGTTCCGCGTGCCCGAGCGTGAAGGCGGGTTCAAGGCGGCGCTGCGCAGCCTCGTCAACCGGCGTTACCGCGAGGTACGGGCGGTGGACGGAGTCAGTTTCAGTGTCGAGGCGGGGGAGATCGTGGGCTTCCTTGGCCCCAACGGCGCGGGCAAGACGACGACGCTCAAGATGCTGGCGGGCCTTCTGCACCCCACAAGCGGGCAGGCGAACGTGCTGGGCCACGTTCCCTGGCGGCGCGAATCGGGCTACCTCCGGCGAATCAGCATGATCATGGGGCAGCGCAGCCAGCTTAGCTGGGATCTGCCAGCGATAGACTCCTTTCTCGTACACCTGGCCGTCTACCGTGTGGACCGGGAAGCGGGCAAGCGTACGATGGAGGAGCTGATCGAACTGCTCGAGATCGGCCCGGTCATCCGCAAGCAGATCCGCTCGCTGTCGCTGGGCGAGCGGATGAAATGCGAAATATGCGTGTCGCTCCTTCACCAACCGGCGGTCATGTTTCTGGACGAGCCCACCCTTGGGCTGGACGTAACCATGCAGGACCGCATTCGCGGCTTCGTGCGCGAGTACAACCGGCGGCACGGGGCGACAATCGTGCTGACTTCGCACTACATGGCGGACGTGACCGCTCTGTGCAAGCGGATCGTGGTGATCGACCACGGGCGTATTCTGTTCGACGGGCCGTGGACGGCCTTGAGCGCCCGGTTGGCCCCGTTCAAGGTGATCAAGATCGATCTGGCCCATTTGCCGGATGGATACGCGTTCGACCGGATGGGCGAAGTCCTGCTGCGCGAGGGCCTCAAGGTCACACTTCGGGTGGGCAAAGATGATGCCGCGGCGGTCACGAGCAGGTTGCTGGCCGATCTTTCGATTCTTGACCTGACCATCGAGGATCCGCCGATCGAGGACGTGATCAAGCAGGTGTTCGCCCGGGGGGTTGGATGAGCCACGGGACGGAGACGCACGCATGAGGACGGTCCTGTCGGCCATGCCCGCCTACCTTCGGCAATCGCTGGCCGAGATGTTTCAGTATCGCGGCGAGATCATCCTCTGGGCGGTCTGGGGAGTGGTCTACCCCATCATCGCCATGGCCATGTGGTCGGCGGCGGTTGAGGGCTCGCCCGACGGCAAGACCATCCGCGGCTTTCATCCGCACGATTTCGCCGCCTACTTCTGGCTGACCATGGTCATCGGGCACCTGAGCACAAGCTGGGACGTATACGAGATGGGCTACCTGGTGCAGAGCGGAGCGATGTCGCCGCGTCTGCTGCGACCCATTCTGCCCGTGTGGCAGAGTATTGCCGACAACTTGGCCTACAAGGTCCTGACGCTGGTGATCCTTGTGCCGATCTGGCTGGGGGTGATCTGGTACACACAGCCTTCGTTTGAGACGACGGCTCGGGACTTGGCCCTGGGCGTGCCTGTCGTGCTGATGGGATCGATCATCAACTACCTGTGGGGCTACAACCTGGCGTTATTGTCGTTCCGGTTCACCCGGATGGACGCGATCGGGCAGTGTTGGTTCGGGGCGAGCTTGTTCTTCGGCGGCCGGCTCGCCCCCCTGCCATTGCTACCCCCGATGGTACAGCGGATTGCCGATGGGCTGCCGTTCAAATGGGTCATCTGGTTTCCGTGCGAGGCGGTCATGGGCCGACTGCCCGCCGGGACGATCCATCGCGGCATGGTCCATCAGTTGCTGTGGATTGCACTGGGCCTGGCTGCTTTCTTCTGGCTCTGGCGACGGGGCGTGAGGCATTACACCGCCGTGGGCGGCTAAGACGATGATTCGCCATCTTAGACTACTGTGGCTGTTCGTGCGCGTGGGCATTCAGGACGATGCGGCCTACCGGGCCAACTTCATCGCCCACCTGGTGGTGACGTTTCTGGCGTTCGGGGCCGAGCTGATCGGGCTGTGGACGATCTTCTCGAACACCACCTCACTTGGCGGCTGGAACGCTTATGAGATCCTGGCCATGCTCGGCGTGTTCCGGGCCATGCATGGAATCATCGGCATGTTCATCTCCCCGAACATGAGGCGGAACATGGAGGAGATCCGCGACGGCCGGCTGGACTACATGGTCATCAAACCGCTCAACACCCAGTTCTACGCGAGCTTTCGGCGGATTGTGGTCTGGCGGCTGACCGATATCACCATGGGGCTGATCCTGGTGGGGATCGCCTGCGGGCATCCCTCCGCCGCGCTGACCGCTGGCCGGCTGGCGAGCTTCATTGTCATGCTCGCCGCCGGCGTGGTCATCATCTACTCCTTCTGGCTGATCCTTTCGACTTGTGCGTTCTGGTTCACGCGGATCAACAACATCGAGATGGTGTTCTGGAACGTCTTCGAAGCGGGCCGATACCCCGTGGATATCTACTCCCACCCGGTGCGGCTTGGGTTGACCTACATTGTGCCGCTGGCTTTCATCGTCACCTTCCCGGCGGGAGCATTGATGGGCAAGGCCCATGTGCCGGGTGCAGGGTTTGCGGTGGTCGCCGCTGTGGTTTCGTTCTGGGCAGCTTCAGCCTTCTGGCGCTACGGCCTGCGGTGCTACAGCGGGGCATCGGCCTGAGCAGGCACGCAAGAACGTCAAGCAGGGCCGCGACCGTAAGGGAGTGATCTTGACGTACGCAGCAGCTTCCCCCGAAGACCGCTTCCTTACGGTTGCGGCTCTGCGTGGGTGCGACTCTGCGTGGGCGCGGCTCCGGCAACTTGATGAGCTCACGTCGCTATGGGCATGGCTGCGGCTTCTTTGCCGCGGCGTTCGTTGACGAAGGCGAGCAGGATCATGCCGACGACGAAGAATATGCCGATGGCGAGAATGGCCGGACGCTGGCTGCCGGTCATGCCTGAGATGGTGCCGAACACCAGCGGACCGACGAAAGCCATGGCCTTGCCGGCGACACCGAGGAAGCCGTAGAACTCGGCGGCCTTTTCCTGAGGGGTGAACAGGGCGACGAGGCTGCGGGTGACCGACTGGCAGGAGCCCATGCCGACGCCGGCCAGCGTGGCCACGAGGTAGAACGTCCCCTTGCTGCGGGCGAAGTAGGCCAGCACGACCGCCGCGATCCAGATCGAAAGCGAGAGCATGATGGCCCGCTTCTGCCCGATGCGGTCGGCCAACCAGCCGAACGCCAGGGCCCCCGCCACCGCCACCACGTTCATAGCGATGAACAGCGTCATGACCTCGCCCGCGGTGAAGCCGATGGTCACCTTGGCATAGAGGGCAGCGAAGTAAATGACGGTCACGATGCCGTCGTTGTACACCAGGAAGGCAATGAAGAGCTTGAACAGCTCGCGGTAGTGGCGGATGTTGCGGAAGGTCTGGGCCAGTTCGCGAAAGCCGACGCTCAGGTACCCGGTGCCCGGCGGGAGGGGTCTTCTCACGCTACGGTCGCGCAGAAAGAAAAAGGTCGGGATGACCATGATCGCGTAGTAACCGGCAATGACCACGGGCACGAGGCGGGCAAGGCTCAACTGCTCGCTGCTTGGATCGGCCACGATGTTGCGGGCCAGCGGCAGGCAAAGGATCAGGGCCACCAGCCCGCTGGCGTAGCCCATGGCCCACTTCAGGCCGGAGATACGCCCGGCGTTGGCCGACGTGGAAATGCCCGGCAGGAAACTGTCAATGAACACCCCCCCGCCGGCAAAGCCGATATTGGCGATGATGAACAAGGTCAGCCCGATACCGACCATGCCCGGGCCGACGAACCACAGGGAGGCAGTGAAGAAGGTGATCACCGCCGCACAGACGCCGAGGAACTTCTTGCGACTGCCGGCATAGTCGGCGATGGCCCCGAGCACGGGAGCGACCAGGGCCACGACCACCTCGGAGATGGACGCCGCCCAGCCCCACAGTTGGTCCGCCCGGCTGGAGTCGCCGACCACGATCGTACCGAAGTACATCGCGAAGGCGGTGGTCACGATGACCGTGGTGAAGGCGGAGTCGGCGACATCGTAGAAGCACCAGCCGAGGATCTCGTGCCGGGTAACGGGCGGGGCGGTGCGAGCGCCAATATCCTGGGTCATCGCTTCACTCGTTTCCACGCTGGCGTCACTCCGTAGCCGCCGCCGCCAACCAGCGAATTGACACTACTCAGACTGACCGCTTGGCGGGTGCTGGTAATCGCAACTCCAACGAGCCGCGGGCTTCAGCCCGCGCGGAGCTTGTGCGTAAGGCAACGCCTGATCCCGGCGAAAAAGCCGCGCGGGCTGAAGCCCGCGGCTCATTAACCCGCACCGGTTTGTTTGTGTTACCCTACAGTCGCCCCTCGACAGCTTCGATGCGCCGTCGCAATTCCGACAACTCACTAATCAGCTCGGCCAACTCAGCCTGGAGATCGTCCAACTGCGTCTGCACATGGCTCACTTCGACGGGCGCCGCAGGGGAGCGCTCGATTGATGCGGCGGCTTCGCTTGGCGCGCAGGCGGGCGTCCTGAGAGCAGTCGACACCGCGGGCGGCGCGGAATCGACGGTCGGTTGCTCGCCCTCCGGATAAAATAGGTGGGTATAGCGGATCGCCGCTCGGCCGGGCTCACGCGGCAGCGGGGCCACTGCCGGCGGGTCCGCCGACCGCAGCATCTCCAGGACATTGCCGACAATGTCCAGGCTGTCGAAGGGCACCATGCGCGAGCAATGCGTGCGCAGCTCACCGCTGGTCTGCGGACCGCGGAGCAGGAGTTCCGCCACGACCGCCCGTTCGCGCGGCGACCAGGAGAACCGGGCCTCAACCTTGTGCCGAAACCGATCGGTCCGCCCCCCAGGTGCCGGCAGAACATGCTCGACCAGCCCCCGCTGACGCAGGGCATCGAGAGCCGCCTGTACCGCCACCTCGTCCAGGGCCATCACCGGGTCGCGATTCGACCGCTGGTTGCAGCCCGCGGTGATCGCGTTGAGGGTCATCGGGTAGTAGTCCGGCTGGGTCATGGCCTTCTCCATAAGAACACCAAGCACCCGCCGTTCGATTTCGTTGAACGTCTGATCCATGTGCAGGCTCCCAGAAACGGGATGCCGACTTGCCACTCGGCCCACCCCGTCTCGCTGGGATTCTACCCGCTCATGCGACCCGGTCCAGACAAGGGCGCGCACGGCGATCCACCCGGCCGGTCATGGCGCCTGAGCCCCGTCGGATGATGAAACGCGGCAGCGTCACCCCACAGGCCATCAGCCGGCGCACGCCGGATCGCCCGGTACATCCGCACCTGAGAAGCAATTGATGAGCCGCCCGAGATCCACCGCATCCACGTCCTCGTCGGTGTCGAAATCCGCATCGGCACACTCAGGCGAAGGCGGCGCTATTCCCGACCCGCTCAGACAGCTCTGCAAGAAGGCGAAGTCATCCAAGTCCACGTCCCGATCGCTGTCGAAATCACCGGGGACCGGCGGCGGCGTGTAGACGTCCAGCAAAGCCGCCTCCGAAGCGACGCTCCCGCAATCCGCGGTCACCACGCATCGGTAGCTACCCTCATCTGCCGGGGCAAAGTTGGTAATCTGCAGAGTCGGAGTCGTCGCCCCAGAGATCGAGCCGCCGTTGTTGAGATCGACCTCATTCTTCTGCCAACGGTAAGTCACCGTGCCCGCTCCGGAACCGGCGACGGTCAGGACCGCGGTAGCCCCAAGTTCGATGCCCTGCGACTGCGGATGCTCGGTGATGACCGTGGCGGCCTGCACGCTGAGGGCCGCGGCACTCGAAACGTCCGTTCCTCCCAGGCTGGATACGATGCAACGGTAATGCCCGGCATCCTCGTCGGCCACATCCACGATCTGGAGCGTGTGGTTGTCGGAACCGAAGATTCGGTCATCATCGCTGAGGTCACTGCCGTCCTTCTGCCACTGGTAACTGAGGATACCGTCACCTGTCGCGGTCACCGCGAAGCTCGCCTGCGCACCGGCGCACGCCAACAGTGCCGTAGGCTGGCCGGCAACTTGCGGTGGCGTGCTCGGCGGCGGAGTCATCTGCTCAAAGACATCCAGGTCAACGCTGAAGGGCCCGGCTGAGTCAACTACCGCGAGTCCGATGTGCTCGATCGTACCCTTGTTGTTGGCGGCAGCGAGGACGCCGTCACCAGTGAAACCCAAGACCGAATCAGCGAGCGGATCGAACGACAGCGTTTGCCATTGACCGCCCTGGTCGCTGATCACGACACCCTGTGGGGCGCCGGAAGTGCTCGATGCGGCCCCAAGCCATTCGATCGTGCCCGACGTCCCGCCGTTCTCGCCGATGGGCACATCGGTCCCCGTCTCGCGAATGCCCAGGCAAACCCGCAGCGAGCCGGTACTGTTGAGCCGAATGCGGAAGCGAATCGGGCGGGTGAGGTCCACGGCCGGATTGGGCAGGTTGCCCGTACCGCTGGTCGTGAGACGCAGCCACCTGCTCGGATCGGTGTCCAGAAAAGCCCAATCGACCTGGTAGATCTTGCTCCCGCCAAACGCCGAGCCGCTGACAACCCGCGACGTGTTGGGTGACGTCTGGAGATGCTCATCCGTCGAGCCTGAGTACGTCGGCTGGCGGAACATGACTTGGACACCGTCGGAGTAGCCCTCGAAGTCGGTGATGAGTGTGCCCCGAACGACCAGGGAGGCGGCGGCGGATGTGTCGCTGCCATAAGGGCTGGTCACGACGCAACGGTAGTTGCCTTCTTCGGCCACGGTCGCACTGGCGATGCTGAGCGTGGGCGAGGTCGCGCCGGAAACGCTGCCGCCGTCGGCGAGATTGGTGCCGTCTTTCTGCCAACGATAGAAGAGAGGCTCGTCCCCGGCGGCCTGAACCGTGAAGGTGGCGGTGGCACCTTCGCTCACAGTGGCACTCGCGGGCTGACCGGTCACAACCGGAGGCTGCGGCCCGCCGACTTCAACCACAACCTGCTTGGTGAGCGTAGGCCCAAACCACGTGACTCCCTCGCGGATCATACGCCAATCGGTGGTGTAGGTGCCGGGTGTTTCGGGCGCGGTCATCGTGAAGGTGAAGGTGTAGGTCTGCCCCGGCCGGACGGTGGTGCCTTCGATCGTCTGGCGCGTGGCGGCGAAGGGATCACTGTCGTCCACGGCACCGAGCTTGTAGTTGCGGGCGCTGGTCCAGAGCACACCGCGATTGCGGAAGGTGATGCCGACCACGTAGCTCTGCCCGGCCAGCATGGTGGCCGGGATCGTGTCACTGACGAACTCGCCCGAGTACTTGTCCCAGGTGGGCGTCCGGCCGAAGTAATCGCAGATACCTTTGTACTCGCCCCACGTGGTCAGGGAGCGGAACCAATCGTCGATCAGGTAAAGAGCGTCCTTGTCACAGCGATCGTGAAACGCCAGCTCGACCAGGCATGCCGGGCGATTGGGAATGCGGATCTCGCCAAATCCTCCGTTTGAATTGCCGATGCCTCGGTCCCGCCATGTGCTGTCGTACATCTCTCGGACGACATTGACGATGCCGGCCTGCACTTTGGTCGCCAGCGTCAGGCTGTTGGCAACGTGAGCCTGATAGGCCATGGCCGAATCACGGTAAGTAATCGTCCCTGTGCCCTCGGCGGCGTTGCTATGATGCGAGAGGTAAATATGCGAACCGCGGTAGTCGGCAAACAATGGGCGGGAACGAATATCGTCACTCGATCGACTCACCGACCCGGTATCGGTCGAGCAGAGCCCCGAAGAGTTGGCGTAGACCGAGCAGGGCAGCCCGGCGTTACGAAGCCAGATGTAGGCGGCCGTCTTCCACCAGGCATAGCCTGTGCTGTGACAACATGTGCTCTCATCGAGCGCGCGGCACACGTGGACTGTCGCCCCATCCTGAACAAGGTACTGGTACAGATACTGCATCAGCCGGATCGAGTTGGTGTCCTCGAGCACCGCTTCGCCGAACCCGCAGGGGTCGCTGCGTTGCCAGTACCAGCCCGAGCCGTTCCAAAACCGGCCGTGAGACGGACCGATGGTGATGTTCAAACCGCTCAGACCGGCCTGCTCGGCGCCAACTCCCCCTTCAATCAACGTCGGGGCCGCGGGCGCGGGAGCCACGTCAAAATCCACCTTGACCGGCGAGAGATAATCCGACAGCAACTGCCCGCCGCAGGTGAGCCGCATATCGCTCACTTCCGAACCCAACGCAAACGCGCCGCTGAACTCGCCAAATAGGTGAGCAAGCGTAGCCTCATCCAGCACGCTGAGGATATCCGCCGGGAAATCAATCGTCGCGGCAGATCCGTTAACGGATACACGCGGCAAACCCGCCTCAGCAGGCAGATGCAGGGTGACCGGCCAACCTTCCGGGATAGCGAAATCGCCTTCGATCGCCAAATCGGCCGTTGATATCGCCGCCTTCCCGCCCGACTCGGCCCGGGCATCCGCCGAAGCGAACATCGCAAGAAGACACCCGCACAGCAGAATTGCCACGCTCGGCAAGCAGCTTCGTTTCACCGTTCCCATTCCCTTGACCTCCCTTCGCCAGGTGCCTATTGCAGGCAATCCGGCTCACCGATAATGCTCGCACCCGAAAAGCAGTTGACGAACAGGCCCAGATCGACCTTGTCTACGTCCTGGTCATGATCCAAATTCGCCTCATCACAACCCGCGTCGGTTGGAGCCTGCCCGGAACCGTTGAGACACGCCTGTAAAAAAGCGAAGTCATCCATGTCGACATCGCGGTCATCATCGAAATCGCCGGGGATCGGCGGCGGCCCCGGCAACGAAAGCACCGCCTCCTCGGAGAGCGTCGTACCGCAATCCGCGGTGACGGCACAGCGATAGCTGCCGTCATGACCGATGCCGAAGCTGCTGATCTGCAATGTGGCCGTTTGCGCACCACTGATCACACCGCCGTCCACCAAATCGCCCCCATCCTTGCGCCACTGGTAACTGAGGCTGCCCGCACCAACCGCCGTCACGCTCAGCACGGCGGTCGCGGCATAGGCGATCGTCTGCGACGCCGGCTGCTGGGTGATCTCCGTCGCAGGCTTGACTGTAAGCACTCCCTGATTCGAGTAGGTGCTGCCGCCCGCGTTGGTCACCACGCAGCGGTAGTGGCCCGCGTCGGCGGCGTCGGCGCTCGAAACAAGCAGATTCGCCGTGGCCACGCCGGAGTAGTGTCCACCCTCCGTCAGATCGCTGCCGTTCCGCTGCCACCGGTACGACAGATCCCCTTCACCCGTGGCCGTCACGCTGAAATCTGCCGACATTCCCGGACAGATGAGGCTGTCGCCGGGGTTCGCGGTGATGATCGGCGGAACGATGGGGTCGGGCTCAGGTTGCTCGAAAAAATCGAACTGCACGCTCCATGGCCCAGCCTGATCGACGAAAGCCAACCCTACATGCTCCAGCACGCCCTTGTTGTTCGACGCACTGAGCACACCATCGCCGGTGAAAGCCCGCACGCTATCCGTACGCGGGTCGAACACAAGCGTGTGCCATTTTCCCCCCTCTTCGGAAACCAGTGTACCCTGGGGAGCGCCGCTCACGACGGAATCCGCGCCGACCCATTCGATGGTCCCGGTTTTCCCGCCATCCTGCCCGATCGGCACATCGACGCCCGTCTCCCGGATGCCCAAGCAGACCCGCAGCGAGCCGGGCGTCAGAAGGCGGCACCGAAAACGGATCGGGCGAGTCAGGTCCACCGCCGGGTTGGGCACGTTACCCGTCGCACTGGTTGAAAGACGAAGCCACCGCTGTGGGTCGGCATCCAGAAAAGCCCAATCGACCTGGTAGACCTTGCTCCCACCGAAAGCCGAGGCGGTCACGACTTGTGAGCTGTTGGGCGTGCTCTGAAGGTGGCCGTTGGTCGAGCCGGAGAAGCTCGGGTGGCGGAACAAAACCTGGACGCCGTCGGCATAACCTTCAAAGTCGGTGATCATCGCCGTCGCCGGCGTCGTCGGAACGGACACGACCACATCGTCCACCAAGGTCTTGGCTCCCGCGTTGCTGGCCCGGTAGTTGTAGATGAACGGCCTTCCCTTGGGCAGCGTGGCATCCTCGATCGGCGTCTCGGTCTTGAGCACGCCATCGATCCATACGGACAACTCGCTGCCGGAGACGGACAGTTTCAGCTTGTGCCAGCCGCTCACATCGGGGAACTCCCACGTCGCCAAAACGGTTTCGGTATCCGGCTCGAGCCGCAGTAGAACGCAGTGTCCGTTGGCTGCCACAGTGTCGTTACGCACGAAGGTCAAGAGATAACCGCTGCGTCTGGTGGAGCTGAAGAACTGCCGCCCGCGCACGCCGATTCCGTAGCGGTTCTTCACCGACGCCGTCGCGTCGTAGTACACTTGGGCCTCGAGGGCACAGGCGGTCAACGATTCATTGGCCAGCATGGGGTAAGCGTACTGGTGCCCGCTGGAGTCGGCGACCTGGAAAACATGTCCATCGCCGCTGGGGTTGCCCGCCTGGGCCTTCAGGCCGCACTGCGTCGTGAAGTTCCACGGCGCAATCCAGTTCAACTGCGGACCCGCCGCGGGGAAGGAATCATGCCAGGGCATGGTGATCGGCGGCTTGTCGAGCTGGAAGCCATCCAGGATGTCCCCTCCCGTCGTCCGCCGGCAGTAGCCAAGAAGCCGTGTTCCCTGGATATCCAGCCGAGTGAAGCAGTACTCGTTGTTCGCGTACGTCTGGACATAGGATTGGCTGTCGTCGGAGTTCTGTCCGAGGCTCTGCCCGCCGGTGCCCTGGAGCATGTAGGTCACACCGTTGACCATGTTGCGTTGGTATTCGTGGTAATGGCCGCAAAGGTACAAGTCGACGTCGTGCTGCTCGAACAACGGCACCAGATGCGTTCGCACGACACTGCTGCCTGACGCCGCCCCTCCCTGGCTGATGTAGGGGGCATTGTGGCCATACACGATCTTCCATGTCTTGTTTGTCGCGGCCAGATCATTCGCCAGCCACGTGTGCTGAGCGGATCCGGTGGTATAGGGCTCCCAGAACGTGACCAAACTGGCAAAGTGAACGTGGGCTTTGTCGAACGAGTAGTAAACCTCGGTGCCCGAGTTCTCTGTCGGCAACGACCAGTTGGCCAAGTACTTAACGGGTGGCACGTAGTCCGGGAACGAGCTCTCGTCGTACAGCTCGTGGTTGCCCAGGCAAGGGTACATGGCAACGTGCTTGAGGAACTCGCGGACGGGGTCGAAGAAGTGGGATTTCCAGTAATCGGTGATGTTGTCTTCGCCCCGGCCGGCCAAGTCGCCGACGGTGATACAGAAGCCGTTCTTGATCTCGGGCAACATGGCGTTGTAGGTCCGCGTAGCGTTGCCCGGCGCGCTGCATGAGTCTCCCACAAAGCTAAACGAAACGGCCGTCGCGGTATCCAGTGGAGCGGTCTTGAAGGTCGCATCCTCGGTGAGCGCCGTACCCCCGCAACGGACGCGATAATGGTAGAGCGTATCGGGTGTCAGACCGGTGATGGCGATCTCATGCCGCGTGGCCGACTCGGTCGCCTGCTTGACCTGCCCGTAACTGGTAGTCGCCCCCCACTCCACCTCGCCCACGCAGGCGGTGTCCGTCAGCCAGACAACAGTCATCGAGGTCGGGCTCTGTAACTGCAGATACGGACCTCGCGTGACCGTGGCCGCCGACGCCCCCCCCGCATAGACTCCCGCCAGCAATAAGCTTGTGATCCACGCCACAGAGAGCATTGGGGTTCGCATATCTCCTCCTAGACATCGATCCTTGCCAAACAAGACTCCGCGCGCACCCGTTCCGCGTGATGTGCTCCCGCTATCTTACCCTATCGGCTAAGTAGATCCAAGGCGGAACGCTTCTGGCGGCGGATTCTGGAAAACAGGCACCGGTGAGTTCGGTGCGCCCGGGTTGGCGAAGGGACCGGTAACCTGCGATCACACTCCGCTCCGGCGGCGTGACCGGCGACGTAAGCCTCACCCCCACCTCCCCGCACCGCGTCAGATTCGCTTGCGAAATCAAGGGCGATTGCACGATACTAACCGCATGGACTCCAAACCGATTGCGGTATTCGATAGCGGACTGGGGGGATTGACGGTTGTACGGGCACTGCGCCGACATTTGCCGCACGAATCACTCATCTACTTCGGCGATACCGCCCGCGTTCCCTACGGGATCAAGTCATCCGAGACGGTCGTGGCCTTCGCGGAGCAAGACTGCAACTTCCTCCTGCGATTCAACCCCAAACTGGTCATTGCCGCCTGCAACACGGTCAGTGCCCTGGCCCTGGAGGAGCTGACCCCCAAGGTTCCGGTCCCGCTGGTCGGAGTGGTCGGGCCGGGGGCGTCGGAGGCTGTACGGCAGGCCGGCGGACGAAGCATCGCCGTGCTGGCTACTGAAGCCACCGTCGCGTCCCAGGCGTACATCCGGGCCATTCACCACCTGGCCCCACGGACCCCGGTGACGCAGCAACGCTGCCCCAGCCTGGTCTCCCTGATCGAGGAAGGCCGCACAAGCAGCGACAAAATCCTGCTCATGATCCTCGATGAGTACCTGGACGGGGTACGGCAACTCGACCCGGCCGTCGTGCTGCTGGGCTGCACACACTATCCTCTGGTCGCCGAGGCGGTCGGCAAGCTCATGCCGCTGGCTCGGATCGTCGACTCGGCCGACGCCACGGCCCGAGTGGTCAGGGAACTGCTGGCCAACCGCGACGCCTTGTCCGCCTCGGTCGAGCCGGGTAGACTCCGCTGCTACGTCAGCGATAACCCCCAGCGGTTTCGCGAGGTAGGCGGCAGTTTCCTTGGGGAGCCGATACGCGAGGTCACCTGGATCACGCCGGAGCAGTTCTTCCATGAGCAATCCGTGTTCAAGCCCGTCCGCGAACTGGAAGACGCCATTGCCCGCGGATCGGACCGACCTGAAGCCGTTCACATCTCCAGCGGGCGGTAGACGACCATCGCCCCGCATGTTCCCATGCCTTGCCGCTCTGGGGCTCGCCGCCTTGGCCCTGACCCTCGCCGGGTGCTCCGACCACCAGAAACGGACTTGGCAACCTCGTTCGGCCGAGGAGAACTACCGCATCGCCCTGGAAGCTGAACATGCGGATGAGCGGCGTGACGCGGTCGCCCGGATCGCGGAGAGCGGCTACTACCGCCAGGAGGATGCCTTCCACGTTCTCGATGTCGTCGCCCGCACTGATGAGGCACCGCAAATCCGGTGCATCGCGGTTCGATCGCTGGCTCGCTACAACGACGAGCGTCCCGTGAAGACGCTCCTGCTGATCCTGCAAGCGACGCGCGGCTCTGGTGACGCCCTGCCGGCCAACGATGACCTGCGGTGTGAAACCGCCACCGCCCTGGCCGGCTTGCTCAGGAAGGGAGTGGTTGACGAACCAGTCCGGGATCTGACGCGTGACATCTTCATCAAGCTGGCCGAGTCGGATTCCTCCCGCAACGTGCGTATCGTGGCCATCGAGGCACTGGCCGAGTTCCGGGAGCCGCAGGTACTGCAGCCCTTGATCCGGTCGCTGCGTCATGAGGACTTCGGTATCGTGGACCGGGCGGAGCGATCCCTGATCGCCCTGACCGGTGAAACGCACTTTCACGATGCCGATCTGTGGGAGCAGTGGGCGGCGGCCACAAGCGAGCCCTTTGCCCGCGCTGGACAGTCGCCAGCGGTATCGCAGCCCGCCGGCCCCTCCTGGTGGGACCGTCAGACGCGCGCCTGGCGACGCGGGCTCAAACTCGCTCCGGATTAGACCACTTCACGTGGTTCGGCAACCTACAGACGCAAGACGCTCCGCCCGTCAGCCTGGAGACTCAGCCACCTTGGCCGTGGCTCGTTGCCGCACGGATTGCAGCCAGTCACTGAGAACCTTCTCAGCGGGTTTTCCACGAGGGGTGTAGTTGTAGTCTTCCGGACCGCCGCGGTCGTCATTCCACTCCCACCAGATCATACCGCCGACCTCGGGCGTATCCGCCCAGGTCTTCAGAAAGGCGAGATAGCAGTTGCGTTGCTCTTCGAGACCGGCCGGCGTGGCCTTCTGCTTGTGGAAGTAGTTCCATGGCTGGCTCGCCGCTCCCTCCTGGCTGCACCAGCCGATCTCGGTGAAAAGCAGCGGCTTGCCGACCCGCTGCTGCCAGCGTAACACGCCGCGTTTGATGGGCTGCCACGCTTCCAGCAGGGCATCAAGTGAAGGATTCGGCTCAGAGGCCAGTTTGTAGTAACTGGTCATGCCCACCAGGTCGAGCTCATCCCAGAACTCGACCACCTTGTAGTGATCCCAATTCGAGGAGTAGGAGAGCTTACCGTGGTAAACCTTGCGAACATCACGGATGAGATTCCGCCAACGGTCGGTGTATTTCTCGGTGCTGATGAGTTCGGAACCGACGGTCATCACCTCGACGCGGTTGGCCTCGGCAATGCGGGCAAAGCGGAGGACGAACTCGCGATAGCGGTCGAACCAGTCATCCCAGTTGGGTGGGTTGATGACCCCCCGCCACTCACTGCCGCGGGGATGACTGAGAAGCACGATGGGCATGAGGATGACCCGCAGGCCGTGGTGGTGGGCGAGCCGGATAATCTCTCGCCACTGCTCGTCACTGGGTGTCACCGCGGGGTCAATCTCGAACGTGTCCGAGCCGGCATGCTCCTGGTAGCCGGGGTTGCTGATAAGGACAGCGTTGGCGCCCAACTCGGCCATCTCGCCGAACAGCCGCCGAGCACGTTCCACAACCCCGTCCACATGGTGGATCTGCCACGCGAGGCCACAGTATGGCGCGTGCGCGGGCGCGAGCGGCCTCGCGGCAGGCAGCGGTTGTGATTGGTCAAACGTGGCTTTGACGGCCGGGACCACACCATGGCCATCCCCTGAGCACGCCCACCAGACGGCGGCGGCGACGGTCGCGAGGGGCAGCAGCAGCTTACCGGTGAAACTCATCTAGTATGATTCTCTTGGCGCGTCACGACATTTCACGGGATTCGCCCCGCACGGCCGGCGGGTACGCCACGACGGCTTTCAACTCAGGCGAGCACCAGCCAGACACCGGTGTTCCACCCACAGGGGCAAGACACTTTTACTTCGCCTCCGCCAAACCGAGAGCCCAGGCCACCCCGGCCAGCACATGATCCTGATAAAGCGGGTTGGTCCACACGTCCTCGCGATGCCCTAGCGAAGTGTAGAACACGCGGCCCTTGCCCTCCTCACGCGTCCAGGCCACAGGGTAGTACTCATCAGCCTTCATCCTCTGCGGCTCAAGGTTTGTCTTGCCCGTGTCAATGCTGATGAGCATCCTGACGTTGTCGCGAGAGAAACCCTTGAACTGGTAAATCTCGTCCGCCAGCACCCACTCCGCAGGCAGCATGCGGGTGGACGGGTGGTCCCGGTTCTCGACCTTGACCGTCACTTCCTTGTCACCGGCGCCGTGTGTCAGGAACGCGGCGCCGATCATCCGGACAAAGGCCTCATCGTCGGTGAAGCTATCCGTAGCCGCGTGGATTCCGACCAGCGTCCTGCCCGATCGCAGCCATTTGAGCAAGGCCTCGCGGTTGATCTTCGGGTTGCCCGAGGTGTACAGGATGATTCCATCGAACTGGTCGAACTGCTTCTCATCCTTCAGGTCATGGAAACACTGGGAGAAATAGACCTCGTAGCCGGCCTTCGTCAGGATGTCCTTCAGGATCTTCTCCGCAAAGGACAGCTCCCCGGTCAGCGGTCGGGCCACGACCGAATGTCGGAAACCATCGGACTCACTGTAGACAAGCAGTTTCTTCCTGGCTCCGCCCTGCTCGGCCGCCAGGCAGTAGAGCACGCCGGTCACCAACATCGCCGTTCCGATTGCCGCCAACACTCGCATATTCCGCATCGCGGTCATCCTCGTCTCAGGCGTGAAACGTCACACATGCCCTGCCCGCCGCCAGGCAAGGGGCACCTATCGGCAGACAGCCTACCACCCTGCATCCAGCGGTTCAATCAGCCGGCCGCCCCCGGGTTCCTGTCGTGAGGCCGCATGGCAAGCTGATCGTCCCCACGTCGCGCGTCCGCTCATCAACGCCATCGCCGCGACTTGTTCAGCCGGACTACCTGTGTTCCGGTTCTCCTGAACACGCAACCATGCCGAGTGCGACGCTCGACTTGCATGATTTGCCGTCCGGTGCCGTTTTCTCTATGATCTCCGCGTAATGAGGCACGATCCCCCCTGCCGCGGGAGGAAGACGAGGCACTTGCATCAAAGATCAAGGGACAGGATACTCCCGGGACATCGTGATGTCGCGTACTTGAAACTGCCAGGTTTGGGCCGGGCATACGCAAACCGGTACCGAGTGAGCTAACAGTCCGGCAGAGACGCGGAGCGATACAAGGCAGCCAGCCCAAGTCATCCGGTTTTCGGAGGACGCGGGCGGCACACCAGCACCTTTGAATGAGCGCTCCCCCACCTGCCTCGGCATACCGATCGTTCCTGATTCGAGTCCGGTAGAGGATACGCACCTGATGGCTCTGCACAGGATCTCCAAAGGTCTGGACCTGCCCATCGCGGGCGCCCCGCGACAGGCTGTGGACGGCGCGCCGCCGTGTTCGCGCGTCGCCCTGCTGGCGGATGACTATGTGGGCATGCGCCCCACCATGCACGTCAAGCCGGGGGACGCGGTACGGCGCGGCCAGTTGCTCTTCGAGGACAAGAAGCTGCCGGCGGTTCGCTACACATCGCCGGGAGCGGGCACGGTCGTA
>Ga0123328_1001042_pt1 | contig 27909 bp, 24 predicted proteins | sample BioC12SIPDNA_2_FD_89702 | JGI IMG/M metagenome (GOLD analysis project Ga0123328, IMG submission 89702) | Anaerobic biogas reactor microbial communites from Washington, USA - Biogas_R1_A C12 SIP DNA | ecosystem: Engineered > Bioreactor > Anaerobic > Unclassified | place: Washington, USA...
CACGGCCATGGTGCGGCGCATGCGGGAGACGATCGCGGCGGGCACGCCGACCGTCCTGGCCGAGCACGCGGACGAACTGACGGCGGCGCGGATCCACGCGGCCGCCGTCGCCGGCGATCAGGCCGCCCGCGAGAACATCGAGCAGACGGGCCGCTACCTCGGCCTGGGCGTCTCGAACCTGATGCATATCCTCAATCCCGAAGCGGTTGCGTTCAGCGGGGGCGTCACGGCCGCCGGCGAGATGCTGCTGGACCCCGTGCGCCGCGAGGTGCGTTGGCGCACGCTCGAGGCCAGCCGCCGCGACGTGCGCATCTCGCTCTCCGCCCTGCCCGAAGACGCCGGGCTGATCGGGGCCGCCCGCTGCTTCATGCTGGCGTAGCGGGCGGTTCGGCGCCGTCGACCCCGCGCTGCGCCGCCGCACGGTCCAGGTGGCGCTGCAGGATGATCTGCGCCGCCATCCGGTCCACGTCGGCGCGGCGGGTGCGCATGCCCGCGCCCATCTCCGAGAGCGCTCGGTGGGCCTGGGCGGTCGTCAGACGCTCGTCCATGGTCGTCACGTCCACGTGCGGCAGACGGCGCCGCAGGCGCTTGGCGAACCCGCGCACCTTGCGCGCCTGAATGCCCTCGGTCCCGTCCATCTGCAGGGGCAGGCCGACGACGATCCGCCCGACCTCCCGCTCGGCCACCAGGCGGGCGATCTCCTCGATCACGTCCTCGCCCTGCCCGATGGTCGGCAGCGGGTGCGCGGCCACCTCCAGTTCGTCGCTCAGCGCGGCCCCGATCCTGCGCTCGCCGTAGTCCAGCCCCAGTACCCTCATCGCGCCCCGTCCTGAACGTGTCGTGTGCCCGCCATTCTACGCGAGAACACCGCACAGGTCACGGGCGGACGCGGTCGGGCAACCGCCGGGCAACGGGCGGGCGACGAGGCCCCGGCGCCCCGGCCCCGGCCCATTTCAAGAAAAAGGGCCGGAGGGCGGGAATCCGCCGAAACCGGCCGACAGATGTTCCCCTGCCATATATAGGCCCCTGCAAGCCGCCGCCCTGCAGCATCCGTCATGCGCGGGCGTTCGGGCGGCCCGTCCCGCGGGGCGGACGCGGAGGCCGGCGGGATGCCGAAGAAAACCCGAAAAAACGACCTTGACAGCCCGAACAGCGCCGAGTAGTATCTGAGCGCTCAACTCAAGTAGGTGTGAGCCGACTCTGACGTTACGGCATGGATATCAGGGACTTGAGTCAAGAGACTCGAAAACAGCCGGGTGGAAATGGGCATGAACGAGTCAGCAATGGGTGGCGCTGAGCGATCAACGGGAAACGGCAGGGACCCCGGCATGGTGCGGCTGTTCGGCTATCAGGAGGTCCTCAGCCTGGACGCCCGCGGACGGTTCCGCCTGCCGGACGAGTTGTCGGGGCTGCTCTTCAGCGAACTCGGCCGCGCCTCGCGTTCGGCCGGCGCCTCGGCCGCCCCGGCCGCCTACGAGCGACTGGCCTTCTACTTCGTGCCCGGCACGCGGCGGCGCATCTTCCTGTACCCCACGCCGAACATCGACCTGGCGGTGCGCAGCTTCGAGCAGCCGCCGGCCGGCATGCCGCCCGAAGTCGTCCGCCAGGCGCGCGACTACTTCTACAACCACATGCGATTCGTGGACGCCGACAAGCAGAACCGGCTCCTGATCCCGGAGGCCCTTCGCCGGCATGCCGAGATCGGCGAGCAGGTGCAGCAGATAGCGCTCGTGGCGCAGAACTACTGGCTCACGCTGAGCCGCAGCGAACTCGTCGAGAAGGAGATGGCGGAGAACCTGGGCGCCTTCGAGCAGGTCGCTGCCGACCTGCTGGACCCGGTCTGCAGGCCCACGCGGGGGTTCGTTCCGCCCGAACCCGAGAGCGACCGGTGACTATGCGGCGGCCTGGCGTGCATGGACGGGATGGACTATGCCTCTCGTTGTCCCACAGTGTCGGACTATGGTCGAGCATGAGCACAACAACGCGCCGGTCGGCCCCGTCCTGCACCGCCCCGCCATGGTGGCCGAAGTCCTCCGGGTGCTCGCCCCGGCGCCCGGAGAGGTCGCCCTGGACCTGACCGTCGGCACCGGCGGGCACTCGGTCGCGCTGGCACGCGCCCTCGGCCCGGACGGGCTGCTGGTCGGCATCGACGCGGACCCCCGGGCGCTGGAGGTGGCCCGTTGCCGTCTTGCCGGGGAGGCCGCCTGCCGGTTCGAGCTTCACGCCGGGCGGTTCGGCCAGGTCCCCGCGACCGTCGCCCGGACCGGCGCATCGGCCTTTGACTGCGTCCTGGCCGACCTCGGCGTGGGCACCCATCAACTGGACGATCCCGCGCGCGGCTTCGCCTTCGAGTCCGACGCGCGTCTCGACATGCGCTTCGACCCGTCGGCCGGCCCTTCGGCCTGGGAGGTCGTCAACTCCCTCCCGGAAGAAGGGCTGGCCGACGTCTTCTACCGGCTCGGCGAGGAACGCCACAGCCGTGCCATCGCGTCGGCCGTCTGCCGCCGGCGCCGGGAGCGCCCGATCGACACGCCCGCCGAACTCTCGGACCTGGTCAAGGGAGTGGTCGCCCGCCGCACGCCGCGCCGGCACACGTGGCGCATCCACCCGGCCACGCGCGTCATGATGGCCCTGCGCATCTACGTGAACCGGGAGATGGAGGAGCTGGACGCCCTCCTGGACGCCCTGCCCGGGCTGCTGCGTTCCGGCGGGCGCGCGGCCGTGCTGACCTACCACAGCCTGGAGGCCCGGCGCGTCAAGCAGGCATGGCGCCGCCAGGCGCAGGACGGGCTCCTGACGTTGCTGACCCGATCGCCCCTGCGCCCGACCGAGCAGGAGCAGGCCGAGAACCCGCGGGTGCGAAGCGCGCAGTTGCGCGCGGCCCGGAAGCTATGAGGTGCAGGATGACACCGATCCGCGTGACGGCAATCATCTTCCTGGCCACGGCGCTCGCCCTGGGCGTCGTCTGGCAGAACGCCCGCATCCGGCAGGTGGGCTACGAGCTGTCGGCGCTGAACGGGCGCCTGGCCGAGCAGCGCGCCGAGCTGGCCATCCACAAGGCGCATCTGAGCAAGCTGAAGAGCCCCCAGCGCATCGTGGCGCTGGTGGAGTGGCTGGGGCTGGACCTGCAGGAGCGGCCCGTGCCGCTGCCGCCGCGTCCGGACGGCGCCGGCACGCCGGCCGACGTGCCGGCCGACGAGGCCGAACGGGCCGTCGCCGCCCTGTCGATGCCATAGGAAGGAACGCCGGGTCGCGATCACACATGGGGAACGCGCACGCAGACAGAAGCGCCGTGGGGGACGAGGGCCGGGCGGGCCGCGGGCTCCGGATCCGGGCGGGCGCCGCCATGGCCCTGGTGCTGGTCGCCTTCCTGCTGCTGGCCGGCCACCTGGGGCAGATGCAGATCAGCCAGGGGGCCGAATACCGCCGGCTGGCCGACCAGCAGCAGATGCTGGACCGTGAACTGGCGGCATGGCGCGGCCGCATCCTGGACAGCCGCGGCCGGCTTCTGGCCTCCACGGTGCAGCGCTGGAGCGTCTACGCGGACCCGCAGGCTATCGCGGACCCGGACGGCGCCGCCGTCCTGCTCGGCAGCACCCTGGACCTGCCCGTCGGACGCCTGCGCGAGCGGCTCGCACGTGATCGCTCCTTCGTGTGGATCAAGCGGCAGGTGACCGAGCGCGAGGCGGACGCGGTGCGCGGGCTGGCCCTGCCCGGCATCCACATGCGCCGCGAGAGCAAGCGCCTCTATCCGCAGGGGCGCCTGGCTGCGCACGTGATCGGGTTCACCGACATCGACGGGCGCGGCCTGGCCGGCATCGAGGCCCGCATGGACGCACTGCTGCGGGGCCGCCCGGGCAGCGAGTCCGTCCTCTGCGACGGCGGACGCCGCATCATCTGCCCGCCGGCCGGGAACCGCACGCGCGAGCCCTTCGACGGGTTCGACGTGCAGTTGACGCTGGACGCCTACGTGCAGGCCATCGCCGAGGAGGAACTGGCCGCCGCCGTGCGCAGCCACCAGCCGGAATGCGCGACCGCGCTGGTGATGGACGTGCTGGACGGGTCGCTGCTGGCCATGGCGTCCTGGCCGGACTTCGACCCGCAGGCGCCGGCCGACAGCCCCGTGCGCAACCAGCGGAACGTGGCCATCTGCGACGCCTACGAGTTCGGCTCGTCGTTCAAGCCCGTGGTGGCGGCCCTGGCCCTGGAAGACGGCACCGTGCGGCCCGAGACCACCTTCGACTGCCACCAGGGCCGGTGGCGCATCGGCCGGCGCACCCTGAACGACGTCCACGCCTACGGGCTCCTGACGGTCAGCGACATCCTCTGCCATTCCAGCAACATCGGCATGGCGCAGGTCAGCATGGCGCTGGGCCTGGAGCGCCTCTACGCCGGCATCCGGCGCTTCGGCTTCGGCCGCCCCACCGGCATCGCACTCCCGGGCGAGTCCGGGGGCATCATGCGGCCGTTCCGCACGTGGAACGACTACAGCGTCGTGAGCGTCTCGTTCGGGCAGGAGCTGGCGGTGACCGCCCTCTCGCTCGTGCGCGCCTTCGCGGCGCTCGCCAACGGCGGGCGGCTCCCCCAGCCCCACATCGTCCGGTCCATCCGGCACACGACCACCGGCCGGGAGATCTACTCCGCCTCGGGCGCCCTCGGGGCCACGCACCCCGTCAGTGCCGCCACGTCCGGCCAGGTGCTGACGATGATGCGCCGGGTGGTCGAGGAGGGGACGGGCCGCCAGGCCATCAGCGCGGAGTATGCGCTGGCGGGCAAGACGGGCACCGCGCAACTGCTGACGGAAGACGGCCGCGGCTACAGCAACTCGCGCCATCTGTCCACGTTCGTTGCGGTCGGGCCGGTGCCCGACTGCCGCATCGCCGTGCTCGTCACGCTCAAGGCGCCGACCAGGCACGGCTACTACGGGGGCACCGTGGCGGGCCCCGCCGTGCGGAACATCTGCCTGCGCACGCTCAGGCACCTGCGCGTCCCGCCGAGCGAGCCCTCCCCCATCCTGGCCTTGGGAGCGCACCCATGACCCAGACGGCAGAGCCGCCCCGCGCAGTGAGGCTCAGCGACCTGCTGGCCGTCCTGCCCTCCATCCGCATCCGCCCCGCCGCAGACCCGGCGATCACGTCGCTGACGAACGACTCGCGGGCGGTCGGCCCGGGCGCCCTGTTCGTCGCGGTGCGGGGCACCAGGGCCGACGGGCACACGTTCATCCCGCAGGCCGTCGCGCAGGGCGCGGCCGCCGTCGTCTGCCAGGAGGCCCCCGCGGCGGCGCCCGAATGCCCGATCGTGATCGTCCAGGACGCCCGCCTGGCCCTCAGCGCGCTGGCCGACCGCTTCCACGGCTGCCCCACCGACACGCTGACGGTGACCGGCATCACGGGCACCGACGGCAAGACGAGCACGACCGAGATCCTGCGGGCCATCTTGAACACCGCCGGCCGCCCGGCGGGGTCCGTCGGCACGCTGGGCTACTGCATCGGCGGGCGGTGGACGGACTCCGACCTGACCACGCCCGACCCGATCGCGCTGCACGCGGCCTTCGCCCGGATGGCGGCCGCCGGCATGACGCACGCCTGCATGGAGGTCAGCAGCCACTCGCTGATCCAGCACCGCGTGGCGCACGTCGACTTCCGCGTGGCCGTGCTGACCAACATCACGCGCGACCACCTGGACACGCACGGCACGCGCGCGGACTACGCGCGCGCCAAGCGCATCCTGTTCGAGATGCTCGCGCCGGGCGCCGTCGCCGTCCTGCCCGCCGGCGGCGAGTTCACGGAGGACTTCCGGGCCTCCACCGCCGCCGAGGTGCTCACCTACGGCATGGACGGGCTGGCGGACGTGACCGGCCGGATCGTCTCGCTCGACATGCGCGGCATGGAGCTGGACGTGCGCACGCCGTTCGGCGCCTGCCGGGTGTGCACGCAACTGGTGGGCAGCTTCAACTGCCTGAACATCCTGGCGGCCGCCGCGGCGGCGTTCGCCCACGGGATCGACGGCGAGGCCGTCCGGGAGGCCCTGGCGGGCTTCCCCGGCGTGCCCGGCCGCCTGGAGCGCATCCACGTGCCCGGCCGCGCCGATCTGCCGGCCGTCTGCGTGGACTACGCCCACACGCCGGCCGCCCTCCAGAAGGTGCTCGGCGTGCTGCGCCCGCTGGTCGGCGGCCGGCTCGTCTGCCTGATCGGCTGCGGAGGCGACCGCGACACGACCAAGCGCCCGATCATGGGCGACACCGCCGCGTCCATGGCCGACGTGGCCGTGTTCACGGCCGACAACAGCCGCAGCGAACGCACCGAAGACATCATCGCCCAGATGGCCGCCGGCGTGCAGCGGCGCGACGCCGAAGTGCACGTCGAACCCGACCGCCGCCGCGCCATCCGGCTCGCCATCTCGCTGGCCGGCACGCCGGCCTCCATGGTCGCCCTGTGCGGCCGGGGCTGCGAACGCTACCAGAAGATGGCCGGCCTGAACATCCCGTTCGACGACCGGGAAGTCGCGCGCGACATCATGCAGAGCATGCCTGTGCGCCGCCGCTTGAGCGCCTGAGACCCCGCACGATGAGGAGCAGACGACTGGACAGCGCGGAGAACAGATCGGCCCGCTTCACCGCCGGCGAGATCGCGCACGCGTGCGCGGGCGAACTGGCGGCCGGCGACGCCGCAACGCCCGCCTGCGGGGTGGCCACCGACACGCGCCGCACCGTCCGGGGCCGTGCGTTCTTCGCCCTGGTGGGCGAGCGGTTCGACGGGCACGACTACCTGGGGCAGGCCGTCGCGGCCGGGGCCCGGGTCCTGGCCGTGCAGCATGTCCCCGACGGATGGCGGGCGCCGAAGGGCGTCGCCGTGGTGCGGGTCCGCCGCACGGCGTGCGCGCTGTTGGCGCTGGCGGGCCACTACCGCCGCTCGCTGCGCGCGCGGGTGGTCGCCATCACCGGCAGCTACGGCAAGTCCACCGTGAAGACCATGCTCGGGGCCATCCTCGCGCACACCGGCCGGTGCACGGTCGCCCCGGCGAGCTTCAACAACCGCATCGGCGTGGCCCTCTCGCTGCTGTCCGCGCGCACGGACGACGATTACGTCGTCCTGGAGATGGGCACCAACCACCCGGGCGAGATCGACGAGCTGGCCGCCGCCGCCCGGCCGGACGTGGGCGTCGTGACCGCCATCGGGGAGGTCCACCTGGACGGCCTGGGCAGCCTGCAGGGCGTCGTGGAGGCCAAGGCCGAGCTGATCGGCCATCTGAACCCCGCCGGCACGCTCGTCCTGAACGCCGACGACCCGCGCTGCCTGTCCATGGCGCCCCGGTTCGCCGGGCGGATCGCCACCTACGGCACGCATCCGTCGGCGGACGTGGCGGTCACGAACGTCGATCGCGACGGGTCCGGATGGGCGTTCGAGGCGCTGGGCCGGCGCTGCCGGCTGGCCTCGGGGGCCTGCCACGACGTTCTGAACGCGGCCGGCGCCCTGTGTGCGGCCGCCGCGCTCGGGGTGCCCGCCGGCCAGGCGGCTCTGGCCGGCGTGGCCCGGCCGCCGATGCGCTACGAGCGGATCGAGCTGGCCGGCGTGACCTTCATCCGCGACTGCTACAACAGCAACCCGCCCGCCCTCCGGGCCGCCCTGCGCAGCTTCCTTCTGGAGCCCGCAATCGGCCGCCGGGCCGTCGTCTGCGGCGACATGCTCGAGCTGGGCCTGCACGCCGGCCGGCTGCACAGGGAGCTCGGGGCGGACCTGGCCGCCTCCGGCGCGGACATCGTGGCGGCGGTCGGGCAGATGGCCCTGGAGTTCGTGGCCGGCTGGTGCACGAAGGCCCGCCCCGGGCAGCGCGCGTTCCGCTTCGCCTCCGCCGAGGAGGCCTGGCTGCCCCTGTGGCGGCAACTGCGGCCGGGCGACATGGTCCTGCTGAAGGGCTCGCGCGCCCTGCACCTGGAGACGATCACGGACGCCATCGCCGCCCACCTGGCGCAGCGCAGAAAGGAGGCCGTCGCCTGATGCTCGCCCGACTGCTCAGCGAGTACTCCCGGGCCGGCGGCCCCGGCGTTCGGGCGGCCGCGGCGGCCCTCACCGCCCTGCTGATCTGCCTGGCCGCCGGGCAGCCCGTCATCGCCTGGCTGCGCGCGCGGAAGCTGGGCGAGAAGACGGAGAAGACGCCCATCGACGACCCGGCCCTGCGCGCGCGCATCGCCGCCAAGAGCGGCACCCCCACGATGGGCGGCGTGCTCATCCTCGGGGCGCTGGTCGTGTCGTGCGCCCTGTGGGCGGACCTCGCGGAGACGGGCGTCCTGGTCGCGCTTGGGACCGCGCTGGCCCTGGCCGTGCTGGGCGCCGTGGACGACCTGCAGAAGCTGCACGGGACGGGACGCGGCCTCTCGTCGCTCCGGAAGCTCTCCTGGCAGATCCTCATCGGGCTCGGCGCCGGCCTGGCACTGGCCGGACACGTGCGGGGCACGGCGGCGGCCGGCGCCCTGCTCTCGCCGCCCTGGGCGCTGCTGGGCCGGGCGGCCGTGCCGGCCCTGGCCGTCTGGGGCGCCGTCTTCGTGGCCGGCATGAGCAACGCGACGAACGTGACCGACGGCATGGACGGATTGCTGAGCGGGCTGGCGGCCCTGGCCTCGACGGCGCTGGCGGCCGGTTGCCTGATCGCGCACCGCGCGGGGATGGCCCAGGCGGCCGAGCCGGCCGTCTTCTGCGCCGCCATGGCGGGGGCGTGCGCGGGCTTCCTGTGCCACAACCGCCACCCTGCCCGCGTGTTCATGGGCGACACGGGCGCCCTGGCCATCGGGGGCGGGCTGGCCGCGGCCGCCGTGGCCGCCCGGCTGGAGGCACTGCTGCTGGTGGTCGGGGCCGTGTTCGTGATCGAGCTGACGTCCTCGGGGCTGCAGATCGCGTCCATCCGGCTTCTGCACCGGCGCGTGCTGCCGATCGCGCCGGTGCATCACGTGTTCCAGCGCCGGGGCGCGGCCGAGCCGCGCATCGTTCTGGGCTTCCACCTCTGCGGGTTGGCAGCCGCCCTGGCGGGGCTGGGCCTGCTCTGGTTCTGACTCTTGGGAGACGGGCACACGATGCACGACGCAGACGACATCGCGGCCGAAGCGGTCCAGGCCCGCCCGTCGGCGTTGCAGCTCCCGAGCGCGCGCATTGCGCTCCTGGCGATCGCGCTCTCCTGCTTCGGCCTCGTCATGGTGGCCAGCGTGGCCGGGGTCGACGGCCTGGTGACGGCCGCCCTGAAGCGCCTGATCGTGACCGCCCTGGCCCTGGGGGCCCTCGCAGTGGGCGCCTGCACGCCCTACCAGTGGTGGCGTCGCCACAACTGGCTGGTGCTGGCCGCGAGCGGCGCGCTGCTGGTCCTCGTGTTCGTGCCGGGCCTGGGCATGACGCTCAACGGCGCCCGCCGGTGGCTGAACCTGGGGCTGCCGGTCGGCTGCCAGCCGTCCGAGTTCGCCAAGCCGGCCCTCTGCATCTGGGTGGCCGCCTACTGCGAACGCAACGCGCATCGCATGCGCCACGCCATCTACGGCTTCCTGCTGCCCATGGCGGTCGTGGGCGCCACCACCCTGCTGATCCTGGCCGAGCCGGACTTCGGCACCGCCGCGCTGGCGGGCGCCGTCTGCACGACCGTTCTGCTCGTGTTCGGGATGCGTCCGGTCTTCCTGCTCATGGCGCTGGCCGCCGCGATGCCCTTCCTGCAGAAGCTCATCTTCGAGGTGCCCTACCGCTACCAGAGGATCGTGGCGTTCATGGACCCGTGGAGCGACCCCGGGGCAGCGGATACCAGCTCATCCAGTCCAAGATCGCCGTCGGCTCCGGCGGCCTCTGGGGCCGGGGCCTCGGGGCCGGGCTGCAGAAGGCCGGGTTCCTGCCGGGGGCGGACAACGACTTCATCTTCAGCGTGGTGGCCGAGGAACTCGGGCTGGTCGGCAGCCTGGCCGTCATCTGCCTGCTGGCGGGGCTGCTCTGGGAATGCTCGAAGGTCATCCTGCGCGCCCGCGACCCCTTCGGGTTCGCCCTGGCGCTGGGGCTGTCGTGGCTGCTGGGCATGCAGGCGGCCGCGCACATCGCCGTCGTCACAGGGACGGTGCCCACGAAGGGACTGAGCCTGCCGTTCGTGAGCGCCGGCGGCTCGTCGCTGATCGCCAGCATGGCGGCCGCCGGCATCCTGGTGAGCATCGCCCGCTCGCAGGAAGCCCCGGGACGCCATCCGCTGGCGGCCTGGTCCGAGGACGTGCCCCTCTACGAACGGGCCGTGCGCCGCGCGCTCGGCGGCCTCGGCGGCGTCTGCCCCCAACCGCTGGCCCGGTTCCTCGAGACCGCAGAGGTGCGCTGAGATGACGACCATCCCCCGTGCCGATGGCCTGCGCGTCCTGTTCGCCGGCGGCGGCACCGGCGGCCACCTGATGCCGGGGGCCGCCACGGCCCGGGCGCTGCAGGAGCTGGTGCCGGGGGCCGCCTCGCTGTTCCAGATGACCCACCGCAGCGCGGAGCGTTCCTGCCTGCCCGCGCTGGCCGGCTGTCGCACCGCCCGCATGGGCGACCTGCGATGGGCCGGGCCGGCCGGCAAGGTCCTCTGGCCTGCGCGCGCCGGGGCGGCGCTCTCGCGAACGCTCGACGTGCTGCGCGGCTTTCGGCCGCACGTCGTCGTCGGCCTGGGAGGCGTCAACTCCGTCCTGCCCGTGCTCGTCGCACGCACCCTGGGCATGCGCACGGCCGTCCTTGAATCGAACGCCCTGCCCGGCCGGGCCGTGCGTGCACTGGCGCCCGTCTGCGACTGCGTGCTGCTGCACTGGCCGCAGGCGGCCGCCGGCTTGCGCGCGCGCCGCACGGTGCTGACGGGCAGCCCGGTGCGCCCCGAGGTCCTGGCCGGCGACCGCCGGGCGGCCCGGCGGCGCCTGGGCCTCTGCCCGCTCCGACCCACGCTGCTGGCCATGGGCGGCTCGCAGGGCGCCCTGGCGCTCAACGAGGCCCTGCTGAGCGCGCTGGGGCTCGTGCGCGCGGGCGGCGCGGACGTGCAGGTGCTCCACCTGACCGGCGCGGGCCTGCTGAACGGCACCCGGGAGCGCGCCGCACGGATGGGCCTGACCGGCTACCGCGCCGTCGGGTTCATGGAGCGCATGGCCGATGCCTACGCGGCGGCGGACGTCGTACTGGCGCGCGCCGGCGGATCGACGCTGGCGGAACTGACCGCGCTGGGCCTGCCGGCCATCCTGGTGCCCTACCCCTACGCCACGGACGGGCATCAGGTCGCCAACGCCGAGGCGGCGGCGGCAGCCGGGGCGGCCGTCGTCATCCCGCAGTCCGCGCTGACCGCGCAGTCGCTGGCGGACGCCATTCTGGCCCTGGTCCGAGACGATGCGCGCCGCGGCCGCATGGCCGCATGCGCGCGGCGGATCGGCCGGCCCCGGGCTGCCCGCGCCGCGGCGCTGCACCTGGCCGCACTGGCGGGCGTCGCCCCGCAGGCACGGCCCATCCGGCCGTCAGACGACACAACCATCCACAGACCACTGATCGCAGCCTGAAGGAGACAGAATCGATGAAATGGGAGGGAGGAGGCACGCCCAACATGACGAACGAGCACTGGCACTTCATCGGCATCCTGGGGACGGGCATGCGGGGCATGGCGACCTACGCGGCCGAGTGCGGCGCCCGGATCACCGGCTCGGACGTCCACCCGGCCCCCGCCGCGCAGGCCCTGGCCCGCTGCGGCATCCGCGTCAGCCTGCAGCAGGAGGGCCGCTCGCTGGAGCCGGACACGAACCTGGTCGTCGTCAGCCAGGCCATCGCCGACGACAACCCGGAACTCGTCGAGGCCCGGCGTCGGGGCCTGGAAGTCGTGCGGTACCCGGAGATGCTCGGGCGCCTGATGGAACGCCAGACGGGCATCGCCGTGGCCGGCACGCACGGCAAGAGCACCACCTCGTCCATGATCGCCTACATCCTGCAGCAGGCCGGGCTGGACCCCAGTTACGTGATCGGGGCGGACGTGCCTCAGCTCGGCGGCGGGGCGCATTACGGCTCCGGCCCGCACATGGTGGCGGAGGCCTGCGAGTACAAGCGGTCCTTCCTGTGCCTGGCGCCGAAGATTGCCGTCATCACCAACGTCGACGCCGACCATCTGGACTACTACTACGACATGTGGGACATCCGGGAGGCCTTCGCGGCCTTCGCGGGCTCGGTCGGCGGGGACGGCTCTCTGGTCGTCAACGCCGACGACAAGAACGCCAGCGCCATCGCCCGGGAGATGGGCGGCCGCCCCATCACGTACGGCATCAATGATAAGAAGGCGACCTACCGGGCCGAACGCCTCTGGCGCGCCAAGGTTCACAGCAACTTCGACCTCGTCTGCCGCGGCAAGCGCATCGACCGGTTCGCCCTGCGGCTCTACGGCACCCACAACGTCTCCAACGCCCTGGCCGCCATCGCCGTCTGCCACCAGGCCGGCGTGGACTTCCCGGTCATCAAGGACGCGCTGGAGGGGTTCGAGGGCGTCGCCCGGCGCCTCCAGTTGCTCGGCACCCCCTGGAACGTGCCGGTGATCAGCGACTACGCCCACCACCCGAAGGAGATCATGGCCAGCGTCGCGGCCACCCACCAGCGGTTCCCCAAACAGCGCGTGTTCGTCGTCTTTCAGCCGCATCAGTTCTCGCGCACGCGCAAGATGCTGGCCGAACTGGCCGAGTCCTTCCGCTCCTGCTGGGTGACGTACGTCTGCGACATCTACGGAGCGCGCGACTCCAGCGCCGACCGCGCGTCCGTCAGCGCACTGGACCTGGTACGGCAGATGAACCACACGGGGCTGCTGGCCCACTACGTGCCCGAGTTCCGCGACGTCGAGCAGATCATCGTCGCCGACGTGGTCCCCGACGACATCGTCCTGGTCATGGGGGCAGGCGACGTCTTCCAGGTCGCCCACAACATCATCCCGCGCATCGAGGAGAAGGGCCGCCGCCAGATCGCGGCCTGATCGACATGGCACGGACGCCGGCACTGCACGCTCTGACCACGTTCCGCATCGGGGGAACCCCGGTGCACTACTACCGGCCGCGCACGCTCGAGGACCTGCGGGCGGCGCTGGACGACTGCCGTCGCCGCCGTCTCCCCTGGCGTCCGCTCGGAGGCGGCTCCAACGTGCTGGTCGACGAGGGCCCCCTGCCGTTCGCCGTGATCCACGTCCTCCGGCCGGGCTTCGCCCGATTCGACCGACTCGGCCCGGACCTGGTGCGCGTCGGGGCCGGCATGCTGACCGCCCGGCTGCTGGCGCGCTGCCGCCGGGACGGCCTGGGCGGCCTGGAGTTCCTGGCCGGCCTGCCCGGCACCGTCGGCGGGGCCGTGCGCGGCAACGCCGGAGCCTGGGGCTCCGAGACGGCCGACGTGCTGGCGCGCGTGCAGCTCGTGCACCCGGACGGAGCGGCCGAGTGGCGCCCCGGCGCGTCGCTTCGCCGCGGCTACCGCTGCATGGACGTCGGCGGCGCCATCGTGACGGCCGTCGAGCTGAACGTCCGCCCCTGCGCGCCGGAACAGGTGCGCCGGATCGCCGACGAGTACCTGCGCAGACGCACGGAGCGGCAGCCGGGCGGCGCCCCCAGCGCCGGGTGCATCTTCAGGAACCCCGAGGGCGACTCCGCCGGCCGCCTGCTGGACCTCTGCGGGCTGAAAGGCCGGCGCGCCGGCGACGCCGAGGTCTCCGATCGACACGCCAACTTCATCCTGAACCGCGGCCAGGCCACCGCCTCCGACGTTCTGGCACTCATCGGCACGATGCGTCAAGCCGTCCGCAGCCGTTTCCGCCTGGAACTCGAGATGGAGGTCGAACACTGGGCCGGCGAGCCGATCGCCGCCTGAGTGGCCGGATCTGACGCCAGCCGGAGAAGAACAATGAACAGACAACAGAGACTGCGGGTGGCCGTCCTGATGGGCGGCCCCGGCGGCGAACGCGCCGTGTCCCTGAAGAGCGGCCGGGCCGTGGCCGACGCCCTGCAGCGACGGGGCCACGCCGTCCTGAGCTACGACGTCACAGGCCGCGCACTGCCCGGCCTGGCCGAACTCCAGCCGGACGTGGCCTTCCTGGCGCTGCACGGCGCCTTCGGCGAGGACGGAACCGTCCAGCAGATGCTCGACGAACTCGGGATCCCCTACACGGGAAGCGGCCCGGAGGCCAGCCGGATCGCGATGGACAAGGTCGCGGCCAAGCAGGCGTTCCGGCGCAGTGCCATCCCCACGCCCGAGTACCTGGTCCTCGAGCCCGACGCGTCGGTGCGCGCGGCGCAGACGGCCGTCGAGGAACTGGGCTACCCCGTCGTGTGCAAGCCCGCCGCGGGCGGGTCCAGCCTGGGGGTGAGCATCGTGCGCCATCCGAACGAGCTGGCCGCGGCCGTCGACGAGGCGCGGCCCCACGGGGGCACCATCCTGATCGAACGCTACGTCCGGGGCCGGGAGTTCACCGTGGGCATCCTCGAAGGAGAGGCGCTGCCCATGATCGAGCTCGTGGTCCGGCGGCCCTTCTTCGACTACAGCGCAAAGTATGAGGACGAGGGGACGCACTACGTCTGCCCCGTCGCCCTGCTTCCGACTCTCTACCGCAAGGCGTGCCGGGCCTCGGTCGATGCCTATGAGGCCCTCGGCTGCCGGCACATGGCCCGCGTGGACCTGCTCCACGGCTACGACGGCTCGCTGACCGTGCTGGAACTGAACAGCATCCCGGGCCTGACGCCCCGGAGCCTGCTGCCGATGGCCGCAGAGCACGCGGGCATCGAGTTCCCCGACCTGTGCGAGACGATCGTGCGGGCGGCGCTGCGCGACGCCGCCGTCCGGGCGCCCCGTCGTCTCTCGGCCTGAGGCGGATCGAGCCATGGCGAAGAAGGCACGAGCCAAGAAGAGCAAGGCCGCGAAGTCCCGGAGCGGGCCGGCCTTTGTGCTCCAACTCCTGTGGAAAACCGCCGTGGGGCTGCTCGTGCTGGCCGGGCTGGCGGCCGGCGGGTGGTTCGGCGTTCGGACGGCGTGGGGCGCACTGGCCGAGCGGCCCGAGTTCCAGATCGCGGGGTTCGACCTCTACGACTGCCCGCCCTGGGTGCGCGGGGCTGCGATGGGCCGGCAGCTCCGTGAGGCGCTGCGCGGCGAGCCCTGTGGGCGGTCGGTCCTGGACCCGGAGGTCGCCGAACTGGTCGCCGCGCGACTGGGCGCAAGCCCGTGGGTCCTCCGCGTCGACGCGGTCCGGCGGCGCATGCCCGACCGCCTGCACATCGCTCTGACATTCCGCAAACCCGCCGGCATCGTGTGGCTGAACGCCAAGCGCTACATGGTCGACCGGGACGGGCACTGGCTGCCGGACGACCTCTTCCAGCAGCCGGCCGAATGGGCCGACGTGCAGCTGCCCGTCATCGAGGACCGGCGGTTCAGCCAACACCCCTGCTGGAACGCACCGTGGAACGGGCCCCGGTTCGCCGTGGGTGCCCGCCTCACGGACTTCTTCCTCCACAACGGCCTCCTGGAGCGGCTCCACGTCTCCACGATCGACGTCGCCGGCGTCGGCCGCGGCGCGTCCCAGCCCGACATCGTCCTGATCGTTCCGTGGACGCGGGACGACGGCACACCGGCCGAGACCAGGGTGCTCTGGGGGCAGTCGACGCAGTACCAGGGGCTGGACGGAGTCGAGGCGCCCCTGCTGGCGACCTCCGACCAGGAAAAGCTCCACAAACTGCTGGCGCAGGTGGCCGTGCGGCCCGGGTTGAGGCACCTGGCGCACGTCGACCTGCAATACCGGGGGCAGGCGGCCTTCCTCCCGGCCGAATGACCGCCGCGCACGGTGCATGTGACCTCCTTCGCCTCCCCCCCGCCGGCGGGCGCGTTCCGCGCACGGCGCCGGTTGGCCGGCCGCGGCCGCCGGGCGGCAAGCGTCCGTGCACGTGCCCGTGCCGCCCCGCCGGGCACCGGCGCCGCCACACGGCTGGAGGGGCACGCTCGGTCGTGCCCGCCTCCGTCGCCTTCGCCGACACGCGCCCGCCGTCGCCGGACGACCCGGAGGCCGGATGCCCCCGGCACTGCCGGCGAGACGCCGGCGCTACCAACTGGACGGGCGCACGCCCCCATGCAGAAGAAGTGTCCAGCACGGAACCCCGTGCCATATCTTGACAGTGCGTAACAATTTGCGGTATAAGAATTTCCCTCACACCTGCGGCGGGCCGGCGAGGCATCCTGCATTGCATCGTGCCCACGGCCTTGCGTATAATGCCGCTCGGTTGACTTTGTGGACGTCGCGGGAAGACTGGCTTCCGAGAGACCTGCGGACAGGCACCGGCCCCGACCATGCACGGCAAACTGATACCGCTCAAAGGCGCCGAGCACACCGAGGTCATTGAGTTGAGCACCGAATGCCCCGTGGTGTTCGGCCGCGGCGAGTCCTGCACGGTGCGCCTGAGCCAGGGCAGCGTCTCCCGCCGTCACTGCCGGATCGCCCACAAGCAGGGGTTCTTCACCGTCGAGGACCTCGAGAGCAGCAACGGCACGTGGGTCAATGACCACCGGGTCCGCAAGGCCCTCCTGTTCCACCACGATCGCATTGCGATCGGCGACGCCGAGTTCCGCTTCGTGCTCGAAGACACGCCCCGCCAGGACGAGGCGGTGATCCTGACCGGCGACACCGACACACCGCCCTTCGGAACCGAGGTCCGGGCGCCCGCCGGGCCGGCTGCCTCGGGCTCGCCCCTCGGCAAAGGAACCGGCGGCGACGACCCGTCCATCGAGGAAGACATCGAGCGCCATCTGTCGGCCGTCTGCCGGGTGATCGACAGCGTCGCCGAGGAACGCAACCTCGACCGCCTGTTCGCCGCCATCATGGACAACGTCATGGAGGTCATGGGCGCGGACCGCGGCTACCTGATCGCGGCCCGGGAACTCAACGGCGTCCTGATCCCTCTGCTGTGCCGCTACAGGGAGGGCCTTCCGGCGGCGGCGCGCAACAGCTTCAGCCGCAGCATCGTCGTCGAATGCCACGCCACGGGCGACTCGATCCTGCGGTCGGCACCGGCGGACCGCGTCGACGCCAGCCTGAGCGTCGTCTCCCAGGGGATCCGCAGCGTCCTGTGCTCCCCCATGCGGGACGGCGAAGGAGCGGTCGGCTTCCTCTACGTCGACAACGTCGTCGGCTCCCGGGAGTTCACCGAACGCGACCTGAAGGTGCTGGCGGCCATCGGCAACCAGGCGGGCATCGCCGTCCGACGCGCCCAGCTCGCCCACCAGGTCGAGACCGTCTTCGGCGACGTCATGCGGTCGGTCCTCCGCCTTGTCGAGTTCAGGGACAGCTACACCTGCGGGCACTGCGAGCGCGTGACGGCCCTGGCCCTGTGCATCGGCGGGCTGATGCCCGAAAGCCGCCCCGACCGCCGCACCATCGAGATCGCCGGCATGCTGCACGACGTGGGCAAGCTGGCCGTCCAGCTCGACGTCCTGCAGAAGCCCGACAGCCTCACGGAGTCCGAGTACGAGACCGTCAAGCAGCACCCCGCCGCCGGGGCGGCCATCCTGAGCAGCGTCGACAACGCGGCCGAGATCGCCAGCGCGATCCGCCACCACCACGAACGCTGGGACGGCACCGGCTACCCGGACGGGCTGGCCGGGGAGGACATCCCGCTGGTGGCACGCCTCCTGGCCCTCGCCGACGCCTTCGACTCGATGGCGACCGAACGCCCCTACAAGTCCGCGCTGCCCCCCGAGAAGATCCTCGGCGAACTGGACGAGGGCGCCGGCACGCAGTTCGACCCCCACCTGGTCCGTCTGGTCATGGACGCGCTGCGCACCGGGGACGCCTTCCGGGAGGAGATTCAGAGCATCTACCGCGACGAAGGCGGCATGGACCGGCTCGACGACCTGTTCCGCCGCCCGCGCCCGTCCGGGAGGCAGCGGCCCCTGGTGGACGCTTGAGGACATGACCCCTGCGAGCCCGACAGACGGCCCTGCACGCAGACCGGCCGGGGCCCTGCCGGCCCTGAGTTGCATCCTGGCCCTGCTGACCACCGGCTGCCCGCTCTTCCGACCTCGCCCCGCGCCCCCGCCGCTGCCTCCCGGCGAAGTCGTCCGCGCGGTGCGCGCCCTGAGCGAGGGGTTCCATACCGTCACCGACGGCGACATCTCCCTGTCCATCCGCACCGTCGACGAGGCCGGACGGGCCCGGCGCCTGCCCACGCTCGGCGGGGCGCTGGCATTCGACGCGCTCCTGCCCGCGCTCTGGCTCCTCACCGAGAAGCTCACGCGCACGGTCTTCCTGCTCAAGGCCGCCGGCCCCCGCTTCTGGCTCGTCTGCTATTCGACCAACGAACTCGTCACCGGCACGGAGATCGCCTACCGCAAGCTCCCTCAACTCCTGCGCCCGGACGAGGTGCGGAGCTACTTCGCCGGCCCCGAGCAGCTCGGCATCTCCTGGCCCACCGCCGAGATGGTCCTCGAACCGGCCGACTACCGCTTCGACGTCCGCGTGCTCGGCGTCCTTCGCCGGCAGGTCTTCGTGGACCGCCGACGCCTTGTGCTCAGCGGCATCCGGCGCTACGATGCGCTCGGAAGGGTGGAAACGGACCTGCGGATGGACCGCTACCGGCCGGCCGGAGACGGCCTGTTCCCCAGGCGCCTCTGGCTCGACCGGCCCCTCAACGGGGTGACCATCGAGCTGCACCTGGGCGACCCGAAGCCGAACAAGCCCCTGCCCGAGGCGACCTTCGCACCGCCGCCCCTGCTCCCGGGCTGGCGGCTGATCGACCTGGACGTGGAAGACCCGTCCGCCATCGAGTTCTTCAGGGCAGACTGAATGCACCAGGAACCAACCCCGCAGGACGGCCGCGAGGCGGCGGCCCCCTACCGTCGCCTCTACGACACGCTCTGCGCATGGAGCCTCGCGGCCGACGCCGCACGCACGGCCGAACCGGCCGCCGTGAGCGCCGATGCGCCGGAACTGGTGCGTTTCTGGCAGCGGGTCGGCGCCGTGCCGCGCACCGCATCCGCCGCACGCGGCGCCCACGTCGCACGCACGCTGGCCGACGGCCTCGGGCGGGCCACCGGGGACGGCACGGCGCGCGTCTGCGCCCTGCTGGGCCGGTTCTGTGCGGAGACCGACGGCGTCTGCCGGCGCCTGCCCCTGTGCGACGAGTGCCCCCTGCGCGAGCAGTGCCGCCAGCCCGGCCGGCGCCCGACGATGACCGACCTGCCGCCGGAGGCCCGCCCGCGTGAACGCCTGCTGGCCTGCGGCGAAGCCCACCTGAGCGACGTGGAGCTGCTGGCCATCATCATCCGCGGCGGCTCCTCGAAGGCAACGGCCCTGGACCTGGCCGCGCGCCTTATGCGCGAGTTCGGCACCTTCCGCGGGCTGGCCGCCTGCTCCCCGGCCGAGCTGATGCGCGTGCACGGCATCGGCCCGGCCAAGGCCGCCCAGATCCGCGCCGCCCTGGCCATCGCGCGGCGCTACGCCGGCGACCGCCTGCCCGCCGGCCGGGCCATCGGCGGCAGCGAGTCCCTCTTCCGCTACATGCGCGAGAAGATGTTCGGCCTCGACCGGGAGCACTTCTGCGTCCTCCTGCTCGACACGAAGAACCAGATCCTGCGCGAGGAGACCGTCTCGATCGGCTCGCTGAACGAGAGCGTCGTCCACCCGCGCGAGGTCTTCAAGACCGCCATCCGCCAGAGCGCCTCCGCCGTCGTCTTCGTACACAACCACCCCAGCGGCAATCCCGAGCCGAGCATGCAGGACCGCCGCCTCACCGACCGGCTCTGCGAGGCCGGCCGCCTCGTGGGCATCCGCGTGCTCGACCACATGATCATCGGACGCGACACCTACTTCAGCTTCGCCGAGCAGGGGCTGCTGGCTCCCGCCGGACAGTGACCGCTCGGACAGGGACCCATGGACAAGCACAGACTCCTCCGGGCCGTCTACGAGGCCGTCGACTGGTCCCGGCTCTACAATGACCACCCCGACGTCACGCGCCAGGATGTCGACGCCCTCTTCCGCGAACTGGGTGCGCATCCGGCCGTCGCCCCCGAACCGGCCGCCTCCGAGCAGGCCTCCGGGGCGGCCCTTGGGAAGGAAGCGCATCTGTTCACCGACGGCGCCTCGCGTGGGAACCCCGGCCCGGCCGGCATCGGCATGGTCCTGAAGACGCCCGACGGCCGGACGGCCGCCGCCTGGGGCGAGCCCATCGGCCGGACCACCAACAACGTGGCCGAGTACAGGGCGGTGATCGCGGGCCTGCGCCGGGCGCTCGAACTCGGGGTCGCCCGCGTTCACCTGTTCAGCGACAGCGAACTGCTCGTGCGCCAGCTCCAGGGCACCTACCGGGTCAGGAACGCGCGTCTGCGCCCGCTCTACGACGAGGCGACCGCCCTGCTTGGGCGCTTCGCCGCCTGGACGGTCCGCCACGTGCCGCGCGAAGAGAACTCCGAGGCGGACGCCCTGGCCACCCGAGGCGCCGGCGCCAACCGGGCATAGGCGCCGGGCGGCCGGCCGGGCACGGACGATTGCTTTGAACGGCCCGGCCGGATCGGGTACGATTGGGCCTCCTGAACACACCCCCGGAAAGCACGCCATGGCCAAGCCCCGACTGAACCTGCAGCAGCTCGTCCTGGGCCTTCAGAACTACTGGGCGGACTACGGCTGCGCCATCGTCCACCCTTACGACGTGGAGAAGGGCGCCGGGACGTTCCACCCGGCCACCTTCCTGCGGTCGCTGGGGCCGGAGCCCTGGCGGGCCGCCTACGTGGAGCCCTCGCGCCGCCCGACCGACGGCCGCTACGGCGACAACCCGAACCGCGTCCAGCGGTTCTACCAGTTCCAGGTCATCGTCAAGCCCGCCCCGGACGACTCCCAGGATATCTACCTGGAGAGCCTCCGCCGCCTGGGCATCGACCTGGCCGCGCACGACGTGCGGTTCGTCGAGGACGACTGGGAATCGCCCACGCTCGGGGCGAGCGGGCTGGGCTGGCAGGTCTGGATCGACGGCCTGGAGATCACGCAGTTCACCTACTTCCAGCGCGTCGGCGGCATCGACCTGGACCCCGTCTCCCTGGAGCTGACCTACGGCATCGAGCGGATCGGCATGTTCCTGCAGGACGTGCCGGACGTCTTCCGTCTCGAATGGGCGCCCGGCCTCCTCTACGGCGAGATGCACCACGAGGACGAGGTGCAGTTCAGCCGCTACAACTTCGACGTGGCCGACACGGACATGCTCTTTCGGCTCTTCGACGTCCACGAGGCCGAATGCCGCCGCTGCCTGGCCGAAGACCTGCCGCTGCCGGCGGTCGACCAGATGATGAAGTGCAGCCACACGTTCAACCTGCTGGACGCACGTGGCGCCGTCAGCGTGGCCGAACGCACGAGCTACATCAAGCGGGTGCGCGACCTGGCCTCGGCCATCGCCCGCGGCTACGTGGCGCTGCGCGAACGCCTCGGCCATCCCCTGCTGCCGCCCGGAGCGCACGGACCGTGCGCAGGTTGACTTCCCCGGCGGGCGGACGTATAGTCGGCTGTGCACCCGGGGGCCCATAGCTCAATCGGCAGAGCAGCGGACTCATAATCCGCGGGTTACAGGTTCGAGTCCTGTTGGGCCCACCAGCCGCACCCGGCCCCCCGCCACCGCGTGCGCCTCGCCGTCGCAGCGGCGCCCCCGCCCTGCAGCGGCCCGTCGGGGCGGCTTGACGCCTTCTTCGGACGTGGGCTACACTGGGGGGACAGGCCCGGCTCACGGAAGGCGGGGGGGGACCATGGCTCTCAGGGACGAACTCATCCGGCAGGGCCGCATGCTGTTCCGGTGGCGCACCTATCTGCCCCTGCTGTTCGTGCCGGTCTTCCTCGTCGGGCTGGGCAGCGCGGAGCGGCTGGAACGGGCCGCCGGCGACGCGGTCGACGACGTCTACGACTGGGCCTGCGTCGCCATCTCGCTGGTCGGGCTCGGGTGGCGAGCGTTCGTGTCCGGCACGGTTCCGCATGGAACGTCGGGCCGCAACACAAGGCGTCAGAAGGCGGCCGTCCTGAACACGTCGGGCGCCTACTCGGTCGTGCGCCATCCGCTGTACCTGGGGAACTTCCTGGTCTTTCTGGGCGTGCTGATGTCGCCGGGCGTCCCGTGGCTCGTTCTGGTGGGATGCCTGAGCTACATGGCCTATTACGAGCGGATCATGCTGGTCGAGGAGGAGTACCTGGGCGAGGTGTTCGGGACGGCGTACCGGGTGTGGTCGGACGCCACGCCCGCGTTTTTGCCTCGATGGTCGAACTGGCGGCCCCCCGAGCTTCCGTTCTGCGCCAGGGCCGCATTGAAGAAGGAGTATGCCACCTTGCTGGGGGTGGCCGTCACGTTCGCGGTGCTGGACCACGTCGAGGACTGGCTGGCAGGCGTGCCGGTGACCCTGGAGAGGGACACGGTGGTGCCCGCGCTCATCGTCACGGCCTTCTGTCTGCTGGTTCGCCTGCTTCACAAGCACACTCGGGCGCTGCACGTCCCGGCACGGTGACCGGGACGGTCGGAGGGCGGGGGCCGGCCCGGTGCGGTCGGTAGCGGACCGATCGCCGGGAGGCGAGGCCCTCTTTGCGGAAGACACACTCAGAGGAGCAGTGTGCCATGCGGAAGTACCGATGCACGGTCTGCAACTACGTCTACGATCCGGAACTGGGCGATCCGACACAGGACATCTCGGCGGGGACGCCGTTTGAAGAGCTTCCGGACGACTGGACCTGCCCGGACTGCGGCGTGGGCAAGGACATGTTCGAGCCGGGAGACGAGTGACGGGACGCCGGGCAGGCTCCGGCGCCTTGTGCATAGCGACGCCCGGCGGGGCGTCGATCCCCCGAAAAGGAAGCGGGCGGGCCGATGCACGGGCCCGCCCGTACTGCACGCGGTTTCAGCACCGCGCGCCACCACCAGACCGGCGCCACAAGGCGCCGCTGCCCTTGGGAAGGGCAAGCCATGCCTCCCCGCGGATGTCACAGGTGACCGTGGCTGGCACGCCCACGGGGTCGGCCTGACCGGAAGGCGAAAGGACGATTACTGACCAGAACTACGCCTCGAAAGATCGCTCTCTCCGGCCACGCCTCACCTCGCGTTACCGCGTTACCTGTACCATACCCCACCGGCGGCCTCCTGGCAAGCAGGAAATCCCCGATCTGCCTACGCACGGACCGCCGGCACTTGCGCCGCCGGCACCTGGGAGCATAATGGACGGTCCGGCGGCGGCGGGTGCCGCACGGGACAGGGCGTCTTCCACCGGAGGAGCGGCGGACCATGGGTTACGCGGTGATCATGCACGTCAACTACTGCGAGCAGGGCCAGACGGTCGAGGAAATCTGCCGGAGGGCCGCCGGATGGGGCTTCGACGGCGTGGAGTTCCGCAGTCGGAGGGACTCGGTCGACGAGACGCCCGAGCAGTACATGGACCAGATCGAGGCGGGCGTGGAGGCGTCGGGACTCCGACAGGTGGTCTTCGGGTCGCCCGGACCGGCGCTGATCAAGCCGGACGCCGCCGAGCGCGCCCGGGAGGTCGAGACGGCGATCGCCTTCTATCGCCAGGCGTCCCAGCGGTTCGGCGTCCGCACCTGCAATCTGGTCACCGGCTGGCTCGGCATCGGCGAACCGGTCACGGAGGACCACTGGAAGTGGCAGGTCGAGGGCTGCCGCCGGCTGGCGGACGGCCTGCAGGACGTCGACATCCGCTTCGGCTTCGAGACGCATCGCGGCTACGTCCATGACAAGATCGAGTCGACCCGCCGGCTGGTGGAAGACGTCGATCGGCCCTCGATCGGCGCCAACCTGGACTACGGCAACATGGTCGGCCAGGAGGACCGGCCGACGCTCGAAGAGGCGATCAGGGCGTTCGGCACGAAGCTCCACTACGTGCACCTGAAGAACTCCGCGCCCATCCGGCGCGCCCAGGCGCGCGTCTCCACGTCCCTGGGCGAGGGCGAGATCAACAACCGGGAGTTCGTGCGCCTTCTGAGGCAGACCGGCTTCACCGGCCCGATCTGCGTGGAGGCCCCGCGAGCCGGCGACCGCGAGTGGATCGCCCAGCAGGACCTCGCCTACATCCGGGCCGTCCTGCGTGATCTGGGCGCCTGAGACGGGACGGCGGCGCACCAGCGCCGCAGAGGAGGATGACGATGCACTGGATGGTCTGTGCGGCAGCGGTTGTCTGGCTGATGGCGGCGGGGGCGAGCGAGGACTTGGCCCCCTGGAAATCGAACACGCATCCCTCTGATGCGGCCATGAGCCACGTCGAGGACGTCGCCGGCGCGCGGCACGAGTACGCCATCACCCAGGGCGGGACGATGGACGGCGAGAACTGCCGCCTGCCCTACGGCGTCTGGGAGGGGCTGATCCGGCACTGGGAGTCCAACCGCTCCGTGCGCATCGAGAACGTGGGGCAGACGGACGTCGTCAACCCCTGGCTCTCGAACGCCCGCAACAACTTCCGGAACCTCCAGGAAATCGCCCACGCCCCCCTGGAGCCGGGCATGAGCGACCGGGAGAGGGCGATCGCGATCTGGTACCAGCAGATCACGAACCGCTACCACTGGCAGGGCGACAACAACGAACTGGGGGACCCCGTCCGCGTCTTCAACGTCTACGGGCACAACACCTGCGGGAACGACAGCATCGCGCTGGCCGGCCTCTGGCAGGCGGCCGGCCTGAGGGTCGCCCCCGCCCGCCCGCTCACGCACTGCATCTCCCAGGTCTTCTTCGACGGCCGCTGGAACCTGCTCGACGGCGACATGCAGGGGTTCTACCTTCTGCGCGACAACGAGACGATCGCCAGCGAACAGGACCTGGTGCATGACCACGACCTGGTCAAACGGACCCACACGGCGGGCATTCTGCACGCGAACTCCCGTTCGCAGGACGAGAGCCAGGCGTCCATCTTCGTCTACGAAGGAGAGGCCAAGGGCACACGCAACAGCCGCCGGGACACGACCATGGACATGACGCTCCGCCCGGGCGAGGCGCTCACCTACCGCTGGGGCCACACCGAGCCGATCAAGTACCACGGCGTCAGCACGCCGCGCTTCCCGACCGCAATACAGAACGGCCTGTGGGAGTATCGGCCGGACCTTTTCGGGGACGTCTGGCGTAGCGGCGCCCGGACGGTCGAGAGGATCCGGAACACCGCGGACGGCCTGGCCGCCGAGCCGGGAACGGTCGGGACGATCCTCTGGCGTATGGCCGCCCCGTATCCCTTCGTCGGCGGCCGCTACGAGGTCGAGGGGAACGACGTGCGGGTGGCGGTCTCGACCGACGGCGAGCAGTGGCGGGACATGACCACGGGGATCCTCGACTACCAGTTCCCGTCCGAGCACGGGCCATACCACCAGTACTTCCTGCGCTGCCGCCTGGAAGGCGACGCGCGCCTGAAGTCCTTCGCCGTCATCAACGACATCCAGACGGCCCTGCCGGGCATGCCCGGGATGGTCGTGGGCGAGAACCGGTTCGTCTACACCGACGAGACCCCGGGCGAGCGCCGGGTACGCATCACGCACGGATGGGTCGAGCGCTCGGCCGGCCACCCGCCCGTCGCTCCCGCCGCCGCCGTCTTCCCCCCCGACGGAGCCGAGGTGAACGGCACGGACATCACCTTCCGCTGGCAGCCCGCCGCGGACCCGGACGGCGAGGCGATCGCCGACTACCACTGGGAACTGTCCGACCGGCCGGACATGCGCTGGCCGCTCTCGCCGAACTTCCGCAAGCTGATCTCGCGCACGCCCGACCGCGGCCACGCGCAGTACTCGCTCCCCTGCGTCGGCCTGTTGGCACCCGGACGCCCCTATTACTGGCGCGTGCGTGCACGGAGCGCGCAGGGTCTCTGGGGGCCCTGGAGCGAGACGTGGAGCTTCGTCAGCCACGCGCCGACGCCGCCGATCGCCGTAGCGCTCGATGTCGACGAGACGACGGGCGTCGGCACGCTCACGTGGAAGCCGAACCCGTCGGGCAACGCGCCGGCCACCTACCGCGTCTACGGCAGCGACGAGAAGGGCTTCTCGGTCAGCGACGAGCCGTATCGCGTCAACCGGGGACAGACCCCGGAGGGGCTCCTGCCGGATCCCTTCCCGGCGAACTTCGTCGCCGAGACCGCCGAGACGCGCATGGCCGTGCTCGGCCGGGGGCTCGACCTGCCCAACGCGAACCGCGCGTGGTACCGGGTGGTGGCCGTCGACGCGAACGGGAAGCGGAGCTGGTCGTCCGCCTTCGCGGAGGCGCCGCGTCCGCTGGTCTACACGACCCCCGTGACGTCCGCCCGGGTGGGCACGCCCTACGTCTACCGGGCCGCCGCCGTGCGCTCCCTGGGCGACGCCCGCAACCGCGGCCGTGCCGGTATGGGCTACTGGGACATCGAAGAGCCCGCGTTCTCCATCGAACAGGGCCCGGACTGGCTGACCGTCGACCCGGCCACCGGCCTCCTGACCGGCACGCCCCACACGCCCGGACGGGTGCCGGTCGTCCTGCGCGCCCTCATCGAGCGCGACGTGCCCATCCTCGACGAGGGCGCACTGGCCTGGGGCAACTACACGGTCACGAGCACCGAGCGGCGCCGGGTCGGCAGCGCCGTTCAGGAGTTCACAATCGACGTGGCGCCGCAGTAGAATCCGAATGACGGCCACGAGGGGTCCAGCCGGCAAGGGGCGCCGGCAGGATGGGCCGGGCACGGTTGGATGACATGGGGCAGTGGAAGGAATCCGGGAGGGGAGGATCCGCACGGAGGAAACAGGGCGATGCACGGGGCGGGGACGTGGCTTCTGGCGGCGTTGGCGGTGGTGGGGCTCCTTCCCGGCGGGGCGCGATCGGACGTTCGCGCGGCCGAGGAGCCGGAGATCGTGACGTTCTCCGGGCTGATCGTCGGGCCGGACGGCGCGCCCGTGCCGGACGCCGTTGTGGAGGCCCATCGCCTCGAGTACAGCGAGGATGAGGGGTTCACGAAGCCCGTCGATGTCCTCCGCGCGGACGCCGGGCGGTTCACATACGCGCTGCCGGCGGTTCCCGGCCGCTGGCCGGCGAGGGTCTCCTTCTACATCCGGGCCGACGGCCTGGCCCTGTTCCGCCTGGGATGGCTGCGGAACGCCGACGGCGAAGCGACCGTCACGCTGCCCAGAGCCGCGCGGCTGGCGGGGACGGTTGTGGACGAGGCCGGCAGACCGGTGCCGGGCGCGGAGGTGCGTGCGCTCCTTCAGACCCCGAAGTGCACCCGCAGATCGGACGCGGATGATCAACCCCGGATCGAAGGCCTCCCGCCGTTCCGGGGGCTGACGGTGAAGACCGACGCCGACGGCCGATTCGCCTTCGCCAACATCCCGCCCGACGCCGGGGCGGAACTGATCGTCTCGGCGCCCGGCCTGGCAACGATCCAGACCGGGCCGAATTCGAGGCGTCCCCTCGATTTCCAGTTCGCCGCCGGACAGGAGGACATCCGGGTCGTGCTGCCGCCCGAGGCGGTCATCCGCGGCGTCGCCGTGGAGGCAGGGACCGGGAAGCCCGTCGAGGGGCTGGTCGTGCTGGTCGCCGGCCCCGTTCGACTGGGCAGCCGATGCGTCACGGGCCGGGACGGCACGTTCGAACTCACCGGGGTCGGCGTGGGGAAGCTGGCCCTCAGAGTCCCGGTGCCCCTGCATGACCGGCCCGGATGGGTGGTGCCGTACACGCCCGTGGAGGTGGAGCCCGGGCAGGTCCTCGAGGACTTCAAGATCGTATGCCATCGCGGCGGCGTCTTGAGCGTGAAGGTCATCGACGCGATCAGCCGCAAGCCGCTCGACTCGGCGAAGGTCACGGGCTACGAGGAGAACCGAAAGGGCTATATCTACGGGACGACTCGCGCGGAGGGCGTGCACAACGAGCATCTGCAGCCGGGCGCGTACCGGCTGAAGGTCGAGAAGCTGGGCTATCGCGGCTTCTTCGAGCAGGAG
>Ga0123328_1001043_pt1 | contig 27900 bp, 28 predicted proteins | sample BioC12SIPDNA_2_FD_89702 | JGI IMG/M metagenome (GOLD analysis project Ga0123328, IMG submission 89702) | Anaerobic biogas reactor microbial communites from Washington, USA - Biogas_R1_A C12 SIP DNA | ecosystem: Engineered > Bioreactor > Anaerobic > Unclassified | place: Washington, USA...
GCGGAAGGTCTGTCGGTACTGCGGGCGGAAGGTGCTGACGTTTGAAAGCACGACAGCGGGTTCCGAAGTGAAGGCAACGACCACAGCCACTGACAGCGAGTCGTCCATCGGCAAGGATTTTGCCCCGCGAATGTTGTAACGCGAAGGGCGGATGTTACAATGCGACGAGTGGCGGTGCAAATCCGGCTGCAGAAGCAGAAGTTTGGCAAGGGCAGCATCGGAGAGAAAACTATGACATCCCGCGCAACTCTCGTTCTCCAGAAGTTCTCTGTGCATCAGCAGCCGCAGCCAGCCGGCGCTCCGATTGTCGAAATCGTAGGCCGCTCGCAGGGTGCAATCGCGTTCATCCTGACGACGATGGGCTTCAGCGCGAGCACCAAATTCACCGTGACCAATAGCGAAGTCTGCTGCGAGTCGAGCAGCCTGTTCGGGCAACGCTTCCAATTCATCCCGCTTCGATCTGTTGGAACTCTTGGTGCCGGACTCCACAAGCCAGTTGGAACTCTCATGGCCGCGGCGTTTCTAATCGTCCTCGGCCTGTATTGTTGGTTTTTTCAGGACAGCGTGGTTGCGTTTGCGATCGCAGTTTTCATTGCCGCCATTCTCCTCGCGTTATACTATTTTTCCAAGAAGTTCTTCCTCGAAGTTCACCCGAAGGGTGGACCGGGGATTTCGCTCCTCTTCAAACCTAGTGCGATCGAAGGCGTTCCAATCGACATACATCAAGCACTTGCCGTAGTTGCTGTCATCCGGGACGTGGTAACGAAGAAGGGGACTGGAGAGGTTTTGACCGAACAAGCGAGTTCTCCACCACCACTTAACCGGGTCACGTCACCAACGTGGTCACCTTCGCCCCAGCAGGCTGCCGATTCCTCGCCTCCTCCCCCCCCCGAGCTGGATGTGGAGTCGCAAGCAAGAGCAGAGTTCGCCCATGCAAAGCACCTCTTTGATTCGGGCCAAAGGGCTGAAGGCCTGAAAGTTCTTGAAGACATTGTTCGAGATTTTCCGAACACGCATGCGGGACGGCAGGCCGAGAAGAATCTTCAGCGTGTCGCCGCGCAGGGCCATTGATTCCATCGATTGCACGCGAGCGACAGATCGGGTCGAACAAGATGGAAAGTCACTTGGCTGCCGCCGGGTGAATCGGAACGTTTGTTTCTCAGCGTCCGCCAAGACCTGAGCAACCTCTGTAGGCATCAGGGCGGCCGCCTGCCCCTCCTGATTCGGCGTGGCTGAACTGGTGCTCATTTCCCCCTCTCGCCCCGTCCGGCCGCCTGTCCCGTTCTTGCCAGATCGCTATATCTGGCACGATTTGCCGGAATTTTTCTCCGCCGCGCGCAGTCCGCCCTCTCGACGGCATAGGTAACTAAGGGAGGCACTACTCGGCCTGAGTCGTGCCAATGCATCCGACGGCAGCAACGTGGTCCCTGCGTTACCTGGAGTATTTTCCGATGGCGGACGAACTCGACGACACGATCCGCCAAAACGCAGCCGGACCCGCCAAGGCGTCCGGCGACGCCGGGAGCGTCGAGCAGCACAAGCTGAGCGAGCAGATCGAGGCGGATCGTTACTTGTCCGCTAAGGAAGCCGCCAAGTCCAAGCGACGCGGACTGCGGTTCAACAAGCTGGTGCCGCCGTCGGCTGGTTGATCGGAGACCTGGAGTCTGGAGCGAACGGATGTTGGGGTGGTTGCTACGGAAAGCCGCACGTCGCAGGGAGGCGAAAGTCGCACGGTCGCGACGTTGGCTGCGTGGCCACGTTCCAGGCTCCAGGTTCCGTATCTCGGCCCGCTACGACGCGGCGAGCACGACCCACGACAACTATCGTCATTGGGCCAACGCCGACGGCCTGTCTGCCGATGCCGCGAACAGCGCTGAGGTGCGCCGCATCCTGCGGAATCGAGCCCGCTACGAAGTGGCCAACAACAGCTACGCCCGCGGCATCGTCTTGACGCTGGCCAACGACGTGATTGGCACCGGACCTCGGCTGCAGATGCTTACTGCCGATGATGGGGCCAACAGCCGGATCGAAACAGAATTTCTGCGGTGGGCCAAGGCCATCCGCTTGCCCGAAAAGCTCCGCACCATGCGGATGGCCCAGGCCCAGGACGGCGAGGCGTTTGCCATCCTGACCAGCAACCCCCGGTTGGCGGCGGACATTCAGCTGGACCTGCGTTTGGTGGAAAGCGACCAGGTCACGACGCCCGATCTGGCGTCGCTGGCCGCAAGTGCGGTCGACGGCATCGTGTTCGACGACGCCGGCAACCCGACCGAATACCACGTGCTGCGGCAGCATCCAGGCGGCAGTTTGATCACTTTCCGAGTCGAGTATGACCGTCTTCCGGCCGAGGCCGTGATCCATCAGTTCCGGCTGGATCGGCCTGGACAGCATCGGGGCATTCCGGACATCACGCCGGCCCTGCCCCTGTTTGCCCAACTACGCCGGTTCACCCTGGCAGTCATTGCGGCCGCCGAAACGGCCGCCGACTTCGCCGGCATCCTGTACACCGACGCCCCGGCCAGCGGCGAAGCCGATCCGGCCGAGCCGTTCGAGCCTATCGAACTGGAGAAACGGGCTCTGCTCACCATGCCGGGCGGCTGGAAGATGAGCCAACTCCAGGCCGAGCAACCGGCCACGACGTACGCCGAGTTCAAACGCGAAATCCTCAACGAAATCGCCCGCTGCTTGAACATGCCGTACAACATCGCCGCCTGCAATTCGTCGTCTTACAACTACGCGTCGGGCCGGCTCGATCACCAAACCTACTACAAATCCATCCGGGTCGAACAGTCCCACATCGAACGCGTGGTCCTTGACCGGATCCTGGCCGCCTGGCTCGACGAGGCCGTGCTGATTCCCGGTCTGCTGCCGACCGGCATCGGTCCGATCGCCGACTGGCCCCACCAGTGGTTCTGGGATGGCCACGAGCATGTCGACCCGGCCAAGGAAGCCAACGCGCAGGCCACGCGTTTGTCCAGCCTCACGACCACCCTGGCCAACGAGTACGCCAAGCAGGGTCGCGATTGGGAATCCGAACTGCGGCAACGGGCCCGAGAGTTTGCCCTGATGCGGGAGTTGGGCCTGCCGACCACGGCGGCCCCGCCGGTCCCGACTTCCCAACCCGAATCCGAAGAGGAGGAACAAGATGCCCCAGTCGGCGCAGAGGAATGATGCGACGCACAGTCAGCCCACGGATCGCCTGAAGGCCGACGGCCCGGTGAACCTGCTCAGCGAGCCGGGAGCCATCACCATCGAAGCGGGCGCCGACGGTGAATTGGCGGCTGACGGGAAGCCCAAGCTGCCACGCTTCACGATGGTCGCCTACACGGGCGGTCCGATGCAAATCGCCGGCTGGCGGCATCCGGTGATCATCGACCTGGCCGGCCTGGCCATCCCGTCGCAAAGCCGGCCGATCCGCTTCGGCCATGACATGGCCAGCGGCGTGGGCCATACCGACAGCATCCAAGTTCAGGACGGGCGTCTGCTGGCCGCGGGGGTCGTCTCCCGCGGCACGCCGGCCGCCCAGGAAATCGTCGTGTCGGCGCGGAACGGGTTTCCCTGGCAGGCGTCGATCGGCGCGGCGGTCGAGGAGTTCGAGTTCGTCAAGCAGAACCAGAAGGCGACGGTCAACGGGCGGGAGGTTTCCGGTCCGGTGAACGTGATTCGCAAGGCCAGTCTGGGGGAGATCAGTTTTGTGGATTTGGGGGCGGACGGCCAGACCAGCGCGAATGTGGCGGCCGTGGCTCCGGGCGTTTCTCAGGAGAAAGATTCGATGGACGACGAAAACAGCGTAAGCACACAGGGCCAAGAAACGAGCAACCAGGAGACGGCGAGCCAGACGCCGCCGGTGTCGGCACCGGCGCCGGCATCGGCATCGACGGCAGCCCCGCCGACGCCCCCTGCCGTTCCGCAAGCCACCGGTCCGACGGCGGCCGAAATCCGGGCCCAGGCCGTTGCCGAAACCAACCGCATCGCCCGGATTCGCGAGCTGTGCGCTGGGCAGTTTTCCGACATCGAGGCCCAGGCGATTCGCGAAGGTTGGGAACCGGACCGCTGCGCCCTGCAGGTCCTGCGTGCCAGCCGGCCCAAGGCGCCGGCCGTTCACTTCCGCGACAACACGGTCAATGCGGCCGTGCTGCAAGCCGCCTGCCTGATGTCGGCGGGGCTGCAGAACGCCGAGCAAGAGATCGACGAAGCCACACTCGAGGCGGCCGACCGCCGCTACCGTGGTTCGATCGGCCTGCAGGAACTGCTGCTGGAAGCGGCCTGGGCCAACGGCTACACGGGCCGCAACTTCCGCGACGCGAGGGCCGTGTTGCGGTTCGCCTTCCGACCGGATCTGCAAGCCGGATTCTCGACCATCGACATCGGCGGGATCCTGTCCAACGTGGCCAACAAGTTTCTGTTGGAAGGCTTCTTTTCGGTGGAACGGGTGTGGCGGAACATCTGCGCCATTCGGAACGTGAGCGACTTCAAGACGGTCACCAGCTACCGGCTGATCGGCAAGGACCAGTACGAGGTGGTGGCTCCGGGCGGGGAGCTCAAAAGCGGCACGCTGGGGAACGAGACCTACAGCAACAAGGCCGACACGTACGGCTTGATCCTGTCGATCGATCGTCGGGACATCATCAACGACGACCTGGGTGCCATCACCACGGTGCCGCGGAAGCTGGGACGCGGGTCGGGCCTGAAGATCAACGACGTGTTCTGGGCCACCTTCCTGGCCAATACGAACTTCTTCAAGACGGCCAACAAGAACTACCTCGAGGGCGCCGACACGGCGCTGTCGATCGACGGCTTGACGAAGGCCGAAGTCAACTTCATGGACCAGGTGGATTCCGATGGCAAGCCGGTGGGCGTCATGCCGGCGATCCTGTTGGTGCCCACGGCCCTGTCGGCCCTCGGCACGCAGCTCTTCAAGTCGATGGAGTTGCGGGATACCACGGCCAGCACCAAGTACCCGGTGAACAACCCGCACCAGGGCAAGTTCCGAGTCGAGGTCAGCCGCTACCTGTCCAACAGCTCCTACACGGGCTACTCGTCCAAGGCCTGGTACCTGTTGGCGGACCCGAACGATCTGCCCGTGATCGAGGTCGCGTTCCTCAACGGGCAGGAGTCGCCCACGATCGAGACGGCCGAGGCGGATTTCTCCGTCTTGGGCGTGCAGCTCAGAGGATACCACGATTTCGGGGCCGCTTTGCAGGATCCGCGGGCCGGGACTCGGTGCAAGGGGGAAGCGTGAACGTAGTCCTGAGCTGAGTCCCGACGACAACCATTTTTTCTGACATTCCAGGAGAGCACGAATGCCCAAGGCAGTTTTTATTCAAGAATGCAACCAGATCGACTACACGCCCGTGGCCGCGGTGGCGGCGGGGGACGCAGTCGAGGTCGGCAATCGCGTGTTCGTCGCCAAGACCCCCATCGCAGCCAATGAGCTGGGGGCACTGGCCACACGCGGCATCTTCGACGTGGTGAAGGTGACGGGCGCAATCACCGCGGGCGACGGCATCTATTGGGACAACGACGGCGATCCGCTGGGCGGCGAGGCGGGAACCGGGGCCGCTACGAAGGCCGCAGCCAGTGGCAAGTTCATGGGCTACGCGATCGCGGATGCGGCCGAGACGGACACGACGGTTCGCGTCTTCCTGCGTTCGATGGAGGACGCCCTGGTGGAAACGCTCGGACTGGGCGACCTGTCGGATGTGGGCGCCGTCGCCTACACGGCGGGTCGGATTCTCGTCGCGGACGGCGACAGCTTCGAGGACGTGCCGGTCAGTGGCGATGCGACGCTGGCGTCCACCGGGGCGCTGACGTTGGCCGCGACCGCCAAGCCGTTGACGACGGCCATCGGCGATCCGGGCGACGGCGAGGCCATTCCGGTGGCCAACTCCGGGACGTGCCCGATCGTGACGACCGAGGCCGGCGGCGAAACGCGGACCCTGGCCGCTCCGACCTACGCCGGCCAAGTGCTGGTGCTGGCCATGAAGGCCGACGGGGGCGACTGCGTAATCACAGCCGCGGCAGCGATCAACGCGACCGGGAACAACACGGTCACGATGGCCGACGCCGGGGACACCCTGGTGCTGGTTGGCGTGGAAATCGGTGCCGCCAAGCTCTGGCGTGTGGTCGTCAACGACGGCTGTGCGCTGTCCACGGTGTAGTAATGAGCAATCTGTTTGAGCAGGGCGCCGCGTGGCTGGCGGACCAACTCAAGACTCACGGGTCTACGGCGGTCGTGTACCAACGCGGCGCCCTGCAAGCCTCCGTCCAGGCCACGATCGGCAAGACGGAGTTCGAGATCGACGACGGGTCGGGAGTCATCCAGCGGTTCGAGTCGCGGGACTACCTGATCCAGACGGCCGACCTGGTGCTCGGCGGTGCCCAGACGTTGCCCGTGGCGGGCGACCGCATTTTGGAGACGGTGGGCGACCAGGTGCTTGTGTACGAGGTACTGGCTCCGGGCAACGAGCCGCACTTCCGCTTCTCCGATCCGTTCCGCAAGTTGCTGAGGGTGCACTCGAAACATGTGGGTACCGAAAACGCTTAGCTGCTGGCTGCTGCTCATCGCGTCCAGCGTCGTTCAGGCCCAAGTGGCTCCCAAGGCCGTGATCACCGGGCCGAAGGACGCACGCTGCGGATCGCTGGTGGTCCTGGACGCGACCGAGTCGACGGGCAGTGGCCGCCTGTGGATGTTGGCCGTGAGCCCCGAGGAGACCTCGTTTCTGCCGGTCGAATCGGGACTCAAGTGCATCTTTGCCAGTCCGGTGGCTGGAGCGTATCGGTTCGTGCTCATCGTGGCCGGGACCAACTCGAACGGCGGTCCCGCTGTGGACATGGCGACGCACACCGTGGTGCTCCGCTCGCCGGACGGTCCGCCAGTCCCGCCGCCGCCCCCAACGACGAACCCTTACCCGGCCCCCAGCGCGGAGACCCGCGAGACGCTGGGGGCCGTGCTGGCGGTGGAGTTGAACCGGTCCGATGCGACGAACCTGGCCAGTCTGTACGACCAGGCGAGGCGGCTGGTGGAGAGCGCAGCGGCAGCGCGGGCCGCGGGGACGACGCCGGAGATCGGCACGACGAGCGAACTACGGGCCTGGCTCGTGGAACACGGTCGGGAGCTTGGCTTGGCCGGCAAGTACGACGGCCTGGCGGACGCCGTTGACGCCTACCTGGCGACACAGCTGGGCACGCGGCTCCGCGAGGTGCAGGCGGCCGACGCGACGGCATTGGGCGGTTTGGCCTGGGCCATTTGGGAGAACGGACGATGACGCGAGTTCCACAGTTCTACGACTGGCCCCTGGATCCTGCCGAGATCCCGACCCCGGCCGAGCTGGAGAAAGTTTACAGCGACGGTTTTCCGGGCTGCCAACTGTCGGCCTGGTCGCAGGAGTCGCTGTTTGAAGACGGAATTCTGCAGACGTTCGCGCAGGCGTGCCCGCACTTGGCCGGGCTGCACAAGCGGAGCGATCGGCAGGTGGTGCCGCTCTTCTTAGCCCGTGAGCAATGCGATCCTGGAGCCTTTGGGCAGGAAGCCCAAACGACCGGGGATTGCGTGTCCCACGGAAGCCGCAACGCCCGGGATACGACCCGCTGCGTGGAGATCGTGATCAAGGGCGAAGCGGAAATCTACCACAAGCGTGGCGCGACGGAGCCGACCTACGGCTATCGGGGCCACGGAGGGCAAGGGATGGACCCCGCCCGCGCCACGCGTTTTGAGACGGAGTTCGGCTTCCTGTTCCGCCAGGCGTATCCGGAGGTGGGTCTCGACCTGAGCGTCTACAACTCGCGGATCGGCTCGGCCTGGGGACGCGGCGGGCCGCCGGAAAAGGTCCGCCAGAAGTGCCAGGAGCATCGGGTGGGCAAGTGGATCGCTCCGGAGACGGGCGACGAGGCGCTGGACCTGCTGGCGGCGGGCTACGCCTGCCACAGCGGGCAGAACGTCGGCTTCTCCAGCACGCCGAACGGTTCGGGCGTTCACCCGGTGCGCGGCCGCTGGGCACATGACATGGCCACCGTGGGCTACGACACCAGCCGCGAGGCCTGGTCCGTGGACGTGGTTTTCGTCCAGAACTCCTGGGGTGATTTCAATACGCAGCCGGTCAACTGGCCGGACAAGTGGCCGAAGATGCCCGGCCTGATCACGGTTCGGTTGGAGGATTGGGTCAATCGGATAGTGGAAGCCGGGAGCATGTTTTTCTACGCCGACGTCGTTGGCGTACCTGCCAAAGAGCTGCCTGATTGGGGCTCGCACACTTACCTGTGAGGAGATTTGCGATGGGGTTGATTCGAGATTTGCGGAAGGCCAGGTCGGAAGCGACGGCGGCGGTGAAGGCGTGGAAGGTTGGCAATCCACGGCGGGACGGCGAGAGGCTTGCCGAGTATCGGCGCCGGTGTCGGAATGCGATGGAGGGGCACTTCAGCGAGAAGTACGGCAGCACGGACTGGTCGGATTGGCTGAAGGTCATCTTGGAAGTCCTGAAGATGATCATCCCGCTGTTGATCGTCTGCCTGTTGTTCGCCTTGATGCTGGCCCTGCCGACGACCAGCCAGGCGGCGGACCTGCAGTGGTCCACGCTGGCCGACGCGGCGGTCGTCGCCCCCGCTGTGGCGACGCAATGTGCGACCGTTCAGTGTGCCGTACCGCAATACGCCGCGGTTGTGCCCGCGGCCGACGCTGGCCTGGTCCGCGGTCAGCCGATCCGAAACGTGGGACGGGTGGTAATCGCTGCCAAGCCCGTGCGTCGGCTCGGGGCGGCGATTGTCAGAACGCAGCCGCTGCGGAGAACGGTACGTGCGGTGGCGGCGGTCCGTCCGATCCGGCGTGTGGGTAAAGCCGTCGGTGTCTTGGTTCGGGCTCGGCCGCTGGCCCGGCTCGTGAGTTGCCGGCGGTGAGCATTTTGGTCTGGCGGTCGGTCTGGTCTTTCGGGGACGCGCGTAGAAGGTAGGCACCATGCCCGTGGATGGTTTCAGCGATTGGCTGGCTTTCATCTCGAACTTCGGGATCGGTGGAGTGCTGGTGTGGTACTTGTACTACACCACCAGCGTGCTTGCGCCCCGGACGCACGATGCTCATCAGGCTGCGATCCGCGAGATCGTAGCCGAATTCCGCTCGGACCTGAAGGAAGAGCGGACCCTGAGAATGAAGATGCATGACGACCTGATGGAGATGCATCAGGATCTGCGGGCGCTGCTGGCGAGACTCGGTGCGCGTCCGTGTTTGCTGGACGAGCAAAACCAATAGTAGTCATCCGGATTCTTGATGGGGAGGTGTTTCATGAGCATTGCGACTTTAGAGAAAACGATTCTTGCAGAGGCCAAGGCGCGTTTCCAAAACCGGAAGCTGCGGATAGAGGATCTGATGGAGTGGTCAACGGCAGAGATCGAGCCGCAGGAGGGTGAGGTCGTGGCATTCCTGAGCGGGATGGGCGTGTGGGTGGCAATCCGCGCAGAGTTGGACCGTTCCGTGTCGGTTCCAGGGTAACGACGGAGTGATGCCATGCGCGGTTTCGGAATCCACCCCCGGTGTCAGGACGGCGACGAGCTGCGGTTCGCCGTCACGATGCCGAACGGGCTCTGCCTGCCGTTGCGGTTGCTGACGCAACAAGAGGCCGAGACGCTGGCCCGCACGTTAAACGAGTACTTGGACGAGGACGAGAAAGACTGACCCATGCCGCAGGCGGACATCCTACAACTGGCCGACGCCCTTGTGGCGGACCTGAACGCGCACAGCTTCAGCCAAACGTTCGTCGCCGTGCGGGGCTACCTGCCGACCTTCGAGTTGCCAGACATGAACTTGCTGCGGGTCACCGTCGTGGCGAGCAAGGACGATGGCAAGCTGGACACCCGGAATGCGTCGGCGCACGAGTTCGCCATCGACATCGGCGTCCAGAAGAAGCCGTCCACGATCGAGAACACCGACCTTGATCCGCTGATGCACCTGGTCCAGGAGATCGCGGACTACTTCCTGTTCGGCAAACGGCCGGGCGGGGCCACGCTGGTCAATCCGCAGGTACGGATTCTGTACCTGCAGGACCACCTGCACAAGTTTCATCAGTTCACTGCGGTCGTAACGCTCACGTTCAAGGGCTGGAGACAGGCCGCGTAAGCCAGAAGGAGTAAGACGCCATGACTCTCGTAGAAGCTCCCGTCGTGGGCAAAGACTGCAAGCTGTACTACAACAGCGGCACCCATGCCACGCCGACGTGGAACGAAATCACCAAGGCCATCAATGTCTCGGCCAACCTGGGCAAGGGCGAGGCCGACGTGTCCTCTCGTGAGACCAGTTGGAAGCTGTCCAAAGGTGCCCTCAAGGAACTGGAAATCAGCTTCACGTATCGCCACAAGGCAGGCACCGATACGGTGTTTGACGTGTTGCTGGCAGCCTACTTGGCCGACACGGCGATCGAGTTCGCGGTGATGGACGCTGCGATCACCGAAGCCGGTGCCCAGGGACCGCGCGCCTTCTGCGAAATCTTCTCGATGAACGAGACGCAGGAGCTGGAGAACGCGGTCGAGTACGAGTTCACGCTGAAGCCGACTTATGCGGCTGAGTCTGGCGAAATGGTGGAGCCCGATTGGTACGAAGTGGCCGGCGCCAGTTCGTCCAGCAGCGCGTGAGGTGACCTATGACGATCGACGACAGACAGCGATTGGACGCCCTGATCCAAGGGGCGTTCGCCGCTAACGAGCGTGGCAACGTGGCGATCAAGGTGTCGGACCTGCGGTGGCTGACGTGCCAGGTTGACAACCTCGCATGGGAGTTGCAGGCGGCACAACAGAAGCTGCAGTTAGCGGTGCAGCCTGTCGCCCCGCCGGCCGCGGTGATGGTCACCCCGCCGGCCGCTGAAACCGTTGTGGAACCGTTCGAGGCCGACGAGGCTGATGATTTCGAGGATCTGGAATGAGCGAAGGCAAGAGCAATCCTGCGGCGTGGATCGACTCGCTTGGTCGGGTGTGGTCCACGGCCATCAGTTTGAACACGATCAAGCGGGTCCGGGAGTTGGTCAACGTCAACCTGCTGGAGGTCTTCGACGGCCAGCTTTTAAATCGGCTCTCGGGCGATCCCGAATTGCTCGTCAACACCCTCTACGCCGTGTGCAAGCCGCAGGCGGATGAGCGGGGTATGTCGGATGAGGCGTTCGGGGAACTACTGGTGGGCGACGCAATCGAGGAAGCGACGACGGCCCTGGTGCAGGGGCTCATCAGTTTTTTCCCGAAGGACCGCCGCGAAGTCCTGCGTCGGATCTGGACCAAGACGGGCAAGCTGACGGCGGAATCAATGGCCCTGATAACGGCCAAGCTGGACTCGGCGAACATCGACGAGACGATCAAGGCGATGCTGGCCAGGGCGAGCGAGGAGATCGACCGCGAGCTGCTGAGCTTTCGCAACGCATCTGGGAACTGGCGGGCATCGTCGGAGTAGATCCAGGCCCCCTGACGCTGCGGGAGCTGGTCTGGATGTACACGGGCCGGAGGCGAGAGCAGTGGATGCACACGGCTCACAGCATGGCCCTGCTGGCGAATTGCAACCGCGATGCCAAGCGGATGCGGCGGCCGTTCGACGTGGCCGACTTCCTGCCTGCCGATCTGAAGGTCACCGTGCGCCGATCGTCCGGCATGAGGTTGACGACGAGCAACCTAAGACTGTTGCGGCCGGCATGGGAAAAGATGGCGAAGAACATGAGGCATTGAGCGATGGCGGCACAGTTTCAAATGACCATGCGGATGACGCATCTCTTCCTGGACCGGCAGGAAGTCGCCAAGGCCATCGACAAGGCTAATCTGCGGGCCATGTCGAAAGCTGGTGCGTTCATCCGCCGACGCGCCCGGTCCAGCCTGCGACGCCGCAAACGGCCCTCGATGCCTGGCCAACCGCCCAGCGTTCACAGCCGCAGCAGCACGGCCACGCTCAAGAACATCCTGTTCGCATACGACCCTGGCAACCAGACGCTGGTCGTAGGTCCGGTGCGACTGGACCGGAACAGTCCTCTCGGTCCCCAGTTGGGCAGTGCGACCGTGCCGCAGGTCATGGAATTTGGCGACACGCTGAAGATCACCGAAGTCCGGGTCGGCAACCGTTGGCGTTCGGGCGTCCGGCGTGTGCGTCCTGGCCAGCCGCGTCGGGTTCGAGCGGCCAATTACGCGCCGCGCCCCTTCATGGGGCCGGCCTTGGAGCAGGAAGCGGCTGCGGGCACGATTCCCACCGCCTGGTCGGGCAGCGTGAAGGGGTAAAGCATGGCAGGGGGTCGCGAAGTTCGAGCCGGCAAAGCCTACGTCGAGATCGCTCTCCGCGATCGTGTCCAGGCAGGTCTGGCACGCATTGCATCGCGTCTGCGGGGCTTTGCCGCGGGCGTGGGCGCGATCGGACGCCCGCTCGCCGCTTTGGGTGTCGGCCTCGGGGCCCCGCTGGCGTTTGCGACAAAGATCTTCGCCGGCTTCGACGATCAGATTCGTCAAGTGAAAGCCGTTACCGGGGCGACCGACGAGCAGTTTGCTATGCTGCGGGCGACGGCCCAGGAACTGGGACGCACAACCAGTTTCACCTCGGCCCAGGTCGCGTCGCTGATGACGGAACTGGGGCGGGCCGGTTTCTCGCCGGATCAGGTCAACGAAATGACCGGCGCCGTTCTGGACCTGTCGCGGGCAACTAGCACCGACGCCACCCTGGCCTCCGGCATCATGGCGGCAGCGATCCGTCAATTTTCACTGGAGGCGGGCGACGCGGCCCGTGTGGCCGACGCCCTCACGGTAGCGGCGAACAAGAGTTTCAACACGGTTGAGTCGCTGGGCGAGTCGCTCCAGTACGCCGGTCCGGTCGCCAGTGACTTCAATATGTCCATCGAGGATACGCTGGCCCTGCTGGGCACGCTGGGCAACGTCGGCATCCAGGGCAGCAACGCCGGCACGGCATTGCGACGAATGCTGACGATCACGGGGGCCGAAGCACAGAAGCTGCAGGGCATTTTCGGCGTCAGCTTTGTAAACGCCGCGGGCAACGCTCGGCCCCTGGTCGATGTGCTCGGCGAAGTGAACGAGGCGACGGCCAATCTGGGGACCGCCGCTCGGGCGCAGAAGTTCAACGAAGCGTTTGGACTGCTGGGCATCACCGGGGCCTCGGCGATTAGCAAGAACGTCGTGAACGTGCGCGAACTGCAAGACGCCCTGGCCAACGCCAACGGCGTGGCGGCACGCACGCACAAAGACATGGAATCCGGGCTGGGCGGCACGTTCCGCCGGATACTCTCCGCAGCGGAGGGCGTGGCGATCGCCATCGGGGATGCACTGGCACCGGCGCTGCAGGCCCTGGAACCGATCGTCAACGGCGTCATCGGCAGCATCACGAAGTGGATCGGCGAGCACAAGATGTTGATTGCCAGTTTCGCGGCTGGAGTGGCGGCGATCCTCGGCATCGGCGGCCTGCTAATAGTGATCGCGAAGGCGGCGAGTCTGGCGGCCGTGGCGTTCAGTGCTGCCGCTGCGCTGTGGAGCGGCGTAACGGGCGTGCTGGCGGCTGTCGGGGCGGCGATCGGCGTAGTATTGTCTCCGATCGGTTTGCTGGTCACAGGCGTGCTGGCCGCGGCCGGGGCTTGGCTGTATTTCAGCGGCGTGGGCGGGGAAGCGATCCGCTGGCTGCAGGCACGATTCGCCGAACTGAAAGCGTTTGTTAGCCGGGTGGCAGGCGGCATGTACGAGGCGCTACAGGCCGGCAATCTGCGGGGCGCCGCCGACATTCTGTGGTCTGCCCTGAAGGTCGCCTTCAACCGCGGCGTCGAGGCATTGGGGGCCATCTGGCAGCGGTTGACCGGCTTGCTGCAGCCCGCGTGGGCCAAGCTGAAGGCGGGGGCTACGGACGTCTGGGAGCGGATCACAACCGCGGCTGGGACCGCGGCCGCGTGGGTGGCCAACGTGTGGGCGCAGTTGCCTACCTGGATCACGGGGCCCTTGGGCCAGGTCGGAACGGCGCTGGGTAGCCTGGGGTCTTATCTGGGTTCGGTCTTCGGGGATCTGTTCGGCCAACTGGGCGGTATCTTCAGCACGACGTTCAGCGGCCTGTGGGACGCCGTTTCCGGCGGCGACTGGGAGGCGGCGGGCCAAATCATCATGTCGGGCCTGGAGGCGGCCTGGCTCACGGGCGTGGCCAAGCTGACGGAGATCTGGCAGGGGATGAAGGCGGCCATGATCGAGACGTTCGCCGGCGTGGTCATCGCCGTCCACAAGATGTGGTCCGGGATGGTCGAGGGCCTGTCCAAGAAGTTATTGGATCTGGCGGCCCAGGACGGTGTAGCCGGTGCCGTAGCCCGGAAGCTAATCGGCGTGGACATGCGGGCCGAAAATGCCAAGGCAAAGCAACTGGAGTCGCAGCGGCGGGAAGTCGTCAAGCGAAATCTCGAAGGGACCGTCGGCCAGTGGCAGCAGGAACTGACCGTGGCCACCGAGTCGGGCGACACCGCCAAGGTCGAGCGTCTGACGGCCGCCATTGCCCAGGCGCAGAAGGAACTGGCCGGTCTGTCGGGGCCGTTGGGCTCCGCGACCGAGGATGCCAAGCAGATCGTAGCGGACGCCACACGCGACGCCCAGGACGCCGTAGGGGCCTATTGGGGCGGGGTCGCGGGAAATGAGGCTGCGGACGCGGCCGTAGAGAACGCACGTCGGGCCGCAGACGACGCCCGCAAGCGGCTCGAACAAACGGCCGGACTGCCGGACCAACCAGGTGCCGAAGGGGCCGGCGGAAAGTCGGCCCTGCAGAAGGCTCGCGAAGAACTGGATGCGGCCCTGGCGGCTGCCAAGGCAAAGCCCGGCCTGATGGACGCCGGCAAACTCCAGGCGCTCCAGGCGAAGGTCGATCAGGCAGGCAACGGACTGGATGATCTGCCCGGCGCCGCTAGCGGCGCCAAGCCGGGCGAAGTCCAGGGCAGTTTCAACGCGATGGCGATCCGCGGCATGGGCGTTGACAGCCTGGCCCAGCGCACGGCCAAGGCAACCGAGGCCGTGGCCAAGAACACGGACGAACTGGTCAGGCGGGCAGAGGACGGCGGATTGGCGTTTGCATAGAGGGAGTCTTGCATGAGCATAGCAATGATCGAACGCCCCCAGAGCCGGGAAGCCGAAGAGGGCGAATCCAAATCCTCGGCCGAACTCATCTATACCGCCGTCGGCAGCGACGACGACGTGGCCATCCGGGCGGCTGTCGAGTCTACGATTCCGTCAGACTACCTCGGCCTGCCCCTGGCCAGTTACCGCATCTCGCCACAGGGCAACGGTATCTGGGAGGTCGTTGCCCGCTACGACTCCCGAGAGCCGGACCCCGACGAATCGCAGTACACCTTCGACACGGGCGGCGGCACCCAGCACATCACACAGAGCATTTCCACCGTGGCGTCCTACGATTCCGAAGGCGGAACGGCGCCAAACTTCAAGCAGGCAATCGGCGTAAGCACGGACAGCGTTGAGGGCGTAGACATCACGGTGCCCGTCTTCAATTTCACCGAAACGCACATCATCGCCGATACGCTGGTCACGGGAACCTACAAGCTGGCACTGTTCGCGCTGACGGGGCAAGTGAATAACGCTGCGTTCAAGGGCTTCGCCGCTGGCGAGGTCTTGTTCTTGGGTGCGTCCGGATCGAAACGCGGCACCGATGATTGGGAGATCACGTTCCGCTTTGCCGCCAGCCCGAACGTCACGGGGCTGACCATCGGCGACATCACGGGGGTGGCGAAAAAGGGCTGGGAATACCTGTGGATTCGGTACGCCGACGCGGAAGACGAGCATACGCTGGTCAAACAGCCCGTGGCCGCCTACGTGGAGCAAGTCTATCAGTACGGTGACTTTTCCGGCCTGGGGATTTCATGAGCCGTCGCAAAGTCCAACCTGGGCAAAAGCTACAGATCCCAGCGGAGGCCTACAACGCTTGGCAGGACGCCGTGCGGGCCGAGCGGGACCGCCAGCACGACGTTGCCCAGGACGCAGCGACAGACGCCCGGCAGACCAGCGTCGTCAAGGTCAAGAACATGGCCGAGACGGACCTGGCCCGGTTCGCCGTGCTGCAACTGTCCGATCCGATCATCACGCCCACGGACAATGCCGTCGAGTTCAAGCGGCCCAACTTCAAAGGCATCAAGCCGGACGGGGAGGCCGTCTGCAAGACGTTTTGCGTGCTGATCGACCCGCTCAAAGAGGCCGCCATCGGCCGCGGGATCGTGGCCGGCGTGACGCCCGTCCAGATTGACGTAATCCGGGAGGGCGACAAGTACGCCGAGCTGGAGTCCGGCGTCACCGAGACGTTGCGGAGCGTGCCGTACGGGGCGGCCCGCATCCTGTGGAAAGAGAGCGGCACCGGCACCAAGTGGGCCGTGGTCCGCCTGGGCGACCGGCCGCGGTTCGCGATCATGCGACTGTCCGAAGGCTGGGTCACGGACGAAGAGGGCTGGATGTGCTCACACGGGGCTATGCCCGTGTTCTACTCCAGCACGATGGGCACGTACACGCCGGACATCCTTGAGCCAACCCAGACCGTCTACCACACCGCCGGTTATCCGGGACTCTCCCGCGAAGACCAGCGAGCCGCACATTTGGTGGACAAGGTGACGCCGGCCCGGTTCGGCGTCGATGATTGGGTGTGGTGCATTTGGAGCGACCAGGATTGCCGCTGGCAGGTGCTGGGCGAGTACGAGGACATCTGGCGGTTCGAACTGACCCAGAACCTGGCGTGCGAAGGCAGGGCCTATGCCCGCGTGTGGGTCGGGACGCAAGCCACGTCGCTGACCATCGAAGTCCGCGATACGCTGAAACTCGTCGGGAACCGCGACCCCAAAATCGCCAATGCCGGGACAATGGGGGCGGCCAAGTATTGGGCAGACACTTATCAGTGGCACGTCATCGCCCTTGGCGGGACCTGTGGGAGTTCATCCAGTCCGAGTAGCCCGTCGAGTAGTTCGCCATCGTCCAGTTCGCCGTCGTCCAGCCCATCGAGTTCGCCGTCCAGTAGCCCATCGAGTAGTCCGCCGTCGTCCAGCCCCAGCAGTAGCCCGCCGCCAGCGTGCGACTACACGGGCTCCATCACCGTCGGCACAGGCCAGCTCTACCGCTCCGGCAACAACGTCTGCGAGCCCCGCGTGACGATTGTCTTCCGCGGCGGCCTGTTGTGCAGCATTGACGACGCTGGTCCGTCCTGCGTGGACGTGTGCGACTGCGGGTCCAGTAGTCCGTCGAGTAGCCCGTCCAGTTCGCCGTCGAGTAGCCCATCGAGTTCGCCGTCGTCCAGTCCGTCGTCCAGTCCGTCGAGTTCGCCGCCGTCCAGCCCCTCGCCGAGCAGTAGCCCGCCGCCGTCGTCCAGTAGTCCACCGCCGTCGTCCAGTAGTCCGCCACCGCCGTCGTCCAGCCCGCCGCCGCCGAGCAGTAGTCCACCGCCGTCGAGTCCGAGTCAGTCGTCAGGCAGCCCGGTTGAATGCAGCGGCAGTTGCATGTGGGTGGCGGTTGAGGATGGAAGTCCGTCGCCGTCCAGTAGTCCGCCTGCATCCAGTAGCCCGTCGGCCAGCCCAAGCCCGTCGCCGTCGAGCCCGAGTCCGTCACCATCGAGTAGCCCGTCGGCCAGTCCAAGCCCGTCGCCGTCCAGCAGCCCGTCGGCCAGCCCGAGTCCGTCGCCGTCCAGCAGCCCGTCGGCCAGCCCGAGTCCGTCGCCGTCCAGTAGCCCGTCGGCCAGCCCGTCTCCGTCGAGTCCTAGTCCGAGTCCGTCGCCGTCGAGCCCGAGTCCGTCGCCGTCCAGTAGCCCGTCGGCCAGCCCGAGCCCATCGGCCAGCCCAAGCCCGTCACCGTCCAGCCCCGACTCGTCGCCGTCCAGCAGTCCGTCCTCGTGCAACCCGACCGTCTGCGCTGATTGCGAATGCTACTGGACCGCGATCGAAACGGAATATGGCCTGCAATGGTCGCAGGTGGAACCTTGCCGGGACTGGAATTCGAATCCCGTACAGGGCTGCCGGTGTTATTACCCGCACTTGCCCCCGGAATATGCCGGCCAAGGCATCGCGTCCTGGTGCGGATGCGACTGCGGTCGATGTGCGTACATCAAGGTTGTTGACGGACCTGGCTTTGCGTGGGCCTACGTCGCCGACTGTGCGGACCCCGACTGTAGCTGCGGGGCACCACCCAATCTTCAAGAGTACGCAGTCGGCGACATGTGGATCGGAGAATGCAGCTGATGGCTCTCGCATGGCACAAACAGACGCCCTGTCCTCCCGCACCGAACTGCGATTGTCCGGCGCCGTCAGGCCCGCCCGAATATGCGGGACAGACGGTGTTCACAGACTGTGGCTCGCCGCCGAGCAGCCCGTCCAGTTCGCCGTCCAGCAGTCCGTCCAGTCCGTCGTCGAGCAGTCCGTCGAGCTCGTCGTCGAGCGACGTCCCCTGCACCGGTACATGCCATTGGATCGCGGAACAATCGAACATCCTCGTGTACTACCCGCTGGTCTGGGTGATTTCTAACGATGGTTGTGCGGAAAAAGCCTACTGCGATTGCGTGCTCCCGGAACGCTCGCCTGAATTTGTCGGCGACACGGCCGAGACACCATGCGGCCCCTGTGGCGGTTGCCAGTGGTTCTACAACTGGGCTGGACCGTATTGGGAATTGACCGACGGGGTTGGCGGCTGCCACGAAGATCCCTGTGACCCGTGTGGCACCACGCCGGACTGGATTCCGACCGTAGGCTGGCCAGGCACGCCCGCCGTTGTCGCCCCGTGTGGCGTCAATCCGGAGCCGCCTGCCGGTGGAAGCAGCGGAAGCAGCAGTAGCGAGCAATGGTTACCTTGAAAGGTGAAGGATGAACTGCCCGCATTGGAAAGACGGAACGTGTACGATCGCCAGCACGCTGGCACAGAAGCCGGTCAAGCCGCATCCGACAGCGTGCGACTTCTGTACGACGAAGGCAGATCCGCCGCAACAACTCAACCGCGTCACGGTGAGCATCGCCATCGCCGCGACCGTAGGCACGCCGCGACAGAAAGAACTGCTGCGAGAACACGGCCACTTGCTGCCCCGAATATCACCGTCGTCCGGCAACAATGCACGCTTGGCAGCCGTAATGGCCGGCGAAGGCCCCGGCAGCCAACTGTGGCGACTGTTCGAGTCGTTGGGGGTCAAGCACTCGGCCACCTGTGAGTGCCTCACACGGGCCGAGCAAATGAACGCCTGGGGCGTCGCCGGCTGCCGGGAGCACCGGGACGAGATCGCCGACTGGATGCGACGGGATCAAGACCGCTTCGGCTGGCGGGACAAACTGACGGCTGCCACGCGGGCGGTGACCACAGGCTTGGCGTTCCGTCTGAGCCCGCTTGATCCGTTCCCCGGCATCATCGACGAGGCGATCCGACGAGCCGAGACGGCCGAGCGGATTGCCAGCGACGTGCGTAAGGCCGCCGAGTTCGGGGCGTTGGTCGGCCCCGTGGCCCAGATCCGTCCCCAGAAGCTGATCTTGAAGACCGGCCTGTGCCCCGGCGACATCCTGACGCTCACAGCGGCCGTCGAGTCCCTGCACCGCACTTATCCGGGCCAGTACGTCACCGACGTGCGGACGCCACACCCTGGCATCTGGACTGCCAATCCCCACGTAACGCCGATCCGCGACGACGAGCCGGGTGCCCGCGTCATCGACATGCACTATCCCAGCATCAACCGGTGCAACCAAGAGGCGATCCCGTTCCTCGGCGGCTACACGGAATACCTGGCGGAACAGTTGCAGCGGCCCCTGCGGCTGCAGACCAACAGGCCCCATATATATATGTCTGCCCAGGAACTGGCCGAGCCCCCCGCCATCGACGGCCCGTTTTGGATCGTAAATGCTGGCGTCAAAAGCGATTACACGTGCAAGGGCTGGCCCATTGAGTACTTCCAGGAAGTCGTGGACCGCACCCAGGGCAAGATCCGTTGGGTCCAGATCGGCCTGCGGGAACACAACCATCCCCAGCTGCGGGGCGTCACGTCGCTGTTGGACACCGGTCCGCCCCTGCGGGAACTGATCCGCCTGGCGTACCACGCCCAGGGCGGGCTCGGTCCCGTCACGTTCCTGCAGCACCTGATGGCCGCCTGGGAGAAGCCCTACGTCTGCCTGGTCGGCGGACGCGAGCCGGCTACCTGGGTGCAGTACCCCTACCAGCACACGCTGCACACCGTCGGCCAGCTGGACTGCTGCCGGCCCCATTCCTGCTGGCGAGCCCGCGTGGTGCCGCTGGGAGACGGCGACGGCAAGGACAAGAGCCTGTGCCAGTATCCGGTCACCGAGGGGCTGACACGTCCGTCGCCCCGCTGCATGACCATAATCCGTCCCGACGAAGTCATCCAAATCCTGGAGCGTGACACATGAATCGTCGCCAACGCTACCGCTGTCCACACTGCGGCCAGATCGTCAGCCGCCGAAGTAATAAGGCATGGGTGCGGTCGTGGTGCAACAGAACAGAACGGTACGTGCATCTCCAGCGAGTGAAGGAGCAGAAGTAAAGTGGAAGGCAACGCCTGTTATCGCTATCGGACCATCGCCGGATACCTGCGGCGTCACGGCCGCCCGCCGGTGCTCACCTGCCTGGACATCGGCTGCAACATCGGTGCGGTGGCCAAGGAAATCCTGGACACGTTCCCCGGCTGCAGGCTCTGGGCTTTCGACGTGATGCCGGATCTGGCCGCAGCGTGCCGGAAGAACCTGGCCCGCTACGGCGACCGCGTCACGGTTCGTAACGCCGCGATTACCGCTCAGCACCTGTTTCAGGACGACCTCGGGACCAAGCCACACCCCCAGCCCAAGCCGCTGACGATCTGGCAGGCCACGCCCGCGGCCGGGTCCGGCTGGTGGGGTGGCCACAAGGTCGGCTGGCTCGGCGACTCGCTGCCACCCGTCTATCGCGAGCGGGCCGACCTGAACGTGCAGGCGGTCACGCTCGACGAACTGATCGCGGAATTGGGGCCGGTCGACTTCCTGAAGACCGATTGCGAGGGTTCCGAGTGCAGTTTTTTGGGTGCCGCCACCGAGCCCACGCTGCGGTCCGTCCGCTGGATCGGCGGCGAGTATCATGGCCTTCGCCGGTTCTACCCGGTCAAGGAAAAGCTCAGCGTCACGCATCGCGTCAATCTGGTCGGCGACGGACGCATTGGTTCGTTCTTCTGTCAACGCCACGACGAGCAGCCGGGACTGCTGCGTTCGTCCCCGCTGACGCCGCTGGTCTATCCACACCTCGTGCCCAACACGCCCATCACCTGGTGGCCGTTCGACCCGGACCAGGTGCCGCAGCGGGAATGGTTGGCACACGGAATTACCCGACACCCAATTGTCAAGGATCACGTATGATCGCCGTGACCATCGCCGTGGGCGACCAGTACGAACGCCTCGCCGAGGCGGCGGCCGAATCGTGTGAGCGATTCACTGGCCTGAAGACGCACATCATCCGCAAGACGCCGGGCGAGTCAAGTCCCTCTCGTTACAAGTTGCAGTTGCTGCGACTGTTCCCTGGCGAAACGATCCTGTACTTCGACGCGGATGCGAGGTTCCTGCGGCCGTGGGACGTGTCGGCGTTCGAGGATCAGCCGTGGCCGGTCGTCGTACTTGATTGGCCCTCGAACGCACGCGACGAGGACTGTCGGCGGTACGGCATCGACCCCAGCCGCTACTTCGCCGGTGGGTTCTGGATCGCCAACGCCCGGCACGCCGACGTGTGGCAGGATGCTCACAGGCTGGCCGTGGCCCCGGACTACGTCAGCCGCTTCAAGTACGAGCAGACAGCGTTCAATGTCGCCGTCCAGCGTGCCCTCCTGCCCGTGACGATCCTGGATCGCCGCTACTTCTGGATCGCGAGGGCCGCTGACCCAGCCCCCACAGACACGGTCGTCGTGGCAATGGGTGGCGACGCTGCCGTGGATCGCCGTGTCTGGGAAGCCGCTGTCAAGCCACAGGATTCGGGTGGGACGGGCTGCTGCAATCAAGCAAGCGACCTGACCGTAGCCAATGCACCTGCGAAGGTCCAGGAATTCATCGACGGGGATCTGGCCAGGTGCGAGTATCCCGCCGGCCAGTTTAGCGGCCGTGGCATCGTGATCAACGCCGGCAAGCCGAAGTACGCCGTCGGGGCCTACGTGCTGATCCGAATGCTACGCCAGTTGGGATGCACGCTGCCCATCGAGGTCTGGTATCTGGGCGAGCGGGAACGCAACCGGGCCTGGGAAGAGCTGGTTGGCCCCTTGGACGTCCGGTGCGTGGACGCCCACGAAGTCCGCAAGCAGCATCCCCACGCCCGCCTGAACGGCTTCGAGTCCAAGCCGTACGCGATCCAGTGGTCGCGATTTGCCGAGGTGCTATACTTGGACGCCGACAACGTGCCGGTCCGCGATCCGACGTTCTTGTTCGACACGCCGCAGTACGGCCAGTGCGGGGCAATCTTCTGGCCGGACTACGGCCGCCTGTCACCGGAGCGGGCCGCCTGGCGGATCTTCGGGAACATCCCGTACCGCGACGAGCCGGAAGTCGAGTCTGGCCAGGTCGTCATCGACAAGGCCCGCTGCTGGCGGGCTCTGACGTTCGCGAACTGGTGTGGGGAACGGTCGGCGTTCTACTTCCAGCACGTCCACGGCGACAAGGAACTGTTCCACTTGTGCTGGCGTAAGTTGGGGCAGGAGTACGCCATGCCGAGCCGTGGCATCCACTCGCTGACAGGCACGATGTGCCAGCATGACTTCGACGGAAACCGCGTGTTCCAGCACCGGAACGGGCGGAAGTGGTCGATGGGCCAGAATCCGCAGGTGCCGGGGTTTGAACGGGAAGCCGAGTGCGTTCGCTTCATCGACGAATTGAAGTATGCCTGGTCGCCAGCGGCCCAGACGCTGCCGAGGGACGCGGATCGGGCGGCGATCGCGGCAATGGACGGTCGGCGGTTCGAGTACCACCGCGTGGGCTACGATCACAGGCCGATGGTGTTTCACGGTGATGGGACGTTCGCCGCGGGCGGGGCCGGCTGTGAGCGGTACTGGACGATCCGCGACGGGCGTCTGCTGATCGCGGGGGACGAGGGGCGGTTGACGATGGATCTGGTGGCGACGGCGGACGGCGGGTGGGATGGGCGGTGGTTGGTGCATGAAAAGATGGGGGTGCGGATGGAGCCCAAGGTATGACGAAAACGGTCGGATGCCGGAGTGGCATCGGGCATGTCACTGCCCACGTTCCCCAGGTAACTGGACGAAATGGGGGCGGCGTCACGACGATGGCACCGGGGCGATGTTGCAGGGGGCCATCGTATCAGCTATTCTCGTAGGAACCATGAGGCCCTGCCGGAACGGCTGCCCCCGGAGAAACCGTCGTGACCATCCCTCTGGACCAATTCGTGAGCCAGATTGTCGACAGTACCCTGATGTCGGCCGACGACGTCGCGGCGTTGATCGATAGCCTGCCCGCCGAGAAGAAGCCGCAGGATAGTGAACAGCTGGCGAAGGAACTGGTCCGCCAGAAGAAGCTTACCTCCTATCAAGCCCAGCAGATTCACGCCGGAAAGGGCCAGTCGCTGGTGCTGGGCAACTACGTCATTCTCGACAAGCTGGGACAGGGCGGGATGGGGTTGGTGCTGAAGGCCGAGCACCGGCGGATGAAACGGTTGGTGGCGTTGAAGGTCCTGTCGCCCAAGGTGACCAAGACGCCGGAGGCTTTGCGACGGTTCCAGCGTGAGGTCGAGGCCGCAGCCCGGCTGACGCATCCCAACATCGTGATCTCCCACGACGCCGACGAGGCCGCGGACACGCATTTCTTTGTAATGGAGTACGTGGACGGCACCGATCTGTCGTCGCTGGTCAAGGAACGCGGTCCCCTGCCGCTCGACCAGGCCCTGGACTGCATTTTGCAAGCGGCCCGCGGGTTGGAGTACGCCCACAAGCATGGCGTGGTGCACAGGGACATCAAGCCGGCGAACCTGCTGCTTGATCGGGAGGGGACCGTCAAGATCCTGGACATGGGCCTCGCACGGCTCGACACGGCTGGTGCCCAGCAGGATCAACTAACGGGGTCGAACCAGATCATGGGCACGGTGGACTACATGGCCCCTGAGCAAGCGATGAGCACCAAGCACGCGGATGCCCGGGCGGACATCTATAGCTTGGGCGTCACACTCTGGTATCTGCTGACCGGCCGGCCGCTGTACGCCGGGGAAACTACTGTGGAGAAACTCATGGCTCACCAGACGAAACCGATTCCTTCCTTGCGCGAGGCGTGTCCGGAAGTGACCCCGGCGATGGATGCGGTCTTTCACCGGATGGTCGCCAAGACGCCGCTGGACCGCTACCAGACGATGGCCGAGGTGATCGCGGAACTGGAGCCGTTTTGCCAGCCCGCCGCGAGTGGGCCGTCACGGAGTCCTTCCGTTGTCGAGGATTCGCAACTGGACGCGTTCCTGCGGGGGCTGGGGCCGTCGGCTGGCCCGCGCCGGGCACGGAGGACTTCGAGTCAACCTGCGCCGGCGGCGGTGAAGACCAAAGCCGCGCCGGCTGCGCCGCCCGCTACGGCCGAACCGGCGGTCACCGAGGATTGGTCGGAGCCGCACGCCGAGACGGCGACGAAGATGGAGGCGTCGTTGCCGCGGGCTGAACCGGCTCAAGCCGGCACTACCAGCGCTCGTAGTGCCGCCTTCAGGCGGTCGCGACCGGCTAAAGCCGGCACTGCGAACTGGCGGGACCGGCGCTGGCTGACGGCGGTCGGCGCGGGTGGCTTGCTGGTCCTCTTGCTGGGCATCTGGGTCGTGGTCCGGGACAAGGACGGGAAGGAAGTCGCGCGTGTTCCCGTACCGGACGGTGGGAGCGTCACCGTGGAGACGGCGGCGAAGAGCGAAGCATCGACGGAAAGAAAAAGCGGTGACAAGGCACCGCAGTCCAAAACTGCTGCGGCCCCGCTGCCGCCGTGGAAATTGCCAGCGGGGTCGCCACCACCGGCGATTGCTCCGTTCGACGCGGTCAAGGCCAAGGAGCATCAGGCCGCCTGGGCCAAGTACTTGGGTGTGGAGGTGGAATCGGAGAATTCGATCGGCATCCGTTTCGTCCTCATCCCGCCGGGCGAGTTCGACATGGGATCGACGGAGGCAGAAGTCGCCAAGCTGTTGGAGGAAGCCAAAGCCAAGAACTTGACCAGCTGGTATATCGAGCGTCTGCCGTCCGAGGCCCCGAAGCATCGGGTTCGGATCACGAAGCCGTTCTGGCTCGGTGTTCATGAAGTGACGCGGGGCCAGTTCCGCCGGTTTGTGGATGATCGCGGCTACCAGACGGAAGCCGAACGTGACGGCAAAGGCGGCTACGGATTGATCGACGGCCAGTGGAAGCAAGATCCGCGTTTCGTGTGGAACCGGGACCTGGGATTCGAGCAGGCGGACGATCATCCGGTGGTGAACGTGAGCTGGAACGATGTGACGGCGTTTTGCGCGTGGCTGTCGGAGAAGGACGGCGAGAAGTCGCACTTGCCGAGCGAGGCGCAGTGGGAGTACGCGTGCCGTGCGGGGACCACGACGCGGTGGTGTTCGGGTGACTATGAGGAAGCGTTGAAGGAGTACGGCTGGTTCCCTTTTAACGCCGAAGGGAAGACGCATCCTGTGGGGCAGAAGTGGCCGAACGCATGGGGCCTGTACGACATGCACGGCAACGTGTGGGAGTGGTGTCAAGATTGGTGGGCGGCAGACTACTACGGGGCGTCGCCGCTGGGCGATCCCACGGGCCCGACGGGAGGCTCGTACCGGGTGAACCGGGGCGGCGGTTGGAACGGCGACGCGTCCTACGGCCGGGCGTCGAACCGCGGCAGGAACGACCCCGGCCACCGCGCCGGCCACCACGGCTTCCGCCTGGCAAGGACAGTTTCCTTCCCTCATTGACAGTCTTTTTCGGCGGCAGCCGTCTTTCTTCGGCGGTAGCCGTCCGGTAGCGCAGGCCGCAGGGTCCGTGGCGGTAGCCCGGCCCCTGCGAGCCGGAGCGGACCACGTAGCCGGGCGTCTCCGAGACGGGATTCGGGTCTTGGAGAGATGCGTCTACTGGTAGGCGGCGCAGGCCGCCGTGGGGTCTGGGGCGAAGCCCCCGGGAATTCGAAAAGCGGGGTGTCAAAATAGGCAAGTTGCGGCAATTCAACCTGCAAAGTCTGGAGACGGTCGCGTTTCTTCGTAGCATGGCTCTCCGAGCCGTGCGGCAGTTGGCACGATTCACAGCCGTTCCGCACGGCTCGGAGAGCCATGCTACGTGGATGGCGGGCACGTCACCGAGAAAAGTTCATGAACATCCGCGTCGTTACCTTGCGGTACAGCGAATCCCTGGGCGGGTTCCCCGAGGAGCCGTTGCGGCAGGCGTTGGCCGCAGGAAACGTGGTGGAACAACGCGAGTACTTCTTCATGCATGGCGGCGTGCCGCATCTGGCTCTGGTCCTGATGCTGGACGGCAGCCCAAATGGGCGGCCGACCGGGGCGACGTATGCCCGCGACCGCGAAGATCCGGGCGACAAACTGCCGGAGCGATTGCAGCCCTTGTATCGGTCCTTGCGGCAGTGGCGCAACGACCGAGCCAAGCAGGACGGCGTGCCCAGTTACGTGATCATGCGGAATGTCCAACTGGCGGAAATCTGCCGTTCGTTGCCGCGAACGCTGGAGGCGCTCAAGCAGATCGAAGGCATCGGGGAAGCGACGGTCAGCAAGTACGGTCGCGACATTCTGGGGCAGATCCCGCCCGAGTTGCAGCCGGAGCCGACGCCCGAGCCCGCAGCGGCTCCGCCGTCGGACAAGGAACCGCAGAAATGAAATCGGTGGGCGGGTTGTTCGAGATCATCACCAGTGGGGCGACCCTCGAATCCGCCATGCACCGAGCGGCGCAGGGGAAACGCCACCGCAAGAGCGTGCAGCGGTTCCTGGCCGACGGGCCGGCAGAATTGGAGCAGTTGCATGCCGACCTGATCGACGGGACTTACCGCCCGTTGCCATACCGGCAGTTTTCCGTGCGCGACCCGAAGCCGCGATTGATCAGTTGTGCAGATTTCCGCGATCGAGTGGTCCACCATGCGATTTGCGGGCAGTTAGCTCGGGTCATCGAAGGCCGTTTGATCGACGACACGTATGCCTGCCGCTGCGGGAAAGGGAGCCACCGTGCGGTGCTGCGCGCTCAGGCGTTTTGCCGCCGCTACCGCTACTACCTGAAGACCGACATCCGCCGCTATTACGACAGCGTGGACCACGCGACGCTGGAGGACTTGCTGGGGCGTCTGGTGCGAGAAGCGCCCCTGCGGCAGTTACTGTCGACGATCATTCGCCATCCGCTGCCCGGACAGATGGCCGGACGGGGCTTGCCGATCGGGAACCTGACCAGCCAATGGTTCGGCAATCTGTACCTGGACGAGACGGACCATTGGATCAAGGAAACGCGCGGTGCGCCGGGCTACGTGCGCTACATGGACGATTTGGTCGTGTGGAGCGACAGCAAGGCCTGGCTGTGGGCGTTGGCGGACGATCTCGAAGAACATGTGGGTACGAGACGGTCGCTGACCCTAAAATGGGAGCGGACGCTGGTGGCCCCGTGCAGCGTGGGCGTTCCGTTTTTGGGCTACCGGATTTTTCCAGGGCTGATGCGGAATCAGGGCCAGCGCGCGCGGCGCCGGCGGCGATTGTTTCGCCAGCGGGAGGAAGCCTATCTTCGCGGCGAGTTGACGGCCCAGGAACTGACGGCTTGCGCCCGGTCGATGGACGGCAGCCGGCAGTTCCTGCGGGCCGGGGAACCGTTGCGGAGCGAAATCGAATTGTAAGGGCGCAAGGGACGATGGAGCAGAGGCTCGAACCGGGTGAACCGGGGCGGCAGTTGGAACAACGACGCGTCCAACGGCCGGGCGTCGAACCGCAACAGGAACGACCCCGGCAACCGCAACGACAACC
>Ga0123328_1001044_pt1 | contig 27899 bp, 24 predicted proteins | sample BioC12SIPDNA_2_FD_89702 | JGI IMG/M metagenome (GOLD analysis project Ga0123328, IMG submission 89702) | Anaerobic biogas reactor microbial communites from Washington, USA - Biogas_R1_A C12 SIP DNA | ecosystem: Engineered > Bioreactor > Anaerobic > Unclassified | place: Washington, USA...
CCAGCAGCGAAGCGAAGCCGGCCAGGAGCCCGTCTCCGACATCGAATTCCGCTACCCCGGCCCCAAACCCCACAGCCGTGAAAGCGCCATCCTCATGCTCGCCGACGCCGCCGAAGGTTCGACCCGAGCCCTCTCCGAACCCACCGTCGGCAGCATCGAAAACCAGGTCCACCAGATCGTCAAACGACGCCTCGAGGACGGCCAGCTCGACGACTGCGAACTGACCCTCCGCGAACTCCACCAGGTCGAAGACAGCCTCACCCGAAGCCTCTGGGCCATGTACCACGGGCGGATCAAGTACCCGTCGCAGGATGCCGACCGTGACAGGGAAGAAAAGAAAGAACCCAGGCCCGAACCCCGGGAGACGGCCTCATGACCGCTCGCCCGTCCCCAAAAAACAAACTCGACCTCCAGATCGCCGTCCTCGTCCGCAAGATGCCCCTTGCGCAAGCCAGCCTCCGACGCATCGCCGAACACGTCTGGCAAGCCGAAAAGGGACCAGCCGCCCAGATCAGCCTCGCCGTCGTCGGCGAAAAACGCATGGCCGACCTCGCCCAGCAGTACACCGGCCGACGATACCGAACCGACGTACTGGCCTTCGAACTCTCCGAACCCGCCGAAACCCCATTCGTCGGCCAGGTCGTCGTCAACGCCCAACGCGCCCGCCTCATCGCCAAACGACTGTCCCTCAACCCCCAAGCCGAACTCGCCCTCTACCTCATCCACGGCCTCCTCCACCTCCGCGGCTACGACGACCACTCCGAAACCGACGCCCAAAAAATGCACCAACGCTCCAAACGGCACCTCCAAGCCCTCAACTTCAACACCGCCAACCTCTCCCTCGCCTGACCCGCCCCCGTCAATCACCCCGCCCTCGCCGCCAACGCACCTCCGCCAATGGACTCTCGCCGCTAATGCACCTCCGCCGCCCTCGGCGGAGTCTTCCTCCTCCATTCTGGCTACTGACTCCTAACTTCTTGTCTTCGCCCGCGTGTTCCGCGTGTTCCGTGCTAATCCAACAATGACTGCCAATCGCGACGGCCTACCCCACAGCGACAGCCCCTGCGGTCGCCTCGATACTCCTTGACACGCCAGCGAAAATAGATAACCTCAGTGCGGACTTCAAAAGCTCAATCGCCCTCCGCAGGCCAGGTGCTTTGAGCGTCTGCCTCGGGACCTTAAAGAGGTGCAACCCAATGAAGGCATCAACCAAGTCCGCGGTATTCATCGTCGTTGCCGGTGGGTGTCTGTTGACCGGCATCTACCTGCTGCGTCAACCGGCGTCTCAGGGTCCCTCCAGCCCGCCTCCATTGACTGAGAAAGAGAGGGCGCAAGCGCCCGAGGAACCGCTGGGCGACCGCCCGGTAAGCACCTCTCAAGCGGCGTGCGAGGTCGACGAGGGCTTCCAGGCCTTCAGCCGGACGGCCGAGCTTCAGATCGCCGGCGACCTGGCGGACCGGGGAACCTTCGAACTCGATCAACGGGATCCGCGGGCGTTTGTGCGCCGATCCGACCATGAGATAACTCCGGGAGTGACGCGGGAACTGCTGACGCGGGAGGCCGTCCCCGTCCTGCACGCGCTTCTGGACGATCCCGCCTACCGGCGTTACTGGTCCAACATCGCCAAGACGATCTGCTATCTCAGCGACGACCCGGCATCCGCCTCCGTGATCATTAACTACATCCGCCGGTCGGATGACTGGCGGGAAGGGGCGATTGAGACGCACCGTGAATGCACGGGCAAGCTCCTGGCGATCCGGTGGCTGGGGTTCCTGGGCGGAGAGGAGGCCGAGAGAGTCCTGATCCAAGCGATGAGCCCCGATGGCGCGAGGGAACTTGTCAAGGCGTGGCTCGACGGGCTCCTCCCGGTCTCGGCGGGAGGGCCCGATGACGGCTTCGCCGGGCTCGTCGGCGTCGTACAAGGCTCAGCGGCGATCGGCATCGTGCACGCGCAGAGCCGCGAGGGCATCCAGAGGGCGGAAGCGTTACATGAGGCGGCCCGCGCAGATTTCCGAGACCAAGGTTATTCCAGCGAGTCCACCAGCATCCTCCTCCAGCGAACCGGACAAGCGATGGCCATTCGCGACCTGATCCAGTCCATGGGGATCGAGGGGTACCTCGAGCATGTCGATAGCCCTGGCTTCTACAAATTCACCATCCTACCACGTGCCGTGGAATACGGGCCATAGCCGGCGACGCCAAAGAGCGGACCAACTGCGGTCACGTCTTGAAAGTTCGGCAGGGCGAGTCCTGACCCGCCGCTTCGTCTGGGGTCAGTCTTGAAAGTCTGATGTTCTTCCCCTCCGCTCCCTTCTGTTCGGACCCTTCGCCCCTCTGCGTGACCCACCCTTCTCCCATCCGCCTCCGCTGAACGCCTTCCTCCGAGCAAATTCAAAGTCCGAAATTCGAAATCAAGCATTCCGTTCCGGGTGCACCGTGCCCTCCAGAGGACACTACCAAACGCGCCACCCGGGCGACGTTTGGGCCGGAAAAGGTCTTGGCGTAAACTACTGATGTGTTATAATTGCCTGTGATCGAGTGGCAGAAGGGTGATGTTCAGCCAAGGTGGGCCGATCCGATGGGCGCTTCTCAGAAGAGAACAGCCGTATGCCCGCAGCGACCGCGGCGAATCAAAAAACCTGTCTCTTGATCGGAGTAGCGTTTTGTCTCACGTTCTGTAAAGTGAATCATCTGTAGTGTACCAGCATGAGTTCATGGCGATACATCTTGCGGCAGGGGTTGAGAGTCCTATTCTGGCTCGGTGTGGGCTTAGTGGGTCTGTTTTTGTTCCTCTCGCTCCTGCTCAATGTGGGCGTCTGGCTGACTCGATCGCACAGCCAGAAGCACCTGCCGCCGCGGCCCCTGTTCTCTGATCGAACGATTGAGTACGGCATCGGGCGATATGTGAAGTGGGGCGGGCCACGCAAATTCGTGGATCACGAGTACAACTACGTGCTGCTCGAGGAGGAACACAACATCCTGCTGCTGGTGGACGCCGGCTCCGAGTTTCGCTGGAGCAAGACCATCGTGCAGAGCACGCCCTTTGAGGTGGAACTGATTATCTCGGACAAACCTCGCCGGTGGATGGGTTTCGAACCTGCCCCGAACACTGGATATTACCTCACGGCGGGACAAGATCTGATATCGTTTCCACTAACGCCGGAGGCAGTTAGCCGCATCAAAAGCCAGTTCGGCGAGAGTGAATGCCTTTGGCGTGTCGACGATTTGAAGGTCTTTCTGCCTCAGGTCGGGGTGGACGTACCCACAACCTGCCCTGCGTTGTCCGAAGGTGGCGATACGACCGTACCGGCCGTGCCCCACGCCACGAAGCCTTCAGCGCGGTAGCCTGCACGCCTGGAGTCAGGATTTGAAAGCTCCCTTGTCAGCCCGCTTGGCTGCCTTCGCCGCCTCCTGTTCAACCCTCCACGTCTCCGCCCCTCCGCGGGAGACCGGCCTTTGCCCCTTCTGTTCCGGCCCGACCACCTGATCTGCGGACCCCCGGACTCCCGTCTACCTTCTCCTCTATCCGCCGCAATCGAACGCCTTTCTCCGAACAAATTCGAAATCCGAAATCCGAAATCAGGAGTCCCCTCCGCGTGCTCCACCGCCCTCGGCGGAGTCTGCCTTCTCCATTCTGGCTACTGACTACTGGCTTCTGACTTCTTGTCTTCGCCCGCGTGCTCCGTGCTAATCCGAACTCCCAGCCTGCCTGACCGTCACCGTCGTCCGTCGCCCAGCCACATCACCCGCCTCCGCGCCGACCTCCCACCGCGTCCGCGTCAACCGCTCCAGAAACCGCCGATCATGGCTCACCAGCAGCAGCGCCGCGTCACAAGCGGTCAGCGCCTTCTCCAAGCACTCGATCGACGGCAGATCGAGATGATTTGTCGGCTCGTCCATGACGATCAGCCACGGCTGACGGGCCATGCCCGCCGCCAGCAAAATCTTGCGCACCTCGCCCGGACTCGGCTCCTCCGTGTCCAGCACGCGCACCGGATCGGACCCCAGACACCCGATCTCCTGCATCAGCCGCCCGAGCTCGTCGTTCGGCAGCCGGCGAACCTCCTCCACGATCCGCCGACTCTCAGCCGTGTCGATCTCCTGGTGCATCACGATCACCCGATCCGCCGGCAACTCAAGCCGCGAGACGATGTGACGCACCAGCGTGCTCTTGCCCGCCCCGTTCGGCCCGACCAGCGCGACCCGGTCGTCCGGCCGCATCGCCAGCTCGCCGAACGTCAGTTCGCGATCTTCACCCAGCGGCAATCGCCCGCTCGGCAGGCGAAACAGGAAATTCCGCCTCGCCCGGCTGCCCGTCAGCTCCAATCCCAGCGCCTGATCCTTCCTCGCCCGAAGCGAGTCGAACTGCTCCTGGGCCTGATCAAGCCGCCCACGCATCTGCCGAAGCGACCGGCCCGCCTGACCGTCCTTGCCCGACACCCGCGCCCGGTCGATCTTTTCGCGGGCGTCCGAATCCCGCCGCCCCAGCGACCGCTTGGACCGCATGCCGTCCGCACGATCCGCCTTCTGCCGCCGCTTGGCCGCCTCGCGCGACAGCCGCTTGAGCTCGCCGCGCGCCTCATCCCGCCGCTGACGGGCCTGCTGCCGCTCCGTCCGGACCAGTTCGGCTGCCTTCGTGTATCCGCCCGGCCGCATCGAAGCCGTCGGCGGTTCGATAAATAAACACTGCCCGCAAAGCTCATCCAGCAGGTCGCGATCGTGGCTCACCAGTAAGCCGATCCCGCCAAAGGTGCGCATCGCCCGGCCGAGCAGATCGCGCGCCTGTGCGTCGATGTGGTTGGTCGGCTCATCGACCGCCAGCACGCCCGGCTGCTGCCACAAAGCCGTGGCGATCTGGGCCCGCTTGCGCTCGCCGTGACTGAGGCTGTCCCATCGCCCCGGCCAATCCGCCTCGATCGCCAACTGACCGCGAAGTCCGCACGCATGATGGTCCGTCGCCGACAAAAACGCATCGAGACAAACCGGCGGATCGTCCGTCCGCTGCGGACAGTAAATGATCCTTTCCGGAGCGATCACCCGCCCGCGCTGCACCTCAAGCTGTCCGCAGGCGATCCGCAGCAGCGTCGTCTTGCCCGATCCGTTCGGCCCGATCACCCCCGACCAGCCGACCGGAAAACGAACCGTCAAACCCTCAAACACCGGGTCCGCCGAACCCGGATAGAAAAACACGATATCCTCAACCAGCAGGTCGCCCTTGACCGTCGCCATGGCCGTCATCTCCCGTTCGATTTGCAGCCGTCCACAAACCGCCCGCGGCGACCGCATCGACAGGTGAAAAAACCGGAAGGGAACAAGCCGCGAGCCAACGTCAAATACACGAAACGCGCAAACCCACCGGCCGGCCCGAAAGCCGTCCCGCCATTCGCACGTTCCGCAAACCTACCGACGTATCACTCGCGACTCCTCAATGCTCAAGACCACGATGAACCCGACTCGATCATAGCACAACCCCGGCAAGAGTCAACCGCCGCAACGCACGAAAAACTCCACCAACTCCGGACGATGGAAAAACTCGGGGCACACCTCATGGCCTTTGCTCGGAACGACGATCAACTCACCCGGACCGCTGAGCGCCTGATACCGTCGGATCAACTCGGCTGAGTTGTGTTCGAGTGGAACGACGGTGTCCATATCGCCGTGAAGGTGCAAAATGGGTATGCCCGCCGCGGCTAATGGCGCGAGTCGGTCGATCGGGTTGTGCTCGGCCAACTGCGATTCCAACTGCGCCGCCGTCAGGCCGTACGCGCCGCATGCGTTGTCTAAACCCGGATAGCTCCGCAGGTTACAGACGGTGTAGATCCCGCCGACGCAGCGGACCTTGTCCGGATTCTCAGCCGCCCAGTTGTACAACATCAACCCGCCGCGACTCTGCGGCAGCAGACACGCCTGGCGATCCAACCGCAATTCCGTCGTGACGATCCGCCACAACTCGGTGTAAGCGGCGCGGCCAGCAGGACTTCCGAACGATTCGCCGACATCCACGCCGCAGATCGCAAAGCCCGCGTCGAGCAGTTGCGTGAAGTACCACTCGTGCTCAGCGGCGGGCAACTGGCCGATGAACGATGGGGCGTAGTAAATCCAGGGATGACGGCCACTTGCGCGGGTTTTGGCGGGCAGAATGGCGTAACCGCCATTGCTTGCGGGCACGGGGAAGTCGAGGCGCTTGGCGCCGAACTGCTGCGTAACTGCCGCACTGGCCGTCACTTGCGTACGTGGTCCGTTTGGCTGGTTCATCGGTTTTTCCTGAGTGCATTGCAGCGACGCGATCATCATGGCCGCCATGAAGATTGGATACAGGAACGTTCGTAAGTGAGGCATATCCGGTTCTCCGTCAGGCTCAGATAGGGTTATGGTAATCGTGGTTGGAGATGGCGAAAAGGACTTTCCCGGTGAAGATCGCGGACAAGGGGATTGATATGATGATCATACAATAGTACAATGAGATACGAACGATACGGTCAGTGCGATACAGTTGAGGATGGATTGATGGCGACGATGATGATGCCGAAGTCGGAGCAAGTGTACGAGGACTTGCGGGAGAAGGTCCGGGGGATGCGGCCGGGTTCGCGGCTGCCGTCGATTCGGTCGGTGATGCGGGAGTTCGGGGTGAGTCAGTTCACGGTGGATCGGGCGATGGAACGGCTGGCGGAGGAGGGGGCGGTGGTTCGTCAGGCGAGTCGGGGGGTGTTCGTGACGGAGGCGGCTGGTGAAGGGGCATCGTTGCGGCCGCACGTGATTGCGATCGCGGTGCCGGACGATTTTTCGTCGCCGGTCTATACGAGTTACGTGCGGAGTCTGGAGGAGGAGGTGGCGAAGGCGGGTGAGGCGGCGCGGGTGATCCGGTACGACTGCCGGGACCGGATTCTGCAGGGGTTTCCGGAGGTGGAGATTGACGCGCTGATCATCCTGCCGACGAGCGAGCGGCTTTTGCCGGAGGATTTCGCGGCGCTGTCGCGGTTCAGCGTTCCGACGGTGATATTCGGGCGGGTGCTTCGTGACGTGGCGATCGATTGCGTTGAGCCGGATGACGAGTTGGGCGGAGCGATGGCGGCTGAGCACTTGATGGGGTTGGGTCATCGTCGGCTGGCGGTGCTGGTATCGGAGCCGCGGACGGTGGTGGTCGAGCTGCGGGTGCAGGGTTTCTGCCGGCAGGCGCGGATGGGCGGGCTGGAGGAGGTGGAGGTGATCGAGTGCGGGACGCAGATGGGGCAGCGTTCGGCGATCCGGGCGTACGAGACGCTGCGGGGTCGGCTGAAAGATGGTGTGTTGGGTTTTACCGGGTTATTCGTGGTCAGCGACATGAGCGCGTTGGGTGCGATCAAGGCGTTGGAGGAGGGGGGGCTGAATGTGCCGCGTGACGTGAGCGTGATCGGTTTTGACGGGATACCGGAGGGGGCGGTGTTTCGTCCGCCGTTGACGACGGTGGCGGTGGAGATCGAGGCGGTGGCGCGTTTGGCGGTGGAGGTGGTGGCCGGTCGGTTTGAGGGTTCACAGGCGGCTGCGATTCACCGGTCGGTTCCGCCGAAGGTGGTAGTTCGGGAGTCGACACAAGGAGTGGCATCGTGAGCAGACTGACGATCGGCGCGGTATTGGCGGTTCTGGCGGCAGGGGTCGGGCAGGCGGCGGTGTCGCCGGCCGAGGAGGCGGGGCTGTTCACAGCCGGTGTGCCGGTCGCGTTTGCTGTCGACCAGGCGGGCGGCTGGCGGGTGTTGGACGTTGACGGGGCGCGCGTTCGGGAGGGGCGGCTTGAGGCGGCCGGCCGGCTTGAGGTTTCGGGTCTGCCGGTGGGTTACTACGAGTTGGAGGTAGGGGGCGAGCGGCAGTCGTTTGTGGTTTGTCCGGCGGATCGGGCGTTGCGGAATCCGCGGCTTGGGGTGAACGTGACGCACATCACGCATTTGATGGGCGAGGGCCCTGAACCGGCGCTTCGGGTGTTGCGGGTGTCGCGTCGGTTGGGGTTTGCGTGGGTGCGGCATCCATTCACGTGGGAGGACATTCATACGGGGTTGGGCGGGTTTCGGTGGGGCGTGGCGGACCTCTTGACGGCGGAGTGCGAGCGGCTGGGACTGGCCATGCTGCCGTGCATTTTTTACAGTCCGCCGTGGGCGTCGACGGCGCCGGAGAGCCAGGCGGAGCAACGGCGGCATTACATGCCGCAGCCGGAGGCGTTGGCTGAGTTCTGCGAGGCGGCGGCCAAGCGGTACAAGGGGCGGGTCGAGGCGTGGGAATTCTGGAACGAGCCGGACGTTGAGCTGTTCTGGAAGGGGCGGTTCGGTCACACCACGAGCGACGAGATTCTGGGCGATCTGGTCGAGTCGCTGGGCGTGGCGTACACGGCGCTCAAGCGTGGCGACCCGGAGGCCCGGCTGGTGGCGTTCGGGGCGACGGGCGGTCTGCCGGAAGGGGGTGTATACCGGCCGTTCCTCAAGACCGTGTTGGAGAAGGGGGCGGGACGTTACTTTGACGCGATCAGCGTTCACTACGGCGCGGACCTGGCGGCATGCCGTGGGTTGCTCAAGGAGGCGGGCGCCTCGACGGAGATATGGATCACGGAGTTGGGCGGCGGCGACGACGAGAGCCGGTCGGGCGGACCGGTGGGTCACGTGCGGGAGGATATAGCTCAAGCGGTCTGGCAGTGGGCGCAGGGGGCTGAGCGTCTGGCGAAGTTTTTTGCGTGGCCGATCGGGATCGATACGGACATGAGTTTGTTTCGGGCGGGCGGGACGCCGAAACCGGCGGCTGCGGGATGGGCGATTTTCAATGACGTGATGCGCGAGGCGCGGTGCGTGGGCGAGCTGGACGTGGTGCGGAGCGTGGATCGGGGATTTGCGCGTGGCGTGGGTTTCGAGACGCCGGAGGGGCCTCTGGCGGTGGTGTGGCTCGAGCACGCCAAGCGGGCGCGGTGCGAATTGCCGGTTGGGCCGGGAGAGGTAACGGTGATGGACGCGCTGGGCCGTCCGGCGGCTGTGTCGAAGGACGACGGCAAGATCGGCTTTGAGCTGGGGCTTTTGCCGGTGTACGTGCGCGGCAAGGTGACAGCAGCGGTGGGCGAGGTGGCGTATCCGAAGGTGGTGATCGAATACGTGGACGAGCGGGTTGAGAAGCTGGAATGTGGCGATTTCGAGGGATCGTCCGAGGCGGTGTTCGCCCACTGGCAGGCGAGTTCGGATGTGAACAAGCCGACGGCTGAGCTGGCGTTCGGGGTTGAGAAGGAGGGGGCGTCGGAGCAGGTGCTGTCGGTTGCGGCGACGGAAATGACGAACTGGCCGTGCGTGCAGCAGGTTTTGCCGGTTCGACAGATCGACCGGATGCCGGAGGAGAATGCGCGGCTGGTGTATCGGGTGACGGGGCGGGTTCGGACGAAGGACGTGGTGGGTCGCGGGGCGTTCGTGGAGATTTCGTATCTGGACGGTAAGGGCGATCGGATCTGGCCGCCGACGTCGTCGGAGTTTCGGATTGGGAGCAGCGAGTGGGTGGCGGCCAATACGGCCTGGTCGTCGCCGCAGTCGGCGACGGTTGCGGTGGCGGTTCGGTGCTACCTGGGCCGGGCGACCGGTCAGGCGTGGTTTGACGATCTGGAGCTGCGCTCGGCGATCGAGGTGCGGCGGCTTGAGTTTGCGGAGGACAAGCGATGAACGTGAACGGGCGGCAATGCGGCGGCCGATGTCTGGTTGGCGAGCGGTTCGTCTCGGCCAGGCGGCTTGGGGCTTTCGCGGCGTTTACGCTGATTGAGCTGCTGGTGGTGGTGGCGATCATCGCGGTGCTGGTGGCGATACTACTGCCCGCGTTGAGTAGCGCGCGGGAGCAGGCGCGGAGCGTGACGTGCCGCTCGCAGCTTCGGCAGATCGGGTTGGCGTTTTACGCGTACGCGAACGATCATCGCGATTATTTGCCGGCGCTGAACGACCTGGAGAATGACGAAGAGGATTTCCGGTGGTACACCAATTTGCTGGTTTACGGCGGGTATATTGTCGGCGAGTTCGATGTTCCGGAGTGGGGCGATATCGCTGAGCATTCGCAGCCGTGGAGGTGTCCGTCGGCGACGGCGTTCTGGTGGTGCGCCGGGTACGGGGTGGTCGAGGACCACGTGTTTCGATACGGCCAGTGCTTCAAGGTCGAGGATTTCCGCCGACGGTCGGAGATTGCGCTGCTGGCTGACGCCCGGGGGACGTATGGGTCGACGTGGATGGCGGTGACGTGCCCGGTGTGTCGGAACTGGGATACACCGAATACGGGGCAGTTGGCTGAGCGGCATGCGGGCGGGTCGAATCTGATTTATATGGATTTGCACGGCGGCTGGATGAGCCGGCCGGAGGCATTGGGCATGCTGGTGTTGTTTGGTCACGAGGCTGGGGATTAGGGGGAGGGGAAAATGAAAAGTGAAAATAGAAAATACCAAAGTGCAAAATAGTGAGGGTGTTGGTGGGGGATGATTTGGCGGAGTTGGTGTTCCTATTTGGGATTGGCACGGAGTACGCGGAACACGCGGACAAAGACAAGAAGTCAGAAGTCAGAATGGGAGGATGACTCCCGCCGAGGCGCTGAGACGCGGAGGGGGAAGAGTAGGGATTCGGGGTTAGGGGTTGGGGATTGGGGTTGAAGACTCCGCCGAGGGCGGCGGAGCTACATTGGCGGCGGAGGTGCATTGGCGGCGGAGGTGAGATCATTTGCATCGGCGGTGGCGTGTCGTGGGCGCGGTGGGTGTACTATAGCACGAGGGTGACGGGAATTGGCGCGTTGCGGGAGGGGGGAAGAGAGGAGGGTGCGTTTTCGCCCGCGAAACCACACCCTATCGCTGCTCGGGGCTTTCGTGGGGGACACGATATGATCGCTCTGCCGGATTCTGCCGGGTTCCCAGCAACGCCAGTCGGCGGCGGCGATAGGTCGTAGAGCGACCTGTCGCGAGATTGCGGGGTGTGGGCCAGGGGCGGTTTTTTGGTGCGTCGGGACGACGCACGCTGGGGCGCACCATCTGGCAATACCGGCGGCAGAGGGAAATGGTGGATGCAGGAACATCCACCCTACGGGAGACGAGGCGGCGGTTGAGGTGGTTTGGGCGGGATGGCGGAGGCTGGGGAGGGGGGGAGATGTGGTTGCAGTTGGGTGGGGATTCTGGTAGTCTCAAGCTGGATCAGGAATGGAGCGGCATTATGCGCAGTGCGATCGTAATTTTGGGAGTGTTGCTGACGGCGGCGTCGGTTGGCGGGTGCCGTGGGCAGGACTTTAACTGGGACACGTTCCGGTTCGAGCGGACGAGCCCTCGGGATCGGAGCAGCGAGCCGGTGACGATGCGGGTACCGCCACCGGCGGCGAGGCCGGCGCCGGCGCCGCGGCCGCGTCGCGAGGCGGTGGATGACGAGCGCGGGCGGATTTACCGGCTGTATGTGACGCGAAACGCGGAGCTGGAGGCTGAGACGGGGGCGCGGGTCCAGGTGGTGGGTGATGCCCCGGTGGAGAAGTTGGCGGATATTCTGTGGCTGATGTATCCGGGCGAAGGTCCGGGCGGCAGCCGGGATACCCGGTATATCGTGTACTTGAACTCGGAGGTTCGGGACCTGGCGGCGGCGTACGCCGGGCTGCTGGACGTCGGCGAGCCGGCGGAGGGCGAGGGGGGAAACGCGGTGTGGGCTGAGGCGCTTTCGGCTTTGTACGCGAGCGAATTCCCGCGGAAGCTGGACCAGGCGTCGCGGCTTCGGGCGGTGGGTCGGCTGGAGCGGGTGGCTCAGGATCCTCAGGCGGAACGGGAGTTGCGGTGGGGAGCGGGGATATTGTTGTGGTATGTGAACACGCGGTTCGATCCGAAGGATCGCGCGGCGGCGTCGACGGGGCTGGCGTTGGCGGCGCGTGCGGCGACGGGCGACGCGTACGGGACGATGGTGGTGCGTCTGCACGAGATTCGTGACCTGATGGCCCGCAAGACGGGGATGCGGGCGATGCAGAAGGCGCGCGAGGCGCTGGTCGAGTTTGAATCGTTGAACGGGACGGCGTGTTACAAGATGATCGAAAGCGTTGCGGGGTCGAAATAGGGGCGTATTTGCGGGAGGACCATGCGATGGCTCGGGCGTATTTGAAGATTCTGGTGGACGCGGCGGACGAGGACCGGGTGTTGCGCGAGCTGCTGGAGGTGGAGGGGGTGACGATGGCCGATCTGACCATGGGCGATCAGGACATCATCGCGGTGGTTGAGGCTGAGACCTACGACGACATTGTGCAGATTGTGCTGGGCCAGGTTCGGCGGGTTCACGGCGTGGGTCGGACGGTGACGAACCTGGCGATTTCGTACCGTTGACGCAACAGACTGGAGCAAGCAGCGATGGATTTGTTTGAGTATCGTGACGGGCAGCTTCACTGCGAAGAGGTGGCGGTGTCGCGGATCGCTGAGGAGATCGGGACGCCGTGCTACGTTTACTCGGCGAGCACGTTTCTGGGGCACTATCAGCGGATCGCGGAGGCGTTTGCCGAGTTGGACCCGCTGATCTGCTATTCGGTCAAGTGCAACGGGAACGTGCATTTGCTTCGGCTGCTGGCGAAGGCGGGTGCGGGGTTCGACGTGGTCAGCGGGGGCGAGTTGTTTCGGGCGATTCAGGCGGGCGGCGATCCGTCGAAGATGGTGTACGCGGGGGTGGGCAAGACGGACGCTGAGATCAACCAGGCGCTGGACGTTGGGCTTGGGGCGTTCAACATCGAGTCGGAAGCGGAGCTGGAGAATATTCGTTCGATCGCGGCGGCGCGGCGGATTCCGGCTCGGGCATTGCTGCGGGTGAACCCGGACGTCGATCCCAAGACGCACCGGTACACCACGACGGGCAAGAAGCAGACGAAGTTCGGGGTGGACATCGAGGAGGCGCAGCGGATTTTTACGGCGCACGCGGGGGACAAGTACCTGCGTTTAAGCGGCGTTCACATCCACCTGGGTTCGCCGATCAACACGATCGATCCGTACGTGGAGGGGATTCGGAAGGTGCTCGACCTGATCGAGCGACTCCGGGGCGAGGGCGTGGCGATCGACACGGTGGACATCGGCGGGGGGTTCGGGGCGGATTACCAGAGCGAGCAGGCCCCGCTGGGCAAGGTGTACGCGGAGGCGATCGTGCCGCTGCTGAAGGGGCGGGGGCTTCGGGTGATCATGGAGCCGGGGCGGGCGATCGCGGGCAATTCGGGGATTTTGGTGACGCGGGTGCTGTACCTCAAGCGTTCGGGCGAGAAGCAGTTCGTGGTGGTGGACGCGGGGATGAACGACCTGATTCGGCCGACGCTGTACGAGGCGTTTCACTTTATCTGGCCGGTCGAGGTGGCCGCCGGGATGGTTCCGTCGCGGCGGGTTGAGAAGCCGGAGATTGAGGGGTTGTCGAAGTACGACGTGGTGGGTCCGATCTGCGAGACGGGGGATAGGTTCGCGGCGGACCGGTCGATGCCGGCGGTGAATCGCGGGGACCTGCTGGCGATTTTCACGGCGGGCGCCTATGGTTTTACGATGTCGAGCCAGTACAACGCCCGTCCGCGAGCGGCTGAGGTGTTGTGCGAGGGCAAGTTGATGCGGTTGATCCGCCGTCGGGAGACGTACCAGGATCTGGTGGCGGCGGAGATCATGGAATAGCGTCGGTTTTCGCGGCTTGGCGCGCGACGAAATCGGCAGAGGCATGACCGAACACGAGTTGCAGGAGACGAGCGTTTGGCGTAGGGCGGGCCGGCTGCTGTTGTGGTGGCCGTGGGCGATCTCGGCGGCGGCGCATCTGGCGGTTTTGGGCGGGCTGTCGGCGGTGGTTTTTATTTCGTTCGAGCATCGTCCCGCGCGGCGGGAGATCGTGCCGGAGGCGCGGCTTGGGAAGGTGGATCCGCAGTTGCCGCTTTTTCAGGACCAGCAACGGGCCCCGCTGATCGATTCGCAGAAGCTGGTGACGGAGGCGCTGGCCAGACAGATCGAGTCGTCGGCGCAGCCTCAGGCGAGCGGTTCGCAGGATTTGGACCTGGCGGTGCTGGCGTCGGGCGGGTCGGTCGGATCGCAGGCGGCGGATCTGGGTCAGGTGGCGCCGATCGTACCGCGGACGCGATTTTTCAACACGGCTGGGAACGCGTATTCGGTGATTTACGTGGTGGACGTTTCGCCGAGCATGCTGCCGTTCTTCGATCCGCTGAAGCGCGAGTTGGGTTCGAGTCTGGGCGAGTTGCAGCCGATGCAGAAGTTCCACGTGATTTTCTTCAGTTCGGGCGAGCCGATCGAGGGGCCGGCGAAGGGGCTGACGTGGGCGAGCGACCGGAACAAGCGGACGTACATCGAGTTTGTCGACCAGGTGCAGACGGACATCAAGACGGATCCGCGGTGGGCGGTTCGGCGGGCGCTGGAGCTGAATCCGGATCTGGTGTATCTGCTGACGGACGGCGTGTTCGACGAGAAGCTGGCGGATCAGATCATCGAGTGGTCGAAGGCGCGGCAGATCAAGATCAACACGCTGGCGTACGTCAACGAGCGCGGGGCATTTCTGCTGCGGAAGATCGCGGAGCAGACGGGCGGGGTCTATCGGTTTGTGGCGGAGACGGAGTTGAAGTGGTGAGGACGATCGCGGCGCTGTTGATGGTGTTGGTCGCGGCTGGGTCGGCTTCGGCGGACACGGTGCTGACGCGCAAGGCGCAGTCGGTTCGGCACGTGAAGATCGTCGAGTTCGATCGGGCGCGGCTGACGGTGATGGACAGCCAGAGCGGCCAGCGCTCGCAGATTGATTTCGCGGACGTGTATCTGGTGCGGGTGGACGGTCGGGCGGAGTTGAACGAGGCGGAGAAGCTGCTGTCGCTCAAGAAATACGATGAGGCTGTGGCGGCGTATCGGGAGGCGCTGGGGTTTGCGGGCGGCGGATGGGAGGGTGCGTGGGTTCGCGTGCGGCTGGTGAATCTGCTGGCGCGGGGCGGGAAGCTGGACGAGGCGGCGGAGCTGATCGTGCGGTTGGCGGAGGATATTCCGGAGTGGTTGATCCAGGTGTTGCCGACGCGCGGCGAGATTCCCTCGGACGAGAAGGCGATGGGCGCGGCGACGGCGACGCTGGTGGCGGCGCGGAACAAGGCGGGTTCGGCGGAGACGCGTCAGGCCCTGAGCCGGGTGTTGGAGCGGTTGGGGATCAATCAGCCGAATTTGGCTGATCGCAAGAAGGTGGTTCGGGAGGTGACCGAGAGCGAGCTTTTGAATTTTCGGCGGCCGGGTGCGTGGCTGGATCAGTGGGCTGCGGAGCAGTTGGAAGCCGGCAAGGCGGATCAGCTTCTGGCGACGACGGAGACGTTGTTCGCGGCGGCGGTGCGGGCGGATTTGCCTGGCATTCTGCATTGGCGCGGGCGAGGGTTGTCGGCTGCGGGTCGATTTGACGGTGCGGCGTTGGAGTTGCTGCGGGTGGCCGTTGAGTTTCCGCAGAGTCCATACGCTGCGGGGTCGCTGTTTTACGCGGCGGAGGCGTTGGATCAGGGCTCGCGGCAGGTTTTTGCGAAGGCGGTTCGGGAGGAACTGGTGCGGCGGTTTGGCGATTCGACGGAGGCGGCGGTGGCGGAGATGGTGGATGGGGCACGGCGGACAAGCGGAAACAATGAAAAATGAAAATAGCAAATACCAAATGTCAAAATGTCAGGAACGATATCTCCGACCGGTTTTTGAAGCTCTCAGCGGAGACGGTGAAACTGACATTGCGGCTCAGCCGGAACATTCCGGGCAGGCATGTGGCCAGGCAGCTCCTGCGGAGTGCCACGTCCGGCGGGGCGAATTACGAAGAGGCCTGCGCCGCTGAGAGCAAGCCCGATTTTGTCCACAAACTGCAGATCGTACTGAAGGAACTGCGGGAGTCCCGCTACTGGTTGAGGGTTGTGGAGGACAGTGCTCTACTGGCGCGAGAAGACGTGCAACTCCATGCGCTATTGCGGGAAACCACCGAGCTTGGCAACATTATCGGAAAGTCGATCGTCACCGCGAAGCGTCCCTGATTTTGCACTTTAGTATTTGCTATTTTCAATTTTCATTTGGACCGAAGTCGCAAGGAAGCATCGCCATGAGAATAACGCCAGCACTACCGTTGATCTGTCTATTCGCATCCACCGCGGTCGCGCAGGATGGGTCTGCGGTTTCGATCGATTACTTTCACCGTTTCGTCATTGACGGTGGGTTGATCACGTGGTTTGTTTTGATTCCGCTGAGTGTGGCGACGTTTGCGCTGATTTTGCGTCATGCGCTGGTGATACGGCCGTCGCGGATACTGGATCGGCAGGACTATGAGAAGCTGGCGAAGACGCTGGCGCGGGGGGACGTGGAGGCGGCTTGGCGGATGTCGGGGCAGGGGGAGACGTTTTTGTTTTCGGTGGTTCGTCGCGGTTTGGTCGAGTTGGCCAACAGTCCGGAGTCGGCTGAGACGGCGGTGATCGAGGCGACGGAGGAGCGGGCGACGAATCTGCTTCGGCGGATCGAGTACCTCAACATCATTGGGAACGTCGCGCCGATGATCGGGCTGTTCGGCACGGTGTACGGTATTATTCTGGCGTTCAACAAGCTCGTGGAGGTGGTGCGACAGGGCGGCGTGACGCAGCCGGACCAGCTCGCTGAGGGCATTTCGGTCGCGTTGGTGACCACGTTCTGGGGTCTGATTGTGGCGATACCGGCGCTGGCGATGTACGGGTTGTTCCGCAACCGAATCGACGCGATCGCGGCGCAGATCGCGAACATGTCGCTGGATTTGCTTCGCAGCGTGACACCGGACGGGCGGGATCGTTTGCGGGTGGCGACGCTGGCGCCGCCGGAGGAGTGATGCACCGGTATCTTGGGACAATCCGGCGGAGCACCTGGCACGGTCGGCTGAATCTGACGCCGCTGGTGGACATCGCGTTCCAGCTCATCGTGTTCTTCATGCTGGTTTCGCAGTTCGTTTCGGCGGAGCGTCAGCCGATGCAGCTTCCAACGCCCAGCGATTCGCAGGCGCGTCCGCTGGCCCTGCCCGACCGGCTGGTGGTCAACCTGTTCGCGGACCCATCGGGGCGTTTGGGGCGGATTCAGCTCAACGCGCAGATCGTGGGCGACCTTTCGGAACTGGTCGATCTGCTGCTGCGGTTGGCGCCGGATCAGACGTCGCGGACGACGGTGGTGCTGCGGGCGGACCGGCGGCTGGCGTTTGCCGAGATCGAGCCGGTCCTCAAGGCGATCTCCAACGCGTCGATTTCGTCGATCGAGATTGCGACGGAGATGGAGGCGGGCGGTGCGAACGGGAGGGGGTCGCCATGAGTCTGGACCGGATCTGCGTGCCGCGAAAGCAGAGCGTGGCCCGGCTGTGGCGGGACCGTCGGCAGTCGCGCCGTCGTTCGACGATCGGAGCGGTGAACCTGGCGCCGATGATGGACATCATGTTCAACCTGCTGATTTTCTTTCTGGTGGCCTCGTCGTTCAAGCTGCCCGAGGCGCTTCTGGCGGCTCGGGTTCCTCGGACGACGGGCCTTTCGGCGGAGGCGGCGATGCCGCTGGTGCCGGTGCGGATATTCCTGGACGCGGGCGAGGAGGGCCGGCCGGCGAGCATTCGGCTGAGCACGGCGATGACGGCGGATGGGGGTTCGCAGATTCTTGTGTCGGACTATCGCGATCTGGCCCGGCGTCTGGCGGACCTTCGGGCCCAGCCGGGGATCACGGACAAGACGCCGGTGATCATCGCGGCCAGGTCCGCCACGGCGTGGGACCACGTCGTCAATACCTACAACGCCGCTTTGAAGGCGGAGTTCACGCGGATCACGTTTGCGGAGTGGAAGTAGCTTGCGGCTGTTGACGGTGCATTTCGTCTTGTTGGCGACGCTGGCGGCGATGGCGGCGGCGGCGGACTATCGGCTGGATGACGAGTTGTTCCGGCGTGGGTTGATTGACCGGGGGTTTGATGAGCTGCTGGCGGTTTACGATCAGGGTCATCCGCCGGAGGGCGATCTGGACCTGTTCAATCTGGAGATCGCGCAGGCGTGGCTGGGGTACCGTCGGGCCGAGGGGGCGGCGGATCGGTCGGAGCGGCTTGAGAAGCTTCTGGGTATGGAGCGGGAGCGGATCGCGACGTACCGCAATCATCCGCTGACGGCGACTTGGCGGGTCCGTTACGCGAACGATCTGTTGTCGGAGAAGCATGCCTCAGCGGTGTTTTTGCTGGCGCTGGGACTTACCCTGCCGGATGACGCGGCGGAGCGGCTGCCGGCGGGGCTCGATGAGATTGAAGGGCAACTTGGCGAGGCGCGGGAGTTTCTGGACGGTGAGCTTTCGCGGTTTCGGGGGATGGACGATCAGGCGTTGGCGGAGGCGAATCGGGCGGGTCTGCCGGAGCTGTACGGTTCGTCGCTGCTTCAGGCGCGGTACCTTTCGGCGTGGACGCAGTTCTGGCGGCTTGACCTGCTGCCGAGCATTCAGCGGGTCAAGGTGCTCTATTCGCTGCGCGACCTGCTGGCGGAGCTGGAGGCGACGGAACTGGCGTCGGAGCAGGCGGATTTTCGCGTGCTGCAGGCGGCGGTGCATCGGCGGCTTGGCAGCGTGCACGAGGCCGGTCGGATGCTGGAGGCGGTGAGCGGTCCGCTGCCGCCGGTGTGCGGGTTGCTGGCGGAGTTGGAGCGGGTGCGGTTGGCGGTGGAACTCAAGGAGTATTCGCGGGCTGAGGCGTTGGCGCAGGCGATCGATTTGTCCGTTTGGCCGCAGGGTTATCAGCGGGACTTGGTGGACCTGACGGCGCGGCTGATGCGCGGGCGGATCGGACTGGCCCAGCTGGGTGAGGAGGCCTGCGAGCGCGGCCGTCGTGAGGCGGCGTTGGCTGAGTTTTCGAACGCGTTGGCCGCTAGGCCCGAGCTGGCGGCGATGTTCGAACGGGAGGTTGTGGAACTCGGCGATTGCCCGGCTGAGGCGATGGCGGACGTGGAGGTGTATCTGCGGGCGGCGCTGGTCCGTCGCGAGGGACGTGTGGAAGAGGCGATTTCGCTGGCGCGGGGCCTTGTCGCGCGAGGGCAGGGCGGAGCGGAGTTGGTGGTGGCGGCGCGGCGGCTTCTGGCGGATTGCCTTGCTCAGACTCAGCGGTTCGGCGAGGCGGCGGCGGTGCTGGCGGATCAGGTGAACGAGGGTCAGGAACTTTCCGAGGCGGCGCTGGCGCAGTACGCATCGTTTGCGTGGCGGGCCTACGAGCAGAGCGGTCAGCATGCGGATCGGCGGCGGTTTGTCGAGGCGGCGTCCGGGCTGCTCGCTCAGTATCCCAAGACGGAGCAGGGCGATCGGTTCCGCCTTCTGCTGGCCGACCAGCTTGGCCAGTCGGGCCGGTGGCGAGAGGGGTTGGCGTGTCTTGACGCCGTCGAGTCGAGGTCAGAGTCCTATCTGGAGGCGCAGGCGGCCAGGGTGCTGATCCTGACCCGGCGGTTCGGCGAGTTGTCATCGTCGACAACGGAGCCGACGGCGGGCGAAACGCTGTCGCTGGCCCAGGACATCCTCGCCGCAACGCAGCGGATGCTGTCCGCCGTCGGCACAGCCCAGGCGAAACCTGACGAGGTCGCCTCGTGGCAGTTGCCGCTGCGGCAGTTGAACCTGGTGGCCGGGGCGGTTCTGGCGTGCGATCGGGTGCTCAGGCACCAGGCCGTCGGACGGGCCGACGAGGCGAAGCAACTGACGAGCCTTTATGCTCCTTTGATCGAGGCGTACGAAAAGGCGAATCCGGCGGCACTGCCGGCGCGGGTGTTGGGGTTGGCTGAGGAGGCGACCTCTGAGTCGCTGGCTGAGGCGGTTGTGTTGGCGACGAGGATGCTGGCGATCGAGGAGATTGTCGCCGACCGCAAGGCGGAGACGGTGGCGACGGTGTTGGCGGCGGTCCATCGGCGTCTTCTGGCGGATCGTGCGGAACCGGTAGTGACCGATCCTCCCGGGTTGGCGGTCAAGGCGGCGGACCTGAGTCTGCGAACCATCGCCGCACTCGGCGAAAAGGCGGGGGTCGCGCCCGCGCGACGTCTGGCGGCGCTGCGGACGATCGCGGCGGCGGACGCTGGGCGATACGAGCAGGTGCCGATGAGTGCGGATGGCGCGGAGTCGCCGGAGGCATACCGGATCGACCTTCGCCTGGCTGCGGCGCGAGCTTCGCTGGTGCGGGAAGGCTTCACGGACGCGGCGAACATCTCGATGGAGGTGATCGGCTCGGTCTCGCCGGGCGATCTTCGGCACTGGCACGGTCTGGTCGTCAATCTCACGGCCCACATGCGATTGGGGTCCGATCCTCAGCAGGTCGCGGCGGCGATCATGGCCCGTCAGCAGCAGTTCCCGGATCTGGGCAATGCGGCGACGAGGTCGGAGCTTCTGGGCATTCTGGAGGCGGCCCGGCCGCAGCCGTAGGTTGTGTCCGCCGGCGTCTGGCCCTATAATTGAGTGCAAAGGGGGAACGGTCATGAACGTACGCCGCTTGGTCACAAGGTCCGGACGATGCCTTCTATTCGTTGCCGTGACTGGACTGCTGACCGGCTGCAACGGTTTTCGCGTGCCCGATCCGGACGTCCGGACCATCGCTTTCGGCGACTCGTCGACGGATGGACCGGCGGAGAAGAACTACTGGGAGTTCGTTCAGGAGGATCTGGGGGTTCCAGCGGACTGGTTTGCCAACGAGGGCGAGGGCGGCGAGACGGCCCAGGAGGGACTGGAGCGTCTGACCGGGCTGTTGGCGGACGGCATCTATCCGAACGCCGAGACGCTGCTGTATTGGCAGGGGGCGGCGGGGGTGATCGATTTTATCCGTCGGGTGGACCCGCTGCTGCTGTTTGATCCCGGCGGGGCGGACTATCCGTATTCGGGTTCGCTGGATGAGGAGTTGGATTCGGTTCAGGCGAGCATTGAGCAGGCGATTGAGACGGCTCAAGAGGCGGGGTTGGAGGTGGTGGTGAGCACGTACTACTATTTGATTCCCAGTGTCGGGCAGTGCGATCCGGCGCCGCTTGGCGTCCTGCTGCCCGGCCAGGCGGCCAACGCCAACAGGTACGTGGACCGCCTCAATGAGCGGATTCGTCTGGCGGCGCAGGCGGCCGATGTGACGCTGGTGGACGTGGCGGCGATCGGCGATGAGCTGTTGGCTGAGCCGGGTAACTACTTCGACTGCCGACATCTGAGCGTTCAGGGGAATGAGCGGGTGGCGGAGCTCTTCTTATCCGCGCTCAGCGGACAGGCCGCAGATACAACGGCTGACGAATGAAGCCGTCGGACGACGCGGGTGCTACTGTGGATCGTGAATCTCGATATCCTGTCTTCGCGATTCAGGACTGACGTTCAAATCCACCAAGCGGCCGTTGCGGCAGGTTCCTTCGACGATCGTGTTGAACGGGGCGTGCAGCTTGAATTCGACGTTCCAGTGTTTGGGCCAGGCGGGCAGCAGGTGGATCTTGCGGCCGTCCGTCTGGAGCAGCATGGTCTGGAGGGTGATGAGGATCACGGAGCCGTGGTCCTGGTCGGGGATCCAGTCGAAGTTCGGGCCCCAGAAGGCGTCGAAGCGGGCGTTGGGATTTTTGTTGGCGGTGCGGCGGACGATCGCGGCGCGGGCTTCGTCGGCCAGTCCGAGGCACGCGGCTTGGATGTCGTCCTGCCGCCAGCCGTAGTTGCGCTCCTGAAAGTCACGGGTGAAGTACGTGCGGCGGCCCAACTCCAGATCGGGTTTGCCCACGCCGTAGAGGCGGTAGGGGAACACGGCGTAGAGCTGGGGCGACTCGATGTTCATCGCCGGTCCAGTGGTTTGCTGGGCTGCGGCGAGGACCGTTTGGCCCTCGTGGTCGCGGACCGGGACCTCGGGCAGTTCGGCGAGCATCCGTTGCCAGCGCTCCCGCTGGTCCTGCGTAACGTTCGCCTCGGGCAGTTGGAGCAGTTGCGGCAGGATGAATCGCAGGCCCGCGATCTCCGGCAGCGGGTTGACCGCTTCGTGCCACATCTCCAGCGACTGGGCGGGTTCGAAACGGATTTTGCCATTTTCGTCGCGCCGGTAGTGGCGGTCGTAGAATTCGGTGACGGCGTCGGCGATCGGCAGCAGCGTCTCGGCCAGGAGCTGTTCGTCCCGCGTGTGGGCCCAGGCGTCGAGCATGATCGCGATAAGCTCCAAGCCGCCGGACCAGTAGCGGCGGATGTAGGTGTTCTGGACCCAGGAGACGTCCTTGCCCTGCCTCTCCCAGCCGTAGTTGGCGTTGGCGTAGGTTCCCCAGAACTCGATGGTTTCGGGAAAGAACGCGCCGCGGTGGCCGAAGTAGATTTCGGTTCGCCGGCGGGCCAGCGGGAGGGCGTCGCGGTACATGGCGAAAAATGGTGTGGTCAGGTCATAATCGCCGGAGGCCAGCAGCGGCCAGTAGATCAGCCGCGTGTTCTGGAACCAGTACGGCGCGCCCCATCGGCGGTAGTCGGGATCGCAGACGTGGTTCTGATGGTTCCATTCGGCGGTGAAGATCGAGCCGTTGAATTCGATCGGACAGGCTCCGCGGCCGCCGCAGGCGGTGATGAACCGCTGGAGCAGGTAGGCGCGGCTGACCGTTTCGGCGTGGTTGTCGCCGGAGACGACGACGCGGCTGCGATCCCAGAACTCGCGCCACCAGCGTCGGTGCTCGGCCCGCGCGGTCTCGAGGTCAACCGCCTCGGCGGCGTCGGCGGATGTCTCCAGTTCGCTTAGCCACTGCGCAGCGGACGGCGTCTGGCGGGTCAGCAGGTGGATCGAGACGGCGAATCGCTTTTGCGGCGAGGACGATCGTAACGCGGCGGCGTTTTCGGAGACGAGGCCCTCGCCCCGGATCAGCCCACCGAAGGTTCGGCCCAGCAGCGGGTCGCCGATCTCGCCGGTCAGTTCGCCAAGCCCCTGAAGCGTCATGTTCTCGGGCCAGCGGGACGTTTCGTTGCGGTGGTACCAGACGACCTGGTCTTTTCGGTCGGTCAAAACGGTGTCCGGGTAGACGACGACCGGGGTCGGGCTGCCGATCAGGCCGTAGGCGCTGTCGATTTCCCGTTCGCCGAGTTCCCGCGGCTGGGTCCGCCAGACTTCCAGCTTGGCCTGGAGGTCGAAGGGCGACTGGCCCTCGGCTTCGACGCGGACGAGGGGCCGGTTGGCGTCGACCCAGACCCGCAGGACGATCGCGTGCGGCGGTTGGCCGGCCAGGACCACGATCTGGCCCTCAGCCAGCTTGAGCGTCTGACGGAAGGGACTGCCGGCGATGAAGGGATTGTGGCGGATCGCAATCCGGACCCGGGCGAGCTTGAGCAGCCGGCCGTTTTCGCTCCAGGCGTCGGTCTTGCCGATCAGGAACAGCAGATCGCCGTCCGGTTCGACCCAGACATTCAAGCCGATATCGCCGTTGCCGACGGGCATGGAATCGGCGGATGAGCGGCTTGGGGTTTCCCATACCACGTTGAAGGCGTCGGTGTACATGGCCATCCTCGCGCGTCTACATGGCGGAACGAAAGGCACAGGTTAGCGGATCGGCGGGACGATCGCAACGCCCGTTGCCGCGATCGATGTGAAGGAAAAGGTTGAAGGTTCATCGCCGATCGAGCAGAATGCACCACAGAATAGCATCCGCTCGGGAGGGCTGGTCATGAATGAAGGGGTGGAACCCGCTTGTGTCGATTGGCGTCAGCGCCTGGCTGAATCGCGTCGGGCCAACGAGGACGAGCCGACGCGGCGGTACGTTCAGTTGGCGACGGTCGATGAGGACGGCTGCGGACGGTGCCGGACCGTGCTGTTTCGCGAGTTGCTGGACGATCCGCCGCGGCTGATGTTCGTAACCCACTGTCAGAGCCCGAAGGCCCGCCAGATGCGCGAAAACCCCTGGGGCGAAGCGTGCTGGTATTTCCGCGAGACGCTCGAGCAGTTCCGGTTTCTCGGCCGTTACGAGCCGCTGGGAGCGGATTGCGCGGACGCCCAGCGACCGTTCCGCCGGCAGGTGTGGGAGCAGATGCCGGAGAAGGGCAAGAAGCTGTTCTATTGGCCGGCCCCGGGCGAGTTGCGGACGCCGGAGACGGACTTTGAGCCGAAAGGCGACATGGCGACGTCGCCCGCGAGCTTTTGTGTCGTCCTGCTGGAGGTGGTCCGCGTGGACTGGCTTGACCTTAAGCCCTGGCCGCACGAGCGCGTCATCTATGAGCGCAACGATGACGGCCAGTGGCGGGCGAGAAGCGTGGTGGCGTGAAAGCCGTCAACCAAGCCTCGTGATCACGCCACTGGTAGCTCCGGTTGGCTGCGGAACGCTGGGCGGTTCCCGCGATCTGGTCTGATTGTCGCCGCCTAGAACGGCAGGGTGAACAGCCCGAGCGCCGCTGCAGCCGCCGCTGCGGCGCCTCCCCAGAGGTAGGTGCAGCAGCAGTCGCAGCCGACGATTGTCGCGGCGGTCGCGCAGGTGCCGACAAAGGCTGCCGTCCGCATTGCTCTTCGACGCATGGTACACCCCCGAAAAACTGTCTTGCCTCAAATGCCCCCGTACGTCAACCACCATTGTGGCACAATCGCCGAAAAGAATCAATCCCTCAGGCTGGGACGCGGACCGCGGCGGCGGAACGTCACTCGGCTTCCAGGGCCAGCAGCCAGTCGTGCAGCACCGGGGCGTGCGGGACCGGCCACGAACCGTCGCCGTCCGGCGCAATCGGACCGAGGGGAATCTCGGTGGCGTCCAACGGGTTGATGAACGCGGCGCGATAGTGGATGCCGCGCTCCAACTTCCTGACCGTGTACAGCTTCGCCCACGAGGGGATGAATCGCGGGAAGTAGATCAGCCGCAGCTTGCCCGGAACGCCCGCGGCGTACGGGTTGAGCGGGTCATTCTGGTCGGCCGTCGGTTCGATCCATTCCGGATGGCGCTCGAAGCTCCACCACGGGAACTTCTCCAGGATGCGTTTCCCAGCGGCCAGTTGGCTCGACCCGCGCAGGTTCATCGCCACGTTCCACGGCGGTCCGCCCCACGAGGCCCCGTGCGGCGAGGGTCCGTACGGCTGGGCCTCGGTGTTGACCTGCCATATCCCGTTGGCCCCGTAGGTGTGTCCAGCCGCGCCGGAGAGCATCGCCGACCAGAAGATGATCCGCTGCACCTCCGGTCCGCAGCGTTCCATGATGCCCTCGTAGCAGACCTCGCTGTCGATCACCGGCATGGTGGGTTGGCGATCCAGCGCCTCGCGGACGAGGCGAACGGTCGGCGATATGCTCTCGTGTCCGCTGTGGCCGGTCTGGAGCATTTCGAAATCGAGGATGGCCGGGTCCTCGACCTGATCGCGGCCGCGGGTGGTCGGGTGGATGGTGATCGGGTTGCTCCACGGGTCCAGCTCGCGGACGTAACGGGCGATTTGCGTCCAGCCGCGTTTCTGCTCCTGCTCGTCGCGATCGCGGTTTTCGCAGCGGTAGAACGGCATGGTGGCCTCGCCGGCCAGGCACCAGACGACCGGATAGGCTCCGTAGCGGGCGACCAGGTTGCGCCAGTGCCGCTGCATCTGCTCGACGCCCATCCAGATCAGGTGATAGCCCCAGGCCCCCACGATGCACGGCACGATCCCGCATCGGATCAGCCATCGCAGCCGCAGGTCGGCGTGGTCGAAGTACGCCGGGTTGATCCGGGCGTAGTCGCTGGTCCACGGATGTCCCGCCTCATTGGCCGCCCGCTCTTCGAACGCCGCCATGTCCGGATACAGGCCGGCGACGATCTGGACCACGGAAAAGCCCTTGGCCTTCCGGTCCGCTGTGAGAGTCTGGAAATCGTCCGGCCAGCCGAGACGTTTGGAGAGGCCCATCCACCAGGTGTCGGCGAGCCAGAAGAACGGCGTGCCGTCGGCGTGCTCGAGATGGCGGCGATTGGAGGTGATCCGCAGCCGACCGTGGCGAAACAGCGGGTTTTCGCCGGTGTAGGGCTCGACCGCGATGCGCCCCTCGCGGTCGTGCAGGTCGCGGTTGGCTTCGTCGCTGCAGAGGGTGCGGAAACGATATTCGCCCGCGCGGTCGGCGGCGAACCGCACGCGCCACTGATTCTCGCCGGCCCAGAACGCGGGGATGCGCATGCTCCGGCGGTCAGGGCCGGTGATTTCCACGTCGAGCGTCGCCTCATTAAACGGATCGGCGTAGGATTTCGATGACGCGTAGGACCATTCCGTCGGGACGTTCTGCATCGCCGTGAGGGCATTGATCATGGCCTACTCCTTTTGGGCTTCCACTTGCGACAGGAGCTGGCTGACGCTGGTGCAGTAGGCGAACTCGCCGGAGGGCTTCTTGATGGTTCGCGGATCGCCCAGTTCGGCCAGCAGCGAGAAATCCGGCTCGATTCCGGTTTCGCGCGGGCAGAAGAAGTTGAACAGGTAGATTCCGTCGGCTCCGTCGTTCCACAGGCGCAGGGATTCGCGGCGGTACTGGTCCGGTGTGGCCAGCAGGTGCGGGCGGACTCTTTCGTCGTAGATGGCCCGCTCGTCGGCGTTTGCCGGCCAGACGTTGTGCGAGCCGACCTCGATGGCGCCGTAGATCGGCAGGCTCGTGATTTGGGACCGGAAGGCTGCGACGTCAAGCGTCCCTTCGCCGTTGCGCAGGAATCGCGAGATGGTCAGAAAGTCGATGAGCCCCTGCTCGGCCCAGGCGAAGACGTCGAACCCGTCGCGGAGGCAGAAGTCCGGGCGATGCCACACCCGCGCCGTCAGCAGCAGCTTGCGACGACGGGCGGCGGCGGTCTGGTCGATCAGTTTTTTCACTTCGCGGGTGAACTCGGTGAGGATCGCGAGACCTTGCGATTCGCAGCCGGGATTGAAGTAGCGCGGAAACCGCATCCAGTCCAGTTCCAGCCCGTCGATCTTGTGGCCGTAGCGGTCGAGCACCTCGGCGAGCTGGTCGAGCATGAAGCGTCGGACCTGCGGTACCGCGTAGTCGTAGGCCCCGCCGAACCGGGCGTTGCGGTCGGTTCGCCACTGCGGATGCTCGCGCCAGAAGGGGGGCATCATCGGCGTGTCCTCGTCGAGGTGGTGGGCGTCGTTCATCCGGTAGCTCAGGATGACCTCCAGCCCCAGTTCGCGAGCCTGGTCGATGACCAGTCCGACCGGGTCGAGGCCATCGGCCAGAAGCCGGCGGAGGTTCTCGCCGAGAAGCTTCTGGCTGGCGGGCACGTCGACGGCGTCCTTGGGGTCATAGCCCTCCTGGCCGTACATGGGAATCACACGGCTTGGATAGTAGGCCAGACCCGCGTTGACGCAGAGGATGAACGTATCCACCTGCGAGCCGCTGAACGCGACCTCTTTCACGTAGCCGCCCACGTCCTGGGCGCTCAGCGGGCGGTCCGGATGGACGGCGTTGAAGAAGATGTTCCAGCCGTCGCTGTTGTAGAGGATGCGTCGTTGTCGCATGGCGTTTCTCCAGTTTGGGGCCATTATCCGTCGAACCATCCGCGAGTCAATCGTCGAGAATTGCGTGTTGGGTGAAAGGGGCTGCTACGTTGGCCGGTGGACCGGTAGTGGGTACAATGGCGTTGGGCCGAAGGAGAACGCATGATGAAGGCGGATGATGCCTGCGACGCGGTGGCGACGGGCGATCTCTTTGCCGACGCCGTTGCCGATGCGTCCAAGGAAGTGGTGACCGGGTTGCTGTCTGGCCGGGCCGTCCGGATCGAGCGGATCGTCTCGACCGGCCAGGTTTCGCCGGAGGGGTTCTGGTACGATCAGGACGAGCACGAGTGGGTGATGGTGGCTGCGGGCCGGGCCCGGCTGGAGTTTGAGAATCCCAACCGGACGGTTGACTTACAGCCGGGCGGCTGGGTACATATACCGGCTCACGTTCGGCACCGGGTGGCCTGGACCAACCCGGAGCGCGAGACGGTGTGGTTGGCGCTTTTCTATCGACACGACCTCAGTACTTAGGGACACGATCATGGCCTATCGGAGAGCGGACTTCAGCGTGCTGGGC